>Ga0105054_10003600_pt1 | contig 23890 bp, 29 predicted proteins | sample BON02_FD_78091 | JGI IMG/M metagenome (GOLD analysis project Ga0105054, IMG submission 78091) | Freshwater microbial communities from Lake Bonney liftoff mats and glacier meltwater in Antarctica - BON-02 (megahit assembly) | ecosystem: Environmental > Aquatic > Freshwater > Ice > Glacier...
GAGGTGAATGGCGTGACCATCATCGACGATTACGGCCACCACCCGGTGGAAATCGCCGCCGTGCTGAAGGCCGCGCGCCAGTCGATTGATGCCGAAACCACTGGCCGCGTCATTGCCGTGCACCAGCCCCACCGCTATACCCGGCTGCATTCCTTGTTCGAGGATTTCTGCACCTGTTTCAACGAGGCGGATGTGGTGGCGATTGCCGAAGTCTACGCCGCGGGCGAAGACCCGATCCCGGGCGCGTCGCGCGACGATCTGGTCACCGGGCTGATCCGCCATGGCCACCGCCACGCCCGCGCCATCGTGTCCGAGGATGATCTGGAGCGTCTGGTGCGCGAACAGGCCCGTCCGGGCGACATTGTGGTGTGTCTGGGCGCGGGCACGATTTCGACATGGGCCAATGGCCTGCCCGCCCGGCTGCGCGGCCCTTCCATCGGCACGGCTGGGTGAGCCTGCTTGACTATCTCCCCGGCGCCGCGATGGGCCTTGGGTTGTGGCTGGGCCTGCGCTGGCCCTGGCCCGCGATCAGGATTGTGGCGTTGCTCGCGGTGGTCGTGTCCCTTGCGCTGGGGATTGTCGCGGGGCTGCCGGGCAATCCCGCGCAACTGACCCAGAACCGGGGCGCGCTCGATTGGTCGGTGATCCCGGCCACGGTGGCGTTCTTGTTGGCACTGGGCTTTGGCCGGTTGCTGGCGAAAAAGGGCGGGGGCGGCATGGAATGACCGCCTCGCTGATCCTGACCTGCCTGTGGTTCGTCATCGCCAACATCGGCGCCATCCTGCCCTCGGGGCGCAGCCACTGGCCCCTCGCCTGGGCCCTCATCGCCACCGGCATCCCCCTGCTGGGCTACGTCACGCTGCAACACGGCCCCTGGATCGCCCTGCTGGTCATGGCAGGCGGCGCATCCGTCCTGCGCTGGCCGCTGATGTTTCTGGTGGGATGGGTGAAGGGGCGCGTTAGGCGGGGCTGATTCCGGCTTGCCATAGGGCCGGGTGGGGGTAATCTGCGGTGATGGATGCAAGCGAGATTAGGGACGAGGAGAGTTTCAGGGCGTGGCTCGACACGTTGCCCGAAAGGGTGGGCGAGGGTGAGGCGCGGCGCATCGCGGTGTGGCTGGCCAGTCGCGCGGCGCTGCGGGCTTGGCCGCTGGCATGGGACTTTCGAACGGTCGGTGATTTGAACGCCGTTTTAACTCCGTTGCCAGTATTGCGTTGTCTTGTGATATCGTCAATTGAACGCACTCTGCCTGCTGACGATATTAGGCTCGCGGTCGCCGCCGCCCAAGCGACCGCTGACCCCGTCAAGTACCACGCCTACGCCTATGCCAAGCCATCGTCCCCCATCAATATCGCAACCGCTTGCGCTGATGCAGTCTACGCCGCCACCTTGGCCGCATCCAGCACCGCCAACGCCGCCTTTGCAACCAAAGCTGCCGCCGCCGCTGTAGACGCTGTCAACGCGTCCTTGTTCGCAACCACCACCGCGGAATCTTGGCAAGCCATTTCCTTGGATGCCCAAACCGATGGCGCCAAATCCACCCCACGGCTCTGGCCAAATGGCGCGCCTGGGCGCTGGCCAAGCTTTGCTGATCCCCCGGACGCAGGCTGGCAATTCTGGATCGACTGGTACGACGACATCCTGAATGGTCGCGCGCAAATCTGGCCCATGAGCACCGAAATCGCCCTGATCGCCCCCGAACACTGGGACGCCGGGCCGGATGTGGTGAACCCGATGATCGCCCTGATTGCCGAGAAATACCGCCTGATGGCTGAGGCTGCCGCGCTGAAAGAGCAGGTGCGGCAGGCGCGCACTGCGCTGCACGATCTGGAACGCCGCGCCCACAACAACCCGCCCGAACTGGTCGACGAAGGGGTGGCCGAGGCGCGGCAGGCCATCACGCTGATCTGGGAAGCGCTGGACGAGGCCGAGACGGAGTTGGCCAAGGCTGATCCAGCGCCGTCCAAGCTGAAGGCGATTGGCGCGCGACTGATCGAGTTGGGCAGGAGCTTTGTCGTCTATTGCGGCGGCAAGCTCGACATTGCTCTGACCGTAGTGATCAAGGAAGCGGCCAAGACCGGCACGAAATGGTCAATCGGGCTTGGCGCTACCTATTTCACGGCTCAACAGCCGCAGGTGCAAAGCCTTGGCAAGGCATTGATGGACCTTGCGGCGAAGTGGGGCGGCGGCTGAACACGTCCTTGACCTGAAATCACGCCTTCCCCTTGCACCGCCCTGCAAAATCGCTTTCCCTGACCGCAGCGAAGAGGGGGGACACCATGCCGTTGCAGATGAACCGCGAGGTGTTTGTGACCTGTGCCATCACCGGCTCGGGCGCGACGCAGGGGCGCAGCCCGCATGTGCCGCGCTCGCCCGAACAGATTGCGGCCAGTGCGATCGATGCGGCGAAGGCGGGGGCGGCGGTTGTGCATTGCCATGTGCGTGATCCGCAAACCGGGGCGGCGGCGCGTGACCCGAAGCTTTATCGCGAAGTAACCGAGCGGATCAGGGACAGCGGCACCGATGTGGTGTTGAACCTGACGGCGGGCATGGGCGGCGATCTGGTGTTCGGCGGGCCGGAGGCTCCGCTGCCGCTGGCCAAGGGCACCGACATGGGCAGCGCCGAAAACCGCATCGCCCATATTGCCGAATGCCTGCCCGAAATCTGCACCCTCGACTGCGGCACGATGAATTTTGCCGAGGCCGATTATGTGATGACCAACACCCCCGGCATGCTGACCGCCATGGGCCGCAGGATGACCGACATGGGCGTGAAGCCCGAGATCGAGGCGTTCGACACCGGCCATCTGTGGTATGCAAGGCAACTGGTCAAGGATGGGGTTCTGGACAGCCCCGCCCTTGTGCAGTTGTGCATGGGGGTGCCCTGGGGCGCGCCCGACGATCTGAACACGCTGATGGCGATGGTCAACAACATCCCCGAGGGGTGGACGTTTTCGGCCTTTGCCCTGGGGCGCCACCAGATGCCATACGTTGCGGCATCGGTGCTGACGGGGGGCAATGTGCGGGTGGGGCTTGAGGACAATCTGATGCTGGATCGCGGGGTTCTGGCCACCAATGCGCAACTTGTCGAACGCGCGGTGAACATCGTTGAAAACCTCGGCGCCCGGGTGATTGGCCCCGAGGCGGTGCGCGCCAAGCTGGGACTGAGCAAACGCGCCCCGGTGGCCCGCTGATGCCGAGCGTCTTCGTTTATGGCGACAGCAACAGTTACGGCACGCCGCCCATGGCAGAACGCGGGCTGGGCGCGCGGATGCCGAAAGAGCAGCGCTGGCCGCAGGTGATGCTGGCCAATCTGGGGCCTGCGTGGGAAATGACGCTTGAGGCGCTGCCGGGGCGCACCACGGTGCATGACGATCCGGTGGAGGGGGGGGCGCACCGCAATGGGCTGTCGGTGCTGCCTGCCGTGCTGCACAGCCATGGGCCACAGGATATGGTTGTGATCATGCTGGGCACCAATGACCTGAAGATGCGCTTCGACGTGCCCGCCATCGACATTGCCCTGTCGGTGGGGCGGCTGGCCGAATGCGTGCGCGCCAGCGGCGTGGCGCGGGACGTGCTGATCGTCTGCCCGCCGGTGGTGCAGGAACGGGGTTGCCTCGCCGGTATGTTCGACGGGGCCGAGGCGCGGGGCGCCGGGCTGTTCGTGCACATGTTGCAGGTCGCGGCGCGCCTGGGCGTGGGCTTTGTGGATGCGGGGGCGCATATTGCCGTCGATCCGCTGGACGGGGTGCATCTGAGTGCCGCGTCCCACGCCATTTTGGGCGGTGTGGTGGGCGGTGCGGTGCGCGAACGGATGAAACAAGAGGGGGCGGCAGGATGATCCGGCTGGCCATTGTCCTTGTACTGGGCGTGACGGCTTGCCAGCCCGAGCCCGAACCGCTGGACAGCGGGCTGAAGGGGTTCGACCCGAACCTGATCGAACGCGAAAAGGCGGCGTGTGCGGACCGCGGCGGGCGCTGGGGACAGGGCGGTGGCGGCGGTCGGTTCGTCTGCTATACCGACACCCGCGATGCGGGCCGCAGCTGCACCTCAAGCAATGATTGCGAAGGGCTGTGCCTGGCCCGCTCGGCCAGCTGCGCGCCCGTGACGCCGCTGTTCGGGTGCAACGACGTGCTGACGGGCGGCGGGCAGGCGACGATATGCGTGGATTGATCCTTGCGCTGCTGCTGGCGGGCTGCACCACCGAGGCCCCGGTCCCCGGCGGGCTGTTCACCGGCTATCGCGACAGTTCGGTGCAAATCTCGTCCAATGCGCTGTTCGATCCGTCGCGCTATGCTGGCACCTGGTACGAGATCGCGCGCTATCCCGTGCCGTTCCAGCGGGGATGTGTGGGCACCCGGGCCGAATACACGCCGCGTGCCGATGGCAGCCTCGGAGTGGTGAACAGCTGCCGCGACGGGGCGCTGGATGGCCCGGTGAAACGGATCGAGGGGTCGGCGCGGCTGGTCGGGCCCGGGCGACTCGAGGTCAGGTTCGATACGGTGCCGTTCCTGTCGGCGCCCTATTGGGTGCTGTGGGTCGACGAGGGCTATCGCACGGCGGTGGTGGGGGTGCCGTCGGGGCGGGCGGGGTGGATCCTGAACCGCGATCCGCAGATCCCGCCCGACCGTCTGGCGGCGGCCCGGGAAGTGCTGGAATTCAACGGCTATGATCTGAGTCAACTGATGATGGTGCCACAATGAGACAGACGGCTGCGGTGATCGGGGGCGGTGTCATCGGTGGCGGCTGGGCGGCGCGGTTCGCGCTGATGGGCTGGGACGTGCGGGTGTTCGACCCCGACCCGGAGGCTGCGCGCAAGCTGGGCGAGGTGATGGGCAACGCCCGCCTTGCGCTGCCGGGGCTGTCGGATGTGGCGCTGCCACCCGAGGGTGCGGTGACGCTGTGCGGTACGATTGCCGAGGCGGTTGCCGGGGCCGCCTGGATACAGGAAAGCGTGCCCGAGCGGCTGGAGATCAAGCATGCCGTGCTGGCCGGGGTGCAGGCGGCCTGCGAAGCGGGGGCGATGATCGGCTCGTCCACCAGCGGTTTCAAACCGTCCGAGTTGCAGCAGGGCGCGGCGCGACCCGGGCAGATCGTCGTCGCGCATCCGTTCAACCCGGTGTACCTCTTGCCGCTGGCCGAACTGGTCACGACCCCGGTCAGCACGCCGCAGCAGGTGGCCCGCGCGGCCGAGGTGCTGCGCGCTGTCGGCATGTACCCGCTGCATGTGAAAAAGGAAATCGACGCCCATATCGCCGACCGGTTCCTTGAGGCGGTCTGGCGCGAGGCGCTATGGATGATCCGCGACGGCATTGCCACCACATCCGAGATCGACGATGCAATCCGAATGGGCTTTGGCCTGCGCTGGGCACAGATGGGGCTGTTCGAGACCTATCGCATCGCGGGCGGCGAGGCGGGGATGCGGCATTTCATCGAACAGTTCGGCCCCTGCCTGCACTGGCCCTGGACGAAGCTGACCGATGTGCCCGAGTTGACGGAAGAGTTGATCGACGCGGTGGCGGGCCAGTCCGATGCGCAATCGGGCATGCACACGATCCGCGAACTGGAACGCATCCGCGACACCAATCTGGTGGGCATCCTGCGCGGGCTGAAGGCCCAGGATTGGGGCGCGGGGGCGGTCCTGCGCGCGCAGGACGCGCGGATGCGGGCGGGGGATGGTGGGTTTCACCCACCCTACGACACCGCCATCGTCACATCCGAACGCGCCGTGCCGCTGGATTGGGTCGATTACAACGGCCACATGAACGAGGCGCGGTATCTTCAGGCGTTCGGCGATGCCACCGACCGGTTCATGTTGCTCATCGGCTGCGATGCCGCCTATATCGCACAGGGCGGCAGCTTTTTCACCGCCGAGACTCACATCCGTCATCTGGGCGAGGTGCGGGCGGGCGCGCGGCTGCGCATCGAAACCCTTTGCCTGCTGGGCGAAGGGGCCAAGCTGCACCTGTTTCACCAGATGTTCAGCGATGATCGCCTGCTGGCCACGGGCGAGCATTTCCTGCTGCATGTGTCGCTGGAGACGCGCAAGCCTGCGGCCCCCTCGAAGGCCATCGCGCGCACCCTGGCCGAAATCGCCGCCGGACATGGCGCCCTGCCGCGCCCGGATGGCATCGGGCGGGCGGTGGGGCGCAAATAAGTGCCCCGCGTCCTGATCACCGCCGGGGCGGCGGGCATCGGGCGCGCCATGGGCACCGCCTTTGCCGCCGCAGGCTGGCAGGTCTGGATCGCCGATGTCGATGCAGGCGCGCTGTCGGACGTGCCCGCAGACTGGCGCGCGGATCGGGTGGATGTGTCGGACGCACCCGGGATGGCGGCACTGTTCGCGCGCATCGGGCAGGACTGGGGCGGGCTGGTCGCCGTCTGTGCCAATGCGGGGATCGCCGGCCGACCGCGCCCATCGAGGATGTGACCTGGGAGGATTGGCGCGCCTGTGTCGATGTCACCCTGGGCGGCGCGTTCCTGACCTGCAAGCATGCCGCGCCGATGCTGAAAGCGGCGGGGGCCGGGGCCATCGTGCTGACCTCGTCGACGGTGGGGATATACGGATACCCGCACCGCGCGCCCTATCCGGCGGCGAAATGGGGGGTGATCGGGTTGATGAAGACGCTGGCGAAGGAACTGGGCCCGTTCGGCATCCGCGCCAATGCGATCTGCCCCGGCGCGGTCGAGGGGCCGCGCATGGAGACGGTCATGGCGCGCGAGGCGGCGGCCAAGGGCATGACCCGCGATGCGGTTTGTGAGGGTTATGCCAAAGGCACCTCGCGGCGCTGTTTCGTCGAGGCGCGGGACGTGGCCGGGATGGCGCTGTTCCTGGCCTCCGACGCCGCGCGCCGGGTGTCGGGTCAGGTGATCGCGGTGGACGGGCATACGGAGAACCCCGACCCCAGATTGTGACGGCGCGCGGTCTTGCGCGATTTCGGCGCTGTATCGGCCTGCCCGACCCTGCACCGTGCAGGTTTTCCTTCCCATAAGGCCCCGCCGCCCGTTAGATGGCGCAATTCATGCAGGAGGGGCGCGATTGGGACGGATCGAGGGGCGGACACTGGCGGTTCTTCTGGGCTGCTATCTGACGTGGGGTTTCGGTGTCACCTGGCTGGCCGGGCATTCCCTTTGGCAGGCGGTGGCGCTGGTGACGGTGGCGATCTGCCTGCATTCCTCGCTGCGCCACGAGGCGATCCACGGGCACCCGACCGACAACGCCCGCCTGAACGCGGTGCTGGTGTTTCCGGCCCTCGACCTGCTGGTGCCCTGGGGGCGGTTTCGCGACACGCACCTGGCCCACCACCGCGACGCGCAACTGACCGACCCCTATGACGACCCGGAGTCCAACTATCTCGACCCGGCCAACTGGGCGGCGCTGCCCGGCTGGGCGCAGGCGGTGCTGCGCCTGAACGCCACGGCGGCGGGGCGGATGGTGCTGGGGCCTGGGATCGGGATGATCGCCTTCCTGCGCGCCGATCTGGCGGCGGTGCGGGCCGGGGTGGCGGGCATCGCGTCGGCCTGGGGCTGGCATCTGCCGGGCGCGGCACTGGTGGTCGGGGTGCTGGCGCTCTGGGGGCAGATGCCTTGGTGGGCCTATGGTCTGGCGGTCTATCTGTCGATGGCGCTGCTGAAACTGCGCACGTTTCTCGAACACCGCGCCCATGCGTTGAGCCGGGCCCGCACCGCCATTGTCGAGGATCGCGGGCCGCTGGCGTTCCTGTTCCTGAACAACAACCTGCATGTCGTGCACCACATGCACCCGGATGTGGCCTGGTACGATCTGCCCGCCCGCTATCGCGCCGGGCGGGCGCGCTATCTGGCCTGCAACGAGGGGTATGTCTATCGCTCCTACGGCGAGGTGCTGCGCCGCCACCTCTGGCAGCAGAAAGAGCCGGTGGCCCACCCGCTTTATCCCTGGTCCGATACGGGGGACGCGGCGGGGTTGCCCACGGTGATCGCGCCGGTTGTGTCGCTGGCCGAAGCTGCGGCGATCGCGCGGCCCACCCGGCCCGAACCACTCTAGCGGCAAGCGGGGCGGCGTGCCAGAAAGGCCGCAATGGACCTGTGGATTCCCATCACCCTCACTGCCGCCTTTGCCCAGACCCTGCGGTTCATGGCGCAAAAGCAGCTGAAGACCGTGGGACTGTCCACGGGCGGCGCCACCTTTGCGCGGTTCCTGTTCTCGGCCCCTCTGGTTGCGGTGCTGATCCTGTCCTACGCCGCGTTCAGCGTTCAGGGGCTGCCCACGACCAACGCCCGGTTCTGGAGCTTCGCCATGGTCGGGGGCGCGGCGCAAATCCTGGCCACGATGTGCGTCGTGGCACTGTTTTCGCATCGCAATTTTGCCGTCGGCATCACCTTCAAGAAAACCGAGGTGGTGCAGACCGCCATCGTGTCGGCCCTGGTGCTGGACGAACGGGTGTCGCCCCAGGGCGCGGTGGCCATCGGCATCGGGTTTCTCGGTGTGTTGCTGCTGTCGGATCAGCCGGGGGGTGCCGGGCCATGGCGCAAGCGGCTGATGAACCGGGCGGCGGGGCTGGGGCTGTTGTCAGGGGTGTTCTTCGCGTTTTCGGCGGTGGGTTATCGCGGGGCGACGCTGGCGCTGGACAGTGGCGATCTGATCATGCGCGCGGGCTATACGCTTGCCATCGTCACCGCGGCCCAGACGGCTGTGATGGCGCTGTGGCTGCGCGGGCGCGAGCCTGGACAGATGCGCGCCGTGGTGGCGGCCTGGCGGATCGCGGCTCTGGTCGGGTTGGCCTCGATGGTCGGGTCGTTCTGCTGGTTCATGGCGTTCACCTTGCAGAATGCGGCCTATGTGAACGCGCTGGGCCAGGTGGAACTGCTGTTTTCGCTGGTCGCTTCGGTTGTGGTGTTCCGCGAGCGGATTTCGCGGCGCGAAGGGTTGGGCATGGCGCTGCTCACCTGCTCGATCCTGGTGCTGATCCTTGCCCTCTAAAGCGTTTCGCCTCAAACCTGAGGCACTCACTCAAGGCGAAACGCGAGAAACGTTCATATGTCACGCGCGTTTCGCGAAAAGCTGAAAGTCAGGTTTTTCGCGAAGCGCTCCAGAGCGTGTTGCGGCCAATTGGAATTGTGTTTTGATCTGCCGGGGTGAGGCAGCGTTTGCCATGCAGAACGCGTTCACCCCGGCCGTTGAATACGATTGAGAGCAACACGCTCTGGCATTTCGGGAAAAGCCTTAATCGCCAATGCCCTGTCACGCTTCGCGCTCTTGTGACGTTTGCGTTCAACCCTGTCTCAGGCTCTTCCCGAAACGCCCTGTGACGCCCGGCCAAGGCGCAGAAACAGGCTTTGCTCGTCATCGTTGCGAAAGAACGGCACACTGGGCGGCGCGTCCAGTGCGGGCAGGCGCGCCGCCACTTCGGCCAGCACGACCTCGGTGATGAAGGGCAGGTCGAACCGCCGCGCCTCGCCCAGGGGGATCCATTGAAGATGCGACAACTCGTCCGAGGCGCGCGAGAAATCGTCGGGGTCGCCGGCGACATGGGCGGCATCGGCCAGAAAGAACCGCGCGTCGAACCGGCGCGGCCGTCCGGGTGGGGTAATGGCGCGGAACACGAACCGCAGGCTGGCGGGGGCGGGCAGGTGGCCGGTGGCGGCGAAGGCGGCCCAGTCGGCCGGGGGCGTGCCGGGCCAGGCCCCGGGCAGGCCCAGGATCAGGCCCGTTTCCTCCCACACCTCGCGGATGGCGGCACCGGCAAGGGCGGCGGGGTCGCTCTGTGCCGCTTCGGACAGCCGATCGCGGCACAACGCGTTGAGCGGGGCTGCGAATGGGATCGCGCTATCGGCGCTGTCGACGGCACCACCGGGAAACACGACCTTGTTGGGCATGAAGGCCGCCGTCGCGCCGCGCTGGCCCATCAGCACCCGGGGCAACGGGCCCTCCGGATCGCGCAGCAGAATGACCGTGGCCGCATTGCGGATCGCTGACTTGTCGATGCCCATCGCGCCCCCCTGTGCGGCGCCGGTCAGAAACCGTGCATCCGCCGCGCCCATTGCAGCGCGACCATCGCGCCCTTGAGCCTCGGGAGAAGGTACAGCGAAAGCGCCACGCAGCCCACCGAAAAACCGGTGGCCAGGATCATCGGCTCGGGCCGCCAGGTGGTGAAGACGAACAGCAGCAGCGGCGCCATGACATGCCCGACGATCAGGATCGTGAGATAGGCCGGGCCATCGTCGGCGCGGTGATGATGCAGTGCTTCGGCACAGACCGGGCAGCGGTCGCGCACCTTGAGATAGCCCTTCAGCATCGGCCCGGCACCGCACTGCGGACAGCGCCGCCGCCAGCCGCGCAGCAAGGCCGGGCGCAGGGCGCGCCCGTCACTTTCGGCTTCGGAATCGGGGGTCGTCGGGTGAGCCTGATCGTGCATCGCGGCGCCTTTCGCTCGGGCAACGGCTGCTATGCCGCACATTAAGCTTCGAGGTCATAGAGGAAATGGCGCGCATTGTCCTTGCGTCGGGATGTCGCAAAAAATCCTGCCCCCTGCGACGGAAACCCGCGCATGGCCCGTTTGCTGGTCATGAAAGGCAGGCACAGGCGCCTGCCCCGGGCACACCCAAGGAGCCCCCATGACACCCAAGGCCAAATTCCTCACCGCCCTTACTGCGATTGCGTTGTCGGCCACCGCATTCACCGCCACCAGTGCCATGGCCCAGGGCCAGCGGATGATGCCGCCCAGCTTTGCCGAACTGGATGTCGACGGCAACGGCGCGATAAACCGCGCCGATCTGGCCGCCTATGCCGCCGCCCGGTTTGCGGCTGCCGATACCGACGGCAACGGCACCCTCTCGCCCGCCGAGATTGCGGCCCGCACCGAAGCGCGCGCCGCCGAGCGGGCCGGGCAGATGAGCACAAGGATGATCAACCGGCTGGACGCCGATGGCGACGGCGCGCTCAGCCTGTCGGAAATGCAGGCCCGCGGGCAGGGGCGGCGCGACGGCGACGACATGGGCGCGCGGCTGCTGGACCGTGCCGACACCGACAACGACGGCGCAGTCTCGCAGACGGAATACACCGCCGCGCTGGACAAGATGCGGCAAGGGTCGGGCAAGCGCCAGGGCAAGGGCCAGCACCAGCACCGCGAGCGCAACTGAAACCGTCGGGGGGCCGGGGCGCTGGCCCGTGGCCCCCGTGACCCGGGGCCGGGGGCCGGGTGGCGACCCCCGCCACGATTGCCCGATGGCCGCAGAGAGGATAGATGCCGGTCACGATGCAGATGCCCCCGTCCGACAGCGATGCCGCCCTTCTGGTGGCTTTCGGCAACGGCGATCTGTCGGCGGCGCGGCTGCTGACGGCGCGTCTGGGGCCACGGGTGCTGGGTTTTGCGACGCGGATGCTGCGCGGCGACCGTGCCGAGGCCGAGGATGTGACGCAGGAGGCGATGCTGCGCCTGTGGAAGATTGCGCCGGACTGGCAGCAGGGGCAGGCGCAGGTGTCGACCTGGGTGTTCCGGGTTGCCGCGAACCTGTGTCTCGACCGGTTGCGCCGATCGGGGCGCTCGGTGCCGCTGGACGATGCGGAGGAGCCGCAAGACGGGCGCCCGGCTGTTCTGGCTGCCATGCTGGCCCGGGAACGGGCGGCGGCGCTGGACGCGGCGCTGGCGCAACTGCCGGACCGGCAGCGTCAGGCGGTGGTGCTGCGGCACATCGAGGGGATGGGCAACCCCGAGATCGCCGAAGTGATGGACATCAGCACCGAGGCGGTCGAAAGTCTGACCGCCCGGGGCAAACGGGCGCTGGCGGCCATTCTGGCGGCGCAGCGCGAGGAACTGGGATATGGCTGAACGATCCGACGACGACGACACCCTTGCGGTTTTTTTCGATGCGGCGCGGGATCGGCCTGGCGACCTGCCCGATGACCTGAGCGCGCGGATCCTGGCCGATGCCACAGCGGTTCTGTCGGCGCGGACGGGGCGCGCCCCGGCGCCACCGCGCGGCTGGCTGGCGGCGCTGGGCGCGGCGCTGGGGGGCTGGCCCTCGCTGGCCGGGCTGGCCACGGCGGCGGTGGCGGGCGTTTGGATCGGTGCGGCCCAGCCTGTCGCGCTGGAGGCGTTCGGGCTGACGGCGGGGCCGGCGGCCTATGAGCTGGAGGATCTGATGCCTGCATTCGACGATCTGGCGAGCGAGGGATAGATGGCGGAAACCGAAAGATCGGGCGCGCGGATGCGGCTGGTGCTGGTGGCGTCGCTGGCGCTGAACCTGCTGGTTGCGGGGCTGGTGATCGGCAATCTGCTGGCCGAGCGGGGCCGCGACGACCGGCGCAATTCAACCGCCGAGCGGGTGCTGCGCGACATCGGCAACGTCCCCTTCGTGATGGCGCTTGAGCGTGAGGATCGCGATGACCTGGCCCGTGCCCTGATCGGCCGGCGCGACGAGTTGCGCGAGAATCGCGCCCGGCTGCGCGACAGGTTCGAGGCGGTGCTGGCGGTGTTGCGCGCCGAATCCTTTGACCCCGACGCCCTGCGTACCCTGCTGGCCGAACAGCGCTCCACCCTGATCGAGCGGCAGAGGCTGGGCGAGGATCTGTTGATCGAGCGGCTGGAACAGATGAGCCCTGCCGAGCGGGCGGGCTATGCCGACCGGCTGGACAAATCGCTGCGCAGGGGGCCGCGCGGCACGCCCCGCTCCGGAGACTGATCGCTGACCACCGAGGTTGTTGCGGCGACGCGCACAGTGTCCCGGCCCGTGTTCTTGGCCTGGTAGAGCGCCTGGTCGGCCTGGGCCAGCAACTCCTCGACCGGCCCGCTTCCGGCCCCCCCCAAAGCCAGACCGATGCTGACCGTCAGGGCCACCTCACCGCCCCCCGGCAGGGGCAGGCGCAGGGCGGCGATGCGCTGACGCAGCCGTTCCGCCGCGTGGCGTGCGGCGGGCAGCACGGCATCGGGCAGCGCCACGATGAATTCCTCGCCGCCATAGCGCGCCACCAGATCGACGGCGCGCAGGTTGTCCTGGATCGTGACCGCCACCGCCTTCAGCACCGTGTCGCCCATGGCATGGCCGTGGGCATCGTTGATCGCCTTGAAATGGTCGATGTCCAGCATCATCACCGCAAAGCTGCGGTTGTCGCGCTGGGACCGCTGCGCCAGACCGGCCAGATGATGATCGCCATAGCGGCGGTTGAACAGCCCGGTCAGCGGATCGACCGTGGCCATGCGCAGCCCCGATTCGACGGCAGTGCGCAGTCGGTCGGTGTTGCGCTTGCGCTGGATCTGCCGGTCGATCCGCAGCGCCAGTTCCGCCGGGTCGAACCCCTGTTCCACAAGCGCGTTGGCGCCGATGTCCAGCGCGTTGGCCTGCGCCTCGTCGGCACCCGCCGGATGCACCATGACGATGGCGGCGTGGCGCGTCGCCGGGCGGCTGCGCAGTTCGGACAACAACCGCACGCCGCCATTGGTGGTGTCAGGGTCGGCGGCCAGCACGAAAAGATCGGGACAGGCCTGATCGTCGGACAGTTGCATCGCCTCGCTGCGGGTCATCAGGTGCAGGGCGTGGCGGGTGTGGCCCCGCAGCCCCGATTTCCAGCCCACGGCCTGTTCCGCGCTGGCCCCGATCAGGGCAACCCGCCCCGGGTGCAGCGGCGGCGCGGCAGGTTCGGCAAAGCCCAGTTCGCGCGAGGTCAGATCGCGGCGCTGCAATTCGCGGTCGGTGTCATGGGCGCGCATCAGGCTGCGCACCCGGGCCAGCAGGCAGATTTCGCTGAACGGCATCGACATCACCTCATCCGCGCCCTCCGACAGCGCGGCAAGGCGGCGCGCGCCCTCGTTGCGGTCAAGCAGCATCAGCAGCGGAAGCGCCGCAGTGGCCGGATCGGCCTTGAGCAGGCGGCAGAGTGCCGCGCCTTCCATGTCGGGCAGGGAGGGGGGCAGGATGATCAGGTCGGTGCCATCGGCGCGCGCGATCTCGCGCGCCTGTGCGGCGGTGCGACACTGGTCGACCCGGTACTGGGCGGCGGCCAGTTTGACCTTGAGAACGATGCGGTTTGTCGCCACATCATCGGCAATCAGTATCCGGCCTGGCATGGTGTTCCCACAATTCGAGTCGATTTCTAATGGCTGAACTCATCTTGCGCCCACAAGTGTTAAGAAACTCTTTCCAACGGATTAAGGAGTCGCGCGATGCAGCGGGAAATGGCCGAAACGGTGGCGGCGCAGGCACTGGGATGGCTGGCGGGCGATTCCGAGTTGCTGGGCACCTTCATGGGGGCCACGGGGGTGGATGCCGGCGACTTGCGCGCCCGCGCCGGGCAGCCGGTGTTCCTGGCCTCGGTGCTGGACTTCCTGATGATGGATGATGCCTGGGTGATGGGGTTCTGCGACGCGGTTGGCCTGCCCTATGAGGCGCCGATGCAGGCGCGCGCGGCGCTGCCCGGCGGGGAGCAGGTGCATTGGACCTGAAGGGCATCCTGTTCGACAAGGACGGCACGCTGTTCGATTTCGACGCCACCTGGGGGCTGTGGTGCCGACAGGTGCTGGCCGATCTTGCGGGTGAAGACGCCGCGCTGGCGGACCGACTGGCCCGTTCCATCGGTTATGTGCCTGAAACGGCGCAGTTCCTGCCGGGCAGCCCGGTTCTGGCCGACACGCCCGACATCATTGCAGCGCGGCTGCTGGGGCACCTGACCGGCTGGACCGCACCCACCCTTGTCGCCCACCTGAACACCCTTGCGGCCGCCGCGCCGCAGGTGCCCGTCGTGCCCCTGGCCCCCTTGCTGTCGGGCCTGCGCGCCCGGGGGCTGGCCCTTGGCCTGGCCACCAACGACGCCGAGGCGCCGGCGCGCGCCCACCTGGCCGGGGCCGGCGTGCTGGGGCTGTTCGACCGGGTGATCGGGTCGGACAGCGGGTTTGGCGGCAAACCGGCGCCCGGGCCGCTTTTGGCCTTTGCGTCCCAGATCGGCTTGGCCCCGGCGCAGGTGGCCATGGTGGGCGACAGCGCCCATGATCTGGTGGCGGCGCGGGCGGCGGGGATGGTGGCTGTGGCGGTGACGGCGCGGGCCCACGATCCGGCGGGCCTGCGCGCCCTTGCCGATGCAGTGCTGCCCGACATCGCGGCATTGCCGGGCTGGATCGACGGGCGGGGGTAGGAAAACGACAGCTTGTGTCGCGGATGGCGCCGCGCGGGGGTGTCACCTGTCGTTCTCTGGCACAAATGCGGGAGACGGCGATGGTCATCGACACCCTGAAACGAAAGCGCGCCGGCGGGCGGGCGGGCAACAGCACCCGGCGCGGCGGGGCGGTGATCGAACAGATGCCCTGGGCGCCGCCGGTCAACACCGATGCCCCGGTCGAACCGCTGCGCCCCGAGGGTGTGGCAGCGATTCACGATGGCGCGATGCGGATTCTCGAAGAGATCGGCATCGAGTTCCTGAACGACGAGGCCATCGGCATCCTGCGCGAGGCGGGCTGCACCATCGACGGGACAAACGTGCGGATGGGCCGGGATTTCGTGATGGAGATGCTGGCCAAGGCACCCTCTGCATTCACCATCACCCCGCGCAACCCCGAGCGCACCCTGACCATCGGCGGGCGCAACATGGTGTTCGGCAATGTGTCGTCGCCGCCGAACGTGTGGGACATGGCGGCGGGCAAGCGGCCCGGCACGCGCCAGACCTGCGCCGACCTGATCCGCCTGTCGCAGTATTTCAACTGCATCCACTTCATCGGCGGCTATCCGGTGGAACCCGTCGACATCCACGCCAGCGTGCGGCATCTCGACGTGCTCTACGACAAGCTGACGCTGAGCGACAAGGTTGCCCATGCCTATTCCCTGGGGCGCGAGCGGGTCGAGGATGTGATGGAGATGGTGCGCATCGCGGGCGGCCTGAGCGACGCCGAATTCGAGGCGACGCCCAGGATGTACACCAACATCAACTCGACCTCGCCGCTGAAGCACGATTTTCCCATGCTGGATGGCTATATGCGCTGCGTGCGGCGGGGGCAGGCGACGGTGGTGACGCCCTTCACCCTGGCAGGCGCCATGGCGCCGGTGACATTGGCAGGGGCCGTGGCGCAATCGCTGGCCGAGGGGCTGTGCGCCATCGCACTGGCGCAGTACATCCGGCCGGGCGCGCCCTGCGCCTTCGGCACCTTCACCAGCAACGTCGACATGAAATCGGGGGCGCCCGCCTTCGGTACACCGGAATACATGCGCGCGACGCAGATGACCGGGCAGATGGCGCGGTTCTATGGCCTGCCCCTGCGCTCAAGCGGGGTGTGTGCCGCCAACGTGCCCGACGCCCAAGCGACTTGGGAAACGTCCAACAGCCTTTGGGCGGCGGTGCAGTCGGGCACCCATATGGTGTATCATGCGGCGGGCTGGCTTGAGGGGGGGCTGATCGCGTCGCCCGAGAAGTTCATCATGGATTGCGAGATGTTGCAGCAGTTCCAGCGGTATTTCGACCCGATGCTGACGGCGACGACCCCCGACGACATCGCGCTTGACGCGATTGCCGAGGTCGGGGGCGACGGGCATTTCTTCGGCCTGCAACATACGCAGGACCGTTACACCACTGCATTCTATCAGCCATTCCTGTCGGACTGGCGCAACTACGAGGGATGGGAGATTGCCGGAGGACTCTGGACCCACGAGCGGGCGCATCTGATGTACAAGCAGATCCTGGCCGAGTTCGAGGCGCCACCGCTGGACGAAGGCATCCGCGAGGAACTGGCCGATTTCGTGGCCCGCCGCAAGGCCGAGGGCGGGGCGCCGACGGATTTCTGACGTTTGAAACAAGAGCGGCCCTGCGGGCCATTCCATGCTCCCCCTGTCAGGCTTGCGCCTGATGGGGGGCCGTTGGCGCCAGGTATCAGCCGTCGATGCGGGCGGCCATGATGGCGATGGACTTCTGATAGACCCCTGCCGCGTTCCAGGCCTGAATGGCGAGGAAATTGGTCTGGCCTTCCTGATACCCCGCGCCCGGCTGCCAGCCCTTCTGGCGCAGATAGTTGGCGGTGCTGGCCATGGCATCGACATAGTTCGTCAGGTCGACCCGGCCGTTGCCGTCGCCGTCCACGCCATAGCGCAGGGCGTTGCCCGGCAGGAACTGGGTGTGGCCAAGCTCGCCGTGGCGCGCGCCGATGGCGTTCGGGGACATGCTGCCGGTGTCCACCATCTTCAGCGCGGCAATGGCGTGGGGCTTGAAAAAGTCCGATCTGCGGCAATCGAACGCCAGGGTGGTGATGGCCGACACCACGTTGCTGTCGCCCATGAACCCGCCAAAGCCGGTTTCCATGCCGTGAATCGCCAGCAGGACACCGGCGGGCACCCCATATTGCCGCTCAAGCGCGCCGAACAGGTTGGCATTGCGCGCCTTGTGCTTGCGCCCCTGTGCGATGATCGTGTTGGCGCCGCGCACCTCCATGAATTTCTCAAGGCTGTAGCGGAAGGATTTCTGATTGCGGTCGGCGGCGATGGTCTTGCTGGCATAGCTGGTGCCGGCCAGGGCCTGCAGTCCGCGCTGGCCGACGCCGGCGGCCCGGGCCTCGCCGGCGAAGGCGGCCTTCCAGGCATCGAAGCCGCTGGCGGTATTGCCGCAGGGCGCGGCCTGCGCGGCAGTGGCGCCGAAGGCCAGGACGGCCGCCAGAACGACGGATCGAGAGAAGATCGTGGACATCAAGCAGCTCCGGTAAAAACGTGTCATTACGTAACCCTAGGCAAGTCGGCGCCGTTTGCCCAGCACGCTTTTGTTTCAGGTGCCCGGAATATCCATCTGCCGCACCTTTTGCAGCAGATCGACGAAGCCCTGCACCTGGTGGCGCGCCGTGGCGGCACCCTTGTCGGCGGTGGCGACGCTGGCATCGCCCACGGTGCCGCTTTCGCTGAGGTCGCTGGCGATCCAGCCATAGCTGACGGGGCCGATGGGCGAAATCGGGGTGGTTTCGGCGCTGGAGCGGTTGTTGGCGGCCCGGGTCATATCCACCGTTTCGGGGCGGAAATACAGCATCAGCGAGGTTTCGACATCGCCGCCGTGGATGCCGTAGCGGGTTTCATCGGCGGGATACAGGCCGTCCGGCGCGCCAAACCCGCTCCACTGGCTTTTCACCGCCAGCATGCCCGCCTGCACGCGAAGCTCGCGGGTCAGGATCGACACAAGATCGAGGTTTCCGCCATGGGAATTGACGATCACGATCTTTTTCACGCCGGCCCGTGCCACCGACAACCCGATCTCGGTCCAGGCGGCAAGGGCCGTGGCGGCGGTCAGGGTCAGCGTGCCCCTGGCCCAGAGGTGTTCGTTGGATTTGCCCACGGCCTGAACGGGCAGGATGCGGATATCCAGATCGTCGGGGCAAGCGCCGCGCAACTCGCCCAGCATGCCGGTGGCGATCATCGTGTCCACGCCCACGGGCAGGTGCGGGCCGTGCTGTTCGATCGCGCAGGTGGGCAGGATGGCGATTGTGTTCATCGGATCGATGTCGGCGAATTCCGAGGCGCGGTAATCGGCCCAGTCCAGGCGTCTCATGTGGTTTCCTTTGGTGCGTATGTGGCGGTCAGGCGCGATTGCAGATAGTCGGCGGCGCGGATCGGGGGGTATTTTGGCGCACCCGTGCCGGGCAGCGCGGCGACGATCTGGTCCGGGTTCGCCTCGACGAACATCGCGACCGAGCGGCGCTGGCGTTTGGGCGGCAGCACGCGGTGGGGCGTCGAGACATAGATGTCGTTGGTCCAGCGCATCAGGCAATCGCCGATGTTGACGACAAAGGCACCGGGGGCGGCGGGCACATCCACCCAGGTCGCCCCGCGCGGTTTTACCTGCAAGCCCGGCTCGCCATCGGTCATCAACAGGGTGATGGCGCCGTAATCGGTGTGCGCGCCGGCGCCGATTTCGTGGACTGCGCCGGTGGCGGGGGGATAGTGCAGCAGGCGCAGGGCGGCGAGGGGGTCGTGGAAGGCGTGGTCGAAATGGGTCTCGGGCAGGCCGAGGTCACGGGCGAAAAAGCGGTGCAGGGCGACGCCCTGGGACAGCGCCGCGTCGTAATAGGACAGCATGGTGTCGGCGAAACCGGGAATCGCGGGCCAGACGTTGACACCGCGAAACGGTTCGCCCGCCAGAACGCGGGGGTCGTCTGGGGCGAGATCATAGCCGATGTTGAAGGTCTGTTTGGTGTCCACCTCGGGGCGGGTCTCGTCCAGCGATTCGACGCCCGGGCGCGCCCAGCCGCGATAGTGGTGGTTGATCGCCAGCGCCTGCTTGTCGGGTTCGGGCAGGGCAAAGAAGGCATCGGACAGAGAGAAGACCCGGGCGCACAAGGGTTGGGGGACATCGTGATTGGCCAGCAGGAAAAATCCGGTGTCGCGGCAGGCGCGGCCCAGATCGGTTGTGAAGCCTTTGGGCGCGGCGGTGGCCCGGCGCCAGTCCAGCACGGGAATCATGCGACGGCCCCCTTCGCCTGCGCCCGACCCACGAGGCGCTGCATCCCCGCCGAAACCCTTGCAAGGTGCGCGGCGCGGCTGTCGGGTGTGGAACTGTCCATCAGGTAATGGGCGGCGAAGGCGGTCTTGCACCCCTTGGCACAGATTGCCCGCACACCGCGCAGGATGGTGCGCTTGCCGGGGGCGCCGACCAGCGTCGTCAGCCACCAACTGGCACCGCAGGTGGTGAAAACGCCAAGTCGGGTGATATGGGTCAGCCCTGGGCGGATCGTCCTGTTCGCCCCATCCGGCATCAGGAACGCCACCCCCGGCACCATGGACCGGTCCAGCCAGCCCTTCAGCACGGCGGGCAGGCCGTACCACCAGGTGGGATAGACGAAGATCAGCGTATCGCACCAGCGCAGGTCATCCACATCGCGCTGCACCCCGGCGCAATTGCGCGCCTCGTCCTCATAGCAGGTCAGCGCGTCCGCCGTCAGGGCCGGATCGAACCCCCGGGCATAAAGATCGCTCAACCGCACCTCGGCCCCCGCCTCGCCCAGACGGGCCAGCACCACATCGCGCACGGCGGCGGTGAAACTGTCGGGCTTGGGATGGCAGTAAACGACGAGGGCGCGCATGTCAGAACCTTTCCATCTGGGTTTCGACCCGGCCCAGAAACGCGGCCCGCGCGGTATCGGTTGCCCGGTTCATGTCGTAGAGTGCAAGATATTTCATCTTGTCGGGTCGGCACACATGCCACACCGCCCGGGTCACACATTTGCGCGGCGGATCGCCCACCAGCAGCGCCCGCATGCGGCTGCCGCCATAGGTGGTCACGGCGGCCAGCTTGCGGATATGGGTCAGGTTCGGCGTGACCTTGCCATTCAGCAGCCTGAACGACACATCGGGCAGGAACACCCGGTCGAAAAACCCCTTGAGGATCGCGGGATAGCCGAAATTCCAGACCGGAAACACCATCACCAGCGCCTGGCACGCCATTACCCGGTCGATATAGCCCTGCACCGGCAGGCGGTTGGCGGGACTGTCGTGATACCGCCGCCGCTCGGCCTCGCCCAGCACCGGATCGAAGCCCTCGTGGTTCAGATCGCACAGGTCGATGTCCCATTCGCGCCGTGTCAGCGTGGCGACGACGCGATCCTTCAATGCCGCTGAAAAGCTTTCGGGGCAGGGGTGGGCAAACAGCACAAGGGCGCGTGTCATGGGTGACGCTGCCGCCGTGTGGCCGCCATCCACGGGCTTGACCCGAGGATCTCTCGCCCCGGGCGCGCGGCAGACAACCACGAGATATTCGGGTCAGGCCCGAGGATGACGGCGCGTTCGCGGCGGGCGTTTGTGTTCATTCCGCCGCCTGCAAACGGGGGTGGGCGTAGACTGATTTGAAGTCGAAATCCGGCGTGTCCCAAGACAGCATCTTGCCGGGGTTCAGCAGGCCCTTGGGGTCGGCCTCTTGCTTGAAGCGCAACTGGCGGTCATCCACGGTCTGGCGCCCGCCTTCCTCCAGCGTATATCGGTGGGGGTTGAACACCATGGCGCCCGCCGCCTCGTGCATCTTAACGATCTCGTCCAGCCGCTCTTCGGTAGTGAATTTCACCAGCGACAGGCCTGCGAACATCACCTTGCCGTTCTCGCGCAGCACTTCAAGGTGTTGCAGAACCTCGGGGCTGAGTTCCGTGCGCAGTTTTTCGATCAGGCCAAGGTGGTCGGGAAAGCCATAGCGCACCTGCAGATAGGTAATGCTTGGGTCGACCTTGAGGGCGCGCAGGGTGGTGTGGTTCCAGCCGTATTCGAACACGGGCCCCGGTTCACGCTCCCAATCGGGCTGATCGCTGCGCCAGATCACCCGCGCGCCCGGTTTGCGGCCAAGGAACGTCAGGAATCCGTCCATGGAATGGGGTGCGACCATCAGGCCAATGACGTTGGTGCCGGGTTCGACATGGGGTTTCACCCGCTGGAAATAGTTGTGGGCGATGGGCGCCTCGAACACCGTTGCCAGCTTGATCAGCACGCCGTCGAGGTTGGCCAGTTCTTCGGCAAAGCGCACGGCGTCCATGAAATCATCGGTGGCGACGAACATTTCCACCCAGTCATAGGCGGGGGCGAGGGGAATCTCGATCTCGGTGATGATGCCGTTGGTGCCATAGGCGTGGGACACCCGGGCCAGTTCCTCGCCGCGGAATTCCAGGATGCGGGGGGTTTCCTCCATCGTCACCACGCGCAGGCGGATGATGTTGCCAAGGTCGCGCAACGACCCCCAGGTGCAAGACCCGACGCCGCCTGACCCACCGGCGATGAACCCGCCGATGGTGGCGGTGGCCCAGGTGGAACTGAACATGCGGATTTCCTGGCCCGAGTGCGCCTTGGTCGCGGCATCCAGATCCTTGAGCAGACAGCCCGGTTCGACGATCACCCGCCCGTGGTGAATCTCCTTTACCGCCGCCATGTGTTTCAGGTGCATGACACAGCCGCCCTCAAGCGGCATCGCCTGACCGTAATTGCCGGTGCCCGCCCCGCGTGTGGTAACGGGCACATCATGGGCATAGCAGGTTTTCAAGACCTCGATCACCTCGGCCTCGGTGCGCGGGCGCACCACGAAATCGGCGACCACGTGGTCAAGACGGGCCTTCAGCACCGGCGAGTACCAGAAGAAATCGCGCGAAGAGGCGCGGATGTTGGCAGGGTTCTCTTCGATGTCGAGGTGGGACAGGGCGGCTTTGGCGGCGGCGGCGTTGGGGTTCATGACGGCTCCATCAGATCGTCGAGTTCGGAATAATCGGGCAGCTTGCGGTCGATCTGCAATCCATCGTGCAGCACGATCCGGTCGGCGTGGGGGCGCGAGAACAGCTCGCTCCAGTTGCGGGCGTTGAAGATCGACAGATCGGCGGGGGCGCCGATGGCCAGCGAGGGGGCTGGAAACCCGCAGGCGCGGGCGGGGTTGGCCAGCACCGATTGCACCCAGTCGGGGTCGCCGTGATCGAGGTGGCCGATGCGCGTGGCCTGGCGCAGCACCTCAAGCATGTCGAGATCGCCGAAGGCATAGAACGGATCGCGGGTGTTGTCCGACGCGAACGACACGTTGATGCCCCGCGCCTTCATCTCGTGCACCAGGGTGATGCCACGACCTCGCGGGGTGCGATTGGCGTGACGGTCTTGCAGGTACAGATTGCACATGGGCAGGGACACGACGTTGATGGCCGCCTTTGCCACCAGATCAAGAGTGCTCAGCGCGCGGCCCTCACCTTGGGTGGACAGTGAACAGCAGTGGCCGACGGTGACGGGAGCGTCGAACCCGGTTTCCGAAATCGCCTCGGCGATGGCGCGCAGGGTTTCGCTGCTGGCATCCATGGTTTCGTCGACGTGGAAATCGACATGCAGGTTGCGCTGCGCGGCGATCGTCAGGAACGCGCGCAACCGCTCGGGCAGGTCGGGGATGGGATAGGTGACCATGCCCAGCACCCCGCCCGATTGGGCCACCAGATCGGCGGTGTGCAGGAACGACCCCGACAGTTCTATGCGGTCACATCCCAACAGGCAGGCGGCCTGAAGCTCAATCCGCCCGGCCCAGTCGTCACGCAGATCGCGGAACACGCCCCAGGATATGTCATCTTGGGGCGGGATCGAATCGAGATGGGTGCGGATTGCCCGGGTGCCGTGGGCCCATGCGCAGCGCAGGGCAAAATCGGCGCGGCGGCGCACGTCTGACGCGCTCCAACGGGCCTCGCGGTCGGTGCCCACGGTGCTCAGCGCGCCCATGAACGTGCCATCGGGGTTGGGCGCGCGGTTCCAGATGTGGCCCTTGTCAAGGTGCGTGTGCATGTCGATGAACGCGGGCAGCACCATGGCGCCGCCCATATCAAGGGCGATGTTCTGGGGGCCTGTAATATGGCCATCAGCCAAGGAAATCGAGGTGCGGATCAAATCTCCGGGTTGGCCGACAAGGCAGGCAGGGATGGTGACATTTTCAAGCGTAACAGGGCCGCTGGGCAGGGCGCGAAAATCCATCAAGCTTCTCGTTTCAGGGCGGATTCATGCCACTTGCGCAGCATCAGATGCGAGAATATCGACAGCGCCGCAAAGATCGCAACCCCCATCACCGCGACCAGCCCCAGCGCGGCAAACATGCGCGAGATGTTCAACCGATACCCGGCCTCCTGAATGCGGAAGGCCAGCCCGGTGCCGACACCGCCAGTGCCCGCAACCAGTTCGGCCACCACAGCGCCGATCAGCGACAGGCCCCCGGCGATTTTCAGACCACCGAGGAAATACGGCAGCGCCGAAGGGATTTGCAGCAGCCAAAGCTTTTGCCAGCGCGACGCGCCATAGATGCGGTAGAGATCGCGCAGGTTGTGATCGACGCTGTTCAGCCCCAGCGTCGTGGACGACAGCACCGGAAAGAACGCCACCAGCCACGCGCACAGCAGCATGCCCACGGTTTTCAAGCTGACATAGATGAAGATAAGCGGCGCGATGCCCACCACCGGTGTCACCTGAAACATCA
>Ga0105054_10003601_pt1 | contig 23887 bp, 27 predicted proteins | sample BON02_FD_78091 | JGI IMG/M metagenome (GOLD analysis project Ga0105054, IMG submission 78091) | Freshwater microbial communities from Lake Bonney liftoff mats and glacier meltwater in Antarctica - BON-02 (megahit assembly) | ecosystem: Environmental > Aquatic > Freshwater > Ice > Glacier...
CTATACATGACCGATGTAGATGGTACAGGCGGCGCGGCACGGCAAGGCGCCTGTGCACGCGGCAGGGCTGTTGCCCTCTGGTTGGATGATGGGTGATGGACGATTGGCGCGGGGGTTTGCGGGGGGCGGGCGTTGGCGCTAAGTCACCGCCATGTCCCGCATTGCCCGTATCACGCGCACCACGTCGGAAACCGATATTGCCCTTTCGCTCGACCTCGACGGGTCGGGCAAGGCGGATGTTGCCACGGGCATCGGGTTTTTCGACCATATGCTGACGGCGTTGGCCCGGCATGCGCTGTTCGACCTGTCGGTGCGGGCCAAGGGCGACCTGCATATCGATTTCCACCACACGGCGGAGGATGTCGGGATCGTGCTGGGTCGGGCGGTGGCGCAGGCTTTGGGGGAGAAGCGCGGCATCCGTCGGTTCGGCCATGCGTTGGTGGCGATGGACGAGGCGTTGGCCGAGGCGGCGATTGATATTTCCGGGCGGCCGTTTCTCGCCTGGTCGGTCAGCTTCACCCGCGACAAGGTGGGCGAGATGGACACGGAGTTGTTCGAGGAGTTTTTCCGGGCGTTCGCGACGAATGCGCTGATTACGCTGCACGTGACGCAGAAGGCGGGCAGCAACGCGCATCATGTGGCCGAGGCGTGCTTCAAGGCGCTGGCGCGGGCGTTGCGCATGGCGGTGGAGCATGATCCGCGGATCGGCGACGCGATTCCGTCGACGAAGGGGGCGCTGTGACCGTCTGGACCGTGCATGTGCGCGAGGGGCGGCCGGTGGTGGTGGTGCCGGAGCGGTTCAGCCTGTGGGCGATGCTGTTCGGGCCGCTGTGGCTGTTGGCGCACCGGGCCTGGATTCCGGCCGTGCTGGTGCTGAGCGCCTTCGTGGCGGCGGGCGTGCTGTTGCCGGGTGCCGTCAATGTGGTGCTGACGGCCGGGCTGGCCTGGCTGGTGGGGCTGTCCGGGCAGGACATGCGGCGCTGGTCGCTGGCGCGCCAGGGCTATGCGCTGGCCCATGTTGTTGCCGCCGGCGATATGGATGCGGCGCTTGGCCGGCTGTACGTGGCCCATCCCGGCCTTGCCGAGGCGGAACTTACGGCTGGTGCGCGGGGGGCGGCGTGAAGGTGGCCGTGGTGGACTACGGCAGCGGCAACCTGGCCTCTGCCTCGCGGGCGCTGGCGGTGGCGGCGGCGCGGCTGGGGCTGTCGGCCGAGGTGGCGATCACCGCCGATCCGGCCGCCGTCGCCGCGGCGGACCGCATCGTGCTGCCGGGGCAGGGGGCGTTCGCCGACTGCGCGCAGGGGCTGGCCGCCATCGCCGGGCTGCGGGCCGCGGTGGAGACGGCGACCGAGGCCGGGACGCCGTTCCTGGGGATATGTGTGGGCATGCAGTTGATGGCCGAGCGTGGGCTGGAGCACCGGGTTACGCCGGGATTCGGCTGGATCGCCGGTGAGATCGCCGCGATGGACCCGCCGCCAGCGCTGCGCCTGCCGCAGATGGGCTGGAACGAGTTGGTCTTCACCCCGGGCGCCCATCCGCTGCTGGAGGGTCTGGCGCCCGGCGACCACGCCTATTTCGTGCATAGCTATGCTTTGTCGGGGGGCAGGGCGGCGGAGTGCATCGCCACCACCGACTATGGCGGGCCGGTCGTCGCCATGGTGGCACGCGGCAACCGCGCCGGCACCCAGTTCCATGTCGAGAAGAGCCAGGAGGTTGGGCTGCGCATCCTGGCCAATTTCCTGCGCTGGAATCCTTCAACATGAGTTCAATCCCGCCCCGCGATCGCCAGGCCGTCATCAGCATCGAGCGGCTCGGCGAACTGACCGATGACGACCTGGCGGCGCTGTGCGAAGCCGCCGATGCGGCGATCATCGATGGCGGCGGCTTCGGCTGGGTGACCCCGCCCGGCCGGCAGGCGATGGAGCGGTATTTCCGGGGCGTGCTGCTGGTGCCGGAACGCGAGTTGTTTGGCGCACGGCTGGACGGCGTGCTGGTGGGCTCGGCCCAGCTTGTGCGGCCGCCGCGCAACAACGAGGCCCAGGCCTTCGCCGCCCAGGTGATGCATTCCTTCGTCGCCCCCTATGCCCGCGGCCATGGCGTGGCGCGCGTGCTGATGCAGCGGGTGGAGGAGGGGGCGCGGGCGCTCGGCTACCACGTGCTGAACCTGGACGTGCGCGAGACGCAGGAGGCGGCGATCGCGCTGTATGAGTCGATGGGCTACACGCGCTGGGGGGTGCATCCGTGCTACGCGCGGGTGAATGGCGGCACCGTGGGTGGCTATTTCTACTTCAAGATCCTGCAAACCGGCGGACGTATCATTTGATGCCCCAACCAATTGTGCCCGGGCGATGAACGCGCCGGCCGGCCTGACGCTGTACCCCGCCATCGACCTCAAGGACGGTGCCTGCGTGCGCCTGCGCCGGGGCGAGATGGATGATGCCACGGTCTATTCGGCCAATCCTGGCGCGCAGGCCCGCACCTGGCAGGATTCCGGCTGCCGCTGGCTGCACGTGGTGGATTTGAACGGTGCTTTTGCCGGCCGCTCGGTCAATGGCGCGGCGGTGCGGGACATCCTGCGCGCGGTCAGCATTCCGGTGCAACTGGGCGGCGGCATCCGCGACATGGCGGGCATCGAGCACTGGCTGGCGGCCGGTGTCAGCCGGGTGATCCTGGGCAGTGCGGCGGCCAAGAACCCGACGCTGGTGCGCGAGGCTTGCCGGGCCCATCCCGGGCGCATCGCCGTGGGCATCGACGCGCGCGACGGCCATGTGGCGACCGAGGGCTGGGCGGAGACCTCGCAGCTGCGCGCGCTGGACCTGGCGCTGCGCTTCGAGGATGCCGGAGTGGCGGCGATCATCTATACCGATATCAGTCGCGACGGCATGCTGGCCGGGCTGAACCTGGAGCAGACGCTGGACCTCGCCTTCCAGATTTCCACGCCGGTGATTGCCTCGGGCGGGGTCGGTTCGCTGGGCGACCTTGCGGCGCTCAAGGAGCGTGCCGAGGCGGTGAGCGGGGCGATCGAGGGGGTGATCGTTGGCCGCGCGCTGTATGATGGGCGCGTCGATCCGGCCGAGGCGCTCGCCCTGCTGGCGGCCTGACCGGATCACCTTGCGGGTTGTTGGTGGGCGCGGCTGTTTCGGGTCGGGTGTGCGCGTTCTGCGCTTGCATCGATCACGCTTTGCCGCGCAAACAACTTGTCTAGAGCAGGTCTCTGTTGGCGGCGCGCCCATTAACTGCTCTGACGCCTTGTTCAATAACGCAAATCTTCCGGTTGAATGCGTTCATTCGACCGGATACGGCTGTAGAGGGTTCGGTGCTGAAACTGCGAGTGATCCCGTGTCTGGACGTGAAGGACGGTCGCGTCGTAAAGGGCGTGAACTTCGTGTCGCTGCGCGACGCCGGCGACCCGGTGGAGCAGGCGGCGTTGTACGACGCTGCCGGCGCCGATGAGCTGACGTTCCTGGACATCACCGCCAGCCACGAGAACCGCGACACGATCCTGGACGTGGTGTCGCGCACCGCCGAGCGGGTGTTCCTGCCGCTGACGGTGGGTGGCGGCATCCGCGCGGTGGACGACATGCGCCGCCTGCTGCTGGCCGGGGCGGACAAGTGCAGCATCAATTCCGCCGCCGTCGCCCGGCCGGAACTGGTGCGCGAGGCTGCGGAGAAGTTCGGCAGCCAGTGCGTGGTGGTGGCGGTTGACGCCAAGCGCACGGGTGACGGCTGGCACGTTTTCACCCATGGCGGGCGGCGCGATACCGGCACCGATGCGGTGGCATGGTGCCGCCAGGTGGCCGAGCTTGGCGCGGGCGAGATCCTGCTGACCAGCATGGATCGCGATGGCACCGGCCAGGGTTTCGACGTCGATCTGCTGCGCGCGGTGTGTGAAGCGGTGCGCGTGCCGGTGGTGGCCTCGGGTGGCGTGGGCACGCTGGCGCATTTCGTTGAGGGGGCGCGGGCTGGGGCGACCGGGCTGCTGGCGGCGAGCGTATTTCATTTCGGAAACTTCACAATCGCGCAGGTGAAGACGGCGCTGCAGCAGGCCGGGCTTCCCGTCCGCCTGCCGCGCGCGATGCAGCACGCGGCTTAGGGGCGGGTCGATGGGCAAGTCGGTGAAGAAGAGCACGGCCGGCGCGGCGCGTCCGGTGGTCCCCGCGGGTGGCGACGACGCCAAGGCTGCAAGCGGCGCCAAGGGGGCCGCCGGCAAGAAGCCGGGTGCCAAGAAGCCGGGTGCCAAGAAGCTGGCGGCAAAAAAGCTTGCCCGCGCCAGCGCGGCGCCGCTGCCGCCTGCGCCGCCGATGGCTGTGGGTGCGTCGTCGGCGGTGCTCGACCGGCTGTGGGCCGTGGTGGACCAGCGGCGCGATGCCGACCCCGCCATCTCCCATTCCGCGCGCCTGCTCAGCCGTGGCACCGCGAAGGTGGCGCAGAAATTCGGCGAGGAGGCGGTGGAATGCCTTATCGAGGCGGTGGGCCGCAACCGCGATGCGCTGATCGCCGAAAGTGCCGACGTGCTCTACCACCTCATCGTGATGTGGGTGGATGCCGGGGTGCGCGCCGACGAGGTGTGGTGCGAATTGCAGCGCCGCGAGGGCGTGTCGGGCGTGGCCGAGAAAGCCTCGCGCGCCCGCAGCCTGCCGCTGGAACTGGGGCTGGGTACCACCAAGATCCCCTGACCCGGTTGCGGGGATGCGGCCGCTTCTGCACCATGGCGGGCGACTGCTGGGGAGCATGATGATGGCTGTGAGTGGCGTGGGCGAGTACGACGACCAGAACATCTTCGCGCGTATCCTGCGCGGCGAAATTCCGTCGCGGAAAATGTTCGAGGACCAGTGGGCGCTGGCCTTCCACGACATCAACCCGCAAGCGCCAACCCACGTGCTGGTGATCCCGAAAGGGCGCTACGTGTCCTGGGCCGACTTCTCCGCGCGGGCCAGCGAAGGCGAAATCGCCGGGTTCGTGCGCGCCGTGGGGCACGTGGCGCGCGAACTGGGGCTGGAAGCGCCAGGCTACCGGCTGCTGGCCAATGTGGGCGAACACGCCGGACAGGAAGTGCCGCACCTGCACGTCCACCTGTTCGCCGGCCGGCCGCTGGGGGCGATGCTGGCGCGGTAGGGAGGAAGGCGAGGGGCTCCGCCCCTCGACCCCGCCAAGGGCAGAACCCTTGGAACCCGACACTTCAGGTGCCTTCGGCCGGAGGGGCCTGCCCGGCGTGTGTCACAGGCTCCGCGGGCCCCTCCGGCCGAAGGCACCTAAACGATTGGAGTCCAGAGGCTTTGCCTCTGGTGGGGGTCCAGGGGGCGAAGCCCCATGGCCTTTCTTCCTACCCTGCCGACAACTGCACGCCGTCGCGGCCTTTGGGTGTTTCGGGCTGTTGGCTGCCGTAGTTCAGATTTCGGTACCACACCATGTAGTCGGGGTAGGTGATGGGGTCGTATCGCGGCGGGTTGGTGGGGCTGGTGCAGGTTGGCAGGCACTGCATGGTGGTGGTGTAGGCGCAGTCGAAGAAGAACGGGATGGCGTAGCGTTCCTGGCCGGAGCGGTTGACGACGCGGTGGGGGGTGGCGAGGAAGCGTTCGTTGGTCCAGCGGCGCAGCATGTCGCCGCCGTTCACCAGGAAGCTGCCTTCCAGGGCGGGGGCATCGACCCATTTGCCGTTGGGCAGTCGGATCGACAGGCCGGGCACCTTGTTCTGGGCCAGCAGGGTCATGAAGCTGGTGTCGCTGTGTGGGGCGAGGCCGAACTCGTTCTCGTCGGTGCTGTCCTGTTGCGGGTAGTGGGACATGCGCAGGGTGAACATCGGCGGGTCGAAGGGCTTGGCGAAGAAGTCGGCGGGCAGGTCGAGGGCGGTGGCGTAGAGGGGCAGCAGGCGCAGGGCGAGCTGTTCCATGGCGGTGCTGTAGGCGACGACGGCTTCGCGGAAGCCGGGCAGGTTGTCGGGCCACTGGTTCATGCCGCGGAAGGGTAGGTTGGCCAGCACGTCGGGGTGGTCGGGTGGCAGGTCGCGCTTGGCGAAGAAGGCTTCGTTGACGTTGGGCTTGTTGTTCGGGTTGATCTTGGAGTGGCGGGTGACCGAGCCGCGGATCGGCAGGTAGCCGATGTTGTGCTGGTTGATCCTGAGCTTCAGTTTTTCGTCGAGCGGCTGGGCGTGGAAGCGCTGCGCCGCCTCGAACGCGCCGTCGACCAGGGCCTGGTTCACGCCGTGGCCGGTGATGAAGTAGAAGCCGACGTTTTCCAGCGCGTGGCGCAGGGCGGCGCTGGCTTGCGCGAGGGCGCCGGGGGTGCCGGCCATGGTGGCCGTGAGGTCGATGACCGGGATTTCCTCCGGCGCGTCGGGGCGGATGGGGTTCAGGCTGGGGGCGAGATGGTTCATCGCGGGCCTCCGGGGTTTGGCTGAGTTTCTCCCTGTGGTGCTGTCCGGGTCAACGGTTGCGCCATGGTGGGGCGGCGGGCCAGCATGGGTGCGACCCAGGAGATGCCATGATTCCGACCCGCGCCGACCTTGCAGCGCTCGACGCGCTGGATGAACTGGCGCCGCTGCGCGCGCTTTTCACCCTTCCGGAGGGGGTGATCTACCTCGACGGCAATTCGTTGGGGGCGCTGCCGCGCGCCACGGCGGGGCGGGTGGCCGAGGTGGTGCGGGCGGAGTGGGGGCAGGGGCTGATCCGCAGCTGGAACGACGCCGGGTGGATGGCGATGCCGGGACGGGTCGGCGACAAGATCGCGCGGCTGGTGGGCGCGGCGGCGGGGGCGGTGGTGGTCGGGGATTCGACCTCGGTGAACATCTTCAAACTGCTTGGCGCGGCGCTGGCGGGCCGGCCGGGGCGGCGGGTGATCGTGTCGGAGGCGCGCAACTTTCCGACCGACCTGTATATCGCCGAGGGGTTGGCGGCGCTGCTGGAGCGCGGGCACCGGCTGCGGCTGGTGGAGGATGCGGGGATCGTGGACGCGATAGACGACGATGTGGCCGTGGTGATGCTGACCCACGTGAACTACCACACCGGGGCGATGCACGACATGGCGGCGGTGACGGCGGCGGCGCAGGCGAAGGGGGCGCTGGTGCTGTGGGACCTGGCCCATTCGGCGGGCGCGGTGCCGGTGGACCTGGGCGGGTGCGACGCCGACCTGGCGGTGGGCTGTGGCTACAAGTTCCTCAATGGCGGGCCGGGGGCGCCGGCCTTCCTGTATGTGGCGCCGCGATTGCAGGAGGCGATGCGCTATCCGCTGACCGGGTGGCTGGGCCATGCCGCGCCGTTTGCCTTCGAGCCGGGCTACCGGCCGGCGCCGGGGATCGCGCGGGCGATGGTGGGCACGCCGCCGGTAATCAGCCTCGCGGCGCTGGAGGTGGGGGTGGATATTGCGTTGCAGGCGCCGATGGCGGCGGTGCGCGCCAAGTCGGTGCGCCAGACCGGGTTGTTCGCCACGCTGCTGGCCGAGCGGTGCGGCGGCTGGGGGTTCACCCTGGCCTCGCCGGCCGATCCGGCGCGAGGTGGCAGCCAGGTGTGCCTGGCGCATGACGAGGCGTATCCGATCATGCAGGCGTTGATCGGCCGGGGCGTGATCGGTGATTTCCGGGCGCCGGACATCATGCGCTTCGGCATCACCCCGCTCTATACGCGGTTCGTCGACCTGTGGGACGCCGCCGAGGCGTTGGCCGCGGTGATGGAAGGCGGCGAGTGGCGCAACCCGCGGCATGGGGTGCGCCGGGCGGTGACCTGAAGCGGGAGGGCTCGATGCGGTTGGTGCCTGGACCTCGGGCTGCAAACCTTGTGTAGTCGGGCCTTGTGTCGTTGGACCTCGTATAGTCGGGGCGCATGCGCGCGGGCATCCTGTCGGGGTGGACCGGGCCATCCGCCCATCGTCGCCCGCCCGGAGCACCATGTCGCAGACCGCCGCCCGTCCGCCGCCACCCATGCGCGATGCGTTTCGCTGGTTCCATACCATCGGCTCGCGCTGGATGGACAACGACGTGTATGGCCATGTGAACAACGTGGTCTATTATTCGTGGATCGACACGGCGGTGAACCGCTTCCTGATCGACCGCGGCCTGCTGGAGATCGGCCGCAGCGAGGTGGTGGGGATCGTGGCCGAGACGGGCTGCCGCTATATTGCGCAGATGGCCTATCCCGACGCCGCCACGGTGGGGCTGGCGGTGGTGGCGCTGGGGCGGAGTTCGGTGCGCTATCGGGCCGGGGTGTTCCGCAACGACGAGGCGACGGCCTCGGCCGATGGGCATTTCGTCCATGTGTATGTCGACCGCGCGACCATGCGGCCGGTGCCGATCCCGGACTTCACCCGGGCAGAAATGAACAAAATCAGTAATCTGGGAGAAACCTGACGATGGATCTTGGAATTCGTGGCCGCAAGGCGATCGTGTGTGCCGCCAGCAAGGGCCTGGGGCGCGCCTGTGCCATCTCGCTGGCGCGCGAGGGGGTGGACCTGGTGATCACCGCGCGCGGGGCGGAGGCGCTGGAGGCGACGGCGGCGGAGATCCGCAAGGCCTACCAGGTGAACGTGACGACGGTGGTGGGCGACATCTCCACCGAGCAGGGCCGCGCCGATGCGCTCGGCGCCTGCCCGAACCCCGACATCCTGGTGAACAACGCCGGCGGCCCTCCCCCCGGCGACTTCCGCAACTGGGAGCGCGACGACTGGATCAAGGCCATCGACGCCAACATGCTGACGCCGATTTTTCTGATCAAGGCGGTGGTGGATGGCATGATCGACCGCAAGTTCGGCCGCATCGTGAACATCACCTCGGCCTCGGTGAAGTCGCCGATCCCGCATTTGGGCATGAGCAACGGCGCGCGCGCCGGCCTGACCGGGTTCGTGGCCGGGCTGGCGCGGCAGGTGGCCAAGCACAACGTGACGATCAACGGGCTGCTGCCCGGCCCGTTCAACACCGACCGCATCCGCAACTCCTCGCTGGCCATGGCGCAGAAGGCCGGCAAGACGCTGGACGAGGCGCTGGCGGACATGGGGAAGAACAATCCGGCGGGGCGGATCGGCGATCCGGCGGAGTTCGGCGAGGCCTGCGCCTTCCTGTGCGGCGCCAATGCCGGGTTCATCGTCGGACAGAACCTCGTGATGGACGGTGGCAACTTCAACTCGTCGATGGGATGAGCGCGCGCCAGCCGGCATTGTAGCTGCCGGCTGGCATGCTGCGCGAAACCGCGGCGCGGGTGGCGGAGGTGGGCGATGGATGGGACCACGCTGACCGGATTGCTCGTGGTGGCGCTGATGCGCGGGGCCGAGCGGTTGATGCTGATCGGCGCCGGGGCGCTGGCGATCTGGCTGGGCTACCGGCTGTTCGTGCAGATGCCGGGCGCGGCGCGCGGCGAAGGCAAGGCGACGCTGCCGGGTGGCGTGTCGATCATGCTGTCCCGCGTGGGACCCGGCGTGTTCTTCGCGTTGTTCGGCTGCGCTGTCCTCGGCTACTCGGTGGCGCGGCCGGTGGAACTCGACTTGCCGCTGGGACCGACGGCGGAGGCCTCGCGGCTGCGCTATTCCGGCTTCGGCAGCTTCCTTGCGGCGCCCGCCGCGGCACCGGGACCGGTGGCGGGAACTGCCGCGGGTGCCTCGGCCGAGGAGGTGGAGCGCATGGTGATCGGCCTGAACGGGTTGTTCGCCGAGGCCCGGCCGCATCTGTCCGCCCCGGCGGTGGCCGAGGCCGAGGCGACGTTGCGGGCGGCCAAGCTGGCGCTGATGGGCCAGGCATGGGCGCCGGCCTGGGGCGACCGCGCGGCCTTTGCCGACTGGGTGCGGCAGGGGGCGGGCGGCAGCGCGCCGTTGGAGCGGGCCGGGGGCGCGGTCATGATCTACAACAGCGGCCTGCGATGATGCGCGCGGCGGCGGCCCCGGTTTTCGGGCTGGTTGCCGCGGGGATGCTCGGGTTGGGGCTGATGCTGCCGGTCGCCCTGGCACAGCCTTCCACCATCGCCACGATGTATGACACCGAGATGCTGGCCGCCCGCCAGCCGAGTTTCCGACGCGGCCTGACCGACAATCTCGACAACGTCATTCTGCCCGTCCTCACCGCTGAGGAGCGGGCGCGCCTGTCGGGGATGCGCCTGCGCCTGGAGCTTCGCTTGCCGGGCGACGAGCCGTTCGGCTTCCGTGCGCAGGGCGGCGACGTGGTGCTTTCCACTGCCTCGCTCACCTTCCTCGACGAGATCGCCACCGCGGTGGCGTGGCTGCAGGGCAACGGCTACTCCCAGCAGACGGTGGCCGACTACATGATGATGCTGCGCAACTGGCGGCAGGTGGGCGGGGCGGCGCGGCCGCCGGCGCCGCGCGAGGCGCTGTGCATCCCGGCCGACGCCCTGGACGACAAGCGGGTTGAGCGGCAGGCGCTGCAACTGCTCAACGGCATGGGCATCTTCGTGCTGCTGCACGAGGTGGGCCATGTGCTGCATCGCCACCGGGCCGGGCCGGGGGTGGCGCCGGCGCTGTCGCGCGCGCAGGAGGCGGAGGCCGACCGCTTTGCGCTCGACGTGCTGGCGCGGCTCAACGAGGCCCCGCTGGGGCTTGCGGTGCTGTTCACGGCGATGGTTCATTTTCACGAGGTTCATGCCGCCGCCGCCGGGGATGCCGCGCACCGCGAGCTTGTGGCCGGGCACACCCATCCGCTGTCGCCCTCACGGTTGCGGGAAGTGGCGCTGCATGTGGCCGGCAGCGGGGCGGGCTTCGTGGGCGACAGCCGCGCGACGGCCGAGCATGTGGCGCGCGACATCCGGCTGCTGGCCGGCTTCCTCGGCGACCTCGACTTGCAGCGGCTGATCGTGCGGATCGGCGATACGGTGCGCCCGGCGCATCTGGGGCCGCGCCGGCCGGGGCGGCATCTCGCGCCGCATTGCCGCGCCGCGGCGCCGAGCGGTCTGGCCTTCGACGGCGCCTTCCGGGGCACGCTGACGATGGAAGGCACCAGCTTCGACATGGACCTGGTGCTGGCGCAGGGGAGCGATGGGCGGGTGCGTGGCGACCTCTCCTATGGCGCCGGCTTCGCGCGGCTGGAGGGCACGGCGAGCGGGACCGAAGTGGAGCTGCGGTGGCAGCTACCGCCTGACCATGGGCGCGTTCGCGCGACGATCCGCGGGGACACGCTGGCGGGAAGCTGGGGCGAGGGGGAGGCCGCGACCGGGGGTGGCACGTTCGTGGTGCAGCGACAACCCTGAGGACGGGGCAACCCTGGCCGTGGCGCGCGCCGCAATTCGGAGGCCATCAGCATGACTGAACTTGCCTACCGCTCCGCCAAGGCACTGGCCGCGATGCGCGCGCCGGGCGGTTCGTCCGGCGGGGCGGGCGCTGCGGAAGGCCGGGGCCAAGGTGGACATGCTGGCGCGCCCGGTGGTGGATCAGAAGCTGGCCTTCGCCGTGTATCTGCGCCTGCTCGGTGCCGTGCTGTACGGCTTCCTGCCGCCCGAAGCGGAGGCCGAGATGCGCGCGGCGGCGGCCCGGTTGCGCCTGCAGGATCAGGCGCCAGGTCAGGTGATGCTGCGCTCGGTCGGGCTGCGCCACGCGGCATGGCTGGGCCTGGACGAGCAGCGCAACCGTATGCGCCGTGCCTGGGGGGCGTTCTTCCGCGATTGGGACGTGCTGCTCTGCCCTGCCCATGCGGTGCCCGCGCAGCCGCACCAGCAGGGCGCCGCGCCGCATGACATGCAGGTGACGATCAACGGGGTGTCGGAGTCGTGGAGCGCCATGCTGTTCTGGCCCGGTGTGATCAGCGCCATGCTGCTGCCGGCCAGTGCCGCGCCGCTCGGGCTGAGCCGGGAGGGGCTGTCGATCGGCTGCCAGATCGTCGGGCCGATGCAGGGCGACCGCACGACGATCGCGGTGGCGGGGATGCTGGAGAAGCTGATGGGTGGGTTCGTGGCGCCGCCGGGGTCGGGCTGAGCGGAGGCGGCCCGCTGGTGTGGAGGATCGATGCGGTGAATTGGTGCGGACGGCGGGAATCGAACCCGCACCCCCTTTCGGGAAGCAGATTTTAAGTCTGCTGCGTCTACCGGTTTCGCCACGTCCGCATGTTGCGAGTGTCGGGGGTTGCCGGCGTCGCGGCAATCCCACTTGGCCAGCCGGCCCCCAGGCCGGCAGTTCGGCGCGCAGGGCGGCGCTCAGGCCGGCAGTTCGGCGCGCAGGGCGGCGGCGAAGCGGTCGACATCCGCCGTGTCGTTGTAGACATGCGGGCTGACGCGCATGACGCCCTGGCGGTCGGCGACGTGGATATTGCGGGCGGCCAGGCGGTCGACCAGCCCGGCGGGCAGGCCGCCATCGAAGCGCAGGCCCAGCACGTGTGGGGCGCGGCGGACGCGCGGCAGCATGTGGATGGCCTTGATGCCGGCGACCGCTTCGGCCAGGGCGTCGGTCAGGCCGCGCAGCCGGGCGGCGACGGCGGCGCGGTTCCAGGCGAGGACCTGTTCCAGGCCCACGGCGGCCATCGGCAGGCCGATCGGATCGTTGCGTTCGCCGCGGTCGAAGCGGCGGGCGGTGGGGAGGTAGCTGTTGGAGCCGGGCGCGCGGGCCGGGCCATGCTCCTCCAGCGGGCGGCCGTGCTGGTGTTCGGGGGCGACGTAGAGGAAGGCGAGGCTGTAGGGGCCGAGCACCCATTTATAGGTGGGGAAGGCGAGGAAATCGGGCTTCAGGGCGGCGACGTCGATATCCAGCACGCCGGCGGCCTGGGTGGCGTCGATGACGATGCGCGCGCCCTGGCGCTGCAATGCGGGCACCACCTGGGCGAGGTCGATCAGCGCGCCGTCGCTCCAGTGCAGCGGGGTCAGCGCGGCGAGGCCGACCGGCGGGGCGCCGGGGCGCTCGATGGCTTCCAGCAGGGCGGCGGTCCAGTCGGCATCGGCCGGGCGGGGCACCACTTCCACGGTGGCGCCGGCGGCGCGGGCCAGTTCCGGCCAGGCCAGGGCGAGGGAGGGGAATTCGCCCTCGATCATCAGCACGCGGGTGCCGGGGGCGATGGCCAGGTTGCGGGCGGCGGTGGCGATGCCGTAGCTGACGGCGCCGGTGATGGCGACGTTGTCGGAAGCGGTACCGAGCAGGGCGGCGGCGGCGCTGCGGGCGCGCTCGGCGATCGCGGTGCCGTGGGTGGCGGACATGTTCCAGGGGTGGCTTTTCGTCAGCACGCCCTGCTCGCCGGCCTCGCGCACCGCGCGGGGCAGCGGCACGTAGGCGGCGGCGTTGAGGTAGGCGACTTCCTCGGGGATCTCGAACAGGGCGCGCTGGCAGGCCAAGGGGGCGGCCGTTGCTTCGGTCATGGTGCGTTGCGCCCCATGGCTTCCGGGTTCACCACATAGCCGGGATCGAGCGTTCCATCGAAATAATCGAGGATGTTCAGCACCGCGCGGCGCGACATCTTGGCGTAGCATTCCAGTGGTGCTGCCGCGTTGTGCGGGGCGAGCACCACGTTGGGCAGCTTGAACAGCGGGTTGGCGGGGTCGGGCGGCTCCTGCACCAGCACATCCACGCCGGCGGCCTCGATGGTGCCGTCGGCCAGGGCTGTTGCGAGTGCGGCCTCATCCACCAGGCCGCCGCGGGCGGTGTTGATCAGCCAGGCGGTGGGCTTCATCGACTTGAGGAACGCGGCATCGACCATGCGCCGGGTGGCGTCGGACAGCGGGCAGTGCAGGCTGACCACATCGGCCTCGGCCACGGCGGCCATCAGGTCGGGGGCCGGGGTGTGGCCGTCGGCGGCGATGCGCGGGGTGGGGAAGGCGGGGTCGTGCACCATCACCTTCATGCCGAAGGCGGTGCACAATTTGGCGACGCGGGTGCCGATGCGGCCGTAGCCGACGATGAGGATGCTGCGCTCGGACAGTTCGTGCATGCGCCTGCCGTGCTGGATCATCCAGGTGCCGACGCGCACCGAGGCGTCGTATTCGGTGGTGCGGCGGGCGACGGCGAGCATCAGCATCATGGCGTGCTCGGCGACGCTGAGGTCGTTGGCGCCGTTGACCACGCCGACGGTGACGCCGCGCCGCGTGCATTCGGGAATGTCCAGCGTGTCGAAGCCGACGCCGAAGCGGCTGACCACGCGCAGCCTGGGAGCGATTGCGAGCAGGTCGGCCTGGACCTTCTCCAGCCCGACCATGATGGCGTCGGCATCGCCGATGTTCTCGGCCAGTTCCTTGTGCAGCGGCGGGCCGCGGAATTCGGTGGTGAGGATTTTCACCGTGATGTCCGGGCGGGCGGCGAGCATCTCCATGGCGGTGGGGTGCAGGGCGCGGCAGAAGACGACTTTGTACATGGCGCGATTCCAGTCCCTTGAGGCGTTCGTTCCAGCGATGCTTGCACCAAAGCGGGCGTGGGACTAGAGTACCGCCCATGCGATCGGCCGCCACCCCCGCCGTCCTGCCCGCACGCGCCGCCGCGTGCCTGTTGGCGCGGCCGCTTTCGCTCCTCCTTCTTCTTCGACTTAGCCGCCCCTGGGCGTGACGCCTGCGCGGCTAGCGCAGGCATCGCTCAGGGGAAGCCCTGAGGCTATTGTCGTACCCAAGATTCCCGAGGAAAGCCCGCCATGAGCATAAATCATCCCAGCTTCGGCAAGCTGGACGACGACCGCGTCATCATCTTCGACACCACGCTGCGCGACGGCGAGCAGTCGCCCGGCTTCTCGATGAACCTCACCGAGAAGCTGCGCATGGCCGAGGCACTGGCCGAACTGGGCGTGGACGTGATGGAGGCCGGCTTCGCCATCGCCTCGATCGGTGATTTCGAGAGCGTGAAGGCGATCGCCGAGACGGTGGGCCGCCGGCCGGAGGGGCCGGTGATCGCCAGCCTGGGCCGCCATGCCCGCGGCGATATCCTGCGTTCGGCCGAGGCGCTGAAGCCCGCCGCCCGCCCGCGCATCCATATCGTCATCGCCACCTCCGACCTGCACATGGAGCACAAGCTGCGGATGACGCGCGAGGAGGTGCTGGAGAGCATCACCGACTGCGTCACCCTGGCCCGCCAGCATACCGACGACGTGGAATGGTCGGCCGAGGACGGCAGCCGCAGCGACGACGACTTCCTGTGCCGCGCCGTGGAGGCCGCCATCCACGCCGGTGCGACTACCATCAACATCCCCGATACCGTGGGCTACGCGCTGCCGGCCGATATCGGGCGCATGTTCGCCATGCTGCGCAACCGTGTGCCGGGCGCCGAGCGGGTGATCTTCTCCGCGCACAACCACAACGATCTGGGCCTGGCCGTCGCCAACACCCTGGCGGCGTTGCAGGCCGGCGTGCGGCAGATCGAGTGCACCATCAACGGCATCGGCGAGCGCGCCGGCAATGCGGCGCTGGAGGAGGTGGTGATGGCGATGCGGACCCGGCCGGACATCGTGGCCGCCCGCCCGCGCATCGTGACCGAGCACATCCTCAAGACGTCGAAGCTGCTGTCGGCCATCACCGGGTTCGACGTGCAGCCGAACAAGGCGATCGTGGGGCGCAACGCGTTTGCCCACGAATCCGGCATTCATCAGGACGGGGTGCTGAAGAACGCCCAGACCTACGAGATCATGACGCCGCAGAGCATCGGCTGGGCGCGTTCGAACCTGGTGATGGGCAAGCATTCCGGCCGGGCGGCGTTCCGCGACAAGCTCAAGACGCTGGGCTACGGCGATGTCGGCGACAACAAACTGAACGACGCGTTCCGGCGCTTCAAGGACCTGGCCGACCGCAAGAAGGTGGTGTTCGACGACGATATTGCTGCCCTGGTGGACGACGAGGTGATGCGCGACAACGACCGCATCCGCTTCGTCTCGCTCGACCTGCGCGCCGGCAGCAAGGCGCCGCCGAAGGCCGAGCTGGAGCTGGAGATCGACGGCATCACGACGGCGGCGACGGCGACCGGCGACGGGCCGGTGGATGCCTGCTTCAACGCCATCCACCAGCTGTTCCCGCACGAGGCCAGGTTGACGCTGTATTCGGTCGGCGCCGTGACCGAAGGCACCGACGCCCAGGCGCGCGTGACCGTGCGGCTGGAGGAGAACGGCAAGATGGTGGACGGGCAGGGGGCGGATACCGACACCATCGTCGCCTCGGTCCGCGCCTATGTGCACGCGCTGAACAAGCTGCTGGTCAAGCGCGAGCGCACCGAACCCGCGGCCATCTCGGCCTGAGGCCCACCTTGGCGTAGGGCCCGGCCTGCTTGGCTTTCGCCCCGTTTGGGGTGGGGGTCAGGGGGGCTGGAGGGCTTGGCCGCGAGCCGCCCTGGTGGGGCAGGATTGGTCTGGATCAGGCACAGCTGGCCGTGCGGGTGCGCCGCCGCTAATGCCTTACGGTTCGCCGTGGCGGAAGGAATGCGGTGCCAATTCAACGAATAGAAGGGCGGGATGGTGGAGCTGAGGGGAATCGAACCCCTGACCTCGTCATTGCGAACGACGCGCTCTCCCAACTGAGCTACAGCCCCATCCTCGCGCGGCCGGACAATGCTGACGGGGCCGATGCAAGTCAAGCGGCCGCGCAAGCCGGGCAGGGTTTACCGGACGCGCGGGGCATGGCAGAGGATGCTGCATTGCGGCCGCGGCACCGGGGCGACACGTCCTGCAGGCTAGCCGCGCCGTTGCGGAGGCGCCCGTGATCACCATCCTGTTCCAGATCGCCCAGGAAGTGCTGAACCTGTACAAATGGGCGGTCATCCTGGCGGCCGTGATGAGCATGTTGGTGTCCTTCAACGTGCTGGACACGCGCAACCGTCTGGTCTGGACGATCGGCGACTTCCTGTACCGCATCACCGAGCCGGCGCTGCGCCCGATCCGCCGTGTGCTGCCCACGTTCGGGAGTATCGACCTCAGCCCGGTGGCGCTGATCTTCGCCATCTACATCGCCCAGATGCTGCTGGCCCGCATCTACGGCGCCGTCGTGCATGGCAACATTTCGGGGCTGGTGCTGTAGGCGCGGATGGGCGCGCCGCAGCCTGAGCAGGCCTTCTGGCGAACGGTGGACGGCGGCGTGCGGGTGGCGGTGAAGGTGCAGCCGAAATCACGCCAGCCCGGCCTGCGCGGCCGTGCGCCGGACGTGGCGGGCGAGCGGCTGCGCATCGGCGTGTCCGAGGCGGCGGAGGACGGGCGGGCCAACCGCGCCGCCTGCGCCACCCTGGCGCGCGCGCTGGACGTGCCGGTGGCCGCCGTGTCGGTGGCCCAGGGTGCCACCAGCCGCGACAAAACCCTGCTGGTCGTAGGCGATGCCGCCGCACTGGCGGCTCGGCTGGAGGCGTTGTGACGGCCATGGTGATCGACGGCAAGGCAGTGGCGGCTTCGCTGCGCCGCGAGACGGCAGCGCGGGTGACGGGGCTTTCGTTCCAGCCCGGCCTCGCGGTGGTGCTGGTGGGCGAGGACGCCGCCAGCCAGGTTTATGTGCGCAACAAGGACCGCGCCGCCACCGGGGCCGGCATCGCCGCGCGCACGCTGCGCCTGCCGGCTTCCACCAGCCAGGCGGAACTTCTGGCGGTGGTCCGCGGGCTGAACGACGACGCCACGGTCGACGGGATCCTGGTGCAGTTGCCGCTGCCCCGCCACATCGCCACCGAGGCGGTGCTGGACGCGATCGATCCGGCCAAGGACGTGGACGGGCTGACGCCGACAAATGCCGGCCTGCTTGCCGCCGGGCGGCCGGGGCTGGTGCCCTGCACCCCGCTCGGCGTGATGAAGCTGCTGGCGGCGGCGGGCGTCGCCCTGGCCGGTATGCGCGCCCTGGTGCTGGGCCGCTCGGTGCTGGTGGGGCGGCCGATGGCGTCGTTGCTGACCGGGGCCGATGCCACGGTGACGCTGGCCCATTCGCGCACCCGCGACCTCGCCGCCGAATGCCGCCGGGCCGAGGTGCTGGTGGCCGCAGTGGGCCGGGCGCACATGGTGCGTGGCGACTGGGTGGCGCGCGATGCCGTGGTGATCGATGTCGGCATCAACCGCATGCCCGACGGCACGCTGGCCGGCGACGTGCACTTCGCCGAGGTGGCCCCGCATGCCGGCGCCATCACCCCGGTGCCGGGCGGGGTCGGGCCGATGACCATCGCCTGCCTGCTGGAGAACACGGTGACGGCGGCGCTGGCGCGGCGCGGCGCGGCGCCGGTCAGGTAGTTCGGCAAGGCCTCGCGTGGTTGCGTTCGCCACGGTGGCGCGTCGTGCTTGGCGCGGGCTTGCCAGAGCCGGTATCGTTTCCCCTATACATTGGGGAGCAGCGCCATGGGTATCGACCGGTCTGTCGGCGAAGGCGGGGTGAACGGGCGTGACGACGCGATTGTGGTGCAGGTGTTGCTGAACCTCAACCGGCCGCCGCCGCCGCTGCCGCCGGTGGGCATCGATGGCGGGGTCGGCCCGCAAACCTGCGACGCGATCCGCGAGTTCCAGTCGCGCGTGCTGGGTGTCGCGGCACCTGATGGGCGGGTGGACCCGGGCGGGCGCACCCTCGCTGCGCTGCGCCAGGGCGTGCCCGCGGGGCCGCTCAGCTTGCTGATGCTGCGCGGCATCATGCCCACGGCCAAGGCGGCCAAGGTGGCGCTTTACTTGCCGCACCTGCTCACCGGCATGGCGGGGCGGCAGATCGACAGCAAGTTGCGCCAGGCTCATTTCATCGCCCAGCTTGCCCATGAGAGCGGCGGCTTCGTCTTCGCCGAGGAAATCGCCAGCGGTGCGGCCTATGAAGGCAGGGCCGACCTGGGCAACACCCGGCCCGGCGACGGGCGGCGCTTCAAGGGGCGTGGGCTGATCCAGCTGACCGGGCGGGCCAACTACACGGAGTATGGCAAGGCGATCGGCCGCGACCTCACCGCCGAGCCTGAACTGGTCGCCACCGACCCGGCGCTGGCCGTGGATGCGGCCTGCTGGTTCTGGGAGACGCGCAGGATCAATCCCCTGGCCGATGCCGACGACGTGCGGGCGGTGACGCGGCGGATCAATGGCGGGCTGAACGGCCTGGCCGACCGCGAGGCGTACCTGCGCCGCGCCAAGTTCTTCCTCGGCCTGTGAGGCACCTCGTTGCCGCCGCGGTCCTCGCGGCCAGCTTGGGTGTTGCCGCACTTGGCGTGGCGGCGACGGCGGAGCGGGTGCAGCCGATCCGCTTTTCGCCCGGCAGCTTCGGCAGCGAGGTGCAGGGCAGCGTGGTGCGCGGCGAGCAGGCGCTGTACTCGCTTTCGGCGCAGGCCGGCCAGACACTGACGGCCCGCATCACCGCTGACGAGGGCAATGCAGTGTTCCAGCTTTACGCCCCTGGTGTCCGGCCCCGGCGCGATGACGGGATGCTGGTGGTGGAGGGCGCGGCTCTGCCCGGCGCCGGCGAAGGCGAGGACGCGCGAAGCTGGACGGGGCGCCTGCCGGAAACCGGCGCCTACCTGTTCGTGGTGGGCGGCACGCGCGGCAATGCGAGCTATCGGCTGCACGTGACCGTTCGCTGAGCGCCCGGGGGAAGCCGGAATTGGCGCCGTTCGATTCAGACTGGCTTAACCCACCTGTCGCATGATCGCTCCTGACGACAGGAGACCTGCGGCTCATGGCTGACGACGCTGCCACGGCAAACGCCGGGACAAGCCTGGCGGGTATGGCCGAAATGACCGACAAGCTCGACGAGCTTCGCCGCTTCATCGACCGGCGCTTCGCCGAGCTGAGCACCGAGGTGCATGCCTCGGTGCAGTTGATCGACTTCAGCGAGAGCAACCTGTCGGGCCAGATCGCCGCCATGAAATCGCAGCTGGCCGAGGTGCTTGCCGTACCCGGCATGGCCACGCGCAATTCCGGCGCGGAACTGGAAGCGGTGGTGCAGACCACCGAGGCGGCGGCGAACCGGATCATGGAAGCGGCCGAAGCGATTGGCGATTGGCTGCTGGAAATCGGCGCCGACCCGGCCCTGCGCGACCGCATCAACGAGAAGGTGAACACCATCTTCGAGGCCTGTTCGTTCCAGGACCTCACCAGCCAGCGTATCCGCCGCGCAATCGACCACCTGCACCACGTGGAAGCGATGCTGACCACCATCGGCACCTCGCCGGAGGAGGCGGCCTGGATGTCGGCCGCGCCGCCCAAGCCCGCCTACATGATCCCGGCCTCCGGTCCCGACATGGCGCAGGACGAGATCGACCGGATGATGGCCGGATAGCCTCGCGCACCATCGGCCATTCGCCTTGCCGCGCGCCAGCCGCTAAACCTCCGGCTGGTGACCGGCGCCCGTTCGGCCGGAACAGGCTTTGCGGTCCGGGGACCGGGGAGGCAGGCGGCACGGCATGGCGAACCCGGCGCGAGATGGACCGGCCCGCCCCAGGCGCCGGCTCCTGTGTTTGGCCGTCCGGCGTATCGTCCTTGCCCTGGTGGCCGTGCCGCTGGCGCTGATCCTGCTGTATCGTGTGCTGCCGCCGCCGGTCACGCCGCTCATGCTGATCCGCCTGGCCGAAGGGCGGGACCTTCGCCAGGACTGGGTTCCCTACAACGAAATCGCCCCGGCGCTGGCCCATTCCGTCATTGCCGCCGAGGATAATCTGTTCTGCGAGCAGGCGCTGGGCTTCGACTTCGCAGCACTGGGCGAGCAGATTGCCGCGTGGCGGCGCGGCGAGCGGCCGCGGGGCGCGAGCACCATCACCATGCAGACGGCCAAGAACCTGTTCCTCTGGCCGGGCCGCGACCCGGTGCGCAAGCTGGCGGAAGCGTGGCTGACGCCGCAACTGGCCCTGCTCTGGCCGAAGCGGCGAATCCTGGAGGTCTACCTGAACATCGTCGAGTTCGGCCCGGGCATCTATGGCGCCGAGGCGGCGGCGCAGGCCTTCTTCGGCAAGCCGGCCGCCGCCCTGTCACGGCGCGAGGCCGCACAACTCGCCGCCGTGCTGCCAAGCCCGCTCGCTTGGTCGGCGGACCGGCCCAGCCCGCAACTGCGCCGGCGCGCCGCGATCATCGAGCGCCGCGTCACCCAGATCGGGCCGCTGCTCGCTTGCGCCCGCTGAGCGCGGCCCGCACGTTCTGCCGGCCCAACGCTATACCTGAGGCAATGCCCGCCAGCCGATGTCGCGGCGGCAGAAGCCTTCCGGCCAGTCCAGCTTGGCCACCGCCGCATAGGCCGCCGCGCGCGCCGCGGGCAGGTCGGGCGCGGTGCCCACCACGGTCAGCACCCGCCCGCCGTTGCTGACGAGCGCGTCGTTGCGCCGGTCGGTGCCAGCATGGAACACGGTGACGCCGGGCACGGCGGCGGCCGCCTCCACGCCGCGGATCGGCGTGTGCTTCGCATAGTCGCCGGGATAGCCGCGCGCAGCCATCACCACGCCCAACGCCGCGTCGGGGCGGAAGCGCAGCGAGAAGCCTGCCAGTTCGCCGTCGCAGGCCGCCTGCAGCGCCGGCAGCAGGTCGCTCATCAGCCGGGCCAGGATCACCTGACATTCCGGGTCGCCGAAGCGCACGTTGAACTCGATCAGCTTCGGCCCGTCGGCGGTGACCATCAGCCCGGCGAACAGGATGCCGCGGAACGGCGTGCCCTGGCGGGCCAGTTCGGCGAGCGCTGGGCGGATGATGCGCTCCATCGCCGCCTCCTCCAGCCCGGGGCTCAGGGCCGGGGGCGGGGAATAGGCGCCCATGCCGCCGGTGTTCGGGCCGGTGTCGCCCTCGCCCACGCGCTTGTGGTCCTGGGCGCTGCCCAGCGGGATGGCGGTGGTGCCGTCGCACAGGGCGAACAGGCTCACCTCCTCGCCGACCAGGCATTCCTCGATCACCAGCGTGGCGCCGGCCGCACCCAGCGTGCCTGCCTCCATGAAACTGGCGATCGCTGCCTCGGCCTCGGCCACGGTCGCTGCCACCACCACCCCCTTGCCGGCAGCCAGTCCGTCGGCCTTCACCACGATCGGCGCGCCACGGCGGCGGACGAAATCGCGTGCGGCTGCGGCATCGTGGAAGCGTTCCCACAGGGCGGTGGGGATGCCGGCGGTGTCGCACACCTCGTGGGTGAAGCTCTTGCTGCCTTCCAGCCGGGCGGCGGCGGCCGATGGGCCGCAACAGGCGATGCCGGCCCGGCCCATCGCGTCGGCGATGCCCGCGACCAGCGGCGCCTCGGGGCCGGGCACCACCAGGTCGACGGCATTGGCGGTGGCGAATTCCACCAAGGCGGCGATGTCCAGCACGCCAATCGGCACGTTCTCGGCCAGCTCGGCGGTGCCGGGATTGCCCGGCGCGCACCACAGTTTCGTCAACAGGGGCGAGGCCGACAGCGCCCAGCACAGGGCATGTTCGCGCCCACCCGAACCGACCACCAGCACCCGCATGTCCTGCCTCCTTCAACGCGCCTGCCGTCTAGCATAGGGTGGGGGCATGGACGAACTGCCAGCCTCCAACGTTCCCGAATACTCCGTCTCGGAAATCTCCGGCGCGGTGAAGCGCACGCTGGAGGGCGCGTTCGGGCGCATCCGCGTGCGCGGCGAGATCACCGAGCTGAAGCGGTATCCCTCGGGCCACATCTATTTCTCGCTGAAGGACGAGGGCGGCAAGATCGCCGGCGTGGTGTGGAAGTTCTCGGTGCCGCGCCTGGGGCTGGTGCCGGAGAACGGGGTGGAGGTGATCGCCCAGGGCAAGATCTCGTCCTACGGCGAGCGCTCCTCCTACCAGTTGATCGTCGAGCGCATGGAGTATGCCGGCGCCGGCGCCCTGCTGGCGCGCATTGAGGCGCTGCGGCTGCGGCTGGCCGCCGAAGGGGTGTTCGACGCCGACCGCAAGCGCGCCCTGCCGCTGCTGCCCGAGGTGATCGGCGTGGTGACCTCGGCCCAGGGCGCGGTGATCCAGGACATCAAGACCACGCTGGCCCGCCGCTTCCCGCGCCGGCTGATCCTGTGGCCGGTGCCGGTGCAGGGCGAAGGGGCGGCGCAGAGGATCGCCGATGCGATCAACGGGTTCAGCGCCTTGCCGGAAGGTGGTGCGATACCGCGGCCAGACGTGATCATCGTGGCGCGCGGCGGCGGCAGCCTGGAAGACCTGATGGCCTTCAACGACGAGGCGGTGGTGCGCGCGGCGGCGGGCTGCAGCATTCCGCTGATCTCGGCCGTGGGGCACGAGACCGACACCACGCTGATCGACTTCGCCTCCGACCGCCGGGCGCCGACCCCTACCGCGGCCGCCGAACTGGCGGTGCCCTCGCGCGTGGAACTGGCCGCCGACCTGCAGCAGAAGGCGGCGCGCCTGGCCGGCGCACTGAACCGCGCGCTCCAGGACGGTCGCCTGCGCCTGCAGCGCGCCGAGCGCGGCCTGCCGGACCTGCCCGGGCTGCTGGGCACCGCGCGCCAGCGGCTGGATGACCGGGCGCAGCGGCTGGCGCTGTCGCTGCCCAACCTGCTGGCCGCCCGCCGCGCCGCCCTGCACCGCGCGGCCGCCGCCATGCCCGACCTGCCCGGCCTGCTGGTGCGCGCGCGCCAGGTGCTCGACGACCGCGCCGGGCGCCTGCGCACTGCCCTGCCTGGCCTGTTGGCCACGCGCCAGGCGGCCCTGCTGCTGGGCGGCGAGAAATTGCGCTCGGCGGTGCGCCATGCCGTGGCCGGGCGCGCCGCCGCGGCCGGGCGCGTGCTGCCGCGCCTGTCCGACGCCACCCTGCGTGCCCGCCTGCGTGAGGCCCATGCCCGGTTGGCCGGCGCGTCGTCGGGGCTGGAGGCGCTGTCCTACACGCGGGTGCTGGAGCGTGGGTTTGCCCTGGTCTCCGACGCCGCCGACCATCCGCTGACCTCGGCCCAGGCCATCAAGCCCGGTGCGGCGCTGCGGATCCGCTTCGCCGACGGCGAGGCGCGCGCCACGGCGGACGGTGGCAAGGCGCGGTCGCGCCAGGGAAGCCTGCCGCTTTGAAAGGTGGGTGAAGAAGGAAGGCGAGGGGTGCCGCCCCATAGGCGCTAGGATAAGGGAGGCTGGGCTCTGCCCAGACCCGCCAGGGGCCAAGCCCCTGGACCTTTACCTACA
>Ga0105054_10003606_pt1 | contig 23875 bp, 24 predicted proteins | sample BON02_FD_78091 | JGI IMG/M metagenome (GOLD analysis project Ga0105054, IMG submission 78091) | Freshwater microbial communities from Lake Bonney liftoff mats and glacier meltwater in Antarctica - BON-02 (megahit assembly) | ecosystem: Environmental > Aquatic > Freshwater > Ice > Glacier...
AACGATGGTTCCGTTTTTGATGACTTTGGTCATGATATTCTCCCTGTTCGCGTTAGTTAATGTAACCAGTCGAAGCCTAACCAAACGGAAAAGCCATGGACGATGGCCACCGGAAAGATCAACGCTCCAACAATCATAAAGAGCCAAGCTTGCGCCTGAATAGCGATGACCAAATGAGTGATCCAAGCTGCAAATATTGCAATGTAAAAGACTATGCCAAACACATATTTCTCCTCACTAAAAACTATTTTTCTCGATAGGGTCCGACATCAAAGCCCATTCGAAACATGGCGTCATGAACTTCAGGTTTATCAACGTCAATTCGTCCTTCATGCGGCCAAACAGCTATCGCCGTTTCGACATCCATCGGATAATTGATGCCAAGCCCATGCGCTACAATAACCAGTGCTGTTTCTTGCGGGGACAATCCAGCGGCCTTACCAATTTGCTGCATTCCTGATCTCCAAACCCCATCAAACTGGTTTGGCGGCACTGCCATCGCAGCAAGCGCAATGTTAACTTTTAGTGGATATAACCAACTCACCCCACCACCTCCGCCGTTTCAACCACCGCATGGAAAAGCACTTCTGCCCCCGCCGTTGACCACTCCTTCGAAATCTCCTCCGCCTCATTATGGCTTAGCCCGCCCACGCAGGGGCACATGACCATGGCTGTGGGCGCGGAGCGGTTGATCCAGCAGGCATCATGGCCCGCGCCTGAAATGATGTTGCGATGCGAATAGCCTAAGCGTTCGGCGGCGTTGCGCACGGCGGTAACGCAGGTTTCATCAAAGGTTACGGGGTCAAATCCGCCGACCTTTTCAAATTCCACACCCAGCCCCATATCGTCACAAATCTGTTGTGCACCGCTGCGCAACCGCGCCTCCATATCCTCAATCACTGCAAGGTTGGGGCTGCGCAAATCAACCGTAAACACCACCTTACCGGGGATCACATTGCGCGAATTTGGGAAGACCTCAATATGCCCGGCCGCGCCCACCGCATCGGGCGCATGGCTAAGCGCAATGCCGTCAACCAGTTCCAACACCCGCGCCATGCCAAGCCCGGCATTGCGGCGTAGCGGCATCGGGGTGGAACCCGTATGCGCGTCTTTGCCTGTAATCGTTAGCTGCGTCCAGCTTAGCCCTTGGCCATGGGTGACAACGCCAATGTCTTTGCCTTCAGCTTCCAATATCGGCCCCTGCTCAATGTGCAGTTCAAAAAACGCATGCATTTTGCGCGCGCCAACTTCTTCCTCACCACGCCAACCAATCCGCGCCAGCTCATCTCCAAAGGTTTTTCCCTTAGCATCTTTGCGGGCATAGGCCCAATCTTGCGCATGAATGCCCGCAAACACGCCACTGGCCAGCATGGCGGGCGCAAAGCGGGTGCCTTCTTCATTCGTCCAATTCGTGGCCACAATCGGGTGTTTGGTTTGAATGCCAAGGTCATTCAGCGTGCGCATAATTTCCAAGCCCGCCAGCACACCCAGCACGCCATCATATTTACCGCCTGTTGGCTGGGTATCCAAATGGCTACCTACATAAACCGGCAGTGCGTCGGGGTCAGTGCCAGCGCGATGCGCAAACATATTGCCCATCTGGTCGAGCCCCATTTCGCAACCCGCCTCAACACACCAGCGCTTGAACAGCGTGCGGCCTAGGGCATCGTCATCGGTTAGGGTCTGGCGATTATTGCCACCGGCCACGCCGGGGCCAATTTTCGCCATTTCCATCAGGCTGTCCCACAGCCGATCACCGTTAATGCGTAGGTTTTCTCCGGGGGCTGCCATGGTCTTCTCCCTTGTAGCGGGGGCTATTCCCCCTTGTGACGAGTCGGGCTTTGACTCTATGGTTATAAATCAGGCTACACTGGCTGACCAAGCGGTCAAGTTTTTTCTTCTGGGGGCGTATGGCAAAAGTCCAAAAGCGGCAGAAAATCCGCGCTGAAAACGAAAAACTTATTTTAACCGCCGCCGAGAAAGTTTTTGCCGAGGCGGGGTTTGGCGGCGCGACGATGCAGCTCATCGCCGATATGGCCGGTCTGCCCAAGGCCAATTTGCACTATTATTTTGCCACCAAAGAGGAACTTTACCGCCGCGTTGTGCAGGAGATCTTTGAAATTTGGCTGCACGCCGCCGATGGGTTTGAGGATTCGGCTGGCCCGGTTGAGGCGTTTGAAGGTTATATTGAGGCTAAAATGGAAATTAGCCGCCGCTACCCCAATGGGTCCAAGGTCTGGGCGGCTGAGGTTATGCATGGCGCGCCGGTAATCCAAGATTACCTAGAAACCACGCTGCGCAACTGGACGAATGGGCGCGTAACGCTCATCAATCGGTGGATCGCCGAGGGTAAAATGTGCGCGGTGAACCCTGAATATTTGCTTTATATGCTATGGGCCACAACACAGCATTATGCCGATTTTGGCCATCAGATCGAAACGCTAAATGGTGGCAAAAAGCTAACAGATGCCCAATGGTCCGAAGCTAAGGACATGGTAAAACGCATAATCCTGAAAGGGATTGGTGCGGTACAATAACGGCCAAGGCCCCGGATGAAACCGGGGCGGTGCAGCACTTGGCCCAATGCTGAAAGGCTTAAAATGGCAATGATCTGGAGTTCTTGGCAGGCTTGGGCCCTGCTCGCTGCCATATTTGCAGCGCTGACAGCGATTTTCGGCAAAATTGGCGTGGCGGGGGTGGATAGCGACTATGCCACCTTCCTGCGCACATTGGTTGTAGCTTTTGCACTTGGCCTGCTGGTTTGGCTAACTGGCAAAGCGCAAAGCCTTGGCACATTATCCAGCAGAACCCTGATCTTCCTAACGCTTTCGGGCCTTGCCACAGGGGCAAGCTGGCTGTGCTATTTCCGCGCGCTGCAAATTGGCAAAGCCTCGCAAGTCGCCCCGGTTGATAAGCTGAGCGTTGTATTTGTCGCCATTATCGCCGCGCTGTTTTTGGGCGAGCATCTGTCAATGCAGGCCTGGGGCGGCATTGGACTTATTGCCCTTGGGGCTGTGCTTGTTAGCCTTGGCTGATCGCGCGAAATATCGGCCCATAATGCCCCTTCGGGCCGACATATTTAGCGCAGCGCGGCAGGCCGAGCGGGTAAACATTTGCGCGGCTCAGCAGTGCGGGGGCGCAATCGTGCTCATTCACTGCAAAATAAATGTGCGGATTGCTAAATAACTTGGCCGCAGCTTCTGTCAACCGGTCATATCCGGCAACACTTAGGCCAAACGCCGCCCAATCATCGGAAACCCGCGCGGTTACGATTTGTAAGTTGGGCTGAGTATTGGACCAAATGAGGTGCGGTTGCGGTGTGTTTTTAAAGCTCTGCGCCACCATATGGCGCAGCTTATCGCAAAACGCTTCAAACCGGTGCGGATTGCCTTGGTCCAAAATATCTTCCGACGGTTCATGCCAAAAATACAGGCCGGGGAAATGGCCGTTCATCAAATATTTGCGCGGGCTGAGCGTGAAATAAGCGGCCCGGTCAACCAGCTTTGGCAGCAGGCTACCATCAGAATAGGCGTCCATCACAGCAGCGCTGGCCGCTGGCGTGGCAATATTCCAATCAAAAAACCCCGACTGTGTGGGCAGCGGCACGAAATGTTTTTGGATTTGAAATTGCGATATGCAGCTACAGCCGATGGGCATGATGCGGGTTTTACCTAAGCTGATCATCGCGCCCTCCACCGGTTTACAGCCGCAGGCTTGCGCGGCAGTGGTTAACAACTGGTTACTTAATTTCAGTCTCTATAAAACTCATCACCGCACCACCCGCGTTCACCACATTATGTTCCACGCCCGCATCGCGCCGGTAAACCGTGCCCGCTGCTACCAATACCTGCCGCGAAGCCCCGCCAGGCTCTTCCAACAGCATCGGGCAATCGGTGAGCGCGGTAATCACATAATTCATCCCATGCCTATGCCAACCGGTTTCAGCGCCGGGTGCAAAATCAAATCGTGTTACGCGGACAAGGTCGTCGTCAATGAGCTGTGTGGCGGTGCAGGCGGGGCGGATGGGCATGGTTTGGCTCCAGTTTTTGGTATCGCAGGATGAGGTCCCGGGTCAGGCCCGGGACGGCATTTTTTAGGGTTCGAACCTCGCCAAAACAAACTGCGCCGCCCCGGACTTGATCCGGGGCCTCGCCTTTTGGTCCTATTTCAACCCTTTCAGCACCTCACCCAGCTTGCCAATCAGTTCATCAATTTCTGCTTTGGAAATGATCAGCGGTGGGGAAAGGGCAATAATGTCGCCCGTGGTGCGAATGAGGATGCCCTTGTCATAGGCATCCAGAAACGCTTGGAACGCGCGGGCGGTTGGGGCGCCGGGGATGGGGGCCAGTTCGACCGCACCTATCAAGCCAGCGTTGCGAATATCAATCACATGCGGCAAGCCCTTCAGGCTGTGCAATGCGTCGCCCCAATAGCTGTCAAGCTCGGCAGCACGGGTTAGCAGCCCTTCTTCCGCATAGGTTTCCAACGTGGCCAGCCCGGCAGCAGCTGCCATCGGGTTGCCAGAGTAGGTATAGCCATGGAACAGCTCAATCGTGCCTTCTGGGCCATCCATGAATGCATCATGAATTTCGGGTGTGGTCAGCACAGCACCCATGGGAATAATTCCGTTAGTCAGACCCTTGGCGCAGGTGATCATATCGGGTGTCACGCCGTAAAAATCGGAACCGAAATTGGCACCAAGGCGGCCAAATCCGGTGATGACCTCATCAAAAATCAGCAGAATGCCGTGCTTTTTGGTGATGTCGCGCAGCTTTTGCAAATAGCCTTTGGGTGGCATCAGCACACCGGTTGACCCGGCCATAGGTTCCACAATGACAGCAGCGATATTGTCAGCGCTATGCAGCGTTACGATACGCTCCAATTCATCAGCCAAATGCGCGCCATGTTCGGGCTGGCCGCGCGTAAAGGCATTCACCTCAGGCAAATGGGTATGGGGCAAATGGTCCACCCCTGTTAGCAGGCTGCCAAAGAATTTTCGGTTGCTGACAATGCCACCCACCGAAATGCCGCCAAAGTTCGTGCCATGATAACCGCGCTCACGGCCAATTAACCGGGTTCGCGTTCCCTGCCCACGCACACGGTGGTAGGCGAGCGCTATTTTCAGCGCAGTTTCAACCGATTCAGACCCGGAATTGGTGTAAAACACATGCTCAATGCCCTTTGGGGCAAGGTCAATAATGCGGTTGGCCAGTTCAAACGCCTTGGGATGGCCCATTTGGAAGGCCGGGGCATAGTCGAGTTCGGCGGCCTGTTTGGCGATCGCCTCAACAATTTTGGGGCGCTTATGGCCCGCATTCACACACCAAAGCCCCGCGGTACCGTCCATCACCTGCCGTCCATCAGACGTAGTGTAATACATGCCATCGGCGGCCACAAACATGCGCGGGTTTTGTTTAAACTGCCGGTTGGCGGTAAACGGCATCCAGAACGCGCGCAGGTCGTTTGGAATGGTGGGTTTCGGTGCATTCATGGTGGGCCTCATCGCGAGCTGGGTTTCTGACCTTTTGGTCAAATCACCCTAGCAGCGCGATTGGCCGCGTCAATGGGGCTTGGCCTGCCAAATCGCGGCGGCAGGTGGCAAAGTTTTGCCAAGGGCTTCAACCGGCTCGGCGTTATAGTTGAAGACAAAGCGGTGGCCAACTGTGTCGCGAATGCGCACGCCCTCAGGCAAATCAACCACATCCAACCCAGCATCGGCGCAGATGCCACGCAAAATATGGGCAAGTGCGGCAGCATCTGGCCAGCCTGCCAAATAGCGCATTCTGCCCTGCCCTACCAAGGCGGGCTGGCCATCAACGGTGCGCAAATGCACATCGCCCGCGCCTTCCAAATGTTCAAACCAGCGCAGAAATGCGCCCGTGTTTAAGGTGCGCTGCGCACCCGGCCGCAGGCTTTCAACCCGCGCCACGCGTTGGGATACGCCCGGCACATCGGGTGGTAGCATTGGAGGAATAGCAAAAACAGCGGTTTTTGCGCCTGTTCGGGGGCCACAAACCGCCCAGCCTTCGTGATGTTCGAGCGCACCGCGTAATTCATCCCGCAAGCGCATCAACCCGGGGGCCAGCACTAGTTTATAGGCTGATAGATCCGCACAATTGGGCGGCAAAATATCAACCGATTGGCCCAAGCGCCGCAGCCCGCGATACATATCAAACACCAGCCGAAAATAATCAAAATCACGCCCCTGCGGCTGAATTTGCCACGCCCATGCGCTTTCATAATCAAACACTAGCGCCACTTTGGCAGCTACCGGCTCCACATCGCCCAGCGTCGCAATATCATCGGCTACTTGGCGCGCCTCGGCCAGCCCCGGCGCATCCGCGCTATCAGGGCGAAGCAATCCAGCATGCATTTGCTCTTGGGCAAACGGGGCTTGGCGCCAGCGAAAATAGCTGACCACTTCAGCCCCATGAGCAATGGCCTCAAGGCTCCAGAGCCTTACCATCCCGGGCAATGGCGCGGGGTTCCACGGCGCCCAATTCACCGGGCCGGGCTGTTGTTCCATAATCCACATCCGCCCTCGGCCCACGGCGCGATACAAATCATGGTGGAAGGCCTGAAAGTCCGGGTCACCCTGCTGAGAAAACCGGGCCTTCCACGCATCCCCTTCATCCGAGCGATCTTCCAAAAACCCAAGCGGGTAACTATCCCATGTGGCGATATCTAGGTCAGCGCCAACATCCCAATGGTCAAATTCGGTGATACGGCCCATGTAATTATGCAAGATCGGGGCCTTAGAATGCTTGCGAATAACGGCAACTTGCACCGCATTGAACGCCACAACCTGATCGGATGCAAAGCGGCGAAAATCTAGGTGATGGGCCGGGTTGGCCTCGGTCACGGTTTGGTTTGGCAGTTCAATATCGTTGAAATCGACATATTCCATTGACCAAAACACATTGCCCCATGCCGCGTTAAGCGCGTCGGGCGATTGGTATTTTTGCGCCAACCAATCGCGAAATCCATTAAGCGCCGTGGGTCCATAGGAATAGGTCGTATCATGGCAGCCATATTCATTATCGGTCTGCCATGCGGCAACAATCGGGTTGGGCCCATAGCGCTTGGCCATCAGTTCAACAATCTTAGCACATTCCGCGCGATAACCTTGATGCGCAAAACAATAATGGCGACGCGAGCCGAATTTTCGCACCCGGCCATCAGCATCAACCGCCAGCATATCGGGGTGGATATCAAGCATCCAGCGTGGCGGTGTGGCAGTTGGCGTGCCCAGCACAACCTTTAGGCCAGCCGCGCCCAACACGGCAATCGCGCGGTCAAGCCAGCCCCAATCATAGGCCCCGGGCTTTGGTTCCATCCGGCTCCAGGCAAATTCGCCAATGCGCACATATGTCAGGCCAGCCGCAGCCATACGCACCGCATCATCGGCCCAAATGGTTTCGTCCCAATGTTCGGGGTAATAACAAACGCCCAGTGCTGGCTGCATTTCAGCTCTCCAAAATTACGCGATGTTCGGCTTGCCCGGCAATGGGCGTGGTAAAGCGGAATGTCATGCCGGCACTTGGCTGTGCAGCCAAGTCGTCAGCGCTTAGGCCTTGGCGTGCTGATGTGGCATAGATATGCCCGGCCCCAAAGGCTGGGCAGGTGATATTGCTGGTGGGCAGTTCCAGCACTTGGATCAGATTGCCATCATCATCATAGCGTGCCAGCCGTGACGCGCCCCATTGCGCGTTCCAAAAACAACCTTCCGCATCAAATACTGCGCCGTCGGGGTTTAGGCCAGTGCCAGAAAAATCAATGAACACCGTTGGCGCGCCCAGTGGCCAGCCGGTTTCGGGGTGGAGTGCGACTCGCATGACCTGCCCGCGCGCCGTATCGGTAAACGTGGCGTGGCGGTGGTCAGGCGTAAACGCAATGGCATTGGGAATAGTGACATTACCAAACAGCTTGCGCAATTCACCCTTATAAAACCGATAAATTGCCCCAGCCTGGCTTTCGGCCTCCAGCCCCATAGTGCCAATCCAAAACCCACCCTGCGGGTCAGCCCGACCATCATTCGAACGAGTCGCCGTGTTATCCGCCTCAAGCGGGCATATTTCGGTCGATTTTCCATTACGCAGGTCAAACAATTCGAGCGCGCGGTCACTGGCCATAAGTAGGCGGTGTTCATCAACCCATCCAGCGGCCGAAACATGGCGGTCAAAAACCCATTGACGCCGCGCGCCACTAGCTTTTGCGAACATGGTTTTATTGATGATATCAAACCACATCAGCTCGGCTCGCAGCGGGTGCCACATCGGACCCTCACCCAAATGGCAGGGGGTGGTGTCAAAAATTTCAGCTGGAATCATGGCAGGCTTTCATCATAGGCGGCAACCATCGCGCGGGCGTGGTTGGCGATATCGTGTATGTCCATACCCGGCTGGTAAAGCGCGCTACCAATGCCAAACCCTGTGGCCCCAGCCTTGCGCCAAGCGGCAAAATCCGCTGGCCCCACACCGCCCACCGCATAAATCTTGCATTCTGGTGGCAACACGGCGCGCAGGGCCATTAGACCGGCAACACCCATCAAAAACGCTGGGAAAATTTTCAACCCATCTGCCCCAGCATTCAGCGCGGCAAAACACTCGCTTGGCGTTAAAACACCGGGGTAGCTGAGCAACCCGCGCGCCTTAGTTTGGGCCATCACCGCCGCATCAAAATTGGGCGAAATCACCATTTTCGCGCCCGTATCTGCAAGCTGATCTACCTGAAACGCCTGCAATACCGTGCCCGCACCAAATAGCGCCACATCGCCAAAACGGGCTTGCATGGCGGCAATGCTGTCAAACGGGTCGGGAGAGTTTAGCGGCACTTCAATCTTTGTAATGCCAGCCTCAATAAGTGTCTCAGCAACACCAAGCGCTTCATCCGACTTGATACCGCGCAATATGGCAATCAGCTCGCGCATTTGGTCGTATCCTCTTGGTTCATCAGCGTTTTATAGGCTACGCTGAGCCCGGCCAAGGTTAGATGTTCGGCATCGGTAATCTGCGCTGTTGCGCCAACATGGCCAAGCGCGCGTTCATACAGGCGTGACATTTCCGGTGCGCCAACAATCGCCAAGTTCTGCCCCAACCAATAGGCGCGCGACGCGGCCAATTCGACCCCAATCAACAAACCCGACAGTCGTGAACGTGCCGCAATCGGCGAAAGTTCGGCGATTAGTGATTCTGCCCGCAGAGAAAACAGCCGACGTGCCAGCGCCTCGGGGCGGGCCAGCCCGTCGGCCAACCCTGCATCAAAGGCACCATCATCCCAGCCCACCGCTGTAACCGAATGGCGCAGCACAGATTGGCGCGAAAGCAGCGCAAAGAGTTCACCTGTCATAAAGGTGCAAAAACTCACCACTTCGCCTGCCGAGATTTGTACCCATTTGGAATGGGTGCCCGGCAGGCAGGCCACGCCATCAAAATTGGGTTGCTGGGCCAGCAGGCCGGCAAGTTGGGTTTCTTCGCCGCGCATAACATCAGCGGGGGTGGCTTGCTTAATGCCCGGAACCACATAGACCGCAATCCGCGATGATGTGGCGGGGGCGCGCGTCAGTTCACCTAAGGGCGCAATGCTGCATGGCACCGCGCGATAACGCGCCTCAACCCAACCTTGCCGACTGCCAACCATACCACAGGCAACCACTTGCAATTGGCCAGCCTGCGGCAACCAATCCTCGATCAGTGCCAGCAATGCAGGTTCAAACCCGTCGCGCGTAAGCCCGGCCATACCAGCATCCGACCAGCGCGACGCCAAGACCTTCCCGCTTGCAGACATGGCCCACACACGCAGGTTGCTTGTGCCCCAATCGGCGGCGACCCAATCAGGTTTGGCGGCGGTGTCATTCATCCGGTAACCACCGTTCCGCCATCAACCACCAGCGCCTGTGCAGTTATCATTCGCGCGGCATCCGAGGCTAAAAACAGCGTTGCATCAACAACATCGCGCGGGGCCAAATGTTCCTTTAGGCATTGTTTTTCCAAATGCGTGGCCAAGCCTTCTTCGGTGGCCCAAAGCCGCATTTGCCGATCGGTTAACACCCAACCCGGCATCAGCGCGTTAACGCGAATTTTGTCCGGCCCTAATTCACGCGCCAAGCCACGGGTCAGCCCAGTAATGCCAGCCTTGGCCGCCACATAACCGGGGTAGCCCGCATTACCCATCATATAAGAAATTGAGCTGAAATTGATGATCGAGCCGCCGCCATTTGCCGCCATGCCCGGTGCCACAGCTTGGGCGGCAAACACATGGGGGCGCAGATTTACCGCCTGGCCTGAATCCCAGCTTTCTGGGGTGATCTCGGCTAGTGTATGCCGGCTATCATTGGCGGCGTTATTCACCAGAACATTGATAGGGCCAAACGCTTCAGCCGCTTGCGCTATGGCTGCCTGAAGTGCTGCAACATCGGTAATATCGCATTTAATAAACAGCGGCGCCTCGGCGTATTTTGCAGCCATTTCGGCCACAAATGCGCTGGAATCTGACCGCTGCACAAAAGAAACCCGCGCACCCTGGGCCAAAAACCCTTCGGTCAGCGCCGCGCCAATGCCTGCCCCGCCACCGGTGATGAATACATGCTTGCCAGCAAGATCATGGAATGTTGCAAACCGTTCCATCAATGGCTCTCCCGGGTCACAAGACGGGTGTCTTTACCCACAAGAAAATCCAAATCCGCGCCCTGATCAGCACCCATAACATGGTCGATATACAGCTTGGCATAGCCGCGGGTGTAATGCGGCTCATCCGGGGCCCAGCTTGCGCGGCGGCTGGCCAATTCAGCCTCATCCACCAGCAATTCCAACACCCCTGCCCGCGCATCAAGGCGGATGATATCACCAGTTTTTACCAAGCCCAGCGGCCCGCCTGCTTGGCTTTCGGGGGCCACATGCAGCACTACGGTGCCGTAAGCCGTGCCCGACATTCGCGCATCCGAAACCCGGATCATATCGCGCACACCCTTTTCCACAAGCTTTTGCGGAATGGGCATATTGCCCACCTCGGGCATGCCGGGATAGCCCTTTGGCCCGCAGCCCTTCAACACCAGAATAGTATTTTCATCGACCGGCAAATCCGGGTCATCAATTGTTGCCTTCATGTCTTCGATATTCTCAAACACATGCGCGCGGCCTTCGTGCTTTAGCAGGTGTTCTGATGCAGCCGAGGGTTTGATAATCGCGCCATTCGGGGCCAAGTTGCCGCGCAACACCCGCAGACCAGCGGCAGGTTTTAGCGGCGCATCATAGGCATAAATCACATCGCGGTTAAAACATTCCGCGCCTTCGGCATAGGCGGTAATATCACCCCCAAGCACAGTTTTGGCCTTGCGCAAATGTGCCCGCAACTCGGCCAAAACCGCGGGGACGCCGCCAGCATAACAAAAATCTTCCATCAGGTATTTGCCCGAAGGCATGCAGTTGACCAGCAGCGGTATGTCTGACGCAATCTCAAAATCTTTCAGCGTCAAATCCACCCCGGCGCGGCCTGCCAGCGCCAGCAAATGCACCACCGCATTGGTAGAACCGCCTACCGCGGCATTCATCAAGATCGCATTTTCAAAATTGGGTTTGGTTAGGATTTGCGACAGTAGCAGGTCTTCCTCAACCATCTCCACAATCCGCTTGCCGGTTACATGCGCCAATGCGGTGCGCCGTGCATCTACGGCGGGCAATGCGGCATTGGTCGGCAGACTTAGCCCCATTGCTTCAACCAAACTGGCCATCGTGCTGGCTGTGCCCATGGTCATGCACACACCGGCGCTTCGGCTCATCCCGCTTTCGGCACCCATAAAATCTTGCAAGGTCATGTCGCCCGCGCGCACGGCTTCGGAAAACTTCCAAACATCGGTTCCCGAGCCAATATCTTGTCCGCGATATTTGCCATTCAGCATCGGGCCAGAGGATACGACGATGGTAGGCAAATCAACGCTTGCCGCGCCCATCAATTGGCCGGGGGTTGTCTTGTCACAGCCACCCAGCAGCACCACGCCGTCAATGCCATAAGCGCGAATGCTTTCTTCAACATCCATGGCCAGCAAGTTGCGAAACAGCATGGCCGTGGGCTTCATCTGGGTTTCCCCAAGGCTCATTACTGGAAATTCAACGGGAAAGCCCCCCGCCTCCCACACGCCGCGCTTTACGGCCTCGGCCAATACACGCAAGCCCGAGTTACAAGGCGTCAGTTCAGACCATGTATTGCAAATACCAATGATCGGGCGGCCATCAAACACATGATCGGGGAAGCCTTGGTTCTTCATCCAACTGCGATGGATAAACCCATCTTTATCAAGCTTGCCATACCATGCGGCGCTGCGGCGGGGTTTTTTCATGCGGCTTTCCGTTTCTGTGCCCAATCTGGCAGCCAGGCGCCATGGGCTGTAATAAGGGCATCCACCATGGCGCGGATCTGGTCGAGATCCAGTTCAGCCGCAGTATGCGGGTCAAGCATTGCGGCGTGGTAAATATGCTCGCGGTCTTCGCGCAATAGTGCCTCAACCGTCATCTGCTGCACGTTCTGGTTTGTGCGCATCAGCGCCAGCAATTGCGGGGGGATGTCGTCAACAACCGTCGGTTGCAGGCCATTGGCATCGACCAAAACGGGCACTTCAATGGCCGAACCATCGACCAATTGCGGGATATAGCCATGGTTGGCCATATTGCCGTAAATCACCGAAGGCGTGCCGGTGATGACCGAATTCATGATAACGGCGGCATATTCGTGGCTTTGCTTCACCTCAATCTTATCGGCAGCCTTGAACCTTTCGGCTTGCGCCTGCCAATCGGCAATTTGTTCAACGCAGCGCTTGGGGTATTCATCCAGCGGAATGCGGAAACGCTCAATGAGATCGGCCCGGTCGCGCTTAATGAACCACGGCACATATTCGGCGAAATGCTCGCTGCTTTCAGTTACGAAATAACCCAAATGCTTCATCATTTCATAGCGCACAAGGTTTGGGCAGCGCGGGTTCCATTCACTTTCTTTGGGTATTGAACCGGCTGCATAACCGGCCTTCAACGCCGGATACAGATCACGATAGCTGCCATCGGCCTGCCGCGCCTCAAAATTCAGATAAAACGCCATATGGTTGATGCCGCCCGCCCGGTAGCGCAAATCAGCCACGGGCACATTCAAATCCCGCGCCAATTCTGCCGCCGTGCCCTGCACTGAATGGCACAGGCCCACTTGTTTAATATCGGGGTAGCGCGCGGCGATTGCCCATGTGTTTATGGCCATCGGGTTCACATATTGCAGCATAATCGCATTGGGGCAGACCAAGCGCATATCATCGCAGATTTTCCACAAATGCGGCACGGTGCGCAGCCCGCGCATAATGCCACCAATGCCCAATGTATCGGCGATGGTCTGGCGAAGGCCAAACTGTTTTGGCACCTCAAAATCGGTAATTGTGCAGGGGTCAAACCCGCCAATTTGAAACGCGACCACCACAAAATCGGCACCCGTTAGGGCCGCGCGCTGGTTCATCGTGGTTTCTACGCGGGCCTTTACCCTGAGGCTCGCAACAATCTTATTGGCCACCAGTTCGGATTCTGCCAGCCGCGTAGCATCAATATCCATCAGCGCGATTGTGGCATCCGACAGCGCTGGCATATGCAGCGTGTCGCCGATGATATTCTTCATGAAAATCGTCGAACCAGCCCCAATAAAGGCGATTTTGGTCATTTAACAGCTCCGAAAGTTAGACCAGCGATGAAGTGTTTTTGCATTAGGAAGAACATCGCAACCGGGGGTAAGGCCGCGATGATCGACCCGGCCGAAACCAAGTGCCATGCCGCAACCCATTGACCGTTAAGCGAGTATAGGCCAGCCGTTACAGGCTGCGTGCTAGCACCCGTCGTCAGCACGGTTGCCCAGAAATAATCATTCCAGATAAAGGTGAAAACCAGCACCGATAGCGCGGCAATCGCTGGGCGCATCAGCGGCACCACAATATACCAGAATATCCGCCATTCAGCCACGCCTTCAACGCGCGCCGCCTCGATTAACTCACGCGGGAGGGCGCGGATAAAGTTGCGCATGAACAATGTGCAAAACCCGGTTTGGAACGCGATATGGAACAGCGCCAAGCCGGTCGTCGTGTTGTAAACGCCAAGGCTTAGCGTCAGGTCGCGCACAGGGACCATCAGGATTTGGAATGGCACAAAATTTCCCGCGACGAACAGGAAAAAGATGATCAGGTTGCCGCGAAACTTGTAAACACCCAGTGCAAATCCGGCCATACATGACAGCGCAACCGCGCCGATAACCGTCGGAATGGTTACTTTGAACGAGTTCAGAATATATTGCGCAATCGGTGAATTGGCAAAAACATCGTAATAATTGGAAAAGGCGATATGGCTGGGCATGCCGAAATAATTACCGGCAGCTAGGTCCGAACTTGGCCGCACCGAGGTGAGCGCGACACCCAATAAGGGCAGCAGCCACAAGATCAACGAAATCGGCAGCGCGACTTGATACAATATGCGCGCATTGCGCGACCGTTGGGCGATGGGACGTGGAAACATTTTAGTATCCTCCCTTTTCGTCGCGAACCATCTTCCAGATGAAGCCAGCGATAAAGAACATCATGATACCAAACAGCACCACTGCAATTGCCGCGCCGTAACCCATGCGAAAGCCATATTCCGACAACGCCTGTTCATACATGTAATAGCTGAGCACGCGGGAAGACCCGAACGGCCCGCCATTTGTCATGATCGAGATAAGGTCAAAGCTGCGCAATGCGCCGATAACCGTAACAACCACCGCAATAAAGGTCGCTGGGCGCAATTGCGGCAAAATCACATACCAAAGCATCTTTATACCTTTGGCACCGTCTAGGCGGGCCGCTTCAACTTGGTCAGCCGAAACATTGTTCAGCCCTGTCAGATACAAAATCATGCAATAGGCGATTTGCGGCCATAACCCGGCAGCAATAACACCGTAGGTTACCAAATCCGGGTCAGCCAACACGGCGATACCAGTGCCGGTTAACCATTCGGTTAGCTTAAACAGCAGGCCAAAATTCGGGGCGTAAAACCACGAAAACATCAGGCCCACAACAACTTGGCTAATCACAAACGGAAAGAAAAACAGTGATTTATACATCCGGATGCCAGCCACGGTTTGGTTCAAAAACAAGGCAATAAACAACCCCGCTGGCACGGCCAGCATATAAAGCACCAACCAGATGACGTTATTTTTTAGCGAGATGATGAAATTACGATCACCCCAAAGTTCGGAATAATTCTGCGTGCCAATATATTCTTTGGTACCAAGCCCGTCCCAATCAAAAAACGATAGGCGGAAACTCTCAAAAATTGGCCAAACAACATAGACACTAAACATGAAGATGCCGGGGGCCAAGAACAGCCATGGTGTCAGCGCCTGCTGGTTACGGCGCCACCAGCTTTGGGGCTTGGACTGAGATTGCGTCACGCTCATAGCCGACCTCATCTGCTGTTTGGGATTTGAAAATGTGCAAACAAATAAGCACGGCCGGTATGCCCGGCCGCGCTTGTTAGTCGCTTATTGGTAGATGCGCACGCGCGCAGCTTCCAAACGCTGCAGAATGTCTTCTAGGTATTCTGGGCGCACCATGAATTCCTGGAAACCTTCCATGCCAATTTTGGCCATTTCAGCCGGAGCATCACGGTCAAAGAACTGGGCCAGCGCGTAAGCATTGGACAGCATTTCAAACCCTGCGGACAGATATTGGTCATCGCCCACAGTTGATTGGTTGTTCACTGGCAACTGGCCAAGCGCGGCGTTCAGTTTTGTCTGAACATCAGCACGACCTAGGAATGCAAGGAACAGCTTAGCATCGGCAACGTTGGTGGCACCGGTCGGAATGTGAACGGTGTCAGTTGGCGCATCCTCAGCCCGCGGAATTCCGGGGGTGATTTCTGGGAACGGCATGAAGCCAAGGTTATCAGCAGTCATGCCGCCATCCATAAAGGTGGCTACGGCAAAGTTACCCATAACGTAGTTAGCTGCACGACCCTGCACGAGAAGTGCAGCAGCGTCCTGCCAGTCAATCGCTGCGTGGTTCGCAGTCATATAGCCCGGCTCAACAATTCGTGCCCATTGCGCAAACGTGTCACGCACGCGCTGGTCGGTCCATTCAACTTCACCAGCGGTCAAGGCCATATGGAATTCATAGCCGTTGGTGCGCAGGTTCATATAGTCAAAAATACCGGCTGCCGGCCACAGGGCGCTTGTCCCGGTGGTAAGGCAATCAATGCCAGCGGCTTTGAACAATTCGCAGTTGGCAACAAATTCGTCCCAGTTGGTTGGCACTTCAGCGCCGACCTGTGCGTAAACGTCTTTGTTATAGTAGATGCCCCACTGGTAGTAGGTATAGGGCACGCCCCACTGTTTATCGTCGATGGTCATCGAAGCACGGGCCGAAGCCAGCGTGTCGTCGAAGCCAGCACTTTCCCAAACGTCTGACACATCCATAAACTGGCCTGCGTTAACAAACGGTGCCATACGGTTACCGGCATACCAGTTGGCAAGGTCCGGCGCGTCAGCGGTCAGGAAGTTACGGATCGCGGTTTTATAACCTTCATGGTCAAACATGTTCACCACAACGTCGATATCGGGGTTCTCGGCCTCAAAATCGGCGATCAGTTGGTCAAACGCAGCGCGTGGCGCTGGGTCTGATGTATCAGTGTTGAACACCAATGTCCGCTGCTGGGCGATTGCGCTGGTGCCTGCAAGCAGTGCAACAGCCAACGCCAGACCGGCGGTCTTCTTCAAATGCAACATGTAGTCCTCCCATTGTTGCGTTATCGTTCCATTATTCGGAACGTCGTATTGAATATTGAAATCATGCGCAAAGTTGCTATGCTTGTCAACAGATTCGGGAACCACCCGATGCAAAAACTGGCGGAGCAACCCCAATGCTTGATGCAGCAAAAAGTGACGGCACAGTCGGAAAGGCACTCGAAATCCTTGATGAGGTTTCGATGGCTGGCCGCCCGCTGCGCCTATCTGATTTGCTCGCCACAAGCAGCTTTCCCAAAGCAACGCTCTATCGGCTTTTGCAAACGCTAACCTCGCAAGGCATGTTGGCCTATGACGCTGATCGCCAAACATACCGGCCCGGTTTGCGCCTTGTGCGCTTGGCGCATGCAGCTTGGAAGCAAAGCTCGCTCGCCCCTATGGCCAGGCCCTATATTGATGCGCTCAGCGCTGAAATTGGTGAAACCGTGCATCTGGCGCAGCTTGATGACGGCCAAGTGCTTTATGTCGATAAACGCAACGCAACAGCCCCGATTGAAATGTTTTCACAGGCTGGCAAAATTGGCCCCGCCTATTGCACCGGGGTTGGCAAAGCGATGTTGGCCTACCTTGATCCGGCCGCGCTCGAATCAGTTTTGCAAAAACAAGCCTTTCACGCCTATACCGAACACACGCTTACCAGCGCCGAAGCTTTGCGGGCCGAATTAGCCGAAATTCGTGAAACAGGTGTTTCGTTTGACCGCGAAGAGCATGAGCCAAATATCATCTGTATCGCTGCCCCCATTTTAACACCCGCTGGCCGGGTTGTTGGTGGGCTGTCTGTCACCTCCACAACACTTCGCCACAAATTAACAGATCTTGAGGCACTAAAACCGGCCCTTTTGAAGGCCGCAACACAAATAGGCCGGGATGCCGCCGATTGGCTGTTTCCTGAACAGGGCCGGGATTAATAGGGGAACCATCCATGTCAGGCGTAAAACTTACGAATGTCGTTAAAAAATACGATTCCGTGCAAGTCATCCATCGGGTTAATCTTGATGTAGCCGATGGCGAATTTTGCGTCTTTGTCGGCCCGTCAGGCTGTGGGAAATCAACCCTGCTGCGGATGATTGCCGGGCTTGAGCATACCACAGGTGGCAAAATTGAAATTGGCGGGCGTGAAGTGACCCATGAAGACCCGGCCAATCGTGGTGTGGCCATGGTGTTTCAAACCTACGCGCTTTATCCGCATATGACCGTTAGCCAAAATATGGGTTTTGGTCTGAAAATGAACAAAACCCCCAAGGCTGAAGTGGCCGCCAAGGTCGCTGAAGCCGCCGCGATTTTGAAGCTGGAACCCTATTTGGACCGCAAACCCAAGGCCCTATCCGGTGGCCAACGCCAGCGCGTGGCCATTGGCCGCGCCATTGTGCGCGGCCCGGAAATTTTTCTGTTTGATGAACCGCTCTCCAACCTTGATGCCGAATTGCGCGTGGAAATGCGGGTAGAACTGGCGCGCCTGCACCAAGAACTTGGCACAACCATGATTTATGTCACCCATGATCAGGTTGAAGCGATGACATTGGCCGATAAAATTGTGGTGTTACGCGCCGGGGTTATTGAGCAAGTCGGCGCGCCGATGCAGCTTTACCGCGACCCTGACAATATTTTTGTGGCCGGTTTCATCGGCTCACCCGCTATGAACTTTCTTACCGGCAATGTTAAGGGTGGCAAAATTCAAGTGCCGGGCCTTGGGGGGCGTAGTGTTGAAACCAGCGTTAACTTGCCTGCCGAAGGTAGCGCCGTCACCATTGGCATTCGCCCGGAAAAACTTCGGTTGGAATCGGGTGACGCGCTGAAGGTAGACCTGATGGAACAGCTTGGTGGCGTGTCTTATGCCTATCTGACAAGTGCGAACGGCGAACGCCTGATTGTTGAAATCAAGGGCGATGATGACCCAAGCGCCGGCAGCACCGCCGATATTGGTTTTGATGCCAATGCCGTTTTGGTGTTTGACAGCAAAACCCAACTACGCCTGCGCTAAGTCTTGCAGCTAACAATACATTAAACGCCCGCCAAGCATGGTGGGCGTTTAATTTTTGGTTAGGGCCCGCCTACCCTAAAGGAACGGGATATCCACCAACTTGGCGCTAACTGGCCCAGTTTTGCGCATAATCTGCACCTCATCGCCAATATTTGCAGCAATCGAAACCAGCCCGTAGCCAATATTTGCCTTCATGCGCGGCGAGAACACGCAATTGGTCATATCGCCAATTTTCGCGCCATTGTGATGAATTTCTTCCCAAGCGAAGCCAAGCGGCGCGGGTGCGTCGCCCTCAAGCACCAGGCCTAATTGCTGGCGCTTCGGCCCATCTTTGGCAATTTGGCGCAGGGCCTTAATGCCGATCACGTTATCTTCGACATGCAAATCAATATATTTGCCTAAGCGCACTTCAAATGGGTTGGTGGTATCTTCGGTATCGCCGCCAACCGAAACAAGCCCGCTTTCTGTGCGTTCAGCCGAGGTTGGCCCGCCCGGCCCAATACCATAGGGCTGGCCCGCTTCTTTGACAATGTTCCAAAGCTCGGTGCCGCGGCTGCCATCTTTCAAATATATCTCAAAACCGCCCTGTTTGGACCAGCCAGAACGCTGCACAGCCACTGGAATGCCGTTGATTTCGGTTTCTTTGAACCAAAAATACTTAACACCGCGCACCCAATCACCAAAAATATGGGCAACTACGTCTTCGGCCTTTGGCCCCTGCACGGCGAGCGGTGAAACATCGGGCTCACTAATCGCGACATCCAAATCCCGCTCCGCTGCAATTGCGCGCGCCCAATACCAAATATCGCTATCAGCGATTGAAAACCAATAACGCTTTTCATCCAATTTCAGCAAAATCGGGTCGTTTAGCAAAATGCCGCGATGGTTGCACAAGGGCACGTATTTGCCCTGACCAATTGCGCATTTGGTCAGGTCGCGTGGCGATAAAATTTGCGCCAATTTTCCAGCATCCGGGCCCTTCAACTGCACCTGCCGTTCAACACCGACATCCCACATCGAGACGCCGTTAATCAGCCGCCAATACTCCGCCTCCCGATCACCAAAGCTGGCGGGCATAATCATGCGGTTATACACGGTTGCTGTGGTCATGCCTTCGGCAACAACCGCCTCATAAAAAGGCGAAGGCCGCAGGCGGGCAGTTGGGAAAATGCTAAACATTGGCGGCTCCATCAAGTGGGTTCATTTCCGCCGCATTAGCGCGCAGTTTCAATTGCACACAACTAACCAAAACAGGGGCAATGGCATGGTTGTCGGAATACCAAACCAGGCCCATCACCCTACATTGCCAGGCTGGCCTTATAATCCTTTATCAAATCATCCACATCATCGTAAAAATACACGCCATCGCGGGCCAAAAACAGGCCACAATCGCAATATGATTTTATATCACCCGCTGAATGCGAAACCATAATAATTTGTGCTTTTGCCAGTTTTTGTTTGAACACGGCTTGGCTTTTGATTTTGAAGTTTTCATCGCCTACGGCGGTAATCTCGTCAATCAGATAACAGCCAAACTCAATCGCCATGCTCAGCCCAAAGGCCAAACGGGCCTTCATACCGCTGGAATAGGTTTTGATGGGCAGTTTGAGCGATTGCCCTAGTTCTGCAAATTCCTGCACATAAGCGATCACCGCTTCGGTATCTTGCCCATAAATCCGCGCCACAAAGCGCACATTTTCAAGCCCGGTCATTGTGGAATTAAACCCGCCCGAAAACCCCAAAGGCCATGACACGCGGGTTGATCGGTAAATCCGCCCGCTATCGGGCTGCTCGGTGCCCGCAATCAGGCGCATCAGCGTTGATTTACCCGCGCCATTTTGCCCCATAATCGCAACATTACGCCCCGTCGGGAACGCAAAGCTTAGGTTGTGCAATATCGGCTTTCGCACCCCTTTTAGGTGGTATGATTTGCAGATATCAACCAACTCAATCACGCCTAAACCCGCTTTTTGCGAAACACGCGCTCGCCCAATAAGCCTAAGAATATCAAAACCATGGCAATGAAAAGCGGGTAGGTTTGTTCTAAAACGGTTGAATTATAACCCGCATAATACCCATTGCGGAACCATTCCACCAAATGCAGCACCGGGTTCCATTTTAACACGGCCACAGCCTCGGGTGGCAAGGTTGATGGGATGTAAAATATGCCGGATAAAAAGAACAACGGCCGGGTCAATACCTTTTCAATATGCACCCAGCTTTCCCACAGCGATGTGACAACCGCGTTCACCATGCCAAAGCCAAAACCAAGCAGTGCCGTGGCCGTAAAGGCCTCGATCAGCACCAATAAATGTGACGGCGGTGGGGCCATGCCAAGGGCAATCAACGTGCCAAAAAACACAAGCATAACCAGCGCGTAAGTGCAGCTAATCAAAATTAGCCGCGCAAATAATGCATCAGTTTCTTTGATCAGCGGATAGGTTAACAATGCCCGATTGGCAACAAAGGTTGCCATCAACGTATTGGACAACTTGTTGAAAAACTCCAATATCAAAATACCCGTCGCGAAAAACAACGCAAGGCTAGAGCCATAGGGTGGCTGACGGCTGATGAGCGAAAACAACACAACCAAAATACCCACACTGGCCGCAGGCGTGATCACCGCCCATAAATAGCCGAAATGCGAGGTGCCAAAGGTCGCACGCGTTTCACGCAAAACCATCGCGCCGAGCACCCGAAATTGCAGTGCAAGCAGGCCGGATAAGCCAAGTTTCGTCATGATAAATGGTCTCTCACGGAATAGACCATCAGCGCCCCAATTCCCCAAAGGCAGAAGGCCACAATAAATAACAGCCCAATGCTTTCGGCGCGTTGCGGGTAAATCGCGGCTTGTGGCAAGGCAGGTGAGGCATAAATTGCCAAATATCGCTGTTGTCTATCCGCCTCTATCCGTGCCTGTTCCAATGAAATCAGCGCAGAGGCATAGGTTTGCTGGGCAAAACTTTTTTCAACTTCAAACGCCTCAAATTCCGCCAAAAGCCCTGAAATAGCCGACCCACTGTTGCCGCCCCCCGCCGCGCCCGCGCTATTACGAATGCGCATTGCAATCTGGCTTTCAAGCGATGCCGCCTCACGTTGCAGGCCAACCAAAACGGGTGAGTCCGCCTCCACCCGCGTTTCCAAGCCCTCAATTTGCGCGCGCAGATCAATTAGCCGAGCTTCGAGCGCGCTGCTCAATTCAATATCCAGCTGCGCCGTCGCGGCGGGGTTGACCGCGTTTTCACGCTCACGAAATGAGCGCACATCTTCCAACGCGCTGCGCAGTCGCTCTTCAGCACGGGTCACCTCAGTTTCAGCATTGCGCACCGCATCGCGCCGCGCGGTTTGCGATAGACGGTTCACAAGGTTTTGGGTGTTATCGAGCACATGCTGCACAATTATTTGCGCGTCATGGGCCCGAAAAGCCTGCACTTCAAATGTCACAATGCCCGATGTCGCATCAAAGCTTGTGGTGATCATGCTGCGCCAATAATCCACTACAGTTTCAATGGGTTGGTCGGGGTCCAAGCGCATCAGAACATCAATATCATCATAGCTATAGGCCGCGCGTAAATCCATGTCAGCCTGAAGCTGGTCGACCAGATCGCGGCTTTCGAGGTATCGCAAAATGATATAGGAATCTGACGTTGTGGACCCCGCGCTCACCATGCCGGTAAGCGCGCCAATCCCATCCAACCCACCACCTGCATTTACGCCGCGCACTGCAAACCCAGCGCCAGAAACAAAGCGATCCGATGCGACTTTAGCGTAATAATAGCTACCCAGCGCGCAGGGCACCAAAACGCATATCACGAAGGACAGCATGAGCCAAATCCGGCGTTTGCGCTGTGGGCGTAGCCCGGCTTTAGGCCCAATGGTTGAAACTGGCTGCGGGGTGGGTTTTAGGGTGGCGATATCGGCCATCACGCGTTCCTTTTAAACCAAGATTGCGCCCAAAACCGCAATATTGCGCGTTTGGCTTTGTGCCAATGCCCTGCCCGGCTTGGCCCCGATGCGTGCCATCTGCCAAGTGTTGCCACCGTTTCCTCGGGCGAGGTTAAAGCCCGGTTATCAGCGCGCGCATAACGGGGGTATAAAACCAAAGCCCCCGCCACCAAGGCATCAAGCGATAAGCGACGTTGGCGGCGCGGATGTGTGGGCTCATCCTCGGTCAGCCCCCATCCGGCGTAAAATGGTTGGCCATAGCAGCGAACGGCAACACCACGTATCAGCGCCTCAAACCCCAAAAGCGATGTCATCGTATGCACCGCATCGACCTGCTCAATCATCGCAATTGCGTCGGCATCTTGCACGATTTCATCGCAATATTGCGCGGCCCCCGCGTCTCCCATCCCTGCCCGGCGAAGCCCGGCCACAACATCTGGGTGGGGTTTGTAAACGATATAGGCCTGCGGGTTTGCTAATCGAACCGCCTGCAACAACGCCAAATTTTTGCAAACCGCACCTGCGCCAAGGCGGATAGAGGCATCGCTTTCCACCTGACCGGGCACCAATATCACCTGTTTGGCCGCCGCAGGCCGCACCCATTGGCCTGTAGTCAGGTTATATTTACTAATTTTGTCCGCAATAATGCGGTGCCGCAGGGCCGCTGCCCGCGCAAGTAGCGCCGCGTCAAATTCATGGGTTTGCAACAGTTTTTCTAGCCGGCAAGGCGCCTGACTATTATAATAAATGCCAAGATCATCCACCACCCATGACAGCGGAGCCACCAAATCTGCCCCCAACCCGGATGAGCGTAAAAACCCATCTTCGATGCGCAAAACATGCTCCGGCTTGGCCCCAAGCGGCAGCGGTTCGGCACCCCAAATCGCAACGGCGCCACCTGCCGGTGCCCTTTGCCCGGGCCGCATAAAACGCACCTTCGTGCTTGGCAAAAATGCGCGCAAAAATTGCCGTTTCCAACGCGAAAACCCGTAGGCGTAAACGCTTGCAGGGTCGCCTGCCAACTGCGTGCGGCGTTCCCCAATCTCAGCCATCACAGTTTCAACTGTGCAGGTGGCGCTGCCAGCCGCATCAAAATAGGTAGCATAGCCAACCAAGGCTGCGTGAATAAGCTGTTCAAGGCAGGCGGCGCTGCGGCGT
>Ga0105054_10003620_pt1 | contig 23817 bp, 15 predicted proteins | sample BON02_FD_78091 | JGI IMG/M metagenome (GOLD analysis project Ga0105054, IMG submission 78091) | Freshwater microbial communities from Lake Bonney liftoff mats and glacier meltwater in Antarctica - BON-02 (megahit assembly) | ecosystem: Environmental > Aquatic > Freshwater > Ice > Glacier...
CGGCAATCTGAGCGGGGAAAGAGCTAAGCTCTCTCCCCTGCACCCCTCTCTAACCTTTTGTTTAATCCCATCCCTAAATTATCAACCCAGCTACTGTTGCACTTGATTTGGCAGCCCGCCATGTCAATACTGATCGTGGTTCGATAGGGTTTCCTTGCTTCGTCATTCCATTCCGCCATGCATTCGATCACCCATTTCATTTTTCGCTATTTCGCTCTTCGGTCCAAGTTGCCTTGGAGTCGCGCTTTAGTCGCGTTTTTGCTGCTAATGGCAGCGGGAATGACTCAGCTCACCTCCCATGCCCAAACGACCACGAGTGCCGTGCCGGGGCTCATTAGTTACCAAGGCAAAGTGAGCAACGCCGATGGCTCGTTGGTCGGTGCCAGCCCCAACCCCGTCAACCGGACGGTGTTCTTCCGGATTTGGAGCCACCAGAGTAACAGCACCGTTGTCGATCTCGTCTACTCCGAGCAACAGGTCATGACGATTTCCGATGGTGAGTTCAGTGCGCTGATCGGTCAGGGCACGGCGGTATCGGGCAATCCGTTGGGGTTTTCCGAAGGATCCAAAGGGAAGCCAACGCAGACCTTCGACGGCGCGTCCGTATTCGGTGGGGCCACACGCTACCTCGGGGTGACCATCGACGATGGCTCGGCTGCGGCGGACCCCGAAATCTCTCCGCGTCAGCAACTGGTGAGTTCAGTTTATGCATTCCGGGCAAAATACGCTGAGACGCTGGGCTCGAACGGGGCCAATGCGATCGTCGCGCTCGACAGCGGAAACGTGGGCGTGGGCAACCCCAATCCCCCTGCGCTGCTGACCGTTTCGGGGGCCAACGTCAGCACCACCACGAGCACGCCGCAGTTGGTGGTTTCGGCCGACGATGTCTCCGAACGACTCCGCATCGGGGTGAACAGCACGGGCAATGGCTCCAGCTTTCTACAATCTTTCAAGGAAGGGGTTGGTGCGCAAAGCCTACTTCTCAATCCCAATGGCGGAAACGTCGGCATCGGCACGACCACGCCGGGGTTTCCATTGACCTTTGCCGATACCTTGGGCGCCAAGATCAGTCTCTTTGGGCAATCCGGCGATCACTTCGGTTTCGGGATCGGGGACTCCCGGCTTCAAATCTACAGCTCGGCCGCCAGCACGGACATTGCGTTTGGTTACGGCTCGAGCGCCGCGATGACCGAGACGATGCGGATCAAGGGCAATGGTAACGTGGGCATCGGCACGACCACACCGGGCTTCCCTTTGTCCTTTGCGAATACGCGGGGCGATAAGATCAGTCTCTACGGGCAATCCGGCAACATCTTCGGAATCGGGGTTCAGGAAGGGCTGCAGCTTTACACCGCGTCCGCGACCACGGACATTTCGTTTGGTTACGGCTCGAGCGCCGCGATGACCGAAACGATGCGGATCAAGGGCAATGGCAAAGTCGGCATCGGCACGTTGGTTCCAGACGCCAGATTGGAGGTCGTATCCAATGACTCGGTGAACACGGCGTTTTTTCACAATACCGGCGGCGGTGGCGGCACGGAACCGGCGCTGCGGGTGAAAACAGATGCGAACTCTGGCTCGCGCAACGTGTTTCAGGTCGAGAATTTAAACAGCCAGATATTTGTGGTTAAGGATAATGGCCTGGTCGGCATCGGTGTGAGCAATCCGATCAAAGCAGGGTTACACGTCGGCAACGGTCCCATGACACAGGTTTCGGCCGGTTACTACATGAGTGGGGATCAATTCTATTATCGAGGTGCGACTTTACCCGTAGTTGCGATTTGGGCGGACGCTCGAATCGTAGCGACCGAGTTTAGCGCGATATCGGATCAGCGCATTAAAAACATCCAAGGTGTTTCTGATGGCCGACTTGATCTGGCGACCCTCATGGGCGTGGAGATTACCGATTACCTATTCAAGGATGTCCCGGCGAACGGCGACTCGCCGCACAAGAAGGTCATCGCCCAGCAGGTGGAGACGGTCTTCCCGCAAGCGGTGACACAGACTACGGATACCGTGCCCGACATCTATACGTTGGCGGAGATTAAGGAGGGTTGGATTGAGTTGGCCACCGACCTGAAGAAGGGCGACCGCGTCAAGCTCATCACCGACAACGAGACTGCGGTGCACGAAGTGCTCGAAGCTGAGCCCGATCGCTTCCGGACGGACCTCCTCCCCGAGGGCGAAAAAGTCTTCGTCTATGGACGTGAGGTGAAAGATTTCCGGATCGTGGACTACGACGCGATCGCCATGCTCAATGTCTCAGCCACGCAAGAGCTCAAGCGGGAAAAAGACGCCGACGTCGCGGCCTTGGTTCAGGCAAATATAGCGCTCAGTGATCGAGTCACGGAATTGGAAGCCAGTGATCGCGCTTGGCAGCAAAAGCTCTCATCAATCGAACGCCTGCTGAAGACGGCTAATCTATGGCATGAGGTCAGGGATACTCCCATGGCCGCGACGGAGGAGGATTGATTTTCCCCCTCTCCGATCGATTCACCTTTAGCCTTCGAACCGTCGTGCAAATGCCGTTCTCTTCGACTCGCGTCCTCTGGCGAAGCCTGTCTTTATTGGCGTGCGGGGTATTGGGTAGCTTACCGATCGTGGCGTTTCCCCCCGCTCCTCATTACGTGCTTTACGGGGTGGTGCGGGATCAAGTGGGCGCGACTCTCACCGCCGAAGGAGCGGAGGTCATCTTGCTGCGCGATAGCGTGGAAATCGGCCGCACGCCGGTGTTCACCGATCTGCGGGTCGATTCCAATTACGAGCTGAACATCAGCATCGATCAAAACCGATCGTCGACGCGGACCTATTCAGACCAGGCCGTCTTTGCCCAAGGCCTTTTCTCCCTCGCGGTGATGATGAATGGGGAGACTTTTTATCCGATCGAAGCGAGCGGGGCACTGCGCGCGGGGCAAGGCGGGGAGCGCGTCCGGCTCGACCTCAACCTCGGAGCCGATGCCAATGGCGACGGATTGCCTGATGCCTGGCAGGAGTGGATGCTCTACCAGTCCGGTCGACGTCCGGGCACGGGCGAGTGGGACATCGGCCTGATCACCCGTAACGGCGATTTCGACGGGGATGGCACGAGTAACTATTTGGAGTATCTGGCCGGCACCTTCGCGAGCGATGCCGCGGAACGTTTCGAACTCGTCATCACGGGTCGAAACGAGTCGTTGGTGAGCTTCGAGTTCTTTGCGATCACCGGTAAAGTTTACACGATCGAGGAAAGTTCCGATCTCAAGACCTGGGCCGTCGTGCCCATGAGCACGACGCTGGCCGGTCCGGCCTCGACCTACTTCAAAGCCACCGCGGTGGATATCCTGCCTGCTTACGTGGAAACTGCACCGGGCGAGTTGCGCTTTTACCGGATCACCGTGCGATGACGACCAAATTCAGATTTTCCCTTCCGGTGGCCGGGCAGCCTGTTTCATTTTGGCGAAAGCTGAGTATCGCGGCTTTGTTTTTCGGCGGCATGATGGCGTCCTCGGTCCAAGCCCAATGGCAGACGGTCACTTACACGCTGCACGGCGGATGGAATGCGATTTACCTGCACGGAGATGCCAACCAGGCGGCATTGGACACGATTTTTCCGACTTCGAGTGGGGTTGTTTCGGTCTGGCGATGGAACCCCAACCCCAACCCAATTCAGTTGGGCAATTCGTCGATCCTGCCGGTAGTGGGGACGCCCGAGTGGAGCACGTGGACACGTGATCCGGCAGATGCCGATACGCTGGGTGCGTTGCCGGGTCAGACCGCCTATTTGGTCGAATGTAGCGGCGCGGTGGGTGACACCTACACGGTGGCGATCACGCAAAAAGTGCTGCCGCCGCGTAATACGTGGGTGCGCAATGGCGCCAATTTATTGGGATTTCCGTCCCGTCTGGGCGGGAACTATCCGATCTTCTCGAACTATTTTGCCACCTTCCCCGCGGCCATCGCGAGTAATTCAAAAATCTACAAATACGTGGGTGGCCCCTTAGGCCCCGCGAATCCCATCCAGGTGTTTTCCCCGGCGGCGGAACGCTTGGATCGCACGCAAGCGTATTGGTTTGAAGCCCCGGTGGTGGGCACCTTTTACGCCCCGTTGGAAATCAGCCCATCGAATCCGGCAGGACTGGAGTATGGCCGCACGGGATCGTTGATCACGGTGCGCGTGCGCAATCGCACGGCTGCGGCCGTCAATCTCACGTTGGCGCCGGAGAACTCCATCGCCGCCCCGTCCGGGCAGGAGCAGATCGCCGGCCCCGTCGCGCTGACTTATCGCACCTTTGATACGAGTTCGGCTTCCTACGTGTATACGCCGGTCACTGGCAGCATCCCCGTCGTGGTGGGGCCGCAGTCGGTGGTGGAGCTCAGCTTCGGCGTGGACCGGGCGCAGATCAACGGCGCGGCCGACTCATTTTACGCCTCGTTGCTGAGGATTACGGATGGAGGTAATCTCATGGATGTATCCCTGCCGGTGACGGCGCGGGTGGCTTCATTTGCCGGGTTATGGATGGGGGATGCGACGGTGACGGATGTGCAGAGCTTCGTGCCCGGCACCCCCGGCACAACCACCGGGCAATCGTTTCCGCTGCGCGTGATTCTGCATGTGGCCGACGACGGCACGACGCGCCTACTTTCCCACGTCTTTCTGGGCAAACTCGCCGCGACTCCCGATCAGAACGGCCTTAGCACGCTGGAATCTGCGCTCCGGCAGGATGATAAAGCGAACGCTCAGCGCATCTCGGCCGCGCATTTGCCCCCGGACACCGTGGCCGACGCGTCCGTAGGCTCCGGGGCGGTGGCGTTCGGGCAGACTTTGTTACGCACCATCGTGCTGGGTTACAACGCGTCGACCAATCCCTTTGGGCACACGTATCATCCTGACCATGACAATCGCAATGCCCGCTTCGACGGCGTGTTGCCGGCGGGAGAGGAAAGTCCCACAATCGAGCGGGATCTCAGTTTTGCCTTCACCGCGACGCCGCCGGCCGGAGTCAGTCCCCAAGGGTGGGGCAGCAGTGTGCTGGGCGGAAATTATTCCGAAACCATCCGTGGTATCCGTAAAGCCAAGACGGCGGATAACACCCCCATCAACTCAGTCACCGTGTCAGGCACGTTCGTGCTCCGGCGGGTGAGTGAAATTGGCAGCATCACGACCCCATGACCGCTGCCGTTATGATCATGCGTTCTCTTGTCCAATCCCGATTTTTAGTCGTGCTAGGTTTGGTCATGGGTCTGGTGTCGACCGCCCATGCCCAGTTTGAAGTCCGTGGTTTCAGCCAGAATCGACTCTTCTTATCGAACACCGTCACCGGGCTGTCTTTGACCAACCAGGGCACGGGTTACACCTCGGCGCCCACGGTGACGATTTCGGGTGGAAGTGGGAGTGGCGCCACGGCCAACGCCACCGTAAGTGGCGGCGTCGTGACGAGGATTAATTTAATCAATACGGGCTCGGGTTACCGTTCGAGTAATCCTCCTACGGTGACAATTTCGGGAGGGGGCGGCTCCAGCGCGTCGGCGGTGGTGGTGTTTCGTTCCGTGCCGGACGGGAATAGCCCTCCCGTCACCACGCCTCAATTTGCCGCATTAGCCGGTATTTCCGGCGGCTCGACGGCAATCGCGGCCAGTGCCAATCTGACGACGCGATTCCCGAGTAGTTCGACGGGGTTGGCGCTGCAGCGTTCGGCGATCGGCGGATCATTTGCCGCCGGCGTGCCCCGGTATCTTTTGGGCAATGTGATCGCTCCGCCCTCCACTCAGGATGGCGGCATCCTGACGGCGAATGCGAATTATTGGCGCGCCCAACCCGTGCTGGTGGGGGAAACATTTTCGTCCCAAACGCCGATTCCGTTTACGGTTGCATCCATTGCGGTCACCAACGGTGGAGCAGGCTATACGTCCGAGCCGACCGTGATCTTCAGCGGCGGTGGCGGCACCGGGACGGCGGCGACGGTCGTGGTGACGCAAGGCGTGGTAACCTCGATTGTGCTTACGGCGGCGGGCTCAGGCTACACCTCACTTCCTGCCGTGACCCTGTCTGGCGGCGGCGGCACTGGCGCGACGGCGGCGGCGGCGTCACCCCCTCAAGCCTTTTATTTCAGCCCGCATGCGGGGCGGGTTTTTGCGACCCAATCCGGTCGGGTCGCCATCACTTGGGTCACGCGGGTGCCCGAGACCACCGCCGCGGAACCGTCCACGGCCCGGTATCGCTTTAAGATCGAAACGTTTGCGGTCTCTTCGACGACGGCTAAACCGGCTCGCACGATCTACTGGACGGAGAAGAGTTTTAACGGACCTTTGGTGAACATCCCCCTCGGCAAGATTGAAACCATCAATCCCGTTTACAGCGTAAACTATCCGGCCCAAGTGGCTAAAGAATACGAAGGCGTCGGGCTATCCACGCCGTCGGATGTCAGCCTACCGCCCGAGCGTCGCACGTTCTGGTTTGAGAAGACCGGAGGCATCGGTCAGCTGCATGCCTATAATCAGGAAGGCCGATTATTTGTGGAATACCTGGGGCCGTTAAAAGACGGGGTAGGCGGCAACGTGCACGAATTTTTAGGGGCGGATATCATAGATATTGTGCGGGTGGCTACGGCGGTCACGGTCACGGTGAATTTGGGAGACCAGATTACGCCCCGAGACGCCAGCGGACAATTGTTACCCGTGAACGGGGATTCCGAGTGGTTGGGTTCCGCCGTGGCCGGCGTTTCCACGACCAACGAAACGTTCTATGGTTCGTTGAGTCGTCTGGATGGGGTGACCAACTACTCTGCCGAGCGGGAAAATCTCACTCCGGATCGAGTGGCTTTCTACTGGCTCGAAAAATCGGATGCCTCGATAAATTTTGCGCCCGTCGACTCGCCCCCTGACTTGGGGATTTACTGGCCACGGATCAAAAACCAATACCTTCAAGTGTGGCCGGACGATGTCACGCTCTACACCCACAACACGGTGCTGGATGCCGGCAGCACCCCCGCGACAGGGCTGCAATTTACCGGAGGGCAACAACCGCAGATCATTTATCAGGATGATCCGACGCAGACCGAAGCGCGGGTGGATCCCACCACCCAGCGATTGGTCGTCACCTTCAATCACGACGACGGATTGAACCGTGCTTTGCTCAAGTTCATCGGCACGAACGAAGTCTGGTATGTCCGTTTGTTTACACAGAAGGCATCCAACCAGCCCACCCTGGTGATCACGGATGGGGGTTCGGGTTACACGAGCGCACCGACGGTTCTCTTTGCCGACGGAGGCAACGGTGCCACCGCCATCGCCACCATTTTCGACGGTAAAGTCACGGCCATTACGATGACGAATCAGGGCTATGATTTCACCGCCAACACGATAGTCCTTCTGGCGGGAGGAGGCGGTTCAGGCGCAAAAGTTAACCTGTCTGAAGTCAGGTTCCTCGAGGGTGATGCGGATTTTGCAATCCGAGATAGTGCCTTTGTCGGCCAACGCATCAATGCTCCCGATGGTTACGAAATGGCGGGCTACCTCGCCGCTGGCACGGGCTACAATCCGGGTGCGTATATCGATCCGTTTGCCGTCGGCATGACCGATGCCGCCCGGGGGGCGATTATCCCGGTCAATGCGGTGCCGGGCGACGACGAGCTTAAGGTTTGGTGGTTCAAGAAGATCGTGCCGGCGAGCGCGAGTTTTGAGCCCTTCTACGTGCCCGCCAAGGTGGGGACCTACAGCGTTACCTTTCCGACTGACTCGCCGTTGATCGTGCTGGCGTCTAACAACGGCAGCGGGGAACTGAGCCCGGCGGAAATTGCGGGCAGCGTTTACGTCCAGAATGATCGCGATCAGATTGGCTTCAATCCGAACGAAGAGCATGCGTTAGCCCTGGCGGGACGGATTTACGCCTTGCGCGACGATCTTAATACGACGGGGGCCCAGGTCGGCACTTACACCTCTGAGTCGTTGGTGCTGCTTAGTTACATCGACCCGGTCGACCATCGACCCGCGATGCGGGGGTTCAAGGTGCTGCGCGAATTGGACCTCGATGGCACGGTCAACGACGTGTTGTTCAACTATCCCGTCACCGCGGGCACCAAGCTACAAGGGCCCATGCCGTTGCCGCTGCTGCCCCTGCCGATCGATCTTAACGGCAATGTCGCCAATGTGGAATCCGCGGGTTGGTTCCAATGGACAAACTATTGGTCCTATGTGCCCGAAGTCCCACCGGATGCCACCGCGCCTTCGCACTACGCCAAGTTCACTTTTAAGGACCGCAAGGGTTACGATTGGGTTTACCGCGGCACCCATGGCCCCGCGGCGGTGAACACGCTCTCCTTGCTCAATGCGGGGAGTGGATACACCTCGGCCCCGACGATCACCTTTTCGGGTGGGGGAGGCTCGGGAGCACGCGCCTATGCGACGGTTTCGGGCGGTAAAATTATCGGCCTTCGGGTGGGGTATTGGGAGAATGGGGGATCGGGCTACACTTCCGCGCCGACCGTGGTCATCAGCGGGGGGGGCGGCACCGGCGGTTCTGCGACGGCCTTGATCGGACCCACGCTGGGCATGCTGTTCTACTACCCGATGCAACCCGGTTTTTATGTGCCGGGAGTCGCCACGCAACCGGCGGTCGGGGATGTGTTGCCTTACTTGCGGAACCAGACTTGGGACCTCGACGGGTCATCGGTGGGCGATGCCGTGACCGGCAAACCGTTGGAAATTGTCTACCGCCCGGTCTGGCCAGATAACGCACCTGAACTGCGGATTGCGGAAAGCTTGACCCTACCGAAATTTGGCCTGCCGGCCGTGCTGACGCAGACCAGTGCGCATGTGCTCTACCAGCAGTCAGTCGCCGTGGGGGGATCGGCGTTGCCCAGTGTTACCCTGCATGACCCGATCCGGGAAAAAACCTATGCGTTGGGTGCCGCCAATCAACTCGACGAAATCCCTGCGTCGGTCTTGACCACCGACTACCAAGGCAAGACCTACTTCCAGGGGGTGCCGCCTCATCTGCAGGATCGGATCTTCTACGATGGTAACCGGGGCACCAAGGGGGCCCTCGTGTTACTGGGCGAATTCGTCGACGAAATCGCGGGTGAAGATTACCTCAGCCTAAACGTGCTCAGTGCCGATGATGTGACCGCACTGAAAGCGCTTTGTGATGGCACCGATCCCAACCAGACCAAGTGGAATACGGCGATTGATGGACTCTCCACGGCGGTGGAAACCTTCATCGAGAATCCAGCGGTGCCCGGCACCTACGTGTCCGACGGTTCTCCCGTATCGGTCAACGGCACCTCCCTCGCCAGGATTTCCGACTCGGATACGGCGGTCGTCAATTACGCCCTGACGGCGACAGGTTATGGCAGTGGATGGGTCTCGATGCTCTTTGGTGACGGCGAAGCGTTTACGCCGGAAGGCGAGCCGGTCAGTATCTCTGTATTCAGGATCGCACCACGGCTGAACACGGGTGAATTGAAAGTCGAGCAGTCCAGCAATCCGTTGGATGAGATGGTTTCGATTCGTCACTCCGGTGACTTTGCCGCCAATCCCGGGGACTATGAATTTGAGTGGCGTTACGCGCCGCCCCAGGACGGGGCGGCGCCGCCGACCTACACCTTCGCGATGTCGGCGGTGAACTCCGAGACGTGGCAAATGGTGGCAAATCCGACGAGTGGTCTGCCCGACGCAGCCGAATACGCCAGCGCCTCCCCGGCCGTTTCACTGCCGTTCTCCCTCGCCATTCAGACCGATGCGGCGCGACTGCTGACCCAGCCTGGTCGGGTGGCTCGTCGGTCGAGCGATGTTGACTTCTCCTCCGGCGTTCCGGGGCGGATTGTGTTCAGTGCGGCATTCACGGACCCGAACGCGGGATTTGTGCTCTATGTCAACGGCGCCCCGGCGATGGCCTCGAATGCCCCGAGTTTATTCACGAACATCACTCCGTCGAGCGGGCTGGTGATCGGAGGTCTCGCGCAACAATTTGAAGTTGAACCCAATGCCTTCCAAGCGGGAGTCAATCGGATCGAAATCGCCCAGTTTACGTCCTCCACGGTGGACTTCCAAGGCACGGTAAACTTCCGCTTTCACGTTTCCACGGAAACGGACCAAGTCGCCGGTTCATCCACTTGGATCACCCCCAACGGCGTGTTGAGTAGTCAGGTGACGGTCGGTGGGGCACCTACTTCTCCGTTAGGCAGTGCGCTCTTGGTGCTGTCGGATAATTACTTCACCCTGCGGTATCGGCCCAAGATTGACCGGGGTAACATCCTGGCATTAGGGGCGGATCAAAGTGCGGTCGGCTGGTCCCGATGGGCGCAACCCAAGCTCGTCGAAGGCTGGATCAAGCGGGTGCTCGCGGGCATCAATCCCTTTAATCAGCGCGTGGCGGATCTTTATAACAGCGCGGTGAATACCGACGTCTCCTTGCTCACCCAGGCCGGCACGCGGTGGGAGGGCGACATCTCGCTCAACCTCGCCAATATTGAGCAGTTCGGCTTGATTGAAATCTACGAAACGGTGCTCAAGCGGGGTAAGAATATCAGCATCGATTCCGGTTACGACTATGGCCCGGCCAACGATGCGTTGCTCCTCGCGGCGGGCTACCTCAACGACCTTTACACCCTGCTCGGAAATGAAGCCTATGCCGATGCGGCCAACCCCACGATTTCGATCGATGACAGTTCGACCGTCACCGAGGTGAACACGTCGCGCTTCTCGTTCGAGGGCCAAGTCAAAAGTGTGCTCGAAGAGGAATTGGCGCTCCTGCGCGGTCGCGACGATTTCCTCGCTCCCGGAGTCATGGTTTCTCCCGCCTACAATCGGATGTATTGGAATTACACCCGAGGGATAAATTCCGGCGAAGCGCTCTATGCGGCCAACTACAACATTACGGAAAAGACCGGCAGTTCCACCGCCGACGGCAAGGTGGACGCCGCGGATGCCCAGCGCATGTTCCCGCAGTCACATGGTGATGCGTATGGTCATTATCTCACGGCGCTCACGGGCTACACTCAGTTACTGCAAAGTCCGAGCTTCACTTGGATTCCCCGCAGCGAGGCCGTCACGGTCTTGGGCCAAGCCGTGCAGGTGGACTACTTTGACGAGCGCAAATTCGCCACCGCGGCCGTCAATTTGGCTCGCACGGCGCAGCAAGTCATCGCGTTGACGCATCGCCAAAATTATATCGACGATGACGCTGCCGGATGGGGTCACTTCCGCGATGGCAAATACAATGCGAGCACCGGCGTCACCCGTCACTGGGGAGTCGATGAATGGACCTCACGCGCCACTCAAGGAGCCTACTTCAATTGGGTGCTGGGCAATTCCATCCTGCCCGACGAGGACACTAATCCGCAGCACACCGGGGTGCAGGTCATTGATCGCACGACGGTGCCGGAGTTGCGCCAACTCCCGACCTTGGCGGAGGTATTTCAGGCGAAAATCGATTCGGCCAACGCGCACCTCAATCCGTTGGGATTGAGTCCCAGTGCCATCCCCTTTGATATTTCTCCCTCCGATTTGAAGTCCGGTAAATCGCACTTCGACCAAATCTACGAACGTTCGCTCCGGGCCGTGAATAATGCGAAAGGGGCTTTCGATCAGGCCGCCCGGATGACGCGGCTCCTGCGTAATCAGGAGAATCAAATTTCGGGCGCCAACGATAACATCTTCGACGAGGAGTCTGCCTTTGAGGTGGCGCTTATCGAAATTTACGGAACGCCTTATCCCGCTGAAATCGGCGCGGGTAAAACTTATGCGCAGGATTATAACGGCCCCGACCTCCATCAGTCGTTTATCGTGGATCGTCCGTCCAGTCTCGTTGATCCGGCTCAAAGCTATACGGTGACCACGCAGCAACTGACGAATGTGACGCAGTTGGACAGCGCCAACTTCGTTTCCAGCTACGTGCAGCAACGCAATGACGCCGAGTTCACGGCCCGCAGTGTGACGATCCAACCGGATCGTTTCGTGCAGTTCTCCGATGTGTGGAATGGCGGGGCATCCATGGGGCAACGGGCCATCACAGGGACTTTCCAGCAGGCGCTGTTGGATACCTATCAAGCGACGGTGGATCTGCAGGCGGCGGGTGAAGCGCTGACTCAAAGCCATCGGGCGTTGGCGCGTCAGCGTCAGTTGCTCGTCGGGATGATTAAACTGCATGCCGACACCTTGGATCGCCAAGGGGCCGCTACCGTGGAAGTCCTGCGTTTAAGGCAAGTTCAAGTCGGGTTCGAATTATCGGCGGAACTGGCCTCCAGCGCCGGCGATGTCGCTTACAACTATTTCGACGCCTTATCGGAGGCGCCTCCTCGGGCGGTAGGATTTTCCAACGATTTGGGGTCGATTGCCAAATCGGCGCTGAAGGTCAGCGGATCGGCGCTTGATGCGGTGCTTAAGTTACTCTCAGTGGGTCTCTCTAGTGGAGCCCGACTGGTCGAAATTGATCAGGAGCGGACGCAGGCGTTTATGGAATTGGCACTCACGAGTTTCGGCTTTGATTACGAAGAACAACAGGCGGTCTACGAATATCAGTTGGCGCTCAATGCCCTGTCTTCGGACTTCTACGAGATCACGCAACTCGCCACCGGGGTGCAGCGGGCCAACGAGGCAGTTCGCAACCTCCTGGCGACAGGCGATGCGTTGCAGGCCGACCGCGAGACCTTCCGTCAGCGAGCCGCCGCCAAGATCCAAGGTTACCGAACCCGGGACCTCACGTTCCGCACGTTCCGCAACGAAGCGCTGGAACAGTATCGCACGCTCTTCGATTTGGCGGGCCGCTACACTTATCTCGCCGCCAAAGCTTACGACTATGAGACGGGTCTGCTCGGCTCGACCGCCGGACAATCCACGATCGATGGGATCGTCTCGTCCCGAGCCTTGGGTGACCTGACGGGTGGGGTGCCGCAGGCCACTGTGAGCACCCTCGGCGATACGGGCCTTGCGGGCACCATGGCGCGCCTGCAGTCCGATTGGGCAGTGGCCAAACCACGACTGGGTATCAATAACCCTGATACTAATGGCACCGTGTTTTCGTTGCGGCGCGAACTGTTCCGCCTGCGACCGGATGCCGCCGGCGACGACGCGTGGCAGCAGACCCTCGAACAGCACTTTGTGAGCGACTTGATGTCCGATCCCGACGTCGCCGCCTACTGCCGTAGCATCGGCAAGGCCGACGGCAGTGCGGTGCCGGGCATCATTATCCCGTTCAGCACCTTGATCCAAAAAGGCTACAACTTCTTCGGCATGCCCCTGGCGGCCGGTGACCATGCCTACAGTGACTCCAATTTTGCCACGAAGATCTACAGTGTGGGCGTGGTGTTGCGGGGTTACGTGGGGATGGATGCTTACGCCACCGGACAACTCAATGCCAGCGGCCCGAACACCGCCTCGGCCAACGGCCTTAGCGCGAGCCCCTACCTCTACCTGATCCCGACCGGCACCGACTACATGCAGGCGCCGCCTTTGGGTGATACCGGCACCGTGCGGGCCTTCAACGTCCATGACCAAGCCTTGCCGTTGCCGTTCAACCTCGGGGCCACGGACTTCTCCGACACGCAGTTCTTTAATGCCAACGGCACGCTGACCGAGAAACCGTGGATTCTACGCAAACACCAAGCTTTCCGTCCGGTCGATGACCCGGCGTTCTTCTACTCGTCGGTCCCGAGTGAATTCAGTAATTCACGACTGATCGGGCGCAGTGTCTGGAATGGCGGATGGAAGATCGTGATTCCGGCCTACACCCTGTTGAACGACGAGCAGGAAGGCCTTAACCGTTTCGCCGAGAGTGTGAAGGACTTTGAACTCTTCTTCCGCACCTACTCCACCTCCGGAAACTAAGTCATGAAACGTTGGATACTATCCGGTTTCGGTTTGATTCTTCTGGGCGCGGGAGCGTGGTGGCTTAATCGTGAGGTCAAACCTGCCGCCCATTCCCTCGCTTGGGAGGACACGTCGGACGAGAAATTGAAGCTCCAACTTAACCAAGTTGAGGTTTTCCAGCGCGCATTCTGGCGCCGACCCAGCGAACAGGATCAGATCGTCAATGCCGAACGTCGACATTGGGTCGATATCGACACCGACGGGGTCGAGAAGTGGCAGTGGTTTATCGAGGTCAATCCCGGCGCAGACTTCACGGCATGGCTACTGACCGCTAACCCGTTCGATCTCGAGTTAGTGTCCTCGGTCAGTCCGAAAGTCGACCTGTCTACTCCGCCAGACTGGATGCCTGCGGGCGAGAATTTGGCCAAATTCGTCCACTACCGTAAACGAGGTGGAAACTTCCACGTGTTTCATGATCCCGAACAGAACCGACTGTTTGCGACTGATAATGGCGGCGGATTTACCCTCGCGCAAAAATGACGATCAACCGCATGAAAATTTCCGTATCATTTAATCGTTCCGTCGTCCTGCTCGCGGTTTTGCTGCTGAACTCAGCCGCAGGGAGCGCCGTGGCGCAGGTCGCCTCGTCTGCGCCCGTTGGTTATATCGTGCAGACGATTCCGGCCGGGCAGAGTCGATCTTTCTCGGTGCCTTTGGATGCTCCGGCGTCGAGCCAGGCGAACTCGGTCGGGCGACTCACCGGGGTAGGCGAAAATTGGTTTGATAACGCAGATGCCAACTGGACGGCGGGGGCATTCTCGTCGGTTGAAGCCCCTTACTTCATTCGTCTGACTTCTGGCGCCCAAACGGGTCGCCTCTTCCGGATTTCTAATCCCGCCAATACGGCGACTCGGGTCTACGTGGCTGATGACGGGTTGACGCTTTTGGACCTCAACATCGAAGTCGGCCCGAACGGAGCGAGATACGAAATCATTCCAGCCGATACCTTAGCCACGCTACTCGGCACTGCGGCCGATTCGTCGCTGGTATTGCAAGGTGCGGATGATCCGTTGATCGCCGATCTGGTGCAGATCTGGGGTGGGGCATCGTGGATCAATTTCTATTTCAACACCGATTGGGGCCGTTGGGCGCGGGATCGCGACGGGGTCGCCAGTCCGAGCCGCAACAATTTTCTCCTACGACCTGATCGAGGCGTCATGATCACGCGGCGGGGCAGCACGCCGTTGGAAATCGCGGTGGTGGGACGAGTGGCGGTGACTCCTCCTCGACTCGTTCACACGCGCACCCCTAACGCCTTTACCTTTCTCGCTACGATGCAGGCGACGGATATCACGCTGGGGGAACTGGCCCTGCAAAATGTGAGTCGCTCGCAGGATTGGCTCGGGGCCTCAACTCCGGATGAGGCGGATCTCGTGGTCGTTTGGGACGGTGACTCCTGGTTCAGTTATTACTACAATACGACGAACAACCATTGGCAACGGGTAGACGAGCTTGGCACCGACCGCGACGGCTACGTCATCAAAGCGGGCACTCCGGTCTTTGTGCAACGGCGGCAAGCGGGACTCACCAGTGAAGAACTGACCCTCCGTTTCCCTTCGATAGGTGGCTGAATGAGGCAAAAGACGCGCTGCTCCATGACGTTGATCGCTTCCATTTTCAGTCTTTCCGCTAGTATTCAATCCACACTCCGTGCGACTGGCTGTGCTGAGGCGATGGCTAGGGTGGGACTCGATCAATCGGCCAAGTCAGTCGTGAGTGAGCGAGAAGGCGGCGGGAACTTGTGAACGCGCGCAAACTCTGTTTTTGGCTCTCGTTATTGATCGCGATCAGTCCAGCCGGAAGGGTCGCCGCCCAGACCGTTTTGTTGGACGATTTTAATAGCGGGACCACGACGGGCACCGCGGTGCCGGGTAGCACTTGGGCCGGCAATGTCACCCAAAACGCTGGCACGATCACCGTCGGCGGCTCGGCGCTGGACGAAAACGGATGGTATGCGCCGGCGGTCACTATTGATGCCACGGGGATGAACTACGTCACCATCACGGGTCAACGCGAAGCGGGTAATGCCGCGCCTTCTCTCGCCCTCCAATTCGAAGATCCGAATCTAAATACCGCCGTGTTTTCGGTGGCGACGACTCAGTTTGCCGTGGGTCAATTGACGGTGGTGCGCATTCCGATTCTCAGCTGGTCCACGGGATTTGATTTTACTCAGATCACAGCCTGGGATCTGGGCGGAGGATCCCCCGGCACGCTGTTGTTCAACATGACGTTCGACGAGCTTCTACTGGAGAGTTCCGTGCTCGCGGCGCCGACCATTACATCGATGGCCGAGACGAAGACGGTCACCGAAGGGGTTGCGGTTTCCTTTACCGTGACCGCCACCGGGACCCGCCCCTTGGCGTATCAGTGGTTCAAGGACGGTGCGGAATCGGTATCGTCCAATGCTTCGGCGGCCACGGCGACGCTCACTTTTAGTGCGGTCGTGCCGGGCGACGCCGGGGATTACACCTGCAAAGTGACGAATAGCGTCGGCAACGCGACCAGTCCCCCCTTTGCGCTCGTGGTGAGGCCCCTCGCGGTGGTGACGCTTTCCGGCTTGTCGGCGACCTACACGGGATCGGCGCTCAATGCCATCGCGGTGACGACACCGAGTGGATTGGCCGTAGACCTCACTTACGATGGCTCGGCCACGGCACCGGTGAACGCGGGATCATACGCGGTGGTCGCGACCGTCAACGACTCCAGTTATCTCGGAACGGTCAGTGGCACCTTGGTGGTGGCCAAACGTAGCCCCATCGTCACGTGGAATCCCGGAGGCCCGCTGGAGAGTGGCGCCACCTTGACTTCGGCCAACCTCAACGCGACGGCCAACACGGCGGGATTGTTCGAGTTCGATCCACCAGCGGGCATGGTATTGGCCTCGCGAGAGCACACCCTCACGGCCCTGTTTACTCCCAGTGATGCAGTCAATAATTTGTCCGTCACAACGACCCGTTTGTTGGCGGTCGGTATTGATCCTCCGACGGTGCAAACCGCGCCTGCCAATCAGACCACCATCCGCGGGCAGGCGGTGGCCTTCATCGTGACCGCGATGGGAGAAGGCACGCTGAAATATGAGTGGAGCAAAGGCGGGGAGGTGTTGCCTGATGCGACCGCCGCGACATTGCCGTTGAGTAATCTGACTTTGGCTGATGCGGGTGAATACAGCGTGCGGGTCTATAGTGCGGCCGGTTCGGCGCCTGACCGCTCGGCGCAACTGGTGGTCTTCGATGTTGAAGCTTCGCATGAGACCACGGCGGGGGGTTATGTGGCGGGTCGGAATCTGACGATCACCAACACCTTGACCTATGCCGGAACGTTGTCGCTGTCTCAGCTGACTTGGAGTGTTCTGCCCCCGGCCGAGGTGGAAGGGACGAAGTGGATGTTTGTATCGAGTTCGGGTGACGATACCGCAACCAAACCCACGGCGGGAGATGTGGATCTGTTTGACTGGCAGTGGGCCGCAGTGCCGCCTAGTCCGTTAACCTTTACTTATCAAGTATCCGTGCCGAGTGCGACGACTGGCACTCCGACGCTGGCGAGCATGATTAACCTGACCATTGATGGCATCGCGATTGAAGCAATGGTGCGACCTGATCCCTTGAATATTGAGGCGGGGGCAACGCTGCACTCGGCCGACTTGGATCAAAACTTGCAGCTCAACTTGTCCGAACTCCTGCGGGTCATCGAACTCTACAACACACGATTTGGCACCAGCCGAACCGGGAGATATCAAGCAGACCAAGGCAGTTCCGACGGCTTCGCGCCGGACTCGACGCAAGCCAGCGGCGAGCCGACCACGTTGACCCAATTCCATTCCGCGGACTCCGACCAGAACGGGCTGCTGAGTCTCAGTGAATTGTTACGGGTCATCGAGCTCTACAACTTCCGCGAAGGCACCGCCCGCACCGGGCGCTATTACGTGTCACCCGGTTCGGTCGATGGCTTCGCGCCGGGAATCAGCGATTGAACGATTCTTCGAAGGTTGAGATCTGCGCCGGTGAGTTAACGTCGCGCCGAACATTCGGCGGAGGAACAGGTAGAGGGAGGGGTGGACTCTTGATCTCAGTTGGACGCGAAGTAAGCGACTGAGGGGACAACGGTGGACGACGCGGAGAGGCAACGGTGGAATTCACCGAAGGGAACGAAGATCTTCAGCACGAGGATTCACAGGAGGAAACAGAGAGAACGGAGGTAGCAGGTCTACTACCGTTGTCCCGATTGAACGGTATGAACCGGGGACGTCGGTTACACATTCGCATGGGAGCGAAGGGGGGCGAAAACATTAAGATCGTTTCCGAGCATGCTAGAAAGAGAACGAGAGAATCATAACTTTATCCTGTGAGTTCGGTCATTCTGCAGCTCCGTTTCGAGGCAGCAGGAGAGACTAAATTGTCAAGAGTCAAGACATGACGTCTTATGCCTGACCTGACGTCTTATGCCTGACCCCCGCCTAGCAGGAACATTTGAGGTAACTCAGAAAACAAATGGTCGGTCACTTAGGGGTAGGTGGCCGGCCAACTTTTTTTACTCCGGTAGATAGGGAGTTTTGTCTGAAGGGAGTCTGTCGGAGATTTTGCCCGCAAACCCTGTTTAGGGACTCCAAAGCCCATTCGCGCCCTCTTTCCGATCAAAACGGTCGATTCTGGCGAAGATGTCTTTCGCAATAGCGTCGATCTTGGTCGGAGCGAAGCCGAAAGTAGCCAGCATTTGTTCCGAGGAACGGTGGTTCGATGATACTGGGACCGGCATCGATGCCCCGGCGGAAAGATCCTGGCCTAGGAGGGAACGTATTATTGGTCTGGCGAACCCCAGATTGCGCGTGGGGCAGGGCCCCGAGCTCACGTGGGAGTGTGCTGCGACTGTTTGAATGATCTGTTCAACTGGAGAAACAAAGGCGTCGCTCTGGTAGTCAGCCAAACGGACGGGCACGACCTCAAGGCGGCTGGAGTGGCGGAACGTCGAAAGGTGATCGACACTCCTCGTCCGTGAAGATTCGTGATGTGGTTCCACCTCGATTTTAAGCGCGGAGGGAGACACGTTCGCCCGCAGTGCGGTGGCAGTATCTGATTCTCCTCCCGGTCCGTTCGTATTTGTGCGGTGGCCGGCCCCGTGCGGGGACGTATCCGGTCAGGGAGCCCCCCCTGTGGTGCGCAGGTGTAGGCTCGTCGAGAGCGGGGGGATCTCCCGGAGAAAGCCGGAGCCCTCTGGGTTAGGGGAATCTTTACCCGCGACTTTACCGGCGGGCAAATGGGGCGGGATATGGCGTTGTTCGCCGATGACGACGGGGTGGCCTATCCCATCTTTTCTCCCGAAGAGACTCGCCCGCTGCCTATTGCTAAGCTCAGCGACGACTGGCTCGGCCACGCAGGAGAATTTGGCCGGGTGATGCCGGGAGGTCGTAATGAGGCACCGGCGGTTTTTCGGCACGACGGCGACGACTTAATGATCACTTCGGGGCTCATGGCCTGACCCCCAATGCAGCCAAGGCGTTCATCGCGGACTCGATCGATGGTCCCGGGACTGACATCGGTGACCCGGGCCGAGGAGGGAATCCGCAGAACCCACTTGGCCTCGAAAAGACTGGGGGGGGCAAAGCACGTTCGTGCTGCCAATCGGTGAGGGCGCGGATAAAAGATTCATGGCGATGTTCGATATCTGGCGTCCGAAGAACGCGATCGACGGCTGTGAGGAGTGGTTGCCGATTACGATGGGGACCGACCGCCGGTCCCTTCGTGAGCAGCATGCGTGGTCACCGGTGGAGCAGTCATTGCGGTGAAAAGTGACATGGGGAGGGCTAGAAAACCGCGGGGTTAAAACCACAAAGCGGCTCGATTAACCAGGACGTCGTTTTTCCGATGAATGTTATTTGACATCCAGTATTTCCAGTGCGACTTTGCGAATGTTCCCGCCTAGCAGGAACATTTGGGGTAACTCAGAAAACAAATGGCCGGTCACTTAGGGGTAGGTGGCCGGCCAACTTTCTTTAGAGGGCTCGGTTCTATGTCGGGGTGAGAAACCGAGAGGAGGGGGGACGCCGGCTAAAGCACTGGCCACCGGTGAAGCATTAAAAAACTCGCTCCAGTTGGGGAGCGCGCTTGAAGAGTCAGGGAGAAAACTTGTTGTGAGCTGACATTGGTTCCGTCCCAATTCTAGCCTCGGCGGTGGCATTAATTCCGTAATCGATGCTGACATTAATTCCCTTCCCGGAATGGAGGTTTGGGCGATTCAGCTTTGGTGGGCTTTCCCAAGTCAATTCCTTGATAACCCGGATGGTCTGCGAGTCGAATGAGTAGAAACGGCATGGGCCGATCCGACTCCAAATCGTATTGCCTCTCGTAGCGGGTAGAACGAAGCGACATTGCAGTGGCGAAACTTCTTTCCGCTGGAAGCTCCGTTTTGGTTTCCTGAATCCTCACGCATTCACGGAGAATATCCCGCTCCCACCGGATTCCGTCGGTGAACCTGAATATGAGCCTGTTCACGCCGAATTCGGCACGATCGAATTTAACTCTGTCCTCTTTTACCCACCGGTTGACGATCGGGGAAATTTCCTCTTTCTCGACACAAATTAGGGGGAGCGCTTCCGTAAACAGGTGAGTCTTATGTTGAGCCGTGGGTAAGGTTGTTTAAGCGTTTGCCCCCTTTGGATTGCCCCTCAAATGGTGATTTGTGATGACTGGACCTTGTCGGATTAATTGTCCCTTCGGATAATGCGGTTTGATCGACTCGACCAATCGCGGCCAAGGAACCAATCCCTCCATCTGATTTAAAAACTTTTCCCGCTCCGTCTTCTTCTTTTTCTGGCACCATTCGCCCACCGCAAAGCTCGTTTGGATTTCGATCACCTCTTCCCAGCTTCCTCTCATCTCTGTGCAATCGATCAACCGATTAAATCAGCGTCTCCCGAATAGCCGACGGACTCTCCATTTTAAAAATATTCAATAATTTCTTTTCAAATTCTGCTCCCGAATAATTCTTTTTAAAGTGGGCAAAGTTTCTTTGCCCCAACTCTTTTCTCAGTGCTTCGTTTTTCTCAAAAAAAAGAATTTTTTGAACAAGATCATCGGGATTTTTTACTTCAAAAAGCCCTTCATTTTTGGCTCCCAAAACTTCTGGGATACCTCCGACATAGCTCGCTGCAATAGCCTTTTGAGTCGACATCGCTTCAAGTAAAACAAGGCCAAATGGCTCTTCGTGGGATGGTAAAACAAAGAGATCAATATGTTGTAAAAAGATTCTCATTTCATCTGGATTCAGAAACCCAATTAGATGAACCTTCCGCAGTCCCTTCGCTTTAATCTCTTTTAATAAAGCCTTTTCTTCAGAGCCCGATCCTGCACAGAGGAAAAGAATATTTTTGGATTTCAAATTCTCTGCCGCAGCAATCACATCACGCATTCCTTTCTCGGGCGAGAGTCTGCTGGCTGTTCCCACTAAAAATAAATCCTCTTTCTCTCGATCGATTTTAGCCCTCATGTTAAGAAGCTTATGGAAATCACTTCCTGAAGATATTGTTACTTCTGACATATCTTTTTTAGGAGAAAGGGTATTGGGGAGTATCAGAATATTTTCCGGATAATTGGTAAATACTGAGAGCTCTTTTTTCATAAATCCTGAAGCGACAATAATCTGCACATGTTGCGACCAGAATTTCCAGAGAAAGAGATAGGGGTTTTTCGATAGCCATGTTCCCAGGGGCGCATGATGACCCCAGTAAACTCTCATGCCCAATAGCTTGGCCAAGGGAGTCCACAAAAGCTTTTCGATTAAGGTAAGAAAAAGAACCGTTCGAACCTTTCGAATATATCGAAAGTATGGAATCCAATAGAGCCCTCTGATAAAGAAACATAGAAGGGTGAAAATATTACGGAATATCCTCCAATCAGAAGTGATATCTTTTTGAAACTCCTCTTTTACAAAAAAGCCTTCTTTTTGAAATCGCTCGGAAAGATACGGGCATGAACTCAGCAGTTCAGTTTGAATGGCATGCTTTCGAAATATCTCGGCCATCACCAGATGGATTTCTTCTTCTCCACCCCAAGCCGATTCAAGAGGAAAACGTGCGATGAGGATTTTCTTCGGGACATCCATGGAGGCAGAAGGGGGCTATGGAAGCGGAAGGGGGCAATATTTTAATCTTGCGTTTAAGGCAGCCAAAAACCTTCCGGCTCGGGGGCGTTGCCCGGATCGAGTTTCGGAAGCATAACGGCTGACATCGGTCAGGTTGCCCATGGCCAGTTTGGCGGCCAGCTAGGCATTCCGGGTCATGCCGCGCAACTTCATATAGGTGGCGATTACGTTGCGACCTGATCGCCGGTTCATTGATGCGCTCGAAGACCGTCAAACACGAAGCGTTAAACAGCTTCCCGATCAAGTAACGAGAGGCCTACCGCAATGGTGAAGGGGCTGTTGCCCAAAGGGGTTTAAGATTCGGGCACCGGCGCGTTTTGGTGAACGAGGCAACTCAATTCCAGCGGCGGCAATAGTTGCTTCAATATGTCTAAGAATTCGCTCAAGTCGCGCTGTAGAGACGTAATGAGCGTTATATGAGACGCCGGAGAGGCCCCGCTTGCTCCCACTCTCGGGCTGGGGCGCGCGTTGAGCAGGATCTTGATATTTTGGATCGCAGCGATGAGCCAATCTTGGATTTGTTGGCGCCACAGTCTGCGCCACCGGGAGCGTTTGAAGTGGTGTCTTTTGGCATCAGCAAAACTGCCCTCGCCGATGTGTCGGCGCCGGGCACGATCCCGGCGAGCTTGGGGACTATTTGCCTGCAAGTGGGCGACATCGATCAGCTCTTGTTGGTCGTTACGCGTGAGGGTTCGTCCGTGCTTAGCGCGGGTGCACTGGTCGTGGATCGGGCAGGCTGCGCACACTCCTTTGCGCGTGGCGTATTCGGTGGCTCGGCGATGAGGAGAGCGGCGGCGTGGGTGAAGGGTCTGCGCGTTGGGGCAGGTGTAGAGGTCGGCCGTCGCGTCGTAGGTAAATCGTTCGGGGCCGAAGATCGCTTTGTTGTTGCGGTGGCCCGCACCGAAGAGCCGCCCCATGTGGGTCTTCACTCCGCGTTGTTGCAGGTCCCGGTAATTGGCGTTGGTGCCGTATTGTTGATCTGCCACTACCGTGGTGGCGACGTGTCCGGTGTTGGCCTCATGTTGTTGCAGTAGTGCAGTCGTGCACTTCGGCTCGGCGACATCTCCCGGCGTGGTTTCGATCGCGGTAATCACACCGCATTGGTCGTCCACTGCACGGTGGTGTTTGTAACGAGGTCGACTATCACCCGAGCCACCAAACTTGCTGTGTCGCACCAGCGGAGCCTCGGGGTCGGTCTTGCTTACCGTCGTTTCTCTTAGCGGCTGGTAATGCGGGTTACCCAAGTTTCCCTCCAGTTTGCGTTCCTGCACTCCGTAAGCTTCCCGCAACGCTCTGATTAGTTCGGGTGAGGATGTAACCACCGAATCAATACTCGCATCAGCGGTGATCAAACTCCCATCCATATGGAGCTTTTTGCCCTCAACCAATCCCGCTTTCATGCACTGCTCGATCGTGTGCACAAACAGGCGCTCGAAAACATCCGCACCCCACCGCGCACGCGCTTTGGACAGCACACTGTGGTCCGGAACTTCATCGTCCAGAGTGAGTCCCAAAAACCAAAGGTAATCGAGCCGCTCGGGCACGATGCGCATCAGCTCACGCTCACTGCGCACATCATCGTAAAAGAGCAAAAACATTAGCTTCATCACGATCACCGGATCAACTGAGACGTTGCCGTTGCGTCCGTAGCTCCCAGCTACCTGCGCGCGTATCCAACTGAAATCAATCTGCTGTTTGATTCGGCGCAGGGGATGTTCAGGATGAGGTGGTCCCGGTTGGTTGGACAGGGGGAACGTGAAAGTTAGTTATGCAGTCGGGTTTGGGATTGGGAGGATAAAATGATTTATAGGGAGGGGTGCAGGGGAGGGAGCAAAGCTCCCG
>Ga0105054_10003624_pt1 | contig 23801 bp, 19 predicted proteins | sample BON02_FD_78091 | JGI IMG/M metagenome (GOLD analysis project Ga0105054, IMG submission 78091) | Freshwater microbial communities from Lake Bonney liftoff mats and glacier meltwater in Antarctica - BON-02 (megahit assembly) | ecosystem: Environmental > Aquatic > Freshwater > Ice > Glacier...
AAACTTCCACTGATTTTTGCCAGTAGAAGGGATGGAGGAAGCCAACTTAACAGTGCCGACCAGCCCGGTGGTGGCACCAGCAAGCCACTGGGTAATGCACTCATGCGGAAAATCGCGGTGTAATTGGGGTAAATAAGTAGAACGCCAAATACGAGCAAACGAAAAACTGCCAGCTGCTCGGGTGAAACCGGTTCTGCCGCAAACGAATGAAGTCTTTTTTTTAGCTGAGGCCAGCCCAGCCAGAGCATACACACTGTGCCGAGGAAAAGCAAAACCACACGACTCAAAAGTGTTACCGCTAAATCGTAGTAAAAACCTATTGTACGTACCAGTGGGTCTAGACTGCGATGCTGTAGGACGAGTCCATCCAGCGCAGGATGAAAGCGGCCTTCGAAAATACGAAGCAGTAGCTCTGCACCAAAGACCCACCAAAGCATAGTTCCGGCCACAACCAAAGTAAAAATCCCGATGGTAAGCCATTGCAGCCAGCTGGGTCGTTTTGCCATAAATAGGATGGAATAGTAGACTACAATCCTACTGAATTGTGTTGGATATTGAATGCGTATTTAAAAAAATAGAAACTGAGTTACTGCCATTCCGCTGTGTTAGCGCAGGTCCTATATGCTTGTGGTGGTGCTCGTGTTGATTTTTCAAGCTGGTTTACTACCTGCGGATTTAATGTGCTTCCAGCCAGTTATCGCCGGTACCCATTTCTACCAAAACGGGTACTTTAATCGATAAGGCGTTTTTCATGCCGTCGGCAACCAACAATTTTAGGTCTTCTAGTTCGTCTTTGTGCGCATCAAAAACCAATTCATCGTGTACCTGAAGTGTCATTTTGGAGCGCATATTCCGTTTTTTCATATCGGCATGGATGCGGATCATGGCCAGTTTAATCATATCGGCAGCACTGCCCTGAATGGGGGCATTGATGGCGTTGCGTTCGGCAAAACCACGCACGGTGGCATTGGCGCTGTGGATGTCGCGGATATAGCGCCGGCGACCAAGCAGCGTTTCTACATACCCCTTTTCTCTTGCCGAATCCACGATTTCGGTCATATAGTCTTTGATTTTCGGGTAGGTCTGGAAGTATTGTTCAATTAGGGTAGCAGCCTCGCCGCGTGGAATACCCAAGCGCTGACTTAACCCAAAAGCAGATATACCGTAAATAATACCAAAATTGACTGTCTTAGCATTTCTTCTCAACTCCGAAGTCACTTCTTCGAGCGTTACGTTATACACCTTGGCGGCGGTAGCGGCGTGAATATCGTAGCCCTTTTGGAAGGCTTCTAGCATGTTTTCGTCGCCACTGATTTCGGTGATGATGCGGAGTTCGATCTGGCTATAATCGGCCGAAAGCAAGGTGTATTCTGGGCCGCGCGGAATAAACGCTTTGCGCACTTCGCGCCCTTGCTCGGTGCGTATGGGGATGTTCTGGAGATTTGGGTTATTGGAGCTCAGCCTACCCGTGGCGGCAACGGCTTGGTTAAAGCTGGTGTGCACCCGACCAGTTTTGGGGTTGATCATGGTCGGCAAGGCATCTACGTAGGTAGATTTAAGCTTTTGCGCCTGGCGGTAGTCCACCACTGCGCGGGCTATAGGTGCTTTTTCCGCGAGGGCGGTGAGTACCTCTTCGTCGGTTTTGTATTGACCAGTTTTGGTTTTTTTGGCCTTTGGATCCAGCTTGAGCACGTCAAAAAGTACCTCGCCGAGCTGTTTGGGCGACCCTACATTAAACTTCATGCCCGCCAATGTTTGGATCTCAGCTTCTTTTGAGCGGATTTGTATCTCGAGTTCTTTCGAAAAATCGGCCAATACTTGGGTATCGATTTTCACACCTTCGAGTTCGATGTCTGAGAGGACCTCCACCAGTGGCATCTCTACTTCGTGGAAGAGCTTTTCGAGCTGATTATGTGCCAGCATGGGCGCAAATTTTTGCTTGAGTTGGAGGGTGATGTCGGCATCTTCGGCGGCGTAATCGCTGGCGATTTGTATGGCTACATCCCGCATGGTACCCTGATCTTTGCCTTTTTTACCAATAAGCTCGGTGATGCTCACCGGTGTATAGCCCAAATACGTTTCGCTCAGGGCGTCCATATTGTGGCGGGTATCGGGATCAAGGAGGTAGTGGGCCAACATGGTATCCCAAAGTTCGCCACCCAATCTTACGCCATAGCAGGCCATAACTTGAAAGTCGAATTTCAGATTTTGGCCTATTTTACGGATGCCGGGAGCTTCTAACGCCGGCCGGAAACGTTCGACTATCGTTTTGGTAGCTGCCTGATCGGCTGGGCAAGGCACATAAAAGCCGGTGCTGGGGCTAAAACTAAAAGCCAGGCCGACCAACTCACCGGTTATCGGATCGAGACTGGTGAATTCGGTATCGAAACAATATTCTGATTGCGCAAGCAATGATTTCAGCAGTATTACTTGGTCTGCTGCGCTTTCTACCAGGGTGTAAACAGCACCACTGTCTTTAAAACTTTTAAGTATACGGGGCAGACCATCATTTTCATCCGTCGTTAAACCAAGTCCTGGGGTAAGCAGTGGTTTGTCAGATTTCCGGCCTGTAGAAAGAACGGCTGGCTGGCCGAATAAATCCATTTGATCGCCCACTTTTGGCGCGCTTGGCACTGCTGGCATGGGCAATAGGCTTTCGTCGCCCAAAACCCGTCTGAGCAAGGTGCGGAATTCCAGTTCATGAAAAAGCGACTTAATCGCTTCGGTATTGGGTGGATCGAGGGTAAGGCCGGTAGGGTCAAAGTCGATTGGCACATCGGTGGTGATTTTCGCGAGGTGTTTCGACAGCAGTGCTTGTTCCCGGAAATTTTCGACGTTTTCTTTTTGTTTACCCTTGAGCTTGTCGGTATTCGAGAGGAGGTTTTCCATTGTGCCAAATTCCTGAACCAATTTTTTGGCGGTTTTTTCACCTATGCCGGGGATGCCTGGGATATTATCTACTGCATCTCCCCACATACCCAAGATATCTACCACTTGCTCAACCCTTTCAATCTCCCATTTTGCAAGTATTTCGGGCACGCCTAATATTTCGATGCCGTTGCCCATGCGGGCAGGTTTGTAGATGAAGACTTTGTCGCGCACGAGCTGTCCGAAGTCTTTGTCGGGTGTTACCATATAAACGGTATACCCTTCCTCCGCTGCTTTCCAGGCCAGGGTGCCAATTACATCATCGGCTTCATAACCAGGCACTTTGATTACCGGGATATGAAAAGCTTCGATGAGTTTGTCGATATAAGGCAGTGCTTTCGCGAGCCCTTCGGGCATTTCATTGCGCTGGGCTTTGTAGGCTGGGTAATCAATGTGGCGGTAAGTAGGTTCGGGGGTGTCAAATACCACACCTATGTGGGTCGGATGCTCCTTTTGCAGCAAATCCAGCAGCGCAAGGGCAAAACCAAAGGTGGCGCTGGTATCTAAACCGGTGCTGGTAACGCGCGGATTACTCGAAAAGGCAAAATAGGCCCTGAAAACCAAGGCAAAACCGTCGAGCAGGAAAAGGCGTTTTTCAGGAGCTGTATTCATCCTTCGAAGATAAAAAAAAGGGCTGTACTTCGGTTATAGGCCACTGCCAACGAAGGGCGAAACAACAAAATAGCTTAACCCAGAATTTCGATTTTATATCGCAGGCCATGCCTTTTGTTCAACTAAACATTGGTCTCCGTTTATAGCTTTTTGCGCAGTTTAGAGCTAAACACATTCAAACTCCTACCGATAATTACACCTTCCTCTTCCCAAACCTTTTTTAGCAATTCTTCGCGGGTGACGCGCTTACCCCAGTGTGCAACAAAAAGGGAGAGAAGTTGATTTTCTTTTTCCGACAAGGGTATCAGCTGTGGATGAAACAGGAGCAGATGCCCGTTTGGAATTAACGGCAAGCAGCAGCGGCGAAAGTCAGCAAAAGCCGGCAAGCGAGTCGTTTTCATTTTCTTACCCATTTGCGGATGGTTGTTAGCCAAGCGGCTTTCCTTTTTTAAGCCACTAAACAGATAAAACGGGAGTTTGTGGCTGTAAAGCGACAAACTCCTATATTCGGCAGATGTTTCAACAGATTACCCGCTTCCTGCTCGTCGGTTTGCTCTTTTGTTTTGGTCCGGTTAAAGGCCAGGAAGCCCCTTCCGTTGACATCCACTGGCCAGCTGTGGTCATTGCCGGTATCGATTTCGAAATTGGTTTTTCAGCCAATCCCAAAACGGCACCAGACAGTTTGGTAGTTTACCTGAACGAACAAGTCCATACCCTCCCTTTCCGCGGTGGTAAAGCGGCCCTTGTCCAGCAGCTTCATGACAAAACCAATTTGCAGCTTCGCCTAGCCGACCACATCGAAAGCCGGCCATATCGGCCCATCCCGTTGGGTTGGAGCATTTTGCCTCCTTTGATTGCCATTATGCTGGCGTTGCTCTTTAAAGAGGTTTACAGTGCATTACTGCTGGGTTTATTGAGCGGCACCTTAATCATTGGTTGGTATACCCACGATTTCTGGGGGGGATTGGGTTTCGGCTTTTTTAGCTTGATAGATACCTACATCATCCAGGCGCTGAACAGTTTCGACCACCTGGCCGTCCTGGTGTTTTCTCTGCTTATCGGTGGTATGGTAGGTGTAATAACGCGCAATGGCGGCATGCAAGGCATCGTGAACCGCATCTCCAAACGGGCCACCGACCCACGTTCAGGTCAGCTGGCTACCTGGTTTTTGGGCATCGCCATTTTTTTTGACGATTATTCGAACACCCTGCTCGTAGGCAATACCATGCGACCGGTTACCGATAAACTCCGGATTTCGCGTGAAAAATTGAGTTATCTCGTCGACTCGACTGCTGCTCCCGTCGCCGCCATCGCCTTTATCACCACTTGGATAGGCGCCGAGTTGGGGTATATTCAAGATGGCATCAGCTCCATCGATGGGCTCGACGAAAACCCGTATAACGTCTTCATCAACTCCCTGCAATATTCCTTTTACCCTATACTCACGCTTTGTTTTATGCTCTTTTTGATCTGGCAGCGGAAGGACTATGGTCCGATGTTCGAGGCGGAAAAAAATGCCCGAAACAGAACGGACAACAGCCTGCAACAAGAGCACCATGCCAATTCACTCGATGTATTTGCTCAAAAGGAAGGGATAAGCGCCAAAGGACGTTATGCCTTACTGCCCGTTTTGGCAGTAGTAGGCGTCACCGTGGCGGGTTTGTTTTACACTGGCTACAGTGCCGAGGTTTGGAACGATGGCAGTCTGCCTTTTTTACGTCGGGTGTCAGCCGTTATTGGCAACGCTAATTCTTACCTCGCCTTGTTGTGGGGCTCATTCAGCGGTGTTTTGGTCGCCTCGGCCATGTCGCTTGGCGGCAAAAAACTCAATTTAGAGGAAGTGATTGAAGCCTTGATGGCCGGCTTCAAAACCATGATGGGGGCCATTATGATTTTGGTACTCGCCTGGAGTTTGGCTACGCTCACCCAGGAATTGCACACCGCCGATTTTATTACAGGTAATTTATTGGAGATGAATTTAGCCCCGCAATGGCTCCCCGTACTCACCTTTTTGTTGGGGGCCGTTGTAGCGTTCAGTACCGGCTCTAGCTGGGGAACCATGGCCATACTTTACCCGCTCATGTTGCCTGCCGCCTGGCGTTTGTGTCAGGAAGCCGGTATGGATTACGAACAATCCCTCAGCATTTTTCACAATGTGGTAAGTTGTGTGCTGGCCGGCGCCGTTTTAGGCGACCACTGCTCCCCCATTTCCGACACCACCATTTTAAGCTCCTTGGCATCCGGTGCCAACCATATCCAACACGTGCGCACCCAATTACCCTATGCACTCACCGTTGGTGGAGTCGCCATTCTTTTTGGTACCATACCTGCCGCTTTTGGTATTTCGGCCTTGGTACTGTTCCCCGTTGCGCTTCTTGTACTTTGGGGGATAGTGAAATATGTTGGGAAAAGGACAGATTAAACTTAGCTTCGCACCATGAAGCTGCGTTCGTTACTCGCTAAATGTCTGCTACTTGTGCTGCTGCATGGCGGCTATATTGCGTTTAGCGAAATACAAGTTCAAGGCGATTTAGCTTCTAAAACAATCTTGGTAGCTGATACACCTGGAACAGTGTATACCCAGCCTGCAGCACTGTTATCGGCAACCCAGCAGCTGCAAATGGCTACAGAGCAGCTTGGGCAGTGTCAGCAACTACACCGGACCCTCCTGTCGACCGTCGTGGCAAAAGTGGACGATGAAAAACAAGAGGGTTCTGTCGTACGCCAATTTTTACGAAACAATGCTTACCGAATTTCTACTTTTGGTAGCACAGACATTATCTCTCCTTTCCACCAGTTTTTTTGACTTGAATTTTGATGTTAAGCGGACTTTTTAAGTCGGCAATTTTTGAGTTACAATCGGCTCTGATCCGTTTGTAGCCCTCATATCAATTTTCACTTTTCAATACCAACCCATGGATTTCGGAACATTTATCACCGGCCTTATCGCCCTTTTATTCTGCGCCTTGCCCTTTTTATTGGTGGCACGCAACAACCAAAAACAAAAACGCGCCCTACAGCATCAACTGTTTCAGTTGGCCGCCAGCAATAACAACCAAATTGGCTATTTCGAGCAATGGAACAATGCCGCCATTGGCATCAGCCAAGACAATACAGCCGTCTACTACATCAATACCGGCAAACAGCCTGCTAGTGAGCACGTGCTGCTCAGCGATGTAGAAAATTGTTTTGTGAGCCACGACAAAAGCGGAAAAGATGGACGCACCGACCCCCAACGCATCTGCCTGAATTTTAAACTCAAAACCAAAAACAGTCAACGGAGCTGGGCTTTTTACGACAGTCTTACCAACCCTGTATTGCCGAACAACGAACTGGAACAGGCTAAAAAATGGGAAAAACAAGTTAGCGACAAACTGATCCATTAGTCCCTTATTACCGACTTCAGCCCGTCACCCCTAGTTTTTGAAATGGGTGATGGGCTTTTTTGTACACCAACCACCCCTTTCTATTGCCCATGCCCATCTGCCTTTATTTTTGTTTATTTGTCGAAGCAACCTTGATTTCCACCCTATGAAGCAGCTAAAACAGCGCGGACAGCTTCTCTTTTTATCGCTTTTGTTACTGCTTACTTCGGCAAAAACAAACGCCCAAAACAAAGACAGCATCCGGCAAGAACGCATCAGTGCCTTTTTCTCTGGATATAATTCCCTCGATTATGACTTGATGCGGCAACAGCTTGGTGGTCCAACGAAGCTCATCCTCACCAAAGGATTGCTTAAGAAGTTATTCAAGCCGCAAATGGAAATGAATGGCCCAGTAGTAGACCAATACGTTAGTCGTACCACCGTCAAAAACACCCAAATGCGCATTCGTTATGCTAGGGACAGTACCGAATGGCAACCTTTTGGCTTTGCTTTTAACAACAAAAACAAAATTATAGGCTTGCAGACCGTAAGTGCAAATTTCCGATTTCCGGCAGCCGACAGCATGGCCACCCACCGCAGCCGAGAAGACCGCATCGCTGCTATCGATAGCAGCTTTCAATTGAAACTGAAAGCGGGCGTATTTGAAGGATGTATATTGGTTGCCGACAAACAGGGCCTGCTTTACCGCAATTGCAGCGGGTCAATGACGGAGCATACGGTTTTTGAGTTAGCGTCGGTCAGCAAACAATTCACGGCTGTGGCCACTTTACAATTGGTCGCGCAAGGCAAACTCAAACTCGACCGAGAAGTAGCCGCTTACCTCCCGGAATTCCCCTATGCCGGTGTAACGGTGCGCATGTTGCTAAACCACAGCAGTGGTCTTCCCGATTATATGGATTTGATAGAAAAACATTGGGATAAAAAACGAATAGCCACCAATGCGGATATGTTGGCTTTACTCGTAAAACACCACCCTAAAAAGGATTTTAAACCCGGAAAAAAACACGAATACAGCAATACAGGCTATGCTTTATTGGCTTGTTTGATTGAAAAAGTCAGCGGTCGTACGTATGCCGAACAGCTGAAAGTCGGCATTTTTGAGCCAGCAGGCATGGCGAACAGTCGGGTATACCACCGACGTTTAGCCGGCCAAATTCCGGCCAATCTGGCTGTGGGAAGGGTGTGGAGCGACAGTTTACAACGATTTGCCGTTCCTGACAGTCTGCCCGACTACAACTACCTCTACTATATGGACGGCATTGCCGGTGACGGTTGTGTAAATAGCACCCTGGCTGATTTACAGCTGTGGCAAAAGGCGCTCAAAACAGGCATTTTACTGCCCGATAGTCTATTGCAACAAGCTTGGCAGCCCACAACTTTTGCCAATGGCGTAAAAGAAAATTACGGCTTTGGTTGGGTTACTGAGCGAGATGAAAATAAAATCCCACTCCTTCACCACAGCGGAAGCTGGCCGGGATATATCGCTTTTATGCTCTTTCCTTACGACCAAGAAGGTTTGGTTGTAGTAGTCTCTAACAACAATTATAATCATGCGGTAACCTATGGCCGGAATTTAACCGCTTGGTTATTGGACAGGCGTTGAAGGAGAACTCAAAAAAATAGCTACATTTAAATACGTTCGGCTCAAATCTTAGGCACGCTCGGTTTAGGTTGGCGGCCTAAATAGATTTGAAACAGCACATACTGGCCTAATTGTTCTAAAAAATGGCGGATTAAATGCTTTCACCTGGTTTGATTAACCAAAGCTAAAACCATGAAATACCAACTCGAAATCAAATGGGCCTTAATCTTTACCAGTATGCTGTTGTTGTGGATGCTCGGCGAACGGCTCACCGGGCTGCATGATGTGCACATCGACAAACACCCCGTCTGGACCAATTTGGTTATGGTGCCTGCCATCACTGTTTACGTTTTGGCACTGCTCGACAAACGCAAAAAGGCCTATGGCGGTGTGATGAACTACAAACAAGGCTTCCTAACAGGTGTCTGGATAACCGGGTTTGTGACTTTACTTTCTCCTCTAAGCCAATGGTTAACGACGACCGTCATTTCACCCGATTATTTTACGAACGTAGCTGCTTATTCGGTTGAACAGAAAATGATGACTGCAGCAGAAGCTGCTGAATATTTTAGCTTGAGCAACTATATCAAACAGACGATAATCTTTACGCCGGTGATGGGTGTAATTACAACAGCCGTCGTTGCTCTTTTTACGCGTAAAGAGGCTTAGAAATTAAAATTTCGCCGCAGCATGGTATGAAACCACTGCACACCGCTTTCATGCCGAGGTGAATACATGCCCGGTTTCCAGTAGCGACTACGCATGCCGCGCTGAACGGAGGCTATTATACCGTGGTCCTCGAGTTCTACCCGGTTGGTATCGGCACCGGCTCCTAGGCCCCATTGACTTTCGTCCCACACAAAAGTGAAATAACGGACAATGGTTTGGTTTACGCCCTGCGGTAAAACTTGGTTCAGCGACAGTCCCCACGGATAGAGGTTGAGCATAAGATTAGGAAACAACCAGAAATAATAGGCCGCCACCCGCTTACCCGCATCGGGGTGGCCAGCCGGTGGAGCGAAACAACTCGCCTGACCATTTGCTAGGCCTAGCTGCAAGCTACCTCCTTCAAAATTTTCGTAATCGTAGGCCTGCAAAACTAGTTGTTGCGTGAGTGCGGGATGTACAAAGGGGATGTGAAAACCCTCCAGATAATTATCGACATATAAAGCCCAGTGCGCAGCCAACGGATAATCGCGCGTATGTTCCGGTCGGGCTTTGAGTTTATGCCAAGGCAGATATGCCGTACGCGCGATGACTGGTTTGAGCCAGTCGCTGCACTTTTGACTGGTTTCTAGACCCACAAAAGCCAACCCAAGCACTTCTTCAAATTGAAATTCGCGCAAATGATCACTGGCCGCTGGAAAACCTACCACCCCATCCATACCAGTCATGGCTTTCATGCTGCCGTCCAAGTCAAAACAACGACCGTGGTATCCACAGCGGATATCCTGGCCATGTTGTGATTTTTCGACCAATAATTTGGCCCTATGTGTGCATACATTGGACAAAACACGCTTTTCGCCTGTCGCATTCACCGTAAGCAAAAGGGGTTCGTGCAGACTGCCTTCGGCGAACCAATAGGGCAGTTGTGTGCCGGCGAGCGCCAGGCTTTCGGCGGGTGCAGCAAATTGCCAAGAGGGCAAAAAATATTGCTCCAATTGACGCTGATATTCCCCGGCGTCGGTATAAAAACGAGAAGGTAAGCTGCGGTTTTCCATAAACAATAGGTTCAAAATTGGCCTAGAGCCACGGCAGTTGTTTCTGGAGAGCCGTTTCCCGGGCAGCCGTATCTGCTAAAAATTTCCGGTGCGCGGTGGTTTCAGGGAAACGCGGTCGGTGGCGGCGGGCCAGGGTGAGCTGGTAGACTTCGTCGTTCAGTTTGCGGGTTTCGGCCGTCATACACAGTTGCTCAAATTGCTCAAACACATAGCTCGTAGCAGCAAAATTGGGATGAACCAGGTCGATATCATACCAACGATAATCGCGGAGTACGTCGGTTACCAACTCATACGCCGGGAAATAATAACTCTGAGGCACTTGCTCAACTATTTGATGTACAGCTTCGATCAAACGTGCTTTGGAACGGTTGTTTTCTACCACTCCATCTCGGATATGGCGTACTGGACTAACCGTTAGCAGTAATTGTAAGCCCGGATTTCGGCTGCGAAGCAAGGCAAGTGTGGATTTTATTGCATCTACAATTTGAGTCACTTCCAGCAATTCTTTCCGAAAGCCATCAGCAGGCGCGCGGTGGTTGTTGGCCACCGGCTGTCCCGTTGTTTTGCGTACATACCTAAAAGCCGAACCCAAGGTGAGTACCAGCCAACTCGACTGCATAAGCGCATCTTGGGTACGCTGTAAAGCGCTATTTATCGCATGCAGGCTTTCTAACTTTTCGGTAAATGAAAAATCGCTATGGAAGTCCCAGTGGCTGTAACACTCGTTGAGCAAAAACAGCTCATCCTCCTCTACATCCAATGACCCAAAAGCCTTGTGCAGATGCCTACAAATGGCGGTAGGGTCAAACAATATCCCTGTAGGATTCGACAAGGTTCGGAAGCCTCTTTCGTCGAGTGCGTTGCCCATATGGGTGGTGAAACAAGATCCCATAAGCGTAAGTTGGTCGGTATGTTGAATCGGAGTTCCGGTCCAGGAATAACGCAAATTGAGTTGGTGCTTCATGGCTGCAAGATAAGCTGCTGTCGCTTATCTTTGCCTTCCGATTCGGAGAGGTGTCAGAGTGGTCGAATGTGCTTGATTCGAAATCATGTGTACCGCAAGGTACCGGGGGTTCGAATCCCTCCCTCTCCGCAATGAAAAAGTCCTGTGCATGCAGGACTTTTTCATTTTCTCCCCCATTCACCATCCCGTAGGGCAACAGAAAGCGTCATTTTGTATGGTGGTTGATTAAACGGAATTATCTTAAGAACCGGTGCCTGAGGTTCACGAAGGCAGCGGTTCAATGGATTTTTTGGCGATTCACCATCCCGCAGGGCAACAGAAAGCGTCATTTTGTGTGGTGGTTGATTAAACGGAATTACCTTAAGAACCGGTGCCTGAGGGTCACGAAGGCAGCGGTTCAATGGATTTTTTGGCGATTCACCATCCCGAAGGGCAACAGAAAGCGTCATTTTGTGTGGTGGTTGATTAAACGGAATTATCTTAAGAACCGGTGCCTGAGGTTCACGAAGGCAGCGGTTCAATGGATTTTTTGGCGATTCGGGGTCCCGAAGGGCAACAGAGAAGAAAATCCATTCACTCCTCCCACCAACGCACTTTCCTCAATGCGCTGCCATCTCCGCTTCATCCACCGCGATTCCCTGCCGGCCTAATATTCCTTTTACGCGCCAAGCAAAAAATGCCAAGTAAGCAAAACACAACGCGGGAATAAAATACGACTGGTGTATCCCGACAATATCGGATAGTTTACCCTGAATTGGAGGCAAAATACCACCCCCTAAAATCATCATCACCAAAAAAGCAGACCCCTGTGCGGTGTATTTTCCTAACCCGAGTAACGACAAGCTAAAAATAGCTGGCCACATGATGCTGCAGGCCAAACCTCCGGCTAGGAAGGCGTAAATGGCCGTTGTACCCGTGCTAAACAAGCCAATGAGCATGGCGGTAACACCCAATAACGCAAATAAGATGAGCGTTCGTGCTGGCTTGTCTTTACTCACGAAAAAGGCCGCAATCTGTACAAATACGCAAACTACATAATAGTACAATGCCGACATATCCTTACCCGCCAAACTGTTGGCGCCGAGTATTACGCTAAAGGCGATGAGCGGCACGATGATGAGTGCCATAGATTTTTTCCAGCCGCCTAACTTAAAAACAGTAATGGCTGCAGCCCAACGCCCAATCATCAGGCTCCCCCAATACATGGAGATATAAGGCGCAATTTCGGACGATTGTAAACCCCCGAATTCGGATAATTTTAAGAGCTCGCCAAGATTAGAACCAATGGCAACCTCAACGCCTACGTAGGTGAAAATGGCCAACATCCCCAAAACCAATTGCGGATATTGCATAGCGCCCCAACCCGCTGGCTTTTTTACCGCCATCCGATTCGCGTAAACCAAACCACCTGCTACCACCAGGAGGGCAGCGATGAGCCAATACATCCGGCTGTGCTCGAGCGGTACGCGCAAACTTTCAAGTTCGGTGTTTTTTACGGCCAGACTTATAGGGTCTATGCCACCCGCTTGCAATTCGTTTTGGAGGGTTGTGATACGTAAAGCTGCTTCACTTTGGTAACTACCAAACACTGGTGCAAAACATAAGGCCAATAAGACCGTCATTGTCAACAGGGTGAGCAACGCTTTATTGGCTTTTTCCATCGGCTCGTCTGTGGTGCCGGGCGGAACTTTTTTGGAAAACCAAAACAAGGCAGCGGCGGCCAGAAACAGCACTCCCACCCCGATATAGAGTAAGATTACTTTGCTCAGCTCCATGCTGCTGATTTGTTCGTCGGTTACCGCTGCAGTGGTGCCGAATAAGGCAAAAGCCACGATTAGCGGGCCAATAGTTGTTCCGAAACTGTTGATGCCGCCACCTAAATTCACACGACTCGCACCTGTTTTAGGATCGCCCAACAAGATGGCAAAAGGGTTGGCAGCGGTTTGCTGTAATGAAAAACCCAAAGCAACCGTAAATAGGCCTAATAGCATGCCTATATACATATTAGCTTCCACCGCGACAATCATTACGCCTGCGCCAACTGCAGAAAATAATAAGCCGTAAACGATGCTTTTTTTATAGCCCCACGTGCCGACCAAATCTTTGTTTTTAAGGGCACTGTACATAAACAAACCCAAGGCTCCAAGATAATAGGCCGTGTAAAAAGCGAAATCAATGAGTTGCGATTGAAATTGGTCGAGCGAAAAATACCCTTTACAAAAAGGGATAAAAATGCTATTTCCTGCAGCGATAAATCCCCAGAAAAAAAACACCGTAATAAGGGTGTATAAGGCTGGATAATTGGTTTTTTGCAAAGACATAAGGCCGGCTTTATTTTGGTGCTACGATAATAGCAATATTTCTGCATATACCTTGCTTGCTCACAAAGGGGACGCATTGTGCAGGCTGTAAGAAAAATGGAAAGGCTTCACCTACAAAAACCAATATGCCAAAAAGCTGTTTGGCCTTGGTTCGATAGACGCATGAGGAGGTCAGTGCAAAAAATCCTTATCGCCACGCTCCGGGAGGATCATTTCAAGAAAAAAGGCACGCTTGTGGGAATCGAGAGAAAACTAGCTTAAAACATATTCCCCAGGCTCAAAAAAGTGGTATTCACTCCATTCGAGTAGGTCAGACTTTTGCTCGCCCGCACATAATAACTACGGCCTCCTAAGTTAAAATACACCCCAGCCGAGCCAATTCCTGCCCAATGCCGGACCTTATCGCCCACAAAATTGCCCCCAAAATATTCTGCGCCGAGTCCTAAACTCAATCCTACGGGAAAATCGGCGTCACGTGTAGCCAAGTGTCCGATATTGTATTCGACCATCATCGGTAAATAAAGCGCAGTAAAATTACCCAAACTGCCAAACTGCAAAATGAAACCCGCATTGGAGGCAATGCTCAAGCTACGGTTGTCGGTGTACTCTTTCAAGTTCAAACGAGGGGCCATGCTCACCAATGGAATAAAGCCCTCTAGCTGGCCACTCAACAAATATATACCGCCGCCTGCACCAAAATAAAAACGCTCCTTCCAGTCAAAACTTTTGGCACGTGTTTGAGGCAATTTGCCTTGATTAAGGTATTCGTTATACGTAGAATCTTGCGCCTGCACGGCAAAAAAGAAGCATAAGAATGATATAAACAGGGAAAAAGTCCGCATAAGGCTTTAGAAAACGCCCAAAAATAGACAAAATTACGGCTAGCTGAGGGCCTACTTCCTTGCTCTACGTGAAAGTCCTATCTTTAGCCCTCGTTCAGCACCCTTTTATGAATTTTACCCAGCTCAAAGAGATGCACATTCAGGTGAAAAACCTGCGTAAAACCTTGTCATTTTATCAAGATATACTGGGTTTTATGGCCTTGAGTTATGTAAAAGAAAAACACGCTATTTTTAAAGTTGGACGTACGGTTTTGGTCTGCCATCTCGTTAAAGGCAACGAACAAGAGGGCCCCGCCGCAGATTATCCGAATAGCCATTTGGTACTCGAATCTGCCAAAGGAGAGTTTGAAACTAACAAAGAAGACCTCGCTTACGACGAAATTGATATCCTAGAAGAAACCACTAGGGATAGTGGTCATCGGGCCATTTTCATCAAAGACCCTGATGGTAATTTGGTAGAAATAACTGAATACGGAATCTGGGAAAATTGAACTTAACGCCACGCGCCATCCTTTGACATTTATGAAAAGACTGTTGTTTCTCTTCCTGCTCCTGGGCTTTACCACCCAGGCACAGATACTTACTCCAGTAAAATGGAGTTTTGCGGTTGAAAAAACAGGGCCGGAGGAGGCATTGTTAAAAATCTCTGCCAAAATCGACAAAAACTGGCACCTCTATTCGCAAGAAGTTGGGGATGGTCCTATTCCCACCAGCTTTGTTTTCGAAGAACATCCCTCCTACAAACGGATCGGTAAAGTCACCGAAAAAGGCGATCTGAGCGATGTATTTGACCCCGTTTTTGGTGTACAACTCAAATATTACAGCAACCAAGTCACCTTTACCCAAAAAGTCAAAGTTTTACAAGACAAGCTGGTCGCCAAAGGTTATCTCGAGTTTATGGTGTGCGACGAAAAGCAATGTCTACCGCCAGACGAAGTGCCGTTTAGCTTTACTGCCAATGGGTTTCTGCAAACTTCCGCCGTAGTTCCGGCCATGGATACGGCCACCGCAGATACCTTAGCGGCCTTTACAGAATCGGCTGAGCCTGTCGATGTAGCCACTCTTTCGGCAACCAAAATAGAAGACCCTGGCCATACACCTACTACTCCTGTAGGTTTGTGGGCCATATTTATTGCCGGCTTTTTTGGTGGTTTGCTCGCCTTGCTTACGCCATGTGTATTCCCGATGATACCTATGACGGTGAGTTTTTTCACCAAACAAAGTAACAACCGGGCACAGGGTATTTTTAAAGCATTGTCGTATGGCCTAAGTATTATCGTCATTTATGTTGGCTTGGGTATGCTCGTCACCTTGTTATTTGGGGCAGATGCTTTGAACGCGCTCGCCTCGAACATCATCTTTAACCTTGCATTTTTTGTGCTTCTGGTAGTTTTTGGTGCTAGTTTCCTGGGTGCTTTCGAAATTACCTTGCCCAGCAGTTGGGTGAACAAAGCAGACCAACAAAGTGATAGAGGGGGTATGCTCGGTATCTTTTTCATGGCGTTTACGCTGGCTTTGGTGTCGTTTAGCTGCACCGGCCCTATCATTGGCACCTTACTGGTGCAGGCAGCGGTGGGAAGTAACTACCTCGGCCCTGCCATCGGTATGATAGGTTTTTCGCTGGCATTGGCTATACCGTTTACTTTGTTCGCCATTTTCCCAGGTTGGTTAAAAAGTCTGCCGAAATCCGGTGGTTGGCTAAATAGCGTAAAAGTGGTGCTCGGCTTTCTAGAGCTGGCTTTCGCTTTAAAATTCCTGAGCAATGTCGACCTCGCCTACCATTGGGGTATACTCGACCGCGAAGTATTTCTGGTACTCTGGATCTCGCTCTTTTTGATGCTGTCGCTTTACCTCATCGGGATTATCCGCTTTTCGCACGACTCCCCAGTGCCGTTTCTGAGTGTAAGTCGTTTGTTTTTTGCCATCGCTGCTTTCAGCTTTACTTTTTATCTCGTGCCTGGCTTATGGGGTGCACCGCTCAAAGCGGTTAACGCCTTTTTACCGCCGATGGCCACCCAAGATTTTGATCTCACTTCTGCCCAATATCACCAAGGACCAGTAATGGGTGCCAGTAGTACACCTAAAAAGTATGGCGAGTTGTTTCATTGTCCCCATGGTATCGATTGTTTCTTCGATCTAGAAGAGGGTTTGGCCTATGCCAAAACGGTAGATAAGCCGGTGATGATAGACTTTACCGGTCACAGCTGTGTGAACTGCCGCAAGATGGAGGCCAGCGTTTGGGTAGATCCTGCCGTGCTCAGCATGCTCAAAAACGATTATGTGCTCATTTCACTTTGGGTAGATGATAAAACAACTTTGCCCAAAGAAGAGCAGTATATTTCTACTTTCAGCGGCAAAAAAATCAATGAGGTAGGCAAAAAATGGAGCGATTTGCAGGCGTCGACCTTCAATATCAACTCACAGCCTTATTATGTGCTGATGGATCACGACCAAAGTTTGCTCGTGCCACCCCAGGCCTATAATCTCGACATTGCCAATTATGTGGATTTCCTGCAAAGTGGCCTCACTTCCTTCAAAGCCAAACACTGATATGGCGCGTCACGAAAATATCCGTTGTCAACTGGAAGAAGCGCGTCAGTTGCTCGACATTTTTTTGCAAGACGAACAACAGCTCGAGCGTATTGCTTATGCTGCGGATTTACTGGCACATGCCTTTCAGCAGCACCGCAAGGCAATCAGCTGTGGTAACGGTGGCTCCATGAGCGATGCCATGCACTTTGCCGAAGAATTGAGTGGGCGGTATCGTATCGACAGACCTCCCCTAGCCGCCATGGCCATTAGTGACCCTGCCTATTTAAGTTGTACGGCCAACGACTACGGTTACACCGCTGTTTTTGAAAGATGGGTGATGGCTTTTGGTCAAAAAGGAGATGTTTTGCTTGCTATTAGCACCAGCGGCCAATCCGAAAATGTGATCCGTGCCGCGCAGGCCGCCAAAAAGCAAGGCATGACGATAATTGGTTTAACCGGAAAGGACGGTGGTGCGCTTGCCCCGCTCTGCGATGTCGAAATACGCATACCACATCAAGGTTTCGCCGATCGTATACAGGAAATGCACATTAAAGTGATTCATATCCTGATTGGTCAAGTTGAGCAAACGCTTGGCTATTCAACTTAATTTCTTACAATAAATCGAATCTTGCGCTTTTCAAGGGTATTGAGTATATTTGGAGCTTTATATCCTATATATGGACGTCCGCTCACTCCTACACCGCTACAACCAACCCGTTCCACGTTACACCAGTTACCCCACTGTGCCGCAATGGCAGGACTGGCCATCGGCCGAAACGGAGGTGACAGACCAGAGTGGAGCCAGTGAAGTGCTCCGATGGGAGGCGGCTGTTAAACAGACGTTCAGGTTGCAAAACCGTCCTGAGGGCATCAGCTTATATGTCCATTTGCCCTATTGCGAAGCGCTGTGTACTTACTGTGGCTGCAATAAAAAGATTACAACCAATCATGGCGTGGAGGTTCCTTATATAAATGCCGTTCTCGCTGAATGGGCAATGTACATGGCCCTTTTTCCAGAAAAACCAATCATCAGAGAACTGCATTTGGGCGGCGGAACACCCACCTTTTTTTCGGCAGAAAATCTGAAACGACTCATTAAAGGCATTTTGTCGGGAGCAGAGCTACACCCCGATTTTGAATTTGGCTTCGAAGGCCATCCCAACAATACCAGTCGCGCACAACTACAGACTTTATTCGACCAAGGTTTTTGCCGGGTAAGTTTTGGAGTGCAGGACCTCGACCCAGAGGTACAGCGTATCATCAACCGCATACAGCCCTTAGAAAATCTCGTAGAAGTCACAAAAAGCGCGCGTGAAATCGGCTATACATCTGTGAATTTTGATTTGATATACGGTCTGCCGAAACAAAATAGCGCCACCCTGAGCAGTACCATTGAAAAAATACTCGACTTACGGCCCGACCGCATTGCCTTTTATAGTTATGCCCACGTTCCATGGAAATCGTTGGGCCAGCGTTTATACGATGAAGCCGATTTGCCTTCTGCCGACGAAAAAATGGCACTTTACCAACAAGGTCGCCTCGCATTTTTGGCAGCAGCGTATACCGAAATCGGCATGGACCATTTTGCGTTGACCAACGATCCACTGGCCGAGGCGGCACGCGAAAACCGGCTACATCGTAATTTTATGGGTTATACTACCACAAAAAGTCACCTATTGATAGGTCTGGGGGTATCGAGTATCAGCGATGCTGCCATTGCTTATGCCCAGAATACCCGTGAACTTGGTCACTACCTCCGAAAAACTTCGGCGGGTAGCTGGCCACACGATAAAGGCTACTTTCTAAATCGCGAAGACCAATTAAACCGGCGGCACATTCTCAATTTGAGCTGTACTGGAAGTACAGTGCTGGAACATGATTTTGAGTTAACAAAAGTTGCTAAACTATTTATGACGCAACTGCTTGCCGATGATTTAATCCATTTTGATGGCAAAAAACTCAGGATTACGGCAGCGGGCAAACTGTTTACACGCAATATATGCAGTCTTTTTGATGCACACCTGTGGGGTAGTCCACAGGCTGAAAAACGTTATTCACAGGCTATATAACAAAGGTTAATGCGCTTTTTCAGCCATAATTGGCAAAATCGAAACCCAAAAAAACCCGTCTCCTTTATATCGGGACGGGCTCAGATGCATTCGCGTTTTAGGTTCTATAAACCGTCGAAATAATAAACGTAAGCGTCGGAACCATCTACTTGACGCAACCACAGCTCTTTTGAAGCGAGGCGCTGCAAGTTGTAGATGACGGTGTCACCCTCTATAATGATGTTCACATCCTCATCGTCATTTATAAAATTCCAAGTACCTGTTTTGGTTTGACGAGTTGGAAAACCAAAAATAGAGCCTTCAATGGTTTGGCTTAACGTGCCATTGTCGTAGGCCGAATAGGTATAGGTTGCGCCGCTCAAATCTTGGACAACACCATTCTTTTCGTACTTCGTAAGGGTCCATGTGTTTGTAAAACGATCTTTGCGCGATACGATGGAGATGATGGGATCATCATCTCCTTTTTGACAGGAAGGCATGAGTGTGGTTGCAACAACTGCAAAAAGGAGGGCGACTACATAAAACTTCAAATTTTTCATCTACTTGGGTCAAAACGATAGGCGCTTCAACCGAAGTACAAAAATGCAGCCCTTTGTCTGCTCTTGTGTTACATCCGAAACAATGCGGCTTACAGCTTTTACTTGTTTCTAAATTCCCGCACCACAAACAAACCGCTCATTTTCAAACAAATAATCCACATCTGCTTATCAGGAGCGTATTTTTTTATAAATCCGAATAGCAAGCAGTAAAACCAGTATAAAAGCGAATAGCCCTAACAGCCCCCAAGCCATCGAAAGGGCGCTCTTAAGCACCACCAAAAAGACAATGGCGACCAAAAAGAGGGTGGATACCTCGTTCCAAAGGCGCAAACGTAAACTGCTCCAAGGAAAACGGCCTGCCAGCTGCTCCTTATACAACCACCAACAGCTGCCGTGATAAAGGTACAGGCCGAGTACAAAGCCAATTTTGATCCATAACCACGCCGGCATACTTCCATATAGACTAAACATCCAATAACCAAATATGCCAGTTATTATAGCCGAAGGAACCGTTATTCCGCGCCACAAACGTTTCAGCTGTCCGGCATACTGCTCGAGTAATATGCCACGGGCAGGTTCGTCTTTTTCGCTGGCCTCGACTTGATAGATAAGCAGACGGACAAAGTAGAATAAGCCAGCGAACCAGGTCACGACAAAAATGATGTGCAGCGCTTTGATATAGAGATACATGTTTTGCAAAAGTAACGCGTCTTTTGTCTCGAATCACGCATCTGCGTGGCTTTTGTATAAATGGCCCTTATTATTACTTATCAGATGGCCATGATTAAGACATACGGCAGTGCAGTAATGGGTGTTAGTGCCTATACCATAACGGTGGAAGTGGATATAACCCCAGGCCAAACAGGCTATTTTCTGGTTGGTTTGCCCGACTCGGCCGTAAAGGAAGGTCAGCAGCGTATAGAAGCGGCCGTTTTAAATAGCCATTTAAAATATCCACGCTATAAATGTGTCATAAATATGGCACCAGCAGATATTCGAAAAGAGGGCTCGTCTTATGACCTGACCATCGCTGCGGGCTTTTTAGCGGCTACGGGTCAGTTGAAACACGAACAACTCCACCGCCACATCCTGATGGGAGAACTGTCGCTCGACGGGGCGCTTAAGCCTGTAAAAGGGGCGCTGCCTATCGCTATTCAGGCACGCAAGGAGGGTTTTGAAGCACTGTTGTTGCCCCGTGCCAATGCCCGCGAGGCCGCATTGGTAAGCGAATTAAAAGTGTATGGCTTTGATCATCTGCAGGAGGTAGTCGCCTATTTTAACAACCCCTCTGCTTTTGAACCGGTGCAAGTGAACACCCGGGATGAGTTTTTTGAACAACAATCCCATTTCGACATTGATTTCAGTGATGTAAAAGGCCAAGAACAAATAAAACGTGCCCTAGAAATTGCTGCCGCTGGCGGTCACAATGTGCTGCTCATCGGACCACCTGGAGCGGGAAAAACCATGCTCAGCAAACGGTTACCCACCATTCTACCTCCTTTAAGTCTTCACGAAGCCCTCGAAACGACTAAAATTCATTCGGTCGCCGGCAAGCTCCCCACCCAAGCCTCTTTGGTAGCCGTCAGACCCTTCAGAAGTCCGCATCACACCATATCGGACGTTGCCCTCGTTGGCGGCGGGAGTCATCCCCAACCTGGCGAAATCTCCCTCGCCCACAATGGTGTTTTGTTTCTCGACGAGCTGCCTGAATTTAAAAGAACCGTACTCGAAGTAATGCGCCAGCCCTTAGAAGAAAGAAGGGTGACCATCTCCCGGGCCCGGTTTACCGTCGATTACCCGGCCAGTTTTATGTTGGTTGCTGCCATGAATCCTTGTCCCTGCGGCTTTTACAACCATCCCGATAAAGACTGTATTTGTGGGGCGCACAATGTGCAGCGTTACCTCAACAAAGTAAGCGGGCCGCTACTCGACCGCATCGATTTACATGTGGAAGTAACCCCAGTACCCTTTAATGAACTCACCGACAGCCGCAAAAGCGAAAGCAGCGAAAGCATTAGAAACCGCGTGTTAAGCGCCCGCGATAAGCAGGTAGCGCGTTTGGGTGGCAAGGAAATAAGCTGCAATGCCCAAATGAATGGCAATCAGGTCAGAGAATATTGCGAAATAAGCACTGCCGGCATGCTACTCCTCAAAACAGCCATGGAAAAACTAGGCTTAAGTGCCCGTGCCTACGACCGTATTCTCAAGGTGTCACGTACCATCGCCGACCTCAGCAACTCCGACAACATTCAAGTGGAACACCTGGCCGAAGCCATACAATACAGAAGTCTGGACCGAGACAGCTGGGGATCCTGAACACTGCGCTACTAGAACGTATAAATCACTTGGCAGAAAAACCCGCAACTTGTATGCTGTTTAGCCTTTGATTTTAAAAACGCGTGTTAAAACGGACCAACGACATGGGCCTAATACCCATAAAAAAGCCCCCGAGAAATAGTTAGCTTCTGGGGGCTCGTTGGCGTGAGCCATTGATGGTTGATGGTCAAAGGTCCGTGATGCCTAATGTCAAGTCCTGCTATAGGTTGACCGTTGGGGCTCGTTTATTTCAGTGTTTTACTACTTTAAGTACTTTCGAAACACGTCCTTGTTGTAAGCGCAGCAAATAAAGACCAGCGTTCAGGGCACTTGTTTCGAGCTGGTATTCGGTTTCGCCTGCTGCCAAGCGTCCAGATGCCATCACACGGCCTTGGAGGTCGGTGAGTTGATAAGAAGTAGACTCGGCCGATGCCGCAAAACGTAAATTTAAGCTGGCATCGAAGGGAACTGGATAAGCACTGGCTTCGAGTAATTTTGGCTCAACATTCACACTGCTGAACATCCCTTCGCAACTGTTTGTCTCGTTTTGATAAAAGGCACGTACCGCATCTACTCTGTTTTTGAGTAAAGTGACTGAATTCAAATTGCTTGCTCCGCGGGCATATACATAGGCCAAATCAATACATAAATCATCACCGGCTTGTAACAAAATTGGGCCTATTACACCCAAACCACGGCGGTCGCCAGGGATGTTGGCCAAGGTAATTTCATTACTTCCACTGCCATCGGTAGGATTGCCGTCATAAGCAAATAGGGCGGGGCGGGGCGTGCCATTCTTAAACTGACCGCGTAAATAGGCGTATTTCTGCTGTGGCGTAATGGGATCACCGTTATTGGTAGTATCGTTGTTGTAATACACAAAACGCGACATCTGTTGACTTAAAAACACGACGCCCATGGCTGGTGGGTTGGCGCCATAACCACTTTGTGCTGGATCGTCGTTGTTGGTGGCATTGTAAGTGTAAAACAGGTCACGAGCAGGGTCGCTGCCAATAAAATCATCGCCATAATAGCCCAAATCCATGTCACTCCAATGACCGATATACAACGAGTCGAAATCTTTTGTACTGCGGTTGATGATGCGGTAGTTTACAAATGTGGTGTAGGACAAAGCTGAATCGACGCCTGTTTGGGCATAACCATATACTGTTGTCTGGAAATCAAAATTGGTAGGTGAATTCGGGTTGCTGGGGATAACACGCGTATCTGAAAACAAAGCGCGTGCTGCTTGATCACCCCGAATAACTGGGAAGTCGCCATCAGCTGCAAGATATTTCCCATCTCCGTTGCTGTCGTGAAACGGCGCGAGGCGCAGGCTTACACCTTTAGTGGTATCGCCTAAACCAGGGTAATTAGCAATGGTAGGCGGAATGGTATAGCCAGGCTGACCCACCATCATCCGAAAAGTATCTAGTTCTAGTTTGCTGTGTTTCCAGGTTTTGTTGAAAAGGGAGTTTATTTGCGGACTCGAATAGGCGCCCGCATTGGCCCATGGCCCGATGGAGAAGCCTAGTCCGCCGTCGCCAACTTGCCCGTACGCTTGAGCGGCCATATGTAATACCTGCTGTCGATCGTAACCACCGACCCAGATATTGGCGGCAAAAACGGTGGTCTTGCCCGAGCCTTTAGGCACTTCGAGACCCACACTGGCACCATTGTAAAAAAGTGCCCCATTAGAAAATACAGCCGTCTTCATATTATTCACATCCACAAAATTGGATTGTGCGAATAGTGCAGCCGGTAGGCAACCGTAAAAAAGAAAAAGTAATGCTTTTTTCATAAAACCAAAGTTTAGTAGAGGCAAGAACAACAAAATAAGCTTAACGTCCTATCACACGAATAGGGTATTTTTTAATGCGCCTCACTCTTTTTTAGATTACTCTAAAAATTTGTTTAGACGTGCTATATTTACACGATGTTGCGTTCCTTATTTCTACTTTTAAGCCTATTGCCGCTGGGTCTTTTAGC
>Ga0105054_10003629_pt1 | contig 23783 bp, 15 predicted proteins | sample BON02_FD_78091 | JGI IMG/M metagenome (GOLD analysis project Ga0105054, IMG submission 78091) | Freshwater microbial communities from Lake Bonney liftoff mats and glacier meltwater in Antarctica - BON-02 (megahit assembly) | ecosystem: Environmental > Aquatic > Freshwater > Ice > Glacier...
ATTCTCAAATGGATGGATCTATGATGAACCCTGATATGGATAATGACCCATCCATTCCTGTGTCCAAGGAAAGGATGACTTATCCAGACCTAAAGTTGGGATTGTTCCTGTATGAAGATAGCTACTACATAGGTGTTGCTGCTGATCAAATGCTCTCTTCAATAGTTGATTTTGACAAAGGAGATGTAATGATCCAGCAATACCCCCATCTTTATTTTACTGGAGGATACCATATTGATCTGAATTATAATTTCTCTTTGGTTCCATCTTTTATGTACAGGGATGATTTTGAAGCTCCTGCTCGGCTGGATGTCAATGCTTCTTTTATCCTGAATGATATGATTTGGTTAGGGGCGGGTTATCGATTTGGTATTGATATGCCTGGGAGAGAAATTCAGGATGGATTGAAAAAAGGTACAGCATTTCTGGGAATGGTACAGGTTAGAATTCGAGAAAGTCTACGATTAGGATATGCCTATGATCATACTATTACAAGGTTTTCAGTAGGAAGTTTTACTACTCATGATATTTCAATAGCATTCTTGTTCCCGCCTAAGAGAGTACGCTTAGTTTCTCCACGATTCTTTTAAGCAAAATATAACTGATGAAAAGAATAATTTACATTACCAGCATCCTGCTTCTTTGCTTTGTGAGTTGCAAGCCATTGGCGTATAAAAATTACTTAGAAGGAAAAAAGCAAAGTGAAAATCTCAATTACTCTACTGGAATTGAGAACTTTTTGAAAAGTTGGAATGCGTCACCCCAGCCCGAGGCAGCCCGAGGATTGGCTCAGGCATATTCCAAAGTTAGGAATTTCGAACAGGCTGAAGAGTGGTACACCAGATTGGACAGGGATGAGGTACTTATAGAAGAGGATCTCAAGCCCTATGCAGAAGCGTTGATTGCCAATTCGAAATATTCTGAAGCTACGGCAATTCTCACCCGATTGGATTCTGCTCATACGAGTCCTGATTTAGAATTCATATGGAAAACTGCTTTGGGAGGTAAATCATTTTTAAATAAATCTTCAGAATCAGCAGTTGCCCCTATTTCTGAGGTCAATTCCCCTTTTTCTGAATTTGGTCCTATGATTTCGGGTGATTCCGTTCTTCATTTTACATCAGATAGACTTGTTTCAAAGAATACCAGGATAGATCCCAATAATGCGCTCAAAAGTGATGTGTACGGTTGGACTGGGAATGGTTTCTTGAAGATGTATGAACTTGATTGGGATAATGAGAAAAAGTCAGTAAAGAGTGCGCCCATCTTGACAGAGAACTTAAAAAGTGATTTACATGTAGGGCCATTGTTTAAGAAAGGAGATAATTTATTTTTGACTTTAACTCAAGCCCAGAAATTTAAGAAAACAGACAAGGGCTCGGCTAGAAATTACACTTTATTTCCCGAGTTATATTTCGCTCTAGATACCGGTAGTGTGGATTTAGATTCATTTAGTCCATTGCCATTTAATGATGCTTTTTCCTATTCTGTGTCTGATCCTTTTTATAATCTATCAGATTCCAGACTCTATTTCTCTTCTGATATGCCCGGTGGCAGTGGAAACGCAGATTTATACTATTCCGAATGGAAGAATGGTGCATGGTCAGCTCCTAAAAACCTTGGATCGGTCATCAACACCAATGGAGATGAGAGAACGCCTTATTTTGATAAAAATGGCGTATTTTATTTCTCAAGTTCAGGACATGCGGGCCTCGGTGGATTGGATGTTTTTCGGACTTCTGTTAAAAATGATGAATTTGCAACGCCGGAGAATTTAGGAAGTCCTATCAATTCTAATCGTGATGATTTTGGACTTTCCTTGCTGCCGGAAAGTGACACAGAAGCTGTTTTTTCTTCAGATAGAAAAGGAGGGAAAGGATTGGACGACATCTATTATGCTGACTTATTTGTTCAGAAAGATCTGGTGATCAAAGGCAGTGTCATCGATAAAGAAACTGGTTTCAAGTTGAAAGATGCTGTAGTAACACTCTATAATGACCAGAATCAATTGGAGAATACATATGTCTCTGAAGAGGATGGATCCTATAGATTCAAGGTCAATTTTGATCAATTAGTCCAGGTTGGGGCTAAGAAAACCGGATATCTTTCTGGTACTACAGGTGATATTATAGTCCCTACAGCTGCTCAATTAAAAGATTCTGTCCTTATTAGAGATATCAACTTAGATCAAATCACTGTCGGTAAAACGTACACTCTCGAAAACATTTACTATGATTTTGACAAGTGGAATATTAGAGAAGATGCGAAACCGGAACTAGATAATCTCATTAAGGTTCTCAAAGACAATCCAACTATTAAAATTGAATTGTATTCGTATACTGATTCTAGAGGCACAAACGCCTATAACTTTAAACTTTCTGATAAACGTGCTAAGGCTGTTATCAGCTACTTGGTTGAGTCTGGTATTGATCAAAGCAGACTTGAAGGAATAGGCTACGGAGAAGAGAAGCTACTGAACGCGTGTGGAAATAATGTTACCTGCACGGACGAACAGCATCAGGAGAATAGAAGAACTGAATTTACAATTACAGAATACTGATTTAGGTAACTCTACAGTACTGAATGCCTTTTGGAATAATGGATACATTGTGTTGGTTGGCGCAAAATTGAAAGTGAATTACAAAGGAAAGGGTTCCCTAATTTAGGAGACCTTTTTTGATTCATTTTTCGCCTATATTACTCAATTTGTATATTCACTTTGCTATTAGTGAGAGATAAATTCAAAAGGGTATTAGAAAAGCTCGAGAGCCAATGGGTGATTCGCTGACTACTTCGGTCTTAATTCTTTGATCAAACAAAGAATTTATGATCCCCAGTGAAAATTAAAGACACGTAGGTTTATCTAACATTTATGTGATAATTTACCCTAAGAAATCAAGTGTAAATCAGTTCTCTCCAAGCTTGGAATTCATAGATATTGTTGAATTAGGGACGAATTTTTGACTATACTTTCCTTTTCTGTCAATAACTTTTTACAGAAAGCTAGATTAAATTCTGAAACAGTATCAACCAAACTAGATATATCATTTTCGGGTTCTGCGAAACCTTGATCCTGAATAAAGAAGCCTAGAAAAGATGAATCCAGCTTTTCTCTAAATATGACATGTATCGTGCCTTTAATTCCTTTAAATTCATCAATTGCATCCACTAGAAAATCCTTGAATGTTTTAGTTAGCGATTTCAAATCTCCCAAAATGATAGGTAATGAATTGCTAAGGGAAATTCTGATAGTAGTAATAGTAGTTCTTTCGATTTCGCTAATTATGTTTTGTAACAGTTTGAAACTGTCAATAGTATCTTTGCCTTCCTCTTTTTTGGAGGAGATTAGGTGAAAGTCTTGTGGATACGTCATGCTATGATTGGTAATATAAAATAAGAGTATGACTAGGGTAATCAAGCTCTATCTATCATTTAAGGGTAATGAATTACAATTCATATTCCTTCAAACAAATTGGTTTTATCTCTTTGAAAATCACCACTTATAAGTTGATTCCAAAACGATTGTATGGGTGAGTGAACATATTTGGATACAACTATTTATTATTAAAATTGTTCAATGACCTTGCAGTCATTGATACTTTATTTATTCAAGTAGTGCAACTTGTGTTCCGGCAATAAGCTTTCCCAGATTTATAGGCTGTAGGTAGCCGTTCGAATCTTATGAAGATGCAAAACTACACCATTAAAAACCATATCCTTCATTTCTAAGAGTATTTGCTCCCTTTTGTTAATTTGAAGCGCCTGACTTGGAATACGAAAGTAAGGTGCTAAGTTGTAGAGCATAGTCTCACATTGGGTAATGTTATCCGCATTGTAGGAAAATATGCTTATCAGAATTAGAATAGTAAATCTGGCTTCTTTTGAATTTTTAGATTGTGTTACAATTTTATCTCTACGGCTTACTTGATCCCTTTTAAAGTCGGATTCCTATTTTGATACTTTTTCTAATACAACAACTTAGGGTACAAAAAACGATTAAATTGAGTGCCTGTGCCAATAAAGGTGCTGATAGAGATCAGGCTCTGATAGCGTGTGGGGAAAACTTGATAATTAATAAGCTTACCGAAATGACTTGATAGAGCTCATTTTTTTTTATTTCCCGAATTCTTCTAAAGCTAGTCCTTGCGTTCGATTTTCCTAAGAGTTCATTGTTTGCCAAAACGAAAAGAAATTAGGAATTCAAAGAAAAGAAGAATTGATTCGTTTGAAGTAGCTCAGGGTATCGCATACATCGAGTACTATTATTTTAATAGACCTGTAATGAGTTGATTGTTATCCTTTTTTGAAGAAATCAGGAAACTATATTTTACTAAAAAATTTACCCATATAAATATCAAGTTAAAATTATAGTTAATTACAATTGGAATTTTGCTTTTCGAGGCTTTTTAAAACTAGTGTGATTGGTTTTTTGCACTTATGCACCTCTCAATCCTCATTCTTGCAAATTTAATAGTCTAGCCTGCAAGAAATGTGAAATTTAAGGCTGTTTGATCTCCATACTTTTATTGACACAATCCCACGTCGTTTAGCTAACAGGTTCATTCTGTTGGTCTTGACTTGGATTATTCAATTAAACATAACCCAAAATAGTATGGTAAAGACCTTTTACTCATCCTGGCACAAATTCCTAAATGGAATGTTTGTCTGTTCAATGCTGCTACTTACGAGCAGCTTTATTTCTTTAGAAAGGGACAATATCCTAACTAAAGAAGGTAATGATAGTTTTTTAAAAGAATCGCTGTCATTGGATTTTTCCGCATCAATTGCGGATTTTAACAAAGCGGAAATTACAGTCACAGGAACTGTCTCAGACGATACAGGTGAGGCCCTGCCGGGCACTTCAATTCTTGTTAAAGGAACTACCAAGGGGAGTGTCTCAGATGTTGATGGGAAATACTCTATCGCTGTGCCCGATGAAAATTCGGTTTTGGTATTTTCATTTATCGGGTATTCCACCCAGGAGAGAGTGGTAGGGAATCTTTCCAAGATTGATGTGACGTTAAGTGTAGATGCTTCCGACCTGGAAGAAGTCGTTGTGACAGGCTATGGCACTACCAAGAAGTCAGACTTAACGGGATCTGTAATTTCTGCTCCGCTCAAGAATTTTGAGGAAGCACCAAATACAAATATTCTACAGGCATTAAATGGGACCACGCCTGGTGTAAACATCGGTCAGGTCTCTACTGCTGGCTCTGATCCAAGCATACAAGTGAGAGGGCAAACTTCCCTCAATGGAAATCAAAGCCCACTGATAGTCTTGGATGGCGTTTTTTATCGCGGTAAACTATCTGATCTAAATCCAAAGGATATTCAATCCATTGATATTTTAAAAGATGCAAGCAGCAAGGCTATTTATGGAGCTCAGGCTGCAAACGGGGTAATTATCATTACTTCTAAAACTGGCAAAAAGTCTCAAAAGCCTGTGATTAGCTATTCTGGTTTTATCGCTTCGCAGAATCCTGCGAATCAACTTACACCTTTGGGAAGAGATGATTATTTGAAAAGTGCCCGGGACGTGGATTGGCAGAGAGGCTACGTGGCTCCTGACTACTTAACTGAGAATCCTGATTGGACATTGGATAATAATACTGGCTTTTTTCCACCCTCGATGGATGGATTGCGAAATGGAACTGACTACAGCTGGTACGATGAAGTGACCAGCCCCGGATATATCAATGATCAAAATGTCAGCATCCGGGGAAGTTCAGATAATACTTCTTATTTTATTTCAGGAGGCTATACAGATCAAACTGGCTGGATGTTAAATGATAAATTCAGTCGTGTGACAGGAAGAATCAATTTGGATACAGACATTACGAAGTGGTTGAAAATTGGAATAAATACTTTCGGTTCCTTTACAGATTATTCTGGAGATAGTCCTGATTTCAACATCATTCCTACCATGAGTCCGTTGGTTACTTCTCAAAAAGAAAACGGTGAGTATAACATAAATCCATTGGGTGATTTTAGATTGAATCCTTTTCTACAGGCTCAGTCCGATAATCGTGATCTGAGAAATAACATTTCAGCGATACTCTATGCAGATGTTAAGATTCCATTCATTGAAGGATTGAGCTATCGGGTAAATTTCAGCAATAACTATCGCTGGTCCAATTTCAGTACCTCCAATCCTTACGATGGTGGATTGGCAGGTCGAGCACAGAAAAACAATAGCTGGACACACGATTTACTTCTTGATAATATTGTGACTTACACTAAGGAGATCAATTCAAATCATAGATTGACTCTGACCGGCCTATATGGTTTCAATAAGATCGTTTTTGATGAAACCAGAGCAGTAGGTACAGATTTTACCAATCTCACCCTTTCTTACAATAGCTTGCAACAGGCATTGATTCAGCGTATCGGATCAAGTGCATGGGAGGAAAGTTACTTATATCAGATGGGCAGATTCGCATATGATTTTAAGCGCAGATACTTGTTCACCGCCACCATTCGAAGAGATGGATTTAGTGGGTTTTCTGAAAATAATAAGTTTGGAGTTTTCCCTTCTATAGGCTTAGGGTGGGTGATTTCGGAAGAATCCTTTCTTGCCAATGCAAAAAATATTGATTTTCTAAAGTTCAGAGCTTCTTACGGTGTCACTGGAAATCTAACGAGCCGCTATAGCTCGTTGGCGACAGTTTCTTCGGGAACTAACTCACAATATGTTTTTGGTGATGGGGCAAGTGCCGAAAATGGTCAGAGGATTGTTTCTCTGTCAAATCCGGATTTGTCTTGGGAGAGAACGGGCGGAGTAAACTTCGGTTTGGATGCAGATTTATTTGATGGGAGGATCTCAGCTAACCTTGATTACTACGAGTCCACCACTAATGATCTACTATGGAACTTTGTCCTTCCAAATGTCACTGGCTTTTCAAACATTGTCTCAAACGTAGGCGAGATCAATAATAAAGGTCTGGAACTGGTTTTGAATACAAAACTTATTCAAACGCAAGATTTCTCCTGGGATTTTGGCTTTAATTTCTCCAGAAATACCAATAGAATTGACAAATTAATCGGACTGGATAGAGATGGAGATGGCAAAGAAGATGACCTGATAGCCAATAACCTGTTTATCGGAGAATCTATTGGGACTATTTATGGATATGTAGTAGATGGAATCTGGCAAGTCGGTGATGAGGTTACTGAAGGATTTCAGCCTGGATTGTATAAGTTGAAGGATTTGGACGGAGATGGAAATATTACTCCTCAAGGTGATCGACAAATATTGGGAAGGACGGAGCCAGCGTATCGATTTGGAATCCAAAATACACTCAAATACAAAGAGTTTACACTTCGGTTTTTCATCAATTCTGTTCAAGGGGGCAGCAACAGCTACTTAGGGCAAAATAATCCTTGGGCAGGTGTGAACTATGGAACTGTGGGAACAGCGCAAAGCAGCAACTGGTATTCTGAAGTAGACTATTGGAGTCCATCAAATCCCGGTGCGACGTACAGAAGACCTGGCCCGGATGCGGGAATTGCAGGACAAAGATATTTTGCCAGAAGCTTTGTCAGACTTCAAGACATCTCATTCTCCTACAGTTTCAACAGTACTATGTTGGAAAAGATTGGCATGCAATCCTTTAAGGTGTTTGTCTCAGGTAAAAACCTCTTGACTTTGACCGATTGGGAAGGTTGGGATCCAGAAACAGGTCAGGGATTGGGAGCTGAAGCAGGGCAAAGTCTACCAGTCATGAAAGGATTTTCCATTGGCCTAGATGTCTCATTCTAACTCATTAATCTCATTCTTATGAAATCAACTCTTAAAAATATACTAGCAATTATCCTCTTTTCAGTAATGACCAGCTCTTGCGTAGAGGATGACTTTCTTAAAGAAACGCCTCTGGATTTCTATAGCACAGGCAATTCATTTGTCACCTATGAAAACTATCAGGGGGCGCTCACGGATATTTATGCTCAGGTTAGAAATCTGAAGTTCAACGCCAACGAAAACGGCTATGCACATCTGTATGGTACCGACATGATGATCAATGCGAGGAGAACGAGTGACGGGTTACGATTTGGAAACTATAGCGTGGCACTCAACCCAACCAGCGGCATACCATTATATCATTGGAACGGATTGTATAAGATCATCACCAGCGCAAATAGTATCATAGATCGATTGGAAGAAAACACTGTCCTTACTGAAGAAGAAAAGAAATTGGTAGCTGCCGAAGCCCACTTTTTCAGAGCTTTTGGTTATCGAAATCTCGTTTACCTTTTTGGAGGTGTACCATTGCTGCTTAATGAAGTAACTGCACCTACCACTGATTTTGTAAGAGCAACAAAAGAAGAAGTGATCAACCAAATCGTCAGCGACTTGCTGATTGCGAAAGATAATCTTCCAGGAATCAATTTAGTGGAGGACGGGAAGGTTTCAAACCTGGTCGCAAATCAACTGATTGCCGAAATTTATTTGGTACAAGAGAAGTGGGATGAGGCAATTGCGGCATCTTCAATTGTAATAGATGATCCTAGCACAGCCTTGATGACGACACGTTTTGGTTCACTGAAAAATCAGGATGGAGATGTTTTTTACGATCTTTTCCGAGTAGGAAATCAAAATAGAAAAGGTGGAAATACCGAGGCTATTTGGGTAGCTCAATTTGAAGTGGACATACTTGGCGGTCTTTTGTCTTCGACAAATTTGGGAGGAAATGTATTAGAGCGCGTGCATGCCCCAGCCGTATTTACATTAACTGATCCGAATGGAAAAAGGGGGTCAGCGGGTTCACTTTCCAACCTAAATGCAGGAGGTCGTGGCGTATCCTTTATGCGACCTACAAAATACATGGAGCAGACCGTTTGGGTAGAGGACTTTGTCGGGGATATTAGAAATTCCAAATACAACTATGTGCGCAATTTCAAATACGATGAGCCAAGCTCAGCATGGTTCGATTCAAGTGCGGTTAAATATCCAGGCCCAAATCTGAAAGCTGAAAGCTGGAGATGGTATCCTTGGATTTCGAAAGTGACTACTCCTGGTCAGCATCCGGATAATCTATACGCCAATAAAGCAACAGGACTGTTGACAAATGGTGCCGGATCTACTTATTCTGATCAGTATTACATGAGATTAGCGGAGACTTATCTGATCAGAGCAGAAGCTTATTTAGGGAAAGGTAATTTGGCGAAGGCTGCCGATGACATCAATATGCTTAGAAACAGAGCCAAGGCAAAACCTGTAATGCCCTCTGAAGTGACTATCGATTATATCTTGGATGAGCGGGCTAGGGAATTGAGTTTTGAAGAAGACCGAAGATTGACGCTGGCTAGATTGGGAAAAGTGGTAGAAAGGGTAAGAAAATACAATGATCTAAATAGCTCCAACATTTTGGATCATCATGGACTTTGGCCTATTCCTGCCAGAGAGATCGAGGCAAATATCAATGGTAAACTGGAGCAAAATCCAGGGTATTAATTAACCTAGGGTTTACTATAAATTTAAAAAAGGGAGGCTTTTGCCTCCTTTTTTTTTGCTCAAATTCAGCTGACCAGGTGTTTTCTTTGATATTGTTGAGGCGTAAGACCCAGCGTGTTTTTAAAAACTCGGTTGAAATAGGAGATGTTTTTGAATCCACACTCGTAGCCAATTCCTGATATATTAAGGTCTTCGCTTAGCAGCAATTTACAGGCGTATCCGATTCGTACTTCATTGAGAAACTGCGTGAAAGTTTTCAGCGTGCTGGATTTGAAATAGCGGCAAAATGCAGTTTCATTCATATTGGCTACATCAGCAGCTTCTTTGAGTGAGATCTCTTCCATGAAATTGTTCATTACAAAATCATGCACTTTATTAATCCTTGTCGCTCCCTTGGATTGGTAAGAATCCATAAAACCGATACTGGATAGCTTTCTGTACTCCTTAGATTTTGAGATCAAATACAGTATCTGGATGAATTCCATCAGTTTTTCCCCGCCTTCCAGCTCATTCAGTCTGACCAAACGATTTGAAATTAACTCTCGTGTTTTACCAAGAATCTGTAAACCTTGATTGGCATCATCCAATAATTCTTGGATGCAATTCATCTCTGGTAAGCTGAAAAATTCCTTTCCCACAAAATCCTTAGTGAATTGTGTGAGGGTTAATTCTACCTGAAGTTCAGGAATATCCTCGTAGTAAATTTTATCTGAACGCCATACATGAGGTAAATGTGAACCAACCAACACCATATCCCCGCTGGAAAATGCTTCAATGCTATCCCCTATAAATCGAGTGCCACTTCCATTAATTATATGCAAAAACTCCAGTTCAGCATGATTGTGCCAAATCTCATAGGTATGGTTTACAAAGACTTTTCCAGTGTAAAATGACTGCTCAAAAGAGCGGGTGTTCTTTTTCAGGAATAGAGGTAACATAGCTTTTCAAATGGTTTTTGGGTTTACTTATTAGAAATATGTTTAATTCTTGCCAATTAGTAAAGAACTAATCGCTGAAATGCTAAAATAGTATTATAGGTAGCAAATTTCAGAGAATAGGGTTTTGCCAATTGCATGTACTTTAGGGTATTAATTGGTAAAGGAAGGAGACTTTATGATTGCTTGATCTGGAGTTTTTTTCCAAATACAATAGACCCAAAATACATGAGGAAATTCATATTTAGTGTACTCCTATTCGTAGGGGTTCAAGTAAGTAATGCACAATCCATTGATACCTCAGCAGAAAGAGTTTGGACACCTCTGGAAGTTGAGATGAGGCGAATTGGAACTTTAAAACCTAAATCTACTTCCGAAATAGTATCATCTAGAATAACAATAGGATGTGAAACGCTGGACAGAGATTTGGCTGTCTGGGATAATTATAAAGCCTATTTATCGCCTTTGGGAGCAAAGAAAATCAGACTTCAGGCAGGTTGGGCAAAGTGCGAAAAAGTCAAGGGAAAGTACGATTGGCAGTGGCTGGATGAAATCATTGATTATGCGATCGCAAATGATTTGGAACCTTGGCTTCAGCCATCTTATGGCAATCCCATCTATGAAGGCGGAGGAGGAAAAGGATTGTTAAATTCACTGATGTCTTCAGAAGAAGCATATCAGGCATGGGATAACTGGGTTGCAGCATTGGTGACTCGATATCAAGATCGGGTGCAGGAATGGGAAATTTGGAATGAACCTGACCATCCGATGCAGGAAATCAGCCCCGAGACAACAGCGGCATTAAATATCCGAACTGCAGAAATCATTAAAAAAATTCAACCGGAAGCCCAAATAGCGGGATTAGCCTTTGCTTCCAATAGCGATCAGGAGTATTTAGATCGATTTCTTAAAGTGATAGCAGATCAGGATAAATTGGATTTGTTTCACTGGATATCGTATCATAGCTACACGATGCGACCTGAAGATGCGTATTCTGAAAAGCGGGTTTTAGGCCTCAGAAAGACCATTAGCAAATACTCCGACAAGCTACTTCTCAGACAGGGAGAGAATGGCGCGCCATCAACCTACATTCCAAGCTTTGCACTTTCAGAATATTACTGGACAGAATACACCCAGGCAAAATATGACATGCGCAGACTGTTGGGCGATTTGGGGCATGATATCGAGACATCTGTTTTTACAATCATCGATATCTACTACAAACCTGTCCTCAATACCAAAGGATTGATCCAGTCTGATATTACAATGGCGGCCATCCGTCCTAAAGTGGCCTATTATGCGATTCAAAATTTGACTTCATTGTTTGACGATACATTGGTACTGGATGGGGATTTAGAGTTTGACACTGATGCCGATTCGTCTCTTTCAGTGTACAAATACCAGAGCAATGGAAAAGTCCCTTCCCCCTTACTTGCTATTTGGCTCGATGGACAAAATGCAACTAACTCATTTGATACCCAGAAGATTACCATAAACTTTTATGATACGAAATTTCTGGAGCCTGTTTGGGTGGATTTAATGACAGGGAAGGTTTATGAAATAGCGGATGATCAATGGGAACAGAATGGTGAAAAAATAGAATTTGAAATTCTAGTCTATGATTCCCCTGTGTTGATTGCCGAGAAATCAAGTTTAAATCTCCTGTGATCAGCTCCTAATCCTAAAAACTCAAGGGAAAGGAGAGGAACATTTCTTACCTATATTCTGATATTTCTACCCTAACTATCCTCAACCCAAAATACTGACATGGAAAAACTTCAACAGCTGGATTACTACGCATTCATACTTTATATGCTACTGATGGCTGGAGTAGGTGGTTTTTTCGGATGGTTTGTAAAAGACATCAAGCAGTATTTCAAAGGTGGAAATACAATTCCCTGGGTAATCGGCGCCATCAGTAATTACATGGGATTATTCAGCTCCTTTGTTTTTGTAGCTTATGCCGGGATAGCCTATCAATATGGATTGTTCGGAGTGATTATTCTCTGGAGTACCGTCTTCCCCTGTTTGATAGCTGCGAGGTATTTGGGGAAAAGATGGAGAAGATCTGGCATCATTACTCCTGTGGAATACCTGGAAACCCGCTTTAATTCCGGGGTGCGACAAACGTTTAGCTGGATAGGTTTGGTGATCCGTTTTTTGGATAATATGGTGAGGCTTTATGCCATTGGAATTTTCATCACGACGGCGACTTCCTTCTCCTTTCATGAAAGTATCCTGATCTCAGGATTCGTGATTACGGCTTTCACTATTGTTGGTGGAGTTTGGGCTGTGGTAGTGATGGACACGTTGCAGTTTGTGATCTTGATTTTCGCCTCCTTGATTTTGGTGCCTTTGTCACTGGAAGCAGCTGGCGGACTGTCTAACTTGATGAATGCGCATCCAGCTCATTTTAATATATTCAACGGGCCAGACGCGACACCACTTTGGATTTTGGTTTATTACGTGTTGATCAGTTTGAAATACAATGCTAATTGGGTTTTTATCCAGCGGTTTTACAGCGTAAAAGATGAAAAATCCTCCAGTAAGCTAGGCTATTTTACTGCGGCCTTATTCTTCGTTTTCCCTATTTTCTTCTTGATGCCCGCCATTGCTGCACAGGAAATTTTACCTGATTTGAGCAATCCTGAAATGGCTTACGTTGGGGTGGCGGTGAAATTACTCCCAACCGGATTGATGGGTTTGATGCTAGCGGCCATTTTTTCAGCCACCATGTCCTCGCTGAATTCTGAATTTAACGTCATGTCTGGCGTATTGACCAATGATATCTATAAGCGACTCTTCAATCCGAATGCTTCTGACATTCACTATATCTGGGTAGCAAGACTTAATATTATTCTGGTTGGAATCGTTGCAACCATCGGAGCATTATTTGTCGGACAGTTGGGTGGTGCTTTTGAAGCGAACAAACTGCTCACGGGTATCTTCTCTATTCCACTGGCAATCCCGTTGATTTTTGGGATAATATTCAAGAAACCAAGGCCACTTGGCGCGATTGCTACCGTGATCGTAGGGATTGGTTTGGGGCTAGTATTGAATAGTATAGCTGGGTTGAGTTGGGAAATGGCGACTTTGATAGAAATCGTGATTTGTTTCCTTATATTTTTCGGCTCAGGAATATTCGTTTCCAAAAGTCTGGAATATAAAACAAGGGTGGAGGAATTTTTCAAGCAGCTGAATACGCCGTTACGGAAAGATGAAATCCCTGAAATCTCTGAACAATTCCAGAATATGCTATTCATGGTTTTTATCATTGCGCTTGCGATAAGTGGCTTACTTATTTTCGGAATGGCAATGTTTTCCGTAGGAACTCTGGGAAGTACGATAGCGATCTACGGTGCCTTATTTCTTATGTTGTTGGCTGTGATCCTGTTTTTCTATTACAAAAAAATCAAACCTAAAACCTATTAAATTTTATGAAAAACTTTATAGACGATAATTGGCTGATAGGAAATAAAACGGGGGTATCCTTATTTCATGAGGTAGCTTCTTCCTTGCCAATTATAGATTTTCATAACCATATCAATCCTCATAATTTGGCGGAAAATAGGTGTTTTGAAAATCTAGCTCAAATTTGGGTAAATGGAGATCCTTATAAGCACCGGGCTATGAGGATCTGCGGAATTTCCGAAGAGGAAATTACAGGAAATGCCAGTGACCTTCAAAAGTTCTATAATTGGGCAGAAACGCTTCCAAAAACAATGGGCAATCCGCTTTTCCACTGGAGTGCATTGGAGCTGAAACGCGTATTTGGAATCGATGACTTATTGAATTCTTCCAATGCCCGGGAAATTTGGGATTCCTGCAATGAAAAGCTTCAACAAAATGAGTTCAGCAGTAGGTCACTTGTCAGCAGATTCGGAAGTGAAATACTGATTACCTCAGACGATATTTTGGACGATTTGGAGTCTCACCATTCACTGCATTTGCCCCAATTAGAAACCCAAGTGCTTCCATCCTTACGGGCGGATAGTTTGGTTACTTTTTCCAAAACCAACTCCAAAAACTGGATCGAAAAATTGGGCACTGATACGCGAGTGTCCATCAACAGCCTGCAGGATTTTCTGGAGGCAGTCAAAATCCGACTTGATTATTTTGGTGAAAGTGGTTGCTTGTTCGCAGATCATGGCTTGGATGCGGGCTTTTCGTATATGCCTACTTCTGAAGGAGATGCCTCCAAAATATTCAAACAACTAATTTCAGAAGACTATCCATTAGAAATGGACCTGATCAGGTTAAAGTCGTTTTTACTCCATTTTTTGGGAACCGAATATGGAAAACGTAATTGGATTATGCAGCTTCATATTGGTGCTCAGCGAAAAACCAGTTCCAGATTGCGAAAGTTGGCAGGAGCAGCAGGTGGATTTGCAAGTATTGGGAATGCTTGTGATATCAATTCGTTGACGCTGTTTTTGGATGGATTAGAGCAAATGGGAGCGTTGCCAGAAACCATCTTGTACACCTTAAATCCAACTGACAATGCAGCATTTGCGAGTTTGACAGGTTCCTACACGGAAGATGGAATTATCGGCAAAATTCAGTTTGGTCCTGCATGGTGGTACAACGATCATGAGGCAGGCATCCGAAATCACCTAAGCGATCTGTCTTCTTATGGCGTACTGAACTCATTTATCGGAATGACCACCGATTCCAGAAGCATTCTTTCGCTTTCCCGACATGAATATTTCAGAAGAATTCTTTGTGATCAAATTGGTGCTTGGGCAGAAGCTGGAAAAATTCCCAACGATACTGCCATGCTTACGGAATTGATCTCAAATATCTCATACCAAAACATCAAAACTAAGATTCAAAAAAGACAAGGAGTATGTCAGAAATAGATAAAACAAAACGCGTCGCTGTAGTGACTGGAGCAGGCGGAACACTTTGCTCGGAAATGTCCAAATCATTGGCAGCTCAAGGAATTGCTGTAGCACTTTTGGGAAGAGACCTGCAGAAACTGGAGGTGGTTCTTCGGGAAATAGAGGCTGAGGGCGGAACTGCCATTGCTATCAGCACAGACGTCACTTCCGCCGAGCAGGTAGAAAATGCTAGGTTACAGGTTTCAGAACAATTGGGATTATGCTCCATTCTAATCAATGGAGCTGGCGGAAATCAGGCTGAAGCGGTGACTAATTACTTGAAATACCATGAGGATGAACTGCAGGAAGCTCAGGAAGGAACTCGTGGTTTTTTCAACCTCAACCTTGATTCATTTCAGTCTGTTCTCCAGACTAATACCATGGGGACGGTGATTCCCTGCCAGATTTTTGGAAAGGATATGGCTAAAAATGGCAGAGGTGTGATTATCAATATCGCCTCGATGAATTCATTCAAACCGCTGTCACGCGTTGGAGCTTATGGGATGGCCAAGGCTGGAGTTGCGAATTTCACCCAATGGCTCGCAACCTATCTGGCACCAGCGAATATTCGCGTCAATGCCATAGCCCCGGGGTTCTTTGTGAATGAGCGAAGCAAGAAAATCTTATTTAATGCCGATGGTTCAACAAGCCAAAGAGGGGAAAACATACTTCGACAAACGCCAATTCACCGATTTGGACAGGCAAGTGAATTATTGGGCTGTATGAACTGGCTGATCAGCGAGGAGAATGCAGGTTTTGTGACCGGTACGATCATTCCTATCGATGGTGGGTTTCAGGCAGATTCAGGGATTTAAATAAAGCGACAATGATAAACTTCAAATTAATATTAGCCAGCTGCCTCATTTTCCTTTTTGGAATCAATGCAATAGCGCAGAATACGGATTCTTACGGCTTGACAAAAATCGGTGAAATCAAACCCAGAAATGCAAATGAAATCGAGGGCTCCAATTGGCTTTTGGGCTGCGAAACATTGGATCGGGATTTCACCGATTACGATGCCTATAAGGAATACTTGAATCCATTAGGCATCAAAAGATTGAGGCTTCAGGGCGGCTGGGCAAAAACTGAAAAAGTCAAAGGGCAATACGATTGGGCTTGGCTGGATCATATTGTAAATGATGCGACTTCTCGAGGCTTGGAGCCGTGGATTCAGTTTTCCTACGGGAATGAAATCTATGAAGGCGGTGGCGGAATCAATCTAGCGGCGGGTGTTCCACATTCAGAAGTAGCATTGGCTGCCTGGGATCGCTGGGTTGCTGCAATGGTGAATAGATACAAAGACAAAGTCATCAACTGGGAAATTTGGAACGAGCCAAATTTTGGAGATAATCTCGAAAATACCGCTGAGAAAGCTGCTGCTTTGAATATTCGCACCATCGAGATCGTAACCCGAATTCAACCTGAAGCGAAGGTTTCAGGATTGGCCTTTGGACATATTGATTTGGAGTATGCAGCTGAGTTTTTCAAAACAATGCATGATTCCGGTAAGCTGGAATTGTTGGATAACATCACCTATCACGACTATGTCTATAATCCTGACGCTCACTATCCCAAAGTGATGGAAATGAAAAAGATTTTGGAGCAATATTCAACTAAAATAACCCTAAGACAGGGAGAAAATGGTGCTCCTTCTATTGGCGGGCCTGGTAGAGGAGCCATCGGAGATCACGATTGGTCAGAGCTTTCTCAGGCTAAGTGGGATACCAGGCGTATGCTGGGAGATTTGGGTCATGATATAGAAAGCAGTGTTTTTTCTATTATCGACATGGCCTACAACAGTGGCCCGATCAAAAGACTGAATGTGAAAGGACTGCTGATGTCTGATTCAACCAAGCAAGTCATTCGTCCAAAAATGGCCTACTATGCGGTGCAGAATATCGCAGCAGTTTTTGATAATTCCCTGGAGCGGATCACTGATGTGAAGGATTCGCATAATTCGAAATATATCCCAGAAGACCCAAATGAGGTAGTTTTCAATAAAAGTACGGACAGGAGTTTCGCAGTTTATGGCTACAAACACCAAGAAACCGGTCAGCAGGTATTTACTATTTGGGAAAGTGAGAGTATGCCTAATAATTCCACTGAGAAGCGGCTGTTCAATTTCACTTTTGCCAATGCAAAATTTGATGAACCCGTGTATGTGGATATGATTACGGGAGAAGTATTTGAAATCCCAACCGAGCAATGGAGTAAAGTGGGCGAACAGTTTATCTTCCGTAATATTCCGATTTATGATGGGCCAATTCTACTAGCAGATAAAAGTCTAATACCGATCAAAAAGTAACTATTTCACAGAATCTAAATAGAACTAACATGAGTGTAGAAAACTATAAAAAAGAAGTCGGGATGATGAATCTCGAGCGATTGATAGAAGCCAGAGAGGTTGTCCCCAAAGTAACTTTCCCTGTATCGGATGAAGAGCTTTTGAGCCGCTTTGAGAAGATTTATACTGGAGCTATCAATGATGTGTTGCGGGAGTTCACTTATTTGAATCAAGCGTTGCCGATTCGGATCAAGGCGCTCCGTGAGTATCAGACGGTTGCTGGTTTTGCATTTACTGTCAAAAGCTCCAGCAGTACCCGAGTAAGTGGGGAAATGGAGTTTAGAACAAAAATGCTGGATGAAATGCATCCAAATGCTTTTGTCATCTATGACACCAGCGGAGATGAGGAGTCCACCTCATGGGGTGGGGTGATGACTGCTACTGCCAAAGGGAAAGGTGTAAAAGCTGCCTGCGTGGATGGAGGCATTCGTGATACACATCAGATACTGGAAGCGGATTTCCCGGTTTTCTATACGTATAAATCGTCCAATGGAAGTCTGGGAAGGTGTTTGATTACAGATTATCAGGTTCCTATTCAGATTGACAAATGCTTTATTAGACCCGGTGATGTGATCATGGGAGATGTAGATGGGGTTTTGGCAGTGCCGAGAGAAGTGGCCTATGAAGTGCTTTTGAGAGCTGAGGAAATCAAGGAGAATGAGAAAAAGATTTTCGGATGGGTGAAAGAAGGGCAGAGCGCCAAGGCAATTTCTGACAAGGGAGGGTATTTTTGAATGTAAAATGTGATTGTACGGAATGATGCCAGTAGCCTTATTTTCTTTGCTTATTGTGACCGAAGACAGAAGACTGAAGACCGAAACACCTAATTATCAACTATGTCCATTTATATTCTTGGCTCTTCTGCCTACTGGCAAAGTAGCCGATAATCATAAAGTTTAATGTGATTGTACGGAATGATGCCAGTAGCCTTATTTTCTCTGATTAAAAGGACCGAAGACCGAAGACCGATGTGGCGTTCATTGAGAGTTTTTAGCAAATTCTATTTTCCGTATGTCCCTTACTGGCAGAAAAGCGGATACACATAAAGTTTAATGTGAAAAGTGAGATTGAGGATAGTGGGTTTTTGTTTTGATAAAATTATGGAGTTATGAAATTTTCAATGCTGTTGCCGGCGAAATACGATGAGCGAAAGTGGTCTTTGGCAAAGCAAATCGGTGTCAATCACGCCATCACCAAGGCCGCTTCCGATCTTTCGGGACTGGCGGATCCATCCAATTTCGAATCTTTAAGGAAGATCTCCGATCAGTTTAAGCAAAAGGGATTCGCTTTAGTAGGTTTGGAAGGGGATCAATTTGATATGCAACCAATCAAACTTGGCTTGCCAGACAGGGATCAAACGGTCGAAAAATATATTCAGATGCTCCGTAATATGGGGCAACTGGAGATTCCGCTACTTTGCTACAATTTCATGGCGACGATTGGCTGGTTTAGAACCCGAGTGGATATACCAGAAAGAGGCGGAGCGCAGGTAAGTGGTTTTTATCATGAAGATGTACAAAATCAATTGGTCTCCGATGAGCTTCGAGTTACTGAAGAACAGCTTTGGGATAATCTGTTTTACTTTCTAGAAGCCGTCTTGCCAGAAGCGAAAGCCGCAGGAGTGAGCATGGCCTTGCATCCCGATGATCCACCGATAAGTCCGCTGAAAGGAGTTGGTCGAATTTTAACTAGTGCGGCTGCATTTGAAAAAGTTTGGGATCGCTTTCCCATAGAATCTAACAAAATCACCTTTTGCCAAGCGTCATTTCTGACGATGGGTGAAAACATTCAACAACTTGCAGCGCAGTGGCTTGAGCAAAAACGGATTTCTTTTCTCCACATTCGGGATGTGGAAGGAGATAAGTCCAACTTCCGGGAGACCTTTCATGACAATGGCCCCACGGACATGGTGGAAATGTTTAGAACCTATAAGAAATATGGGTTTGACGGGCCAATACGTCCAGATCATGCACCCGCGATGTATGGTGAAACTCAGAGTAAGTTTGGGGGAAGTACTTCAGTAGGCTATGAGATCACCGGTAAAATCTTCGCCATAGGCTATTTGAAGGGGATTTATGAATCGGTATAGTTATGTTTAACTAGAGATCTGTGTTCAAATTGAAACTGGATTTAGATTTAATGATCACAGTATTTTTCCTTTTTACTCAAAAAAATCATCTAATAATGGGCTTCTTTCAGGTTTTCAGACCAGCACTAGTTTTAACGGGGATTATTTTCTTTGGTGCTTGTGATCCAGCTCCTAAAGAAATCAATTCACTCCGTGATGAAAACCTTGTTTATGAGGAATATAGTCCTCAGTCGTCAGATTTAGTGATTTCTCGATCAGCTTATTTGGATAAGCTTTATGGGTTTTGGTTGGGAGAAAGCATCGGCAATTGGACTGGGCTAGTGACCGAAATGGACAAAATTGGAAATATTGGAGAGATCCAGACAGGAGACTTTTATACCAGAGAGGATTGGGGTAGCCCGGACTTGCCAAGTGTATTTGGTGAAGGAGTTGCGAGCGATCTTTCCGAGACCATTGATTTTGTGCTTAGAAAGGAAGGGGAAGTTTGGGGCTCTGATGACGATACGGACATTGAGTACATGTACCAATATTTGCTTTACACCAATCAAACGAGCATACTTACTCCCGTTCAAATTAGAGACGGTTGGTTAAAGCACATCAAGTCCGAGGAGGAAAATTACCTCTGGGTTTCCAATCAAACTGCTTTCAACTTGATGGAGGAAGGGATGCTTCCACCGTTGACTGGCGATCCCATGAACAACAAGCATTTTGATATGATAGATGCTCAGTTGACTACGGAGATTTTTGGACTTTTTGCTCCAGCTAGACCTGATAAAGCATTGGAACTGGCTAATCTGCCTATTCAAACCACCGCCAGAAATGAAGCTCAAAAGATCGCTGAGTTTTACGTGATCATGCATTCATTGGCTTCTAAAGTGGACAGTAAGCTTCCTATGAAAGATCAATTGATGTGGATGTCCAAAGAGGCGAGAAAGAATTTGCCAGCAGATTCGTATCCAGCCAAGATGTATGATTTTGTATTCGATCAATATGTGAAAGGTGCAAAATGGGAAAGTACACGTGACTCCCTATATATAAAGTATCAGCTAAATCAAGAAGATGGTTACGCCATTACTTCAAAAAATCTGTATTGTAATGGTTGTTTTGCTGCAGGAATAAACTTTGGAGCAAGTATGGTCAGTTTGTTTTATGGAGAAGGGGATTTGAAAGAAACCATTAAAATAGGAGCACTTTCGGGTTGGGATTCTGATAATCCAACAGCGACTTGGGCAGGTTTAATCGGATTTATGCTTGGTGGGGAAGAAGTTCAGAGGCAATTTGGAGGAGATCTTTCCGAGCAATTTAATATTCACAGAACCAGACAGAATTTCCCAAACAAAGGGCTGGATACTTTTGAGAATATGGCTAAAGTGGGCGTTTATATTACAGACCGTGCCGTACGAGAGGTACTGGGTGGGGGAGTTGATTTGGAAAAGGATGTTTGGTATGTGCCATTGGTTAAAAAGTAAAAGGGGCTTGGTTATAATTTACTTTAATAAATCAAATTGCAAATCATGTGGTCATGTCCCAGTTGCCCGGCGTTTCGAATGTCATTCTCCGATTATCGCTGCGGTCAACGGCACTCCATTCTTTTACCTCCGACAGCCGGAGGATACGATAAAAGTACAGATGTATTACGACTTGGATTTTGATGACTGGATATTTGAGATCGAGCAGACTGAAGGGAGTCAGATTTCAGCTAGACTTCGGGAAATATGGACTGACCTTCCAGCTGCACAGGCTTATCTGATAAAAGGGATGGATCAGGTAAGTGACATATACAAAGAGCGAGTTGGCAGTGTTAATAAGTTAATCTGATGGTAGTAAAATTATTTTGCAAAAGGCTCAGAGCGATAAATCACCCATTTGTTGGGGAGCAATTTGGATTACATGCTCTTAGCTCATCATGTAAAGGTTTTCTGTTCTTATTATGTTTTTTGCCAGCCATTTTGTCTTTTGGACAAGAGCGGGACAAAAAGGAAATTGAGGCCAAACTATTACAGGAAGCCAGGCAGAATATTGAAAAATTCAGAAAGGGATCTGCTCAAGTTACAGTAAGAAATGTCCAAGGTGAGCCAGTGAGCAATGTCAAAGTCGAAATCAATCAACTGACTCAGGATTTCTTGTTTGGGAATTTAAGCGAAGAGGTATTTCGTGCTGGGTTGACCGAAGCAGAGCGGGCGAAGTTTACGGAAATGTTCAAAGGACTTTTCAATTTCACAGAACTGACTGTGAAATGGGCGCCATACGAACCTCAGCAGGGAAAGCCGAAATGGGAAGAACTTCAACAAAAATTAGACTGGTGCTTAACTAACGGGATTTCCCCAAAAGGGCATACGCTGGGATGGACTCACGATGCGGGCACCCCTGGATGGCTTTATTACTATAGTCCGGAAGTTGCCACCCAGTTGTATCAAGCCAGAATTCAAAATCTTGTGGGTGGATTTAAGGATCAGATCAGTTCTTGGGATGTGGTCAATGAACCGGTGACGACGATTCCATGGGAAATGGCGCTGCTGGATACCGTTGGAGGCCAGAACAAAATTGATGAAGGCTTTCGATATAGGGTGGATGGAATTACGCTAGAGCAAACTATCCCTTGGGTCGAAAATTCCTATCGCTGGGCGTATGAAGCCAATCCTAAAGGAGATTTCGTAATCAATGAGTTTTATACGATTGCCAAACCCGAGATAAGGGAGAAATATTATAATCTCATCCAGGAATTGCTTTATAGAGAAGTCCCGGTAACGGGAATTGGAATTCAGGCACACGAACCCAGAGAAATGTGGTTTTCGCCTGTGGAGGTTGTTGCTACTTTTGACAAATTCCAAGAATTAGGATTGCCGCTTCACATAACTGAATTCACACCCCAATCCTCCGGAAAAGCCATCACAGGTGGCTGGAAGGAAGGAGTTTGGACCGAAGAGGCTCAAGCAGAATTTGCCGAGCAGTTTTACACCCTGGCATTTGGACATCCCTCCATGGCTTCGATACACTGGTGGGGCTTATCGGACCGGTTTATTTGGTTGAAAGGGGGTGGATTACTAGATCGTGACTTCAATCCGAAACCGGTCTATAATCGATTAAAAAAATTGATCAAGGAAGAGTGGATGACCAAAAAGCTGGATTTAATGACTGATAAAAAGGGCCAAGTAGATTTTAGGGGTTTTTATGGGATGTATCAACTGATTCTTACCGATTCCGAAGGCAACCAAAGTACTAAAGAAATCCATCTGAAGGAAGGTGGGGTGAATCATTTTGAGTTAATATTTGATGATCGAAATCCGCTTCGATGAGTTCAAGATATGGTTTTGTAGCTATATGGAATGATGCCAGCAGCCTAGTTTCTATGCTTTAAAGAAGACCGATTACCATTTAAATTTCAGTAGGACTTCAGTCTTTTTGATTAGGTTTGAATTCGTTATTTGAGCAGAAATGAGTCTTTATTTTCAATCCTATTTAATAAAAAAAGTCTCCCGAATTGCTTCAGGAGACTTTTGAGTTGTGGAGCTGGCGAGATTCGAACTCGCGTCCAGATAAGGAACCAACGTACCTTCTACATGCTTAGTCACCTGTTGGATTTTCGATCGGAATATGCTGGGTAACACACCTAAATATCTGTAAAACAGGTTAATAGGTCTAGGTTCAAATACGGTATATAAATCTAAAATAAGATTAGGTTAAAAAAGTATTCCTTAATTCTAAATTCTTGAAATGGTGCTTTTTGGAAGGTTTAGCCACCAAATAGCCACCAAAAATGTACCGTACAAAAGTCATCTTAAAATCAGTTAGTAAAGTAACAAATCTTGGAAATTTGGTCATAGAGGCCACTTTTCTATCAAAGGGAAATAGAGCAAGAATATATATTCCTACAAATGAGAAAGTAATTAGCCACCACTTTTTGGGTAGTAAAATATCCAAGACGAATCCAAATCACAAGCAAATATGGGAGAGAGTGGAGGTGATTCATGGAGAAGTAAGGCAGAATCTATTTGAAATTGAAGCTGAGTTTGGGTTCTGCAATGCTGACTTATTTCGAAAGAAGTATTTTAAAGAGGAAATACCACAGGAAGAAGATTTATTG
>Ga0105054_10003633_pt1 | contig 23765 bp, 13 predicted proteins | sample BON02_FD_78091 | JGI IMG/M metagenome (GOLD analysis project Ga0105054, IMG submission 78091) | Freshwater microbial communities from Lake Bonney liftoff mats and glacier meltwater in Antarctica - BON-02 (megahit assembly) | ecosystem: Environmental > Aquatic > Freshwater > Ice > Glacier...
AGGATGAGTTGTTTTTGGCGGGGGGGGAAGAGTTATTATCTGCGGGGGACGCGCGCCGGGAGTCTCAGCCCGTCGACCGTCGGGGCCTCGCCGCCGAGACGCACGGCTCGGCGCTCGAGGACAGAGCCGCCGGAGCACGCATGAGTGCCCCCCCTCGCTGCATCGTCCTCCTGCGCGCGCGCGCCCGTCGGGCGGCGGGAGAGAGGGGCCCGCCGCCGCCGCTCTCACGCCCCCTCGTCTCTCGCTCTTGCGCACCTGGCGAGCCGTTTGGGCCGGTCATACCCGTCGGCCCAGGCGCGCCGGTTGGCCCAGGAGCGCCTGAGCTCGTGTTTGTGTGTTTTTTGGTTGTGGGGGGGGGGGCAGGGGCAAGGCTCAGCAAAGTGAGTTTCTCGGGCGTTCCTTTGGGCGGGCGGGGGGAGGCGGGGCGGCCTCTTCTGCCGCCTCTTTCCGCCATCTCCTTCCGCCGTCTCGTTCTGTCAGCTCACCGGTAGGTCCAGGCGGCCCCGTCTTTCCTGCGTTGATTTGTGTCGAGATGAGGAGGGGGGCGGATGGGGGGGCGGATTTGCTCGTCAGTCTTTGGGCGACGGCGGCGCGGCAACAGAGGGGCAACACGCGCAACGGGGGTCCGTCCGTCCGCGTCCGCCGCCGTCGACGAGTCAAAAGGCACGGACACAGCCAGCAAGCGACACTTGCCTGGAGGGCCAAAGGGCCCCGAGGGGCCGACCGGTCCAGGGGGGCCGCCGCCGCCGCCGCCGCCGCCGCCGCCTCCCTCGTAGTACTTGCGGCCGCCCGAGAGCGGCGGCGCCACCGCCGCCGCCGGCGGGCGCGCCGCCGCGAGGCTGCGGCGGGACGGACGGGGGCCCGGCCCGGGGGTCGCCGTCGCCGCCGCCGAGACCGCCAGCGCGCACAGCACCACGACGAGGCACGCCTTTGTCATGGTCGTTGTCGCGCCTGTGCGCGGCCCGTGGGGTTTGCCGAGGCCTGTGGAGAGGGCGGGGCTTTGGGGCCGGAAGGACTGTTTGCTTTTGGCAGTTCTGGCCTAAATTTGGAACGCGGGGTAGAACTTTCTACAAGAAAGAGGGAGGAAAGAGGGCCGGGGGGTGTGGGTTCGAGAAGCAAGGAGCGCGCAAAGTATGAATGAATGGAAGCCGCGCGTTCGGAACGCGTTGTTGAATGGGGAGCGGCGCGCCGATTTTACTTCGGTTCGCGGCGACGGCGGGCGGCGGTCGTTCGGCGCGGCGGCGGCGGCGGCGTCGCCGTCATCGGCCGCCACCGCCTCGCCCGCCAGCACCTCGGCCGCCGCCCTCTCGGCCGCCGCCCCCGCCGCCGCCGCCGCCGCCGCCGCCGCCGCCGCCGATCGATCCCCCCTTCCGCCGCCCGACGCCGTCGTCGCACCTTCTTGGCCCGCTCATCGCTTTCCCTGTACGTCGCAAACACCACGTCAAAAAACATCCTTCCCGGCTCATTTCCTCAACCCGCTCGACACTTGACCTGTCCTCTGGTGGCCCTCTCTCTTGGCCCACGAATCCTGAGCGCAACCAACAACGAATCCTCCCTCTCTTTTTTCCCTTGGGCTCCCCCGCCTTCCTTCCCGCAAACTTTCCCGGAGTACAGCAATCGGCAAGCCCCGAGCGCACCTCCGCAATCCATGGCGGCAGGCTGTGCGGGCGCGGCACGGCCGCCGGCACGCGCGATGCGGCGCGCGCGCGGCAGGGGCCGTCGGCGCGGTGGCGGCGGCGCCGCCGAGGTCATCGCCCTCGCCCTGCTCTTCGCCATCGTCACTCTGGGCGGCGGCGCTTCGTCGGTCGCCGCCTCTTCGGGGGCCGCCGCCGCCGCGGAACCTCAAGCCCCGGTAACCGACGCGGCCGCCTACACCCTGACGTCCCAGATCGGCAAAAAGCAGGATGCGCCTGGTGACACCGCGATGCAGGTGCGCTTCTCAGTTTGTGTGGGTTTCATCCCAGCCGCTGCCGCCGCTCGTTCGCCGCCCCCCGCCCCCGCCCCCCCTTCCAACGACGCCCTCTAACGACGCCCTCCCGACCTCTCTCTCTCTCTCTGTCCTCCCAAACCCAAACACCAAACAAAACCCCCAAAAATCAAACATCAAAACGACGCCGACGCGCAGGAAAAGCTCGACAAGCTGTGGGACCGCCTCCCCTCGACCGTCCAGCGCCCCTGGGCGTGGGACGGCCCCAACATCGCCGCCCTCGTCCTCTCGGCGGCCGCGTCGCTCGCCTCGAGCGTCGACCGGCAGGGCGGCGCCTCGCTCTACGTCGCCATCTTCGCCGTGCTGCTGCGCTTCCGCATGCGCCAGGCCGTCGCCCTTGTCAGCTTGACGGTCTTCCTGGGGTCGTTCGCGCCCGCCGCCGCCGCCTTTTGCGACCCGCACCTGACGGAGCGCGGCGTGCTGTCCCTGCCGGACCTGCCCGGCGCGCTGGTCATCCTCCCCTGCATGTTCTACGGCCTCAGCTGGGGCGTCATCGTCAACGCCCTGCTGCCCGAGTGGCTGCTGACCCTCCTGGTATGCGCCGTCCTCTTCGTGAGCAACGCTGAGCTCGTCGTCGCCATCGCGCGCCTGTTCCGCGGGCGCTCGCAGGCGCTACTGCTCTGGGACCGCCTGCGCTTCGAGCTGGCGCGCAGCCGCGGGGAGCGGCCCCCTCCCCCGCTGCTGACGGCGGCCGAGGCCCGGGCGCGGCGGCGCGAGGCGGCGGCGGGAAAAAAGGGGCGGGCGGCGGGGGGCGGCGGCGGCAAGGGGGGACCCGCCAGGGGCAGCCTGGCGTCGGCGCCGTCGGCGGGGCCCTTGCTGCCGGCGACGCCCTCATCCTCGTCGCGCTTCTTCGCCGCGTTCCGCGGCCGGGGCCGCGCGCACGCGGACGCCGACAGCGCGGGCGAGGAGGAAAGCGCCCGCGCGTCCGGTGGCAGCGACAGCGCCAGCCCCGTCCGCGGCCGCGACCCCGAGGCGGCCGCCTCGCCCCCGCTGTCGTCGTCAGCGGCGTCGGCGGCGGCAGCGGCGGCGGGCGTTCCCCCGCCGCCGCCGCCGCCCGAGGCCGAAAAGGCCGAGCGCGCCGCCGCCCTCGCGCGCGCAAAGGACGCCGCCGTGCGCCTGTGCCGCCTGCGCCGCCGCGCCGAGCAGATCGAGGCCATCGCGCTCGTGTACCCGGCCTTCCACGTTCCGACGCTGAGCGGCGCGCTGGCGCGCGCCGCCGAGCGCGGCGTCCGCCGCCGCTGGGCCGCCGACGGCGTGCTGGCCGTCGAGGGCGGGGAGGAGGCGTGCCCGGACCGCGCCGCCTACGAGCTCCTGCTGTCCGGCGAGGGCGACGGGCGCGAGCAGGACGTCGCCGCGACGCTCGCGCGCGCGGGCACCGTGACGGGCGAGGCGGCCCTGCTCAAGGCGGCCACGGCAGATCTGCCCCCGCTCTCCGACGCCGACGTCGATGCCGCCGTTGCCGCCGCAGCGGCCGCCTCAGCCGCCTCGGCCCCCGCGCTCGGCGCCTCCGCCGCCGACGCCGGCGCCGACGCCGGCAAGGTCGCCCCCTCCTCCTCCCCGCCGCCGCCGCCGCCCTCCCTCGCCGCCCGCCTCGGCAGCAAGTGGCGCCTGCAGTGCTCGTTTGAGATCTTCCTGCTGCTCAAGATCGTCGTGATTCACCTGGTCACCGATGCCGTCCGCCACCACACCGCCCACCCATGCACGCCGCGCTTCTGGGTCATGCTGGGCGGCCTGGCGGGCGCGGTCACGGCCCTGCTGGTGGCCGTCTCCGTGTCGTACGCGCGGCGGCGGCTGTGGCGCGGGCCGCGGTGGGTCGGCGGCAGGCAGCTCGTGATCGACGCGCGGCGGCGCGAGGAGCGGGAAGAGCGAGAGGCGGCCACGGCAGGCGACGTCGAGGGGGCGGCCGCGGCCCAGGAGGATGCCTACGCCGCCCCCGCCCCAATCGGCTGCTGGCCCAAGTTTGCCGCGTGGCGCGCCGCCCACTCGCCCTTTTCCCCGCTGCCCGCGCGCGCGGCCATCAAGCGCCTCGACGCCTGCAACGCGACCGACGGCTACGCCTGCTGGACGCGCGGCCGCCTGCTGGCCCTCGCGCTCGTCGCCCTGCCCATCGGCCTCGTCAGCAGCGCCGCGGGCACGGCCGGAGGCCCTGTGCAGGCGCAGCTGCTGCTGCTGCTAAGGCTCAAGCCCCATGTGGTGGCGGGCACATCGCGGGTTTTGCTGTCCGCATTCACGCTGGGCACGGCCGCCGCCTACGCGGTGAGCGGCAACCTGCAGATCACCTACGGCCTGGTCTTTGGCCTCATGAACCTCGTGCTGGCGCCCCTGGGCCTGCTGGCCTTCCGGCGGCTTCGCCTGCCGACGCACGTCGTGTTGCTGCTGTCGCTGGCGATGGGCGCGTTTGGCCTCTTGGCCGTGGCCGGGCGGCGGCTGGTGCCCGAGCTGCACCTGGTGGTGGCGGCGATGGGCGGCCGCGTGACGCTGCCGGCGGACGAGCGCTTCGACATGTCTCGCTTTTGCCGCGGGACGTACTGAGCGGCCGGAGGGGGGGGGGGAGGGTTTTTTTTCGTGTTTTTGTATTGGGGGGGGGGGGGGGGCGCCAAGCCGGTCTCGCGCGCCCTTGTCGTCGTCGTCCGCCTTGTTCTGTGGTGCTGCTCTCTCCTCTCCTCGCTTAATACATCCTCATCCCACGCTTCGCAAATTATGCGCAGGACCTGTGGCCTGTTTGTTCATTGTTTCTGTGAGTGCTCTTCTGCCCCCTTTTGCCTCGTGTGCCCGCCGAAAGAGGCAGCCGGCGGCGGCGGCGGCTTTGACGGCACCGATCGGTCGGCGGCCGCCGGCGCCCCTCGGCCCAAAACCCGCCAACCCTCTGCTGGAACCCGACATCACCAATCAGACTCGGGTTTATCATCCGTTGTTGCCACTCGGAAGACTCACACAGACACATCAACAAGCACACCCCCATGGACCTCCAGCGCCGCGCCTCGCGCGCGAGCGCGAGTGGCGCGAGCAAAACGGTGGTTTCTGCCCCCCTCCCGCTGAGCTCCGCGCCCCGCGCGCCCGCCCGCTCGGCTCGCAAGGTGCGCCGCTCGATGGCTGCGACGGCCCGCCCGGGACCGTGCGCGCGCGCCGATCAATTGAGCGCGTTTCGTCCACCCTAAAGACGCGTTATCGGAGCGGCGATTGGAGGCTTTGGCAAAGGCTCCCCTCCACTCACCCCCACGACCCCTCCTCCTCCTCCTCCTCCCACGCCCGCCGCCGCCCCAATCCAACGACACGTCCACAGGTCGCCGTTGCCGCCGCCGCTGCTGCCGGGGCTGCCGGCGCCGGCAAGGAGCGTGCGCTGCCCGTCGCTGCAGCGGCCGCGTCCTCCTCGGCCCCCCCCTCGCGCCTCCCCTCTGCCCCTGCCCCCGTGTGGGCAAACGCCGCGCCGGAGCTCGAGCATGCCGAGACGCCCGCCGCCGCCCCCACCCGCACGGGCCACGCGGTCGCGGACCTGGAGGAGCTGCTCAAGGAGCGCGACGCCTGCGGGGTGAGCTCGCTTTGGGTTTTGCGCGTTTCTGTGTTTCTCCTCTTCCCCTCTTTCCCCTCTTTCCAGACCACCATGATTTTGCCCCCCTTCTCTCGCCACGTGCTCACGCCCCCCCTCCTTCCGGTCCCCCCTCCCCCCCCCAACCAACGCGTCCCCGTAACAGGTGGGCTTCATCGCCAACATCCGCGGCCTCAGGTCGCACACCATCATCCAGCAGGTGAGCAGCGGAGAGCGACGCTCGAATCTTTCGAGTTTTATCGGACGAAGGGCGATCGCCGTTCCCCCCCCCCCGCAGCGCGCGCTCGTTGGCGCTCGGCGCGCTCGGCGGCGGCCGCGCGGTCTCTCTCTCTCTCGCTCTCACTTCGTCGAACCGCACGCGCCCCTCTGAAACTCCGGCTCAACCTCACTCCTCCAAACTTCGCCACACACACACCCACACCACGCACCACCCAAAAACAAACCAACCAAACTACAAAAACGAAAACAAAAAAACAAACCGCCGGACAACAAAAAACAACAAAAAACAAAACGTCACCCACTTCAAGGCGCTGCGCGGCCTCGGGTGCATGGAGCACCGCGGCGCCTCGGCCGACGCCTTCGACGCCGGCTGCGAGTACGCCTCGGGCGACGGCTCGGGCGTCATGTCCCACGTCCCCTGGCGCCTGCTCAAGCGCGACTTCCCGCAGCTCGAAGAGGCGCGCACGGGCGTCGGCATGCTCTTCTTCCCGGACGACGACGCGCTCGAGGCCGAGTGCAAGGCGCTGGTCGCCGAGGTGGCGGCGGCCGAGGGCCTGACGGTGGTCGGCTGGCGCGCCGTGCCCGTGGACCCGTCCGTGGTGGGCCGGCTCGCGCGCGCGACCCAGCCGCGCGTGGCGCAAGTGCTGCTGCAGGGAAAAGCGGGGCGCGCGGGCGACGACCTCGAACGCGACCTCTTCCTCGCGCGCAAGGCGCTCGAGCGCCTCAAGGCGGCGCGCCTCCCCGCCGCCGCCGCCGCCGACTTTTACGCCTGCTCCCTCTCGTCGCGCACGGTGGTCTACAAGGGCATGCTCCAGGCCTCGGCCTTGGGGCTCTTCTACCGCGACCTGGCCGACCCCGACTACCAGACGGCGTTTGCGATCTACCACCGCCGCTTCTCGACCAACACGGTCCCGAAATGGCCGCTGGCGCAGCCGATGCGCTTCCTGGGCCACAACGGCGAGATCAACACGCTCCAGGGCAACTTGAACTGGGTGGCCTCCCGCGAGACGGAGCTCGAGCACCCGGCGTGGGAGGGGCGCGGCGCCGACCTCGCGCCGCTGTGCGACCACGGCGTCAGCGACAGCGCCAACCTCGACCGGGTGGCCGAGCTGCTGGTGCGCACGGGCGTGGAGCCGGGGGAGGCGCTTATGGCGCTTGTGCCCGAGGCGTACCGCAACCACCCGGACCTGACCAAGCAGTACCCCGAGGCGGCCGACTTTTACGAGTACTACGAGGGCTTGCAGGAGGGGTGGGACGGCCCCGCGCTCCTCGTGTTTAGCGACGGCGTGCGCGTCGGCGCGCGGCTCGACCGCAACGGCCTGCGGCCCGCGCGCTTCTGGCGCACGGCCGACGACACGGTCTACGTGGCGTCCGAGGTGGGCGTGCTCGGCGACGCGCTGACCAACGCGGGCAACATCGTGGCCAAGGGCCGCCTGGGCCCCGGCCAGATGGTGTACGCCGACCTCGAGCAGGGCACGTTCCGCGAGAACAGCGAGGCCGTCCGCGCCATCGCCGCCAAGCGCCCTTACGGCGAGTGGGTGAAGGCGTCGCTCCGGCGCCTCGAGGTGATCTCGCCCGCGGCCTCCTCCATGCTTCCCGCGCCCGTGCTCGACCCGGCCACCATGCTGCGCTTGCAGGCCGCCACGGGCATGGGCGCCGAGGACGCGCAGATGGTCGTCGAGGCCATGGCGCAGGCGGGCGTGGAGCCGACCTACTGCATGGGCGACGACTCGCCGCTTCCTGTTTTGTCGGACAAGGCGCACCCGCTGTTTGATTACTTCAAGCAGCGGTTCGCGCAGGTGACCAACCCGCCGATCGACCCCTTGCGCGAGGGCCTGGTCATGTCGCTCGAGATGCGCCTGGGCGCGCGCGGCAACCTTTTGCAGCCAGGGGAGGGCGCCTACCGGCAGGTTATGCTGAAGTCGCCCGTTTTGCTTGACAAGCAGATTCTGGCGGTGGCGTCAGACGCGGCGCTCAAGGCGCGCGTGGTGGGCACGCGGTTCGCGGTCGGCGTCGAGGGTAGCCTGGAGGCGGCGGTGCGCGCCCTGTGCGCCGACGTCGAGGCGGCCGTGCGCGCCGGGTGCCAGTGCGTGGTGCTGTCGGACCGCGCGACGGCGGAGGGCGGGCTCGACGCCGCGTCGGCGCTCGACGCCGCGCGCGCCCCTATCCCCGCGCTCATGGCCACAGGGGCGGTGCACCACCACCTGATCGCCGCGGGCCTGCGCTCCGACACCTCGATCGTCGTGGACACGGCGCAGGCCTTCAGCACCCACCACGTCGCGGCGCTGGTGGGCTACGGCGCGCACGCCGTGTGCCCCTACCTGGCCTACGAGACGGCGCGGCAGTGGCGCCTCAGCCCGCGCACGGCGGCGCTCGTCAAGAGCGGCAAGGTGCCCGACGTCTCGGTCGAGGACGCGCAGCTCAACCTCAAAAAGTCGCTCGAGAAGGGCGTGCTCAAGATCCTCTCCAAGATGGGCATCTCCCTCCTGGGCTGCTACCACGGCGCGCAGATCTTCGAGGCGTACGGCCTCGGCCGCGACGTCGTCGACCTCTGTTTCCGCGGCAGCGTCTCGCGCATCGGCGGCCTGTCGTTCGGCGACGTGCAGCGCGAGGCCGAGGCCTTTTGGACCAAGGGCTTTCCGGACAAGCCACTGACCAAGCTCGAGGACTACGGCTTCATCCAGTCCAAGGCCAAGGGCGAGTTCCACAGCAACAACCAGGCCATGGCCAAGCTGCTGCACAAGTCGATCGGCCTGGGAAGTGGCGGCGCGTCCGACCCCGTCGCCTACGCCGCCTTTATGCAGCACTTTAAGGAGGCGCCGCCGGCGGTGCTGCGCGACATGCTCGAGCTGGTGCCGCAGGCCGGCAAGGTGGCGATCAGCGTGGACGAGGTCGAGCCCGCCTCCGCCATCATGGCGCGCTTCTGCACGGGCGGCATGTCCCTGGGCGCCATCAGCCGCGAGACGCACGAGACCATCGCCGTGGCCGTCAACCGCATCGGCGGCAAGAGCAACTCCGGCGAGGGCGGCGAGGACCCCACGCGCTGGCGCCCCCTGGCGGACGTCGACGCGGCCGGCCGCTCGCCCACCTTCCCGCACCTCAAGGGCCTGGCCAACGGGGACACGGCCACCAGCAAGATCAAGCAGGTGGCGTCGGGCCGCTTCGGCGTCACGCCCGAGTTCCTCGTCAACGCCGACCAGCTCGAGATCAAGATTGCGCAGGGCGCCAAGCCGGGCGAGGGCGGGCAGCTCCCCGGCCAAAAGGTGTCGCCCTACATCGCAGGCCTGCGGCGCTCCAAGCCGGGCGTCCCCCTCATCAGCCCCCCGCCCCACCACGACATCTACTCGATCGAGGACCTGGCGCAGCTGATCCACGACCTGCACCAGGTCAACCCGGCGGCCAAGGTCTCGGTAAAGCTGGTGGCCGAGGCCGGCATCGGCGTCGTCGCCAGCGGCGTGGCCAAGGCCAACGCCGACGTGATCCAGGTGAGCGGGCACGACGGCGGCACGGGCGCGTCGCCCATCTCGTCGATCAAGCACGCGGGCGGGCCCGTGGAGATGGGCCTGGCCGAGGTGCACCAGACCCTCGTGCGCAACGAGCTGCGCGACCGCGTCGTCGTGCGCGTCGACGGCGGTATGCGCAACGGCCGCGACGTGCTCGTGGCGGCGGCGCTCGGCGGCGACGAGTACGGCTTCGGCACCGCGGCCATGATCGCCACGGGCTGCATCATGGCGCGCGTTTGCCACACCAACAACTGCCCCGTGGGCGTGGCGTCGCAGCGCGAGGAGCTGCGCGCCCGCTTCCCCGGCGCGCCCGCCGACCTGGTCAACTTTTTCCACCACGTGGCCGAGGAGGTGCGGCAGGGCCTTGCGGCGCTCGGCCTCCGGTCGCTGGACGAGCTGGTCGGCCGCGCCGACGCGCTCCGGCAGCGCGCCGACGTGCGCCTGGGCAAGACCAGCGGCCTGGACCTGTCGTTCCTGACCACCCTGGCCGAGGCGCCGGCGGGGGCGCCGGCCAAAGCCATGCGCTCGTCCGAGCGGCGAGCGCAGGCCACGCACGGCAACGGCCCGCAGCTCGAGGACGCGCTCGTCGCCGACGCCGAGTTTCTCGCCGCCGTCGCCTCGCACGGCACCGTCGCGCGCGCGTACGAGGTCGTCAACACCGACCGCTCCTTACTGGGGCGGGTGGGCGGCGCCATCGCCAAGCCCCACGGGGACAACGGCTTTGCTGGCAGCGTCAAGCTCGAGCTGCGCGGGTCGGCGGGCCAGTCGTTTGGCTGCTTCGCGGCGCGCGGGCTCGAGGTGCGGCTGGTGGGGGAGGCCAACGACTACGTCTGCAAGGGCATGGCCGGCGGCGAGTTTGTGATCGTGCCGCCCGCCGACTCGCCGTTCGACCCGGCGTCCGCGTCGCTGGTCGGCAACACCTGCCTCTACGGCGCGACGGGGGGCAGCCTCTTCGTCAACGGCCGCGCGGGCGAGCGCTTTGCCGTGCGCAACTCGCGCGCCGACGCCGTCGTCGAGGGCGCCGGCGACCACTGCTGCGAATACATGACGGGCGGGTGCGTGGTGGTCCTGGGGCCCGCGGGCCGCAACGTGGGCGCCGGGATGACGGGCGGGGTGGCCTACTTCCTCGACGTCGAGGGGGACCTGCCGGACAAGGTCAACGCCGAGATCGTGGCGCTGCAGCGCGTGTGCACGAGCGCGGGCGAGGCGCAGCTCAAGGGCCTAGTCGAGGCGCACGCCGAAAAGACGGGTTCGGCGCGCGCGCGGGCGCTGCTGGCCGACTGGCCGTCGTCGCTCGCCAAGTTTTGGCAGGTGGTGCCGCCCGCGGAGAAGAACACGCCCGAGTGCAACCCGGCGCTGGGGGAGCCGATCGAGGCGGCGGCGGCCGTGGGCGCGGGCAAGGAGGCGGTCGTGGCGGCCAAGGCGGCGTGAGGACCGGGGAAGAGAGAGAGCGCGGAGCGTTTCGGCGTCCCGTTTTCTCTCGCCCGCCTCTTTTTTCGTTTTCGCCCCGTTCGTACCTGCGTTGCCGTCTTTTTTTCTCTCGACTCACCCGCCCTGTCTTTTTGCTGAGCTCTCGCCTCTGACCGGATCTTTCTCTCGCGCACGCGCGCACGCTGACGACCCATCGCAGCAATCATGCACATCGGGACGGGACGGGATTTTATCATTTTCAGGAAAAGGGGACGGCGGCGCTCGTCTCTGTTTTTCGACGGTCGATCGCTCGACAACGCACACGCTCACGGGACGGCCGGGCATTTCGTCAGTTTTTTTCCTAGATTTGCAGCAGCAGAGCGGCGTCCATCCCATACGTACTACCGCGCCCACCACCACTCTCCCACCACAAAAAAAGAAAAAAACAAAGCAAGCCGAGGGGGCGGCGTGCGAGGGGGCACGAGCGGCGCCCTCGCCCCTCTTTGTTTGCCTCTCACCTCCCGCCCCCTCTCCCAACACAGGAAAACGCGAGTGCGTGTACCAAAACAACCTCTTTGAGCCCGATCCCCTCCCACCCCCGCTTGTGTCTCGCGCGAATTGTAAGTGAACAGACGTCTCTTTTGGTTTGGAGCGCGTGTCTCGTCGGCGTCGGATTGTGGCGTCGGCGGCCGCGAGAGACGGCGCAGCGAGAGGCCAGCGGCGCCGTTGCCGTCGCCGACGGCGACTCGCCGTTGCCAGCGATTGTCCTAAAGTGGGCCCCTCGCTGCCTCTCGTTGGTGAACAAACTCTCGATCGCCCTCGTCCCAATCCCGCTCCCCATCGACCACGTGTCAGATCGGCCCCGCTTTCATCGACGACGCGCGAACGCAAAGACAGGGAGAGAGAGCCTCAGAGAGCCTCCCCTCCCCCTCCCCACACAAACACAAATCATAATGGCGCTCGCGTCGCCAATGGCGCCAGCGGCGCAGAATCGATGCGCGCGCGCGCCGTCCAGCGCAGCAGCGGCGCGCCGCCGACCCCCCGCGCTGCTGTCGGGCATGCGCACGACGGCATCATCGCCGCCGCCGACCGTCGCCGCCGTCGCCGCCGCCGCTCCGGGCGCCGCCCGCCGCCGCCCCTGCCGCCCGTCGCCGCGGCCGCCCGCCGCCACCCAGGGCGACGGCGACCGCAAGCCCCAGTCCGACGCCGACTTTGACCTGGCCGTCTTCCGCTTCACCCTCGGCATCCCGGGCTTCGACGACCGCCTCGTCCCCCGCGCCGTCGGCCTCGGCGCCTTCGCGCTCGTCGCCCTAAACCACCTCCTCGGCGGCGAGCCCTCGCCCGCGCAGGCGCGCGCCGAGTTCCTCGACGCGGCGCTCGCGTCGCTGTGCGTGCTGCTGCCGGACATCGAGGAGAAGCTGCAGGAGGCGGCGGGCGCGGCGCGCGGCAGGCGCGCGTCCTCGTCCTCGTCCGGCGGGGCTGACGCGGGGGCGGGGGCGGGAGGGGGCGGCGGCGGCGGCGCGACGACCGGGTTTTGGCTAGCCGAGGCGGCGGCGCTGGCCGGCGGCGAGGCGGCGCGGCGCGAGCTCGCGTGGGCGTCGTTTGCGCTCCTGCGCAACACCAACACGCTGTCGGTCGTGGCGTTCGGCCCGGGGGGCGAGGCCGTCATGGCGCGGGGGGCGCTCGCGTCCTCAGTGGCGGGCGCCGGGGCCGGGGCCGCCGCCGTGCTCGCGGCCGCCTCGCGCGACGCCGCCTCGGCAACGGCGTCTTCGTCGCCTGGGGCGCCGCCGCCGGCGCCGTCGTCGCCGGGCGCCGAGGTGGCGGCGCTGCTGGCGGGCGGGGGGCAGGGCGGCGGGGCCGGGGCGCCCCCGTCCTCCTCCTCGTCGTCGACGTCCCTGTGGCTGCCCGACCGCGCCGCCATGGCGCGCGCGGGCCTCGGCGGGTGGGCCGCGGTGCCGGGCGCGGCGCAGTCTGCGCTTCTGGTCGTCGGGCGGGCGGCGGCGGCGGCGGCGCCCTCTGGTGGGGGGGCGGCGGCGGCGGGCAGCGGCGCCGGCGGGAAAAAGGGGGGCGGCGGGTGCCCGGGTCCCGCGTCCGTGACGCTCCTGGCCCTGTCGGACAGGCTGGACGGCCTGACGCTCAAGGACCGCAAGTGGGTCGAGGCGATCGCGGACAAGCTGGCGGGCGCGGGGTGCGGCGCAGGGGCGGCGGCGGCGGCGGCGGCCACGGGCGCGGCGGCGAGCGCGGCGGCGGGCAAGGGGGCGGACGCGGGGGGGGCGGCGGCGGCGGCACGGGCGACGGCCCCGGCATGATGGGGATGTGTACAAAGTGAACGACGACGCGCGAAGGATTCGCACCATCTCAAGCACCCCTAAGACTGTCCTCCCTTGGCCTCGCCCTAAGCAGAGCGAGCGAGCGACGCTGGCGGGCCAAGGGCGGCCCTCTCTCGCGAGGATGCCGCCGACGCCCTCGCCGCCGCCGCCGCCGCCGCCGCCGCCGCCGCCGCTGCCCGCCGCCGACGCGCCTAATCGACGCCGCTCGCACAGTCCATCCTCCCCTCCTTTTTTCACCACTTCGAGTGTGATCGATCCCCATCCACCCCCCTCTGCTAAAATGGCAGCCGTCTCCGAGCTGCTCCTGAAGAAGCGCAAGCGCCAGGAGGCCTGGGCAGCGGAGAAGGCGACGGCCGCGGCGGCCACGAAGAAGAACGCGCTCGCCGCGCGCCGCACCATCTTCAAGCGCGCCGAGACCTACGCCAAGGAGTACCGCGCGACGGTGCGTCCGGGCCTTATGATGGCGGATGGCGGCGCCCGGATCACGCGTCGCAGGACGCGGAGAGGGCGGAAGAGAGAGAGGGAGAAAGAAGGTGCTCCTCCCGCCTCTCGATCCGCGCTCTCCGCCCCTCTCTGCCCGCCGCGGTCCGACGGCCTGTGCCTTTGCGCGCCTGATCCGTCAGTATACGCGCGACGCCAGAGCTCACGCTTGGTTCCCGCCCCGCCACCCCCTTTCCCCGATCGACTGGTTTTTCCGGCCGCCGCTCCTCGCTACACCCCCCCCGCTCGACAAAACAACAGGAGAAGGCCGCCGTGCAGCTCAAGCGCTCGGCCAAGGCCGCGGGCGGCTTCTACGTCGAGCCGGAGGCCAAGCTGGCGTTCGTCCTCCGCATCAAGGGTCTGAACAAGATCCACCCGAAGGTGAGCTGAGGGGGCGTCGCTGCCGCCGACGCGCTCTGCGCCGTCGCTCGCCGCCGTTGCCGCGCGCGCTCAGCGAGAGAGAGCTGGCGGGGCGCTGTCCGCTTTGCTTTGTTCCGCCGCCCCTTGTCGCCGACCGCCCCTCTCGCGGCCAAGGGGTCTGCCGCCAAGCACCACGAAACCTGTCGCCTCGCGCGCTCGCCTCTTCCCCATCGCCTTCTTCTCGCCCGCTCCCAGCACCCGCCGCCGCCGCCATCCAACCTCACCCTTTTCCGCCCCAACCCCCCGCTGCGATCCAGAAACAAAAAACCCCGCCACAAACAAAACAAAACACAAACCAAAAAAACAGACGAAGAAGATCCTGCAGCTCCTGCGCCTGCGCCAGATCAACAACGGCGTCTTCCTCCAGATCAACAAGGCCACCCTGGGCATGCTCAAGCGCGTCGAGCCCTACATCGCGTGGGGCTACCCCAACCTGAAATCCGTGCGCGAGCTGATGCTCAAGCGCGGGCACGCCAAGGTCCGCGGCAACCGCCTGCCGCTGACGGACAACAAGCTGATCGAGCAGGAGCTCGGCAAGAAGGACCTGCTGTGCCTGGAGGACCTGGTGCACGAGGTGTACACCGTGGGACCGGCGTTCAAGGACGTGACCGCGTTCCTGTGGCCGTTCAAGCTCAACGCGCCGCGCGGGGGCCTGGCCAAGAAGCGCGTGCACTACGTCGAGGGCGGGCAGGCGGGCAACCGCGAGGACAAGATCAACGCGCTGATCCGCCGCATGAACTAGAGAGTTTATTCGTTTATATGGTCGCGTCGCACACACACTTGTAAAGAAACACGCTCGGGTCAAAAGAAGAAGAGGAGAAGGGCGGCGTGTTTGCGTCGCTTGGATCCTTTTTTCTGTTTTCAAGGCGGGGGGGGGGGAGGATGTCTCCCTCTTTTTCCTCAAGGCAGGTTTTTCTAGGCGAGCGGGGGTTTTGACATGGCGTCATTACGAACGTCTTGATCAGCCCGACGACAGGCGCCGCGCAAAGACCGCGGCGCCGTTGGGGTTGCCGGCGGGCGCGTGCGCCGCCGCCGCCCCCGCCGCTCCCGCCGCCGCCGCGGGGCCAAAGAACGAGGCGGCCGCCTGGCCGCCGAGCGGCAACACCGCGACCGGCATCATGAGCAGGCGCGAGCCGCCGAGCGAAAGCGCGCGCCGCGCCGCCGCCGCGTCGCCAAACTCGATCGCGGCGACCAGCGAGGAGGGGGTGCCCGGCGCGCCGCCGCCGCCGCCAAAGCCGCCGCCGCCGCCGCCAAAGCCGCCGCCGCCGCCGGGGGGGCCGCCGAACGCCGCGCCCGCCGGCCGCAGCTCCACACGCTGGATCTTGCCGCAGCTGGCAAAGTGCGCAGCGACGACCGAGGGCGGGGCGGCCGCGTGCACGCCGCGCACGAGGACGGCGGTCGGGGGCGGGGCGGGGGCCGCCGCCGCCGGCTGGGGGGCGCCGGGCCGCTGGGGGGCGCCGCCGGCGCCCGCGGCCGGTCGGCCGGCGCTGCCGCCGTTGCTGCCGCCGCCCGTGGCCGCGCGCAGGCGGGCGATCTCGGCCTCCATGGCGGCCAGGCGCGCCCTGACGGCGGCCGCAGCGTCCGACGACGGGGCCGCCGCAGCGGCGCGGGCGGCCTTGTTGGGCGTGGCGGCCGCGACCGCCGCTTTTGTTGGTGCTGCTGGTGCTGGAGCCGCCGCTGCTGCTGCTGCTGCTGCTGCTGCTGCCTTTGGGGCTGCTGCTGCGGCTGCCTTTGGGGCTGCCGCTGCCGCTGCCGCTGGCGCTGGTGCTGTTTCCGGCGCCGGTTTTGCCGCCACGGCTGGCGCTGGAACCGGCCGCGCGGGCGCGTTGGGCGCGCCGCCGCCGGGCGCCTCCACGGCGCGCCGCTTGGCGGGCGGCGCTGCTGCTGCTGCTGCTGCTGCTGCTGCTGCCGTCGCCACTGCAGCCGCCGCCGGTCCCGGCGCCGGCGCCGGCACCACGCCCCCGCTCGCTGGCTGCTGCACTTGTTGCTGCAGCTGCTGCTGGGGCTGCTGCGGCGGGGGCGCTCTTGGCGCCGCGTCGGTCGCCGCTGCCGCCGCCGGCTCGGGCGCGGCGGGCTTTTCCAGGGCAAACGTGATCGGCGCGCGCTTGCGCCGCTGCTGCTGGGGCTGCTGCTGCGGCTCGACCTGCGCGGCTGCCGGGGCCGCCGATGCCGTTGCTGCTTTCGGCGCTGCTTTCAGCGGCGCTGCTGCCGCCGCTGCTGCCGCCGCTGCTTTTGGCGCTGCTTTCGGTGCTGCTTTTGGCGGCGCTGCTGCCGCCGCTGCTGCTTTTGGCGCCGCTTCCGACTGCGGCTTTTGAGCGGCGGCAACTGCGACTGCTGCTGCCGCGCTCGGCGCCGGCCTGACGGGCGGCTCGCCGCCGCAGCTGCCGGCCAGCGGATCAACGGCAGAGGGCGGCGGCGGGGCGGGGACGGGGGCGGCGGCCGCTGGGGCAGGCGCCCGTGCCGGGGCCAAATACTTGTCCCCTCCCTCGGCCAGGCGCCGGTCGATCCAGTCGAGCAGCGGGCGCGCGGCCCCCTCCCCGCCGAGCAGCTCGGACAACTCGGACAGCACGCCAGCGCGGCCGCCCGTGCCGTTGTCGCCGCCGCCGCCGCCCTCTGCCTCGCCGACGGCGACGAGCTGCCCCACGACGTACCGCGCCAGTTCGTCGTCTTCAACGCCCTCGACCGTCTCCACCAGGTGCGCGTGCAGGTCTTGCACGATGGCTGCGTGGCCACTGGGCTTCCTGGCGAGGCGCGCGTACAACGCCATCGTTCCGTCTCCTTCCTCTCTTCTTCCCCCCCCGAGCGCGCGCGCGCAGCTCCGCGCGGGAGCGAAATGGGTGCCACGCGTAGAGAGGGCGGGTGGTAGAGAGCGTGATTCGGACGGGGGGTGTAATCGAAAAGAGAGACGGAGAGAATGAGAGCGGCAGCAATGACCGCGCGCCGTTTGGTCTTGCTGCCGCGCTTGCTTGCCTCGCCGGCGCCGCCACATATGCCAACACGCGCGGGCGGCGGATAGATTTTATCTGATGAAGAAGACGCGAATGAGACATGTGGATGGTTGCAACAAGAAGAATGAGACTCGCGCGTCCGATGCGGCACGCGAGATATAAAGAGGCAGAGAGGAAGGGAGATCGTTGAAAAGGACGGAGACAAAAAGGGGCGCGCAGAAACGCGAGGGGGCGCCGTCTGCAAGCTGCTGCATGTTTCCCGCCGATATACAAACATACCACGTGCCAAAAAGCACCATCGGTATCATTAATCATCTCAGTTATTGGATTTGGGCTCTACAGGTTTGTAGGGTTTAGGAGAGATCGGTTGTTTTTGGGGGGAGGGAGAGAGTGAGCGGACGCGCGCGCAATGGCGCGATGCAGCGCCGGGACGCACACAGCGGTCGTTTAATGGCAAGGGGCGACGGAGAAGACAGGCGGGCGGGCGCGAGCAGGATCACGCCGCCACCAGCTCCTCGGACAGCGCCGCTGCCGCCTCGTCTGGCCGCCGGCCGCCCTGCTGCTGCTGCTGCTCGGACTGCTGCTCCGACTGCTGCCCGCCCTCCTCCGAGGGCTGGTCCGCCGACGCCAGCGCGTGCGCGCGCAGGGACTCGAGGCCCCCGCCCATGGCCGCGGGCGCCGCCGCGAGGCGAGCCTCAAGCGCCGCGGTCTCGCCAGCCTCGGCGCCCGCCGCGCCGCGGCCCTCGCCCTCGCCCGCCGCGTCCGCCGCCAGCGCAGCCGCCGCCTTGGCCTCACGGCGCCGCTCGGCCTCGGAGCGGCTCACGCGGATGCGGCGGCGCGGCTTGGCGCCGGGGCCGGCGGCGTCGAGGCCCGCCGCCTCGGCCGCGAGCGCCGCGGCCGCCGCCTCGGCCTCGGCCACCTCGGCCGCGAGCGCCTCGGCCCCCCCCGGCACGCCCAGCGCTGCCTTGACGCGCGCGAGCGTCGGCGGCGCCGGCAGCGCCGGCAGCCGCAGCGCCGACACCCCCTGGGCCCGCTCCGCGGCCAGGCCCTGCCACCACGCGCGCGAGAGCTCGCCCGTCGCGCATCCGGCCGCGCGGAGCGCCGCCGAGAGGCCGCCGTAGACGCTGATGGCGGCCGCGCGCGCGAACAGCCAGCGGTCAACGCCGCCGATCAGCTGGTAGCGCAGGTTGGCGTTGAGCGCCATGAAGGCGGCGAGCCCGCCCGCGGAGGCGGCGACGGCGGGCGGGGGGGAGCTGGGGGCGTAGGAGGCGTCGGAGCGCTGGTGCAGCGAGACGGCGGCGGCCGACAGGGCGGAGGTGGCGCCGCCAGCGGCCGCGCCGACGAGGGCGAGCCGGGCGGTCGAGGCGAAAAAGCCCGCCGCGCGCTGGCCCGCCGAGAACTGCCTCAGTGGCCCGGACGCGTCGAACACGTTGTGCGGCAGCTCCGAGAGCATGCGCTGCCACGGCATCTTGGCGGCCGAGCCGTACGCGCGCGAGGGCGCCGTCACCCAGACGGCGGCGCCCGCAGCAAAGGCAGCGCCGAAGGAGTTGATCAGCGCGAGATCGAGCTCCGCCGCCAGCCTGTCCCCGCGCACGTGCGCCTCGTGCGCCATGGACGCCGCGAACGCAAGCGCCTGCTCGAAGGCAGCTTTCTGCAAGAAGGCCGGGTCGGCCATCAGCCGGCCTATGAGCTCGCGCGCGGCGCCCGTGGGCAGCGCGCGCGTGGCGGCGCGAGCCGCCGAGGGGCGGACGTCCATGCTGAGGAAGCGGGTCAGCTGCGCGGACGAGAAGAGGCCCATCTCGACGGCCTGGCGGATGGCAAGGGGCAGGTCGGCCAGGACGCGGTACCACTCGGCGAGCACGGCGCGGATGGACAAGTGGTCGAACAGCTCCGGCACGGCCGCGCGCAGCAAAGCGAGCACGCCGAGCCTCCTGGCCTTGCCGCCGCCGCCGTCCCCCCCGTCGCCGTCGCCGTCCTCGCCCTGGCCAAAGTAGTCGTCGTCGTCCCCGCCGCCGTCCCCCCCGTCGCCCCCTCCCCCGCCGTTGCGCAGGTTCTTCCCGCCCCCGCCCCCGTCCCCCCCGTCGTCCAGCTTTGGGGCCACGTGCGGCGGAGAGGGCATGATGAACTCGAGCCGCCGGCGCTCCAAGGTCGCGCTGAGGCTGCTTCCGCGGCCGTTGGATCCGTATTCGGGCAGCTCGCCGCCCCCGGCGCCGCGGTTGGTGACTGTGAAAGAGGAGGGGCCGAAGGCGGCCGACGGGACGGACAGGAACGAGGGGAGCTGGGGGGCGGCGCCGTCGGGGGCGCCGCCGTCGCTGCCGTTGCCATTGTGGCGCTGTGTTTTTTTGTTTTTCATTGGTCGGTGTTGTTTTGGGGCGGCGGCGGCGGGTATTGGGGGCGATGCGGAGGAGGAAACGATGAGCTGATTGCGCGCGCGCGAGAGGGAGAAGTGGATGATGATGCGGACGCCATCGAGGTGCGCCGTGACCTCGCAGGGTTGGGGGGTCGTCGAGAGGCGAGGGGAGGCGACGACGCTCGATGATCGATGGCCGCTCTCCCCTCCCCCCCTAATGCTTCGGCAACAAGATACGGCGGCCCGTGATGGATGTGACGTGGCGCTCTCCTGCGCAATCGATGCGGGCGCGCCGCGCCGCCACGGGAGGCGCCAGCTCATCGTGTATCTGAATCTCGCGCTCGCGGGGCGGGGACGCACCTGTCCGGGGTGCACGTTGCCGCCGAGGCTCGCGCGGACGTCCACCACCCCTTTCTTCTGCAGGGGCTTCTTCTGCGCGGCCGCGCGCCGCGCACCCGCCACGGGCGAGGCCCGCGGGCGGCGCGACAGCGACGCGGCCGCCGCAGTCTGGCGCGTGGCCATTGCCTGCATGCTTGCTTTGGGGCGCTTTCGGTGCAGTGGCGGAGTCTGGAGTCTCTCTCTCTGTGTCTTTCTCTTTCGTGCTCTCTGTGTTCTGTCTCTCGCTGGTGCTGATGCGGAATGGATGGTGACGCGGAAGGACGTTGCTGTGATATTCGTTTGGTATCAGAGGGAGATGGAGGGACCGAGGGACAGGGCGACAAGAAGGCGAGGACCGCCGCGCGCCAGCCGCCGTCGGCGTCGGCCGTCGTCAGGCGGCGTCGGCGGCGGAGAAACGACCGAGCCGGTAGGCGCCGCAGAGGCGCTCGCTCCTCTTGCCTTCCGCAGAGGCCCTTGCTCTCTCGCACACTCACAAACCGTCTCGCCGAGCACACATCATCAACGCACGCCGACCCCTCGCGCTCTCAGCACCTTTGCGTACGAAAGAGACGTTCTCAGCTATAAGTAGAGGGCTTCGTCCCTCCTGATCTCGGCTCGCCAGCCAGGCTCGTCCGCTCACGGCCGGGGCGGACCTCGACCGACGCACTTGTCGGCGGCGGTGAGACAGACGCACCACAGCTTTGAAAGAGGGAAGGCCCTTTCTCCTCCTCTTTGATCTGGGTGAGCGCAAACGTCAGAGAAGCGCGGGCGAGTCTCTTTCGCTGCGCAGGCCGCGCGCGAGGGGACGGCAAGGCTTCTCACGATCGCGCGGTGTCGACTTGCTCCACCAGATCGTGGGCGCCCGCGGGCTCCATTAAGCTCCCCGGTGTCTTGCGACGCGAAACTCTCGGCGTCGGCGTCGGCGGAAAAACAACGCGCCTCTCTCGAGCGCAGCAGCCGCCCCCCGCTCCTCCTCTCTCAGTTGTGCTCACGCGCGCCCTCGACGTCCCCACCCCTCCTCGCACCGTCACACCCACGCCCCGCAACACACGGCCACAATTCAATCAAAAAGGTCAAAACAAGAAAAACAGAGGCAACCAAACACACAAACAACCCAAAAAAAAAAGATGTACGCCGCTTTCTTCAAGTCGGGCGCCGCCTACAGCGCGCCGGCCAAGTTCGGCTACTTCCTCGCCGCGTGGGCCTACCTCGGCACGCACTTCAACAAGGCCGCGCCCGGCTCCCGCGAGGTCCCCCTCGAGGAGTGGGTGGCCACCCCGCCCGAGTACCTGGTGCACCCGTCGATGCACCCAAAGCTGCTCGCCCAGATCGCCGGCGAGTCGGACGTCGCCGACGCGCGCGGCGCGTTGATGCGCAAGGCCGGGGTGGCGGACCTGTCCGAGATCGGGCACGGGAAGCACCACCACTGATCTGATCGATCGCGTCGTGCGCGCGCCGGCGATGGTGGTTTTTGCGGGGGGGAGCTGGGTCCGAAATGAACGAACGAGATGGTGACCCCGAGTCGCGGCGTTCCGCCGACGACCGCGGCCGACAAAGCGAGCGAAAGGAACCTTTTGTAGACTAAAGCAAGGAAGCACCCGACACAACCTGCGCGTCACCAAAAGCACAAGATCTCACACGTGCGCCTCTGTCTTTCTCTCCCTCGCGTTTCTTGCCTTGGCATATCCGGGCGCGACGAGGCGTGTGCTTTTTTTCCTCGCGGCGGCGGGGCGCAATCACGCTCCCGGTGTGATTGGTGTCGTCGTCGTTGTTGTTGTGCCTTTACTCGACAAGGCAGATCGTCGTCGTGGGGGGAGAGAGCGAAACAAAACGAGGAGAGCTTGATGAGCCTACTGGATTCTACTGTATGCGCGCGCGCTGCAAAAAAAAGGAACAAGCCGTGTGGGCAATCGGCGAGAGAACCAAGGAATGTATGTGATTGTGGGGGGCAGGAGGGGGAATGGGGGGGTCGGCGCCCGGTGCGGGGGGGGAGGAGGACGTTGTTTTGAGTTTTGCGTTCTTGGGGAGGGGGCGGGGGGAAGAGACAAAAATGGGAGCGCGAAGAAATCCCCGCGCGAAAATCACACCAGCGCCGGCTCGCGCGGCGCCCCGGCCGCCCCCACGCCTGGCCGCCCCGCCGCCGACCCGCGCCCGCCCCCGCCCCGCCGCGCCAGCGGCGTCCCGTCCACCAGCAGGGCGGCCGCCCGCTCCGCCGCCATGACCACGGGCGCGCCCGTCTGCCCGCCCGGAATCACCGGAAGCAGCGACGCGTCCACCACCCGCACCCCCGCGACGCCCCACACCGAAAACGTGGCGGCGTCGACGGCGCCGTCCTCCGGCGTCGCGCCCATGCGGCACGACCCAACGACCGCGTTGCCGCTCACGGCCGTCTGGCGCACGTAGTCCTCCAGCTCCGCGCGGGTCGACAGCCCGCTCCCCGGCCAAGACTCCTCCTCGATGTATTGCGCGAGCGCCGGCTGCGCCATGATCGTGCGGGCGAGCTCGGTTCCCGCGACGAGCGTCGCCAAGTCCTCACCCGCGCGGTCGGTGAAGTAGCCCAGGTCCACGTCGGGCTTGGCGTAGGGGTCGGCCGACGCCAGGGTCACGCGCCCGCGCGACTTGGGCCGCGTCGCGAGCAGCTGCAGCGTGACGCCGGCGGGCCAGGGCTTGCCCTCGGCGGCCAGCTTGCCAAAGCGGACGTAAGAGGCGATGGCGTCGGGGTTCAGCGCGTACGCGGGCACGAACCGCATCTGCAGGTCGGGCTGCGCCTTGTCCGAGGACGTGCGCACGAAGGCGCCGCGGTCGCAGCCCGTGGTGGCCAGCGGGCCGCGCCCCAGGAGCAGCAGGCGCGCGACGGCCGAGGCGCGGACCGTGTTGCCGCGGCCGTAAATCTCGTGCGTCAGGCACATCTCCTGGAAGCGCCCTTGAAAGGCGCACGTGACCAGGCTGGCCGGGTGGTCCTGCAACCCCTTGCCGACGTGCGGGCTCTCGACGCCCGCGCCCTCGACCTGGCACACGCCCGCGGCGCGCAGCTCGGCCTGGGCGCCGACGCCGCTCAGCATCAGCAGCTGCGGCGTCGCCACAGAGCCGCCGCACATGAGCACCTCGCCCCCCGGCGCCAGCTCGGCCGTGAAGGTGGCCGGGCGCGCGCCGCCCGCCGCCTCGTACCGCGCGTCGGGCGCCAGGGCGAACTCGACGCCGCCGGCGCGCGGGACGCTGCTGCTGCTGCTGCCGCCGCCGCCGCCGCTGTCGTGGCCGCTGCTGCCGCCGCCGCCGCCCGCCGCCGCCCCCTTGAGCCAGTGGATGCGCGTCGCGCGCGCGCCCGTCACCACTTTCAGGTTCCCCCGCCCGATGATGGGCTTGAGGTACGTCTGAAACGCGTCCGCCCGCCGACCGTTGTGGTGCGTCACCTGGTACTCGCCGAACCCGTCCTGCGTGTGCGACCAGTCGTTAAAGTCGTCGCAGGCTTTCAGGCCGACGCCCTGCGCAGACGAGTAGAACGCGCCGAACAGCGGGTTCTGGTAGCGCGGCCGGTCGACGTGCATGGGTCCGCCCCGGCCGTGGTAGGGCCCCCGGGCAAAGGTGGCGTTGTTCTCCGACGCGACGAACCAGGGCAGCACGTCGGCCGCGCCCCAGCCGTCGAGCCCCCAGCCGTCGTAGTCAGCGGCCGAGCCGCGTAGGTAGAGCGTGGCGTTGGTGGCGGACGACCCGCCGAGCGTGCGCCCGCGCGCCAGGTAGACCTCGCGCTCGTGCGCGCCCAGGGCGCCCTGGGGCGCCGAGTAGAGCGCCCAGTCGAGGCGCGGGTGCAAAAAGGTGCGCGAGAGGCCCGCCGGCGGGATGGTTTCGAGCGCGCCGCCGGGCCCGCCCGCCTCGAGCACGAGGACCGACTTGCCGCCGCTGGCGGTCAGGCGGTTGGCCAGGACGCAGCCCGCGGTTCCGCCGCCGACGATGATGTAGTCGTAGGCGTCGCCGCGGACGGGGTCGGGGGCCGACGGCGGCGCGGCGCGGGCGCGGGGGGGGGCGCGGCGGGCGCGGCGGGCGCCGGCCACGCGGCCGCGCGGGGCCGGGGCGGCGGAGGCCGCCGAGGCAGAGGCTGTTTTTTTTTTTTTTTTTTGTCGGGGGGGGGGGGAGCGGGTGTTGGGTGTGGGGGGAGGGGGGGGGGGGGGGGGAGGCGGCGGGGGGCTTGGGGGGGG
>Ga0105054_10003634_pt1 | contig 23763 bp, 14 predicted proteins | sample BON02_FD_78091 | JGI IMG/M metagenome (GOLD analysis project Ga0105054, IMG submission 78091) | Freshwater microbial communities from Lake Bonney liftoff mats and glacier meltwater in Antarctica - BON-02 (megahit assembly) | ecosystem: Environmental > Aquatic > Freshwater > Ice > Glacier...
GCTTGTTTTTTTTTTTGTTTTGTCGTTGCCGCCCTCCCGCCCCCGCCCCCCCCCCCGGCCGCCGCTCCCCCTCCCCCCCCCCCCTCCCTCTTTTCGCCGCCGCCCCACAACTGTCCCGCCCCCTTCAGGCGCCCCTCCTCGGTCACCCGCGCATCCCGCGAAAGCAGCGCACGTCCACACAAAAGTGGAGTGCAGCAAGCGTTTCGCGAGAGCGCGGCGCCGAACGAGGAGGAGCGAACAAAAAGGGGCGGTCAGGCGTTGGGGTCGAACGACGTAAGGCGGGGGAGGAGGAGGAGGAGGAGGAGGGGCGGCAGATGCGAAGGTCAAGCTTGGAGGGAAGGGAGAGCGTGGGCGCGGCCGAGAGGGGCTGCTGCTGCTGCTGCTGCTGCTGCGGTGTTTTTGTGTCATCGAACTCGGAAGGAGGAAGGAGGAGGGAGCGAGCGGGAGCAGAAAGAGGCGGCGGCGCGCGTCAACAGAACGCGCGCTGCAGCGACCCGGCGGATGAGCGACAGAGGGAGCGCGAGGCGCCGCGCAAGTCTGAGTGTAAGGAGTGGGGGGCCCACCGAAAGGACGCTTGTGCAGCGCCCCCAGCCGTGCGTCAGCCTTCCCACGCATTTGCTATCACTCGGCCGCGCGGCGGCGGCCGAAGGAGAGGAGGCCGCGCACGGCCTTGGACGCCGCCAGGCCGCCGAGGCCGGCGGCGGAGGCCGCGCCGCCGACCAGGGCGGCGCCGCAGCGCGCCGCCGTGGCGAGCGGGCGGCCGAGGCAGGGGAGGGGCGCGGCAGGGGCCCGCAGCGCGCGCTCCACCTCCTTGGCGCCGACCGTGGCCGACGCGGCGCACGCGGCCTCGGCCAGCAAGAGGGCCGCCTCGGCGACGGCGCCCGCCAGCGCCGGCGCCGGGAGGGCGGCGATCGGCAGCAGCAGGGGCGCGGCGACGAGCGCGAGGCCGGCGCCCGCCGACGCCAGCAGCACCAGGCGCATGGGACCGAGGCGCATGGGGCTGGCCGAGCGGTACTCGCCGGGCACCGGGTCCTCCGCCTCGAGAATGGCCATGTCGTTGGCGGCGGCGGCCGCGAGGAGGGGCTGCTGCTGCGGCTGCGGCTGCCGCGCCGTCGGCATCACGGGGCGCGAGGCGGCCGAGCGGGAGGAGGAGGCCGCGGGCGCGAGGAGGCTGCCCGGGCACGAGGCGCGGCGGCGGCGCGGCACCACGGCGGCGGCGCCGGCGGCGGCGCCGGCAGCCACGGGAACGACGCGGCTAGGGCCGCGGCACGAGGCCGCGCGCACGATCAGCGCGGCGGGCATGGCCTTGCCGAGGGCGACGGCGATGCAGGGCTTGGCGACGCCGGCGTGGGCGAGGAGGACGGGGGCAGCGTCCTCGCTCGGGGCATCGTTGTTGTCGTCGCCGGCCGCGTCGGCGTCGGCAATCGCGGCAGCGGCGATCGCGGCCTTGGGCTCGGGCGAGGCGACGCGCACGACGATGGCGCCGTCGAGCTTTGCCCCGGCGTCCGAGAGGCTCGCGTCCGCGACCGTCGCGATGACGGCGACGGGGGCCGCGGGCTTGGCGGCGACGGCGGCGGGCGGGGCGTTGTCGCCGCCGCCCTTGTTTGCGGCCACGGGCGTTGCGCAGCTTCAGCTGGCGCGCGGCCGCCACGGCCGCCGCGTAGCTGGCGGGGCCTAAGGGCGAGCGGGGGGACGGGCGGCGGCGGCGGCGGCGGCGGCGGCGGCGGCGGCGGCGGCGGCGGCGGCGCCCGCGACACAGGAAACTCGGGCCCGCGCGCGCGCGCGCGACTGGCCCGCCAATTCGCCCGCACGCGGCGCGCCAGAGTGCGCAGCCCCCCTTCCAGCCATAGTCCGCGCTGTGCGTGGTCGAAACAACGGGTGCAACTCACCGCGCGGGTCACGGAACGAAAGGGAGAAAGAGGCACCGCTTCCGATGTTTCGCAGTACATGCTGCGGCGGGCGTGGCGGATCGGAGAGCTGCGCAGGGAACGAAAGGTTTCGCAAACACAAAATCTCACGCCTGGGCCTCGGCCCTCTGGTCGCGGTTGCTTGTGTGTATGAACGTAGGCTCATCAAGGAGACTGCGTGCGGGGAGGGTGGAAGATTGATGGGCCCTTCCGTCCGCCGGGGTGCTCTTGATAAAGAGAAACGCGAGGGGGGGGAAGTCCGGGTGCAGAGGAAAAGAGGGGAGTCGAGAGTCGACTCTCTCCCGCGCCCCTCACGCAAACGCACGCGTTTGCGCCACCTCTTTGTACCAGGAGGAGACGGAGAAGAGGGTTTGAGGCCGATCGGGGTCCGTTTAAACGTGGGGCAGGCTTCCTTTGGTGCTCGCGAGGTCCCGCGGCCGCGTCCAGTCGCGCTGATGGTTTGTTGGGTTGTCGAGTTTTCTTGCTGTCAGTGCGCGAAACGAAGGCGGGCGCGCGAACGAGGCGCGCGCGGGCGCAGCAAACATCGAAGAGTGCAGGCCGTCCGTGGCCTCGGAGCTTTGTTTGCTGCTGAGCGCTGCCTGGTTCGGGGGCCCTGGCCGCAGCTTGCGCCGTGATTCGGGGGGATTGCACTCTCAGGGGAACAGGGGGAGGAGACTCGAGGAGGAGGGGGGCACGATTTGCCTCTTCGCGAATCTCCGTGTCTGCGCCGACGGCGCGCGCCGCCGCTCGCCGCCCTCCATGGTCTTGACGTGACCAGGCAGGTGCAGGGGGCGGCAAGCCGCTCGTGCGGACGGCGGGGGCCGGTGGCTGGAAGGAGAGGGGCCGGCACGAGCTGGGCTCCCATCGGCGAGGAGGGAGCAAAACAGACCACCACCGTCGCGCCCCCGCTCGCCGCGTGCTCGCCGCGCGCACGCAGAGCACTGTTGCTGCTGGGCGCTTGGCCCCCCCCCGCCCTCCAGTCCTCTCTCGAAAGATCCATTCAACCCGCCGTCGAGGCGTAGAACCGCGCAGCAGAAAGCACGACTCGATCAGAGCGCAAAACTTGCAGCGCGCTTGGCCGCGCCGTGGAGCGGACGTCCCCTCCGCGCCCTCTCTCTCTCGCCGCCTGTCGCCGTTTCTTCGCGCAGCGGAAACACGTCTTGCGCTTCAAAAAGCCTCGATCAACGCCCCCCTCGGACACGACTCGACACTTGACCCTTATAAACTCATGACCTTGCAGGCCTAGCGCACCGGCGCACGGAGATCGCGCGGACCGGAGCGCGCGCGCGCGCGCAAACGAAAAAATAAACGACGACATCGCCCCTTCTGAATCGCGCAGCTCGCGTGCGCACGACCGACATGTCGGCGACCGGCGAGGACGGCCTGTGGGACGTGCTCCCGAGCTTGCTCACGGACGAGCAGCGGCAGGTCCTCGTGACCGTGCAGACGGCGGTCGCGCAGCGCCTGGCGGCGGCCGAGCGCGCCGCGGCCCGCCGGCGCCGGCGCGCCTTTTGCGCGGGCGGCGGCAGCCGCAAGAAGCAAAAGGGGAACGCCTCGTCGGCGCACTGCGGCGGCGCCGGCCGCGCCGACGAGGACGTCGAGGACGAGGACGACGACGCGCCGGACGACGGCCTCCTGCCGTCCGACCCGCGCGGCCTCGAGGACGTCGCGCACCAGCTGGACGACGCGCTGCGCGACGCATTTGCGCTGCAGGCGGCGGCCGCGCGGCAGCGCGACGCGTGGCGCGAGGCGGCGGGCGCGAGCGGCGAGCGCGGGCTGCCGCTGCTGCGGGAGGGGGAGGCGGACCTGGACCCTCTGGGGCCCGAGGCGCTGGCGGCCGCACGGCGCGTGCTGCCGCACCTGCTGTCGGACTATGGCGTCTCGCTGCCGGCGCCGCCGTCGGCCCCAGAGGGCGCCGGCGTCGGCGGCGCGGCCGGGGGCAAGGCGGCGGCGGCCACGACGGCAACGGGCGCCGCATCAGAAGCATCAGCATCAGCATCAGCAGCAGCGACGGGGGCGACGTCCACGCCCTCGGCGCCCGCGCGTCCGCCGAGACGCCAGCAAAGCGAGCAGCCGCAGCAACAGCAGCAGCAGCAGCAGCAGCAGCAGCCCGCCCCGCTGCCGCAGCCGAGCGCGCGCGACGCCGCCGCCGCCGCCGACAGCGACGCGCTCGCCGCCGTCTTTGCGGCGACCGACTCGTTCGACGCGTCGCTCAGCCGGTACGCGTGCGCGGCCCTCGGGTGGGACGAGGCGCGCCTGCGCGCGGCCATCGGCGCGCGCCGCGCGGTCGTGCGGCAGGCGCTCGCGCGCGTGTTCCGGCGCATCAGCCGCGTCAAGCGCGACGCGTCGTCGTCCGGCGCGGCCGCCGGGGCGGCGCGGCCCCCGCGGCGGCGGCGGCGCGCGTCCAACCAGGAGGACGGGGGGGAGGAGGAGGACGACGAGGGAGGCGACGGGGAGGACGACGAGGAGGACGACGACGACGATGACGACGACAATGACGACGACCACGACCACGACGAGGACGACGAGGACTACGAGGAGGAGCTCGCGCGCGGGCGCGGCGCGCGGGCCGGCGCCGGCGGCCGCAGCAGCAGCAGGGCCGCCGACGCCCACGCCGAGGAGGAGCGCGGCCGGGCCGGGCGCGACGCCGCGCGCGCCGGCGGCCGCCCCAGCGCCGTGCTCAGCCGAATCACCGCCGGCCTCATCGGCGACGGCGAGCTCGAGCTGCTGGACCAGCTGGCGTCCGTCGACGCCGCCGGCGCCGGCGGGGACGACGGCCCGCAGCAGCAGCGCAAGAAGAGCGGGGTCGGCGCGGGCAACGACAGCAGGGGCAACGGGCGCGCCTCGTCGCTTGGCGGCGGCGGCAGCGACGGCGGCGGCGGCGGCGGCGCTGGCGGCGGCGGCGGCGGCGGCGTGAGCGTGAGCGGCGGCGGCGGCGCGGGCGGCAAGCGCGGGGGCTACGCGCAGCGCGCGCTGGCCGAGCGCCACCAGGCGGCCATGCAGCGCCTGTCGGCCGCGCTGTTGGGGCCTTTTGGCGCCGCCAACGGGGCCGGCGGCGGGGGCGGAGGAGGAGCAGGCGGCACGGCGCAGCAGCACCAGCAGCAGCAGCAGGGCCGCGCCTTCGTAGCGGCGCTGCTGGCCGTCGCCGCAGGCGGCGCAGACGGGGGCGGCGGCGGCGGCGGTGGCGGCGGCGGCAGCGGCCCCGGCATCGGCGGCGGTCAAGCGCACAATCGGCAGCAGCAGCAGCAGCAGCAGCAGCAGCAGCAGCAGCAGCAGCAGCCGATCGGGTGCTCGTTCGCGGCGCGCACGGCCTACGTCCAAGCGCTCGTCGCCGACCAGATCGCCGCCGCCGCCGCCCCTGGCGCGGGCGCGGGCGCGGGCGCGGGCGCGGCCGCCTACACGGGCGCCGTCGGCGCGGTCGCCGCGCAGAAGGCCGCCGCCGCCGCCGCCGGCGCGCAGCAGCAGCAGGTCGGCCTGCTCTGGACCGCCGCGGCCACCGCCGCGGCCGGCACGGGCACGTCTGCGCTCGCGCTGTCCTCGGCCAACGCGCTCGTCAGGGCCGCCGCCGAGGCTGCCCCGGCCCTGCGGCTGGCCGTGGCGCGCTCGGCGCGCGCCGCCGACGCGCTCGGGCGGTGGCTGTCCGAGGCCGAGGCCGACCGGCAGGTCAGTTTTTTGAAATCGGGCCTGCGCGCCGCGCGGGCGGTGCGCTTCGCGCCGCGCGCGGTCGCCGGGGCCCCCTCGCTCGGGCGCGCGGCGGCCGCGATCGCGGCCAGCGGCGCGAGCCCGCCGGCGGTCAGGGCAGAGGCCGAGGCGCTGCGGGCGGCGTGCGAGGCGGCCGCGGCGGCGGCAGAGGCGGCAGAGGCGGCGGCGGCGGGAGGGGGGAGCGGGGGGGCGGCGCAGGGACCCTGGCGGGACGACGAGGTGATGGAGATCGAGAAGCTCGGTGGCGGTGGCGGCGGCGGGCCCTCTGCGCGCCTGCGGAGCGGCCTCGCGGCGATGGACGTGGACGGCCGCGGCCTCAAGCAGGAGCAGGAGCAGCAGCAGCGGCGGCAGCAGGGCGGCCCCGCGGCGGCGGCGGCGAGGGCGGCGGCGGCGGCGGCGGGCGGCGGCGCGACGGTGGCGGCGGCGGCGGGGCTCGCAAGGCAGCAGCGGCAGCACCGCCTGGCCGAGACCGTGCGCCTCAAGATCCGCGCGATGCGCGAGGCGTCCACCGAGGCCGCGGCCGCGCGCGGGCGCACTCTTCTGGCCGCGGTTGCGCCCCCGGGCGCGGCGGCGGGCGTGGCGGCGGTGGCGGCGCGGCCGGGGTCGGCGGGACCGGCGGCGGGCGCGGCGGCGGCGGGGCCGGCATGGTCGCTCCCGCCGCAGCCGCCAACGTCGCCCCCTCTGCCGGCGATCAGGCGGGAGCCGTCTGGACAGCAGCAGCAGCAGCAGCAGCAGCATCAGCAGCAGCAAACGCAGCAGCAGCAGCAAATGCAGCAGCAGATGCCGCCGCAGCAGCAGCAGATGCAGCAGCCGCAGCAGCCGCAGCAGCCGCCGCCGCGGCAAGCCCAGCAGCCCCAGCTGTGGGCCAAGCGCCCCGCCCCCGCCCCCCTCTCCGCCGCCGAGATGGCCCGCCGCCGCGCCGCCCTCCAGGCCCTCCACCGCCAGCGCGGCAGCGCCACCGCCGCCGCCCCCGTGCCGCCCACCTGGGAGCGCTTGTCGGCCCGGCAGCGCGGCCTAGCGCTGGCTCCGGCGCCGGCGGCCTCGCACCGCCGGATGCTAGAGGCGGGCGTGCAGGCGAGCGCGGTGGTGGCCGCGGTGCACGCGTACAACGCCGCGGTGCAGGCGTACAAGGGGGCGCGCCCGCGGCGCGCGGCGCAGGAGGCGGACCGGGCGGCGGAGGCGGCCCTGGCCGTCGCGGCGCTTGGCGAGTCTGGCGCGGGCGGCGGCGGCGGGAATGGCGGCGGCGGCGGCTACGAGGGCCTCGCCGGCCGGTGGCCGCGCGCCGGCGGGCCGCCGGTCCTGCCGCCGTGCCCCCCGGAGGAGCGCGTCGACCTGAGCGCCTCGACCGAGGCCGACCGCTGGGCGGCCGACCCCGCCCTCAAGGCGTGGCTGCTGGCGGTGGCGACGACAACGACGACGACGCAGCAGCAGCAGCAGCAGCAGCAGCAGCAGCAGCGGGGCGGGGGGGCCGGAGGGGCCTTGGGCTCGGCCGCGCCCCCGTTGGTCGCCCTGCCGCTGGACGAGCGCGGCGCCGCGCAGACGCTCCCCGCGCCCGCCGTGGCCGTGCCCTGGTTCCCGCTGGACGCGGCCGAGGACAACGACCAGCGCGTCAAGCTGTGGCTGGCGGGCGTCGCGCTGCCCGCGCACGTGCCGACGGTGCCGCGGTGAGAGGAATGAGGGGGCACGGGGGAACGAGAGCGCGCGGCGTCGGCGGAAAGAGCGTCGGCGGCCGAGTGTTTTCGAGCGTATTTAAATCATCAGCGCATTGCCCCCCCCGGGAGTGAGGCTCGTGATCAGGGAGGCGCGCGCTGTGGGGCACTCGCTGATCAGGCGCGCGCGCGCACTGTGCGGAAGGAGGGACAGGAGCAAAGAGAGGCGAAGGAGAACAACACCGCCAAAAGTTTCTCTCGTAAGGACTCCCGCGCCTCGTTGCATCCGCGCCACCCCGATCGCGCGCCCACCAGGCGATCACGAGCACACGAAACCTGCCCTCACCTCGAGAGGCTGCGCCGCCCTGTCGTGAGGAGGAGAGCAAGCAAAAGAAGAGGAATGGCGGCTGACATTACAAAAACTCGTTGCTGTTCCTGCCTCCCGCGCCCCCCCCTCTCCCTCCCCCTCAGCCCCCCGCCCCCCGCCAACCAACCACGCACGCGCACGCATTTCAAGGTTTCAGATCGCCGATCCGCTGTAAAAGGGGGCGGCCTCCAGGGCGCCCGAAGACGCCCGAAGAGGCCAAAGCAAAAATTGTGCCTCCCGCAACCCAACGAGTGAGCCGCGGCAGCGCCGGCGCGTGCCGAAGTGCAAGGGCTCCGCGTCGACTCCGGTACCCGAGCCTGCTTGATCGCTCGAATACAGAGACAAGGTAAGTATGCAGATCAGGGGCTGCCGATGCGCGCGCTTTTGTAGGCGCCTCGGGGCGCCGGGGAAAGTCGCCCCGCTCCTTGCCGGCTTCTTTTATTTTTCACCTTTTTTACTCACGCGCTTCACCCGACAAAGTAGGGCGGCTGGCGCGCGTTGACCCCCTGCTCCCTCAGCGCCTCGGACACGGCCCCGAGCGTGAGCACGAGCCGCCGGCCGCCGCCGGCGCCGCCGCCGCCCCCGGCCGCGCCGCCGCTGGCCGGGCCGCCGCCGCCGCCCCCGCCCCCCCCGCCGCCCGCGCCCCCTCCAGCGGCGCCCCCCCCTCCGGCCCCCGCCGGCCCCGGGCGCCTCTGCATCTGAGCGTTGCGCTTGCACGTCCTGTTGTGGTTCGCGTGTGAGTGTTTGATGTTTGTGAGAGAGAGAGAGAGACAAAGGAAAAAAGCGAGAGAGAGAGAGACGGAGAAAAAGAGAGCGACAAGAGGCGCCGCCGAGCAAACGCCGGGAGAAACGAGCGCGCGGGTGTACGCGGGTTGTGTGTTGGTTCTTGTCGAGCCCTTTCGACAACTCAACTGCAGGGCGTCGTTGATGACGGTGGTCAGAAACATCTGCGTGGCCAGGCCCAGCAGGCGGACGCTGTGTGGCGGTCGTTGGTTTGTCCCTTTTTTGGGGGGGTTGCAGGCGCCGCGTCAGAAGAAACGGCAGTTGGAAGAGCGCCAAGCGGCGCCCCGTCCAAGGCAGAAAAGGAGCACACGAGAAAAAGGGCCCACTCACAGCCGCTCGTCCGCGCCGTCGTTCCCCGTCACGCGCAGGCAATGGCGCGTCAGCTGGTCCGGGACGGTCGGCTGGCACTCGTCCAGCCGCTGCAGCAGCTCGACGGCCCCGTCCGGCAGCGGCAGGCGGCCCTGCCCCCCGTCCGCCATGCTCGCCCCGCTCTCGTCGGCGGCGGCGTCGGCGTCGTCGGTGTCGGCGGCGTCGGCGTCGTCGTCGGCGTCGGCGGGCGGTCAAGAACGGTCCCAAAGTCGGCGCTTGCGCTTGCGCCCCACGGGACGGCGCGCGCGTGCTTGATGTCGGGCCGGCACGACACGTTCCCAGTGATGAACAAAGGGGCGATGCGGGGCGAGAAGAAGGGGAGAGAGGTTGAAGAGTGGGGTGAAGAGGGGAACTCTGCTTTCGAGCAAGAGAGGTTGTCTGCGTCTGCTTGATGGGTCAGAGGTGTCCGTGGGTCGGGTTGCCCAGTTTGATGCGATCGCGCTTTCGAAACGCCTCCCTACAATCGCTGAGGAGCTGCGGGCTCTTGCACGCGGCCGTAGTTCCGTCAGACGCCCCGAGAGCATCATGACCGGGACCACCACCCTCCGCTCCCTGCGCCTGCTGCGCCTGCTCGCGAGCAGCGCGTCGCAGCACTCCCACCACCACCACTACCACCACCGTCACCGCTCGATCGCCACGACCACCGTCGCCGCCAGCGCCGCCGCCGCCCCGTCGCCGTCGTCCGCGCCGCCGCCGCCGCCCGCCGGCCGCGGCGGCCTCTTCGGCGTGCGGCACCTCCGCCGGCCGGAGGACCTGCTCGCCTGGGCCGACGCCTCGATCGCCGAGTGCCGCGCCCTCGCCGCCCGCCTCGCCTCCCCCCGGACCCCTCCCGACGGTCCCGCGGTCGTGGCCCTCATGGACGCGCTGTCGGACGCGGCCTGCCGCGCCTACGACGCGTGCGAGTGCTGTCGGCACGTCCATGGGGCGCCCGCGTGGCGCGCGGCGGCGGGCGCGGCGTGCGCGCGGCTGGGCGCCTACGTGGCGGCGGTCAACCACGACGCGGCGGTGGCGGACAAGCTGGCGGCGGCCATGCGGCGGTATGAGCTGGGCGCGCGGGCGATGGCGCAAGGGGGGGGCTCCGGCGGAGGAGCAGCGGGGGCGGCGGCGGCGACAACCGAGGGCCGAAGAGAGCAGCAGCAGCACCAGCAACAGGAGCAGCATCAGCAGCAGGCGCCCCCTTTGCCGCCGCCCCTCCCGCCCATGTCCCCCGCCGAGGTCCGCGCCTTCTCCGGCGAGGCCGCCCTTGTCGGCGCCCGCCTCGCCGAAGACTTTGAGCGCTCGGGCCTGCGCCTGCGCGACGCGGAGAAGCGCGCGCGCATGCAGGCGCTGCTCGGAGCGTCGGCGCACTGGCCGGCGTCCTACTCGCGAAACCTATCGGGCGCGGGGGGGGCGTTGGGGGGTTTGGCGCTGGACGGGCTGGCGGCCGCGCGGCTGCCGCCCGAGTGGCGGGACGAGCTGCTGGCGGCGGGGGCGGCGGCGGCGGCCGGGCGGGGCGGGGCAGGGGCGAGGAATGGGCGGGCGCCGGGGAGGAGGGCGGCGGCGGGCGCCGGCCCCGCCGCCGCCGCCCGCTTGCTGCTGCCGCTGGACGGCGGGTCCCTGGCGCGCTTCCTGTCGAGCGTCCCGGACGAGGCGGCGCGCGAAGCCGCGTGGCGCGCGGGCCAGGCCTCTCCCTCGGCCAACGCCCGCGTCGCGGCGCGCATGCTCCGCGGGCGCGCCGAGATGGCCGCGCTGCTCGGCGCCCGGTCGTACGCCGCGCTAAAGACGTCGCGCGGCGGCGGCGCGCTGGCGGGCGCGCCCGGCGCCGTCGCCGCGTTCCTGGCCTCGGCCGCGGACCAGGTCGCGCCCCTGGCGGACGCCGAGGCGGAGCGCCTGCGGCGCGCCAAGTGCCGCCACACGGCCGACCCGTCCGCGCGGCTGCGCGCGTGGGACGTTGACTTTTACAGCGCGTGCGAGGGCGGGCGGGGCGGCGGCGCGGCGGCGGCGGCGGCGGCGGCCGCCCCCTACCTGCACCTGCCGTCGGTGCTCGAGGGCCTGGGCGAGCTGGTGCTGCGGGTGTTTGGCGTGCGCATGCGCCTCGAGCCGCTCGGACCCGGGGAGGCGTGGGCGCCCGGGGTCGTGCGGGTCGGCCTGCTCAACGAGGACAGCGGCGGCGGCGGCGGCGGCGGCGGGGGGGCGGAGGGCGCTTTTGGCGGCGGCGGCGGCGGCGACGACGACGGCTGGCGCTCGCCCGCGCCGCCCGCTCCCGGCGAACGCCTCGCGACCCTGTACCTGGACCTGTGCCCGCGCCCGGGAAAGACGCCCGGCAGCGTGCTCTTTCCCGTGCGCTGCGGCCGCGCCATCCCGCCGCCCGGAAGCGGCCTCGGCGGCAGCGGCGGCGACGGCGACGGCGGCGGCGACGCCGGCGACTGCTCGTCCGGCTCTTATCAGACGCCCGTCATGGTGCTGGTCATGTCGATCGGCGGCGGCGCGGGCGGCGGGGAAGGAGGCGGCGACGGAGGCGAGCGGCGCTACGACGACGGCGGCGGAGGAGCCGCAGGCAGCGGCGGCGGCCCGAGCAACTCGTCGTCCTGGTGGTGGCGGCAATCGGCGTCTCCCTCGCCGCCGCTGCCGCCCTCCGTCCCCGACCTGACGCTCTCCTGGCGCGAGCTGCGCACGCTCGTGCACGAGGCCGGGCACGCCCTGCACAATGCCTGCTCCCGCACGCGCTACCAGCACCTCTGGGGCACCCGCTGCGCCCAGGACGTCGTCGAGGTGCCGTCGCACCTGTTTGAGCACTTCCTCTCCGACCCGCGCTCGGCCGCCGTGCTCGCGCGCCACCGCGGCCCGGCCCGCGCGCCGCTGCCGGCCGCGCTGCACGCCCGGCTTCGCCGGGGCATGGACGCCTCGTTCCCGGCCCTGGAGCTGCAGCACCAGGCGCTCCTGGCCCTGGCCGACCAGGCGTGCCACGGCGGGGGGCCCGCCGGGTTCGCGCTCGAGCCGGCGTCGCTGCTGGCGCTCCGGATCGGGGGAGACGGCGGCGGCGGCGAGGGCGACGACGAGGACGAGGACGACGAGGAAGGGGAGGCGGGGGACGAAGGCGCCGTTGCGAGCATCGGCGCCGCGGTCTCCTCCGCCTGGGGCGCCCTGTCGGACCGGTACGCCCCGAGCGTCCCCTTCGTGGCCGGCAGCCAGCCCCACCTGCGCTTCGCCCACCTGTCCACCTACGGCGCCGCCTACTACGCCTACCCGTACGCCAAGTGCCTGGCCGCCGCGCTGTGGAGCGAGTTTTTCGCGCGGCCGGCGTCGTCGTCGTCGTCGGCGGGCGGCGGCGCGGGCGGGCCGCTCGACCCGGCCGCCGGGCGCGCGCTGCGGCGGCGGCTGCTCGAGCCGGGCGGGGCGCGCGAGCCGCGCGAGCTGCTCGGGTCCCTGCTCGGCGAGCGGGCCGGGCGGGAGGTGGACGGCGGTTTTGCGCCGGACCCGGCCAACTGGGTGAGGAGCGTTCGGAGCGGCGGCCAGGAGGATTGATTCGGAGCGGCAGCTCGAGCAAGCGGGGAAGGCGTCTCGTCGTTTCGTCGGCGGCGAGCGGGCCCGACGGACGGAAGCGCGACGACGCCCGTTTCTTTCCGCACCCCCGACCCGCTGCGCTAAACCAAACCTGTCGACTGATTCATTCGTGCCTGTGCATCGCCACAAGCGACCCCTTACCCCTGCTGTCCATCCTGCTGTGTTGTCCCCACCTCTCTTCTCCTCCCCTCACTTGCTCCGTCGATCTCTTTTGCGCGCGCGCGCGCCTCGGGCCCTGGACGCCTCCCCGCGTGTGAATGCGGCAGCTGCTCCCGCCCGCCCCCGCAGCCGATCGCCGGCGCTGCCTGGCCGCCGCCGCCGCCGCCTCGATGTCGTCGTCGAGCGCGGCGGCGGCGACGCCGGCGACGACGACGACGCCGCCCTCGGCGCGCGCCGCAGAGGCCCGCCCGGCGGCAGCAGCAGCAGCGCCGCCCGCGAAAAAACCTGGACCTACGCTCGTGTGCCTGCACGGCTACCTGCAGAACGCCGCGCTCTTCCGCACGCGCACGGGCAGCCTGCGCAAGGGGCTCAAGTCGCGCGCGGGGGCCTTTGCCTACGTCGACGCGCCGTACGAGGCGAGCGAGGCGAGGACGGTGGTTTGGGTGGCGGCGGAGGGCGACGAGGGGGGCGCGGAGGGCGGCGGCGGCGGGGAGGAGCGGCTAGCCGGCGGCGGGGCCGACGACGCGGCTGCGGCAACGGCAGCGGCGGCGGCGGCGGCAGACGCAGCGGCGGCCGCGCCCTCGGGCAGCGCGACCGACGGCGAGGCCGGCGCCGCCGCCCCTGGGGGGGCAGGCGGCGGGCGGAGCTGGTTCTGCTGGGAGGAGGTCCGCCGGCGCGCGCCCCCGGGGGGTGCCGCCGCCGCCTCCGCCGCCGCCGCCGACGGCGCGCCGCCGTCGCCGCGCCCGACGCGCCCCTCGCAGGCCACGCGCTACACGGGCTGGGAGGCCAGCTTCCAGGCCATCGCGGCGGCGCTCAAAGCGGCGGCGGCAGGCGAGGAAGGGGCGGCGGCGGTGGGGGCGCCGCCCGCCGCGGCGCAACCAGCCTCCGCCGCCGCCGCCCGCGCCCCCCGCTTGGGCCTCGTCGGCTTTTCGCAGGGCGCGGCCGCGGGCGCCCTGTTCCTCAGCGACCTCGCCGAGCGCCAGGCGCGCGGGGAGTGCCGCGACGTGCCCTTTCCCGCCTTTGCCGTGCTGTGCGCCGGGTTCCTGCCGCGCGACGCGGCGTGCGCGGGCCTGATCCGCCGCCAGAGGGCGGGCGGCGTGCCCGTCCTGGTCGTCACGGGCGAGAGCGACGCCCTCGTGCCCCGCGAGCGCTCCGACGCACTGGTCGCGGCCTTGCGGGGGGAAGAAGGGGAAGGGGGCGGCGGCGGCGGGTCTCGTCAGGCGGCGGCGCGCGAGTGGCTGCACCCGGGGGGCCACCTGCTGCCGACGTGCAGCGGCGCCTTCAAGGGGGCGCTGGTCGCGTTCCTGGATGAGGCGGAGGCGCAGACGGCGGTTGCGGCAGCGCGTTGAGACAGAGGAGGAAGAGCGCGGGCGGCCGGCGGCCGCGCTCCAAGAAGAAGAATCAGACCCTCTGGCCACTAACTATTTCATGTTTTTGTTCTTGTTGTTGCTTTTAAACGGGGCCCTGCCTCTCAGCGCGCGCGCGCGCGCTCCGGTTCCTTCTCCGAAAACAGTGGGGAAGGAGGCGGGGGGGGGGGGCGAGCGGCTAGAGAGGAGGGAGCGAGCAAGCGCGGCGCGCGTTTCCGCAAAAAACAAAAAAAAACAAAAAAAAACGCGACGTTCAAATAAATAACGGCGATCTGTATTCCTGTCTACTGCTTCTTCTCCGCCGCCGCCATCGACGCCAGCTTGGCCGCCTTGGCCGCCTTGCGGTTGTCGCTGCCGGTCATCGCCGCGTCCGCCGTCGCGTCCAAATCCTCGAACAGATCGTCGAACGATGAGTCGTCGGTGCTGCCGGGCGAGAGGCCGTCGGGCATGCTGCCCTCTCCGCCGGGCCCCGTGCCGTTCTTGCTCGGGAGCACGGGCGCGGGCGGCGCCACCACGCACGACGTGTGCGGCTTCTTGTCGCGCGGCGTGGTGAACCCCTCCTTGCAGGCGCTGCACATCACGGCCCCGGCCTTGTCGCTGTAGCGCCCGCCGCTGCACGGCGCGCACGACGTCGCGCGGAGCGCCGCGCTGGCCGTGCCCGGCGCGCAAGGGTCGCACTTGTTGGTGGCGGTGTTGGCGAACGAGCCCATCTGGCACATGATGCACTCGCTTGCGCCCGGCGCCGACACCGAGCCCGGGATGCACTGGCGGCAGCCGCCCGAGGACATGTACTCGCCCGCGCGGCAGGACGTGACGCTCGCGAGGGTCGACCCCTGGATGGAGGGCTTGAGCGCGCCGCCGGCGACTGTTTTTTGTTTTTTCGTTTTTTGTGTGTTCGCGATTTGGCGTGTTTGTTTGGGGGGGACGGGCAGGGTTGATTTTCAGTGTTTTTGTTGTGGTCGTTGGGGGAGGGAGGGAATGGGAGTGTGCGTGAGTGGCGAGGCATTGGCCGCGGGGCCGGGGAGGGCCGGGGGGGGGGGAGAGCAGAGCGGGGCGGCACTCTTCGGATAGACCTTAATTTAAAAAACACCGGCAGCGTCCCCTCCGTCGCTCCTCTTTTCGCCCAAAACAAATCGGGAGGGTCGGCCACCAATCTTTTCTCGACGGCACGCGCACACAAATAAAGAAGCACAACCGAACCAAAGCCAACACACAAAACTCACCCATCGTCTCCGTCGCGTTGACGCACGTGCCCGTGCACCCGCCGCAAAAGTCGTTGACGCACGCGCTCCCCTTTCCGCACTGCATGTAGGTGCACATGGGTGTGGAGCACTGCGGGCGGACCGCTTTTTTCCCAGGTTGGCCCGTGAGCTCGCACGTGGGGGCGTTGCCCGCCGCGAGCTTGTCCTCCTCGGGGGCGCTGCCGTCGACCTCGCACACGCCCGCGCACGCGCCGCAGTAGTCGGCCTTGCACTTGAAGCCCGTGGGGCAGTCGGTGACGGCGCACGGGTCGCGCCGGCACACGGCCAGGACCTTGCCGTTGGCGCAGGTGCGCGGCTTGAGCAGCATGTTGAACACCTGCATCCAGCTGCTGGCGGTCTGGGCGGTTGCGGGGACAGGGGTTTGGCACACGGCGAGGGCGAGGACGAGGGCGCCCGCCAGGGCGGCCGCGCGGCGCGGCGCCATTTGGGCGTGTGGGTTTTGGCGCGGGGGGGGACGAGCGAGAGAGAGAGCGAAGCTTCGGAGCTTCTCTCTGGTCTGCGAAAGGCGAGGCGTCAGGTCGGGAGTCACGAGGAGAGGGCTGCGCTCGTTGGCGGGGTTGTCGGGTGCGTGTCTGAGCGAGGTGGGTGGCGTGTGTGTGTTACACTGTATGTTAGTAAACGTGTTATGTGTGTGCGGGCGCGCGGCCGGGGCCTCTCGTTTGTGGAGGAGGGGGGAGAGACCTCGAACGGGAAGGATTTGCCTGCGTCTTTTTTTAGGAGGTGAGGTTTCGCTCGCCCTTTTCTTGCCCCTCCCCTATCCCGCGTGAAACGAGACCCCGCCAGAGCAGAGCAGAGTGAGCCTACTGACGCCCTCGAGCCCTTTATCCGCGCGCGCCGGCCCGGGAAGCACCGCACTGGCGGCCTGCGCCCGCGCTTCACCGGCAAGAGGGGTGCCGCCGCCGGCGCCGCCGCTCGCCGCTCGCCGCTCTCTCTCGCCGCCGACGGTCACGACCTCGCTCGAACAGCGCGGCGACCGACACTCAAAAAGGACGCGCAGCGACTCCCTCCCTCTCTCTGTCGCACGGCCACCGCCAACCACCCGCCACCGGAATAACCACAGCAGCACCAAGCCATGACGGAGCAGGCCAGGAGAGCGAAGAAGAGCGGCGGAGGGGGTTGCGTTCTCACGGGCAAGACTGAACTGCTGTCCGCCATGCTCCTCCTCCTCCTCGCGCTCGCGTCTGTGGCGACAGCAGCCGCCGCCGAGTTCAACCCAAGCAAGTGCAGCGCCTGCGACGCGGTCGCCGTGAGTGGTCCGCCTACGGTCGGCCGGACGACAACGGACACGTGTCTTCTCCGCGCCGCTCTCTCGCGCGCGCGGCGCGCCGCCGTCTCCGCCCATCGCGCTCCACCCCGCCCCTCTCTCTCCTCTCCTCTCTCACCCGCCACCCCACCTCCCCTACGACCGACCCTCATGTCTGTGTGTTTGCCTCGCACAAAAAACCCAAACAGTCCGAGCTCCGCCGCCGGCTCGACGGCGAGCGGCGCTCGGCGCCGATCGACCTGCGCGGCCGCATCGGCCCCGCGTCCGGCGCCGGCAACCGCCGCGGCCGCGTCATCGATTGGCGGCGGTCGGAGCAGCGGGCGGTCGAGCTGCTCGATGGCCTCTGCGCGCGCGTGGCGGCCGACCACCGCGCCGTGCCGCTCGACGAGGGGGGGGGATAAGGACGGGCCCAAGGTGTGGCGGCGCTGGCGCGGCGGCGCCGAGGGGGCCGCCGCCGCCGAGGGCGCCGCGCGCGCGCCGCCGCCGCCCGGCGGCGACGCGTCCCCGGCGCGCGAAGCAGAGGTCAAGGCGCTGGCGGCCGGGTGCGGCCTGCTCCTGGAGGAGGTCGAGGAGGGCCTGGCGGCGGCCCTGCGCGAGGGGCCCGGCGGCGGCGAGGAGGCGGCGGAGGGGCGGGAGGAGGGGGCAGAGGGAGAGGAGGAGGACGGGCCGCGGCCGCAGGCGCTCGACGCTGCTCGGCTGCTCTGCACGCAGCTGACTCGCCGCTGCGCCGGAAAGGAGGCGCACGAGGCGGCGGCGGCGGCGGCAAAGGCGGCGGCAATGGCGGCCGCGGCGGGGGGCGGGGGAGCCTCGCCGTCGGCGGCGGCGAGCGCGGAGAGCGACGACGAGGAGGGCGGCGGCGAGGCGGCGGGGGGCGGACGAGACGGGAGGACCGAGCTCTGAACGCTGGAAGACCGCCGACCGCGCCGACCGCCGACCGCCGACCGCCAACCGCCGACCGCCGACCGCCGACCGCGCCGAAGCGAGAGAGAGCAGCGGGGGGAAGCGAGACGCGCGTCGCTCGCGATTTGTTTTTTGTTCTTCTCTCTGTGTTATGTGTGATCAACGATCGTCGTCCGTTTCTCTCTCGGGCTGGTTTTGGTGTTGCGTTGTTTTAGGGGGCGCTCGAGGGAAAAGAAGGGGGGTGGGGGGGTAAAGGGGGAGGAAGAAAAAACGAGGTCAAGTCGGGGGACGGCGGGCGGCGGCGGCGCCCAAAAGAACGCTGCGCGCTCGCACAACAACAATCGAAAAACAAGAGCCGATCGGCGGCCCCTCACGCCGCCTTGCCCCGCGCCGCCGCCGCCTCCTCCGCCTTCTGCCGGTCCGTCGCCGCCGTGTACAGGTACGTCCCCAGGATCGCGACCGCCGACCCGACCCAGTTTAGCGGGGAGACCGGGTTGCGGAAGAACAGCACGGCCGACACCACCACCGCCACGCGCTTCATGGTGTTGGCGACCGAGAAGGTCACGGGCGACACGCCCGTGTCGAGGACCATGTACGAGGCCTGGTTGTACAGGTGGTAGAAGAGCCCGCCCCAGGCGAGCAGGGCCAGCAGGGGCGCGGGGCCGGCAGAGGCCGTGGCGGCGCGCCAGGCGGCCGGCCAGAGCGCGCCCTCGGCCACATAGGCGGCGGGGGCGCAGTAGAGGAGCGAGCAGAGGCTGATCATGCCGAACAGGTTGATGCCGTCGACGTCCTGCTCGTCGTTTGTTTCGTTTGGGTCGTGTTGGTGGGTGGGTGGGTGTGGGTGTCGTTGTTTTGGGGATTTAGATTTAGGGCGTCGGTTGGTTTGTGTGGTTTGTTTTTTTGGGTCGGAGGGGCGTTTTTTTCGGGTCGAAGACCGTTTTTAAGTCTCCTTTTAATCTCTCTTCTCTCTCGCTCGCGCCCATCCAACCGATCGATCAACATCCAGAACGCACCTTGTACTTGTTCAGGCTCTTCTTCGAGTAAATGTTGCGCAGCACCATGCCGAGGTTGCTCACCATGGCGTTGCCAAACCCTCCCCACGCGAACGACACCTCCTTTGCCGCGCTGAGCGAGCAGCCCGCCACGATGGGCAGAAGAGACAGCCAAACGTAGACAGGGGGCGCGGGCGTGCCCAGGATCGGGCCCTGCAGCAGGACGGAGAAGACGGGCTCGGCCGACTTGATCACGTGCGTGAAGCTGACCGCGACCTGCGAGAAGGCCACACAGGCGGACACGTGGCCGACCGTGTGAAAAAAGGCCACGGGCAGCAGCGCGCCAAGAAACTCGCGCGACGGGCGCGGCGGCCGCGGCTGCAGCCCCGTGGCCCAGAGCGCGAGCATGAAGAGGCCCGAGGCGGCGAGCTGCCACGTGGCGATGAGCCATGGGCAGGGAAAGCTGTTGAGGGCGGTCTTGTTGAGCAGGTTGAACACGATGTTGAACGCGTACCAAAAGAGGATGTAGGCGGGCACGCGCCACGCCGCCAGCGCGGGCTTGCTTGCGCTGCCGCCGCCGCTTGCGCCGCCGCTTGCGCCGCCGCCCGACGCCGACGCGCAGACGATGGCAGCGCGGCGGCGCTGTTGCTGCTGCTGCTGCTGCTGCTGCTGCTGCTGCTGCTGCTGCTGCTGCTGCTGCACCGCGACCACTCGGCTTGGCCGCGGGATCACCGCCGCGGCCTTGGCCCTGCTGCTGGCCGCGGGCGCGAGGGCTGCTGCTGCTGCTGCTGCGCTCGCGGCAGCTGCCGTCGCCCGCCCTGCTCCTGCCGACAGCGACAGCGGGCGCCGCGAGGCCCCTCGGGCGCTCACGGCGAACCCAGCCGACCTCTGCTGCTGCTGCAGCATCATTGCGGATTGGTCTGGGGTGGGGCGATCCCACGGAACTTTTTAATTCGAAAAGCAGTTGGTCCCTTTTTACGACACGCCTCTTTGAAACGAGGTTGAGTGTCTGCGTGAGTGTGTGTGTGTGCGTGACGGGGTGGACGACGCGGCGCCCAACTATTTGTGTGCGGCGTAACGTCCCGGCAACAGCCGGCGAGTTTTCGGCGGCGGCGGCGGCGGCGTGGAGGAGGACTACGCCGCACGACGGCCGTAAGACTCGCGGGGGGGGGCGACAAGGGCGGGGCGGCTAGAAACGACGAGACGAGGGCGCCCCCCCCGCTCCTTTTCCCCTCTGCCTTTTTTTCCCTGCCTTTTTTCCCCTGCGTCCACCCGTGCGGTGGACCGGGCTCTTGGTTGTTACAGCTATCGCCTTAGCGAACTGATATCCCGAGTGTTAGTATTATCGCGGTCGCACGACCTCTCGTCCACGCACAACACCCTTCAACCCGAACATCATTGGCAGCAGCAGCAGGTACACACAGGACAAAACGAGCGGCAGCGTCGGCGCCCGTTCGGCCGCCACTTCGCTTGGCGTGTTCCTTTTGCCTGTCGGCGCCGCCCTCAAAAAAAAAACACCTTGACCTTTTGCCGCACCCAAATCCATGCAATTTGTGCACCCGATCCATGCAATAAGCGCTCACTTTTATTAGATTGTCCACCGAAACAGTCCGAGGCCGCACGCACGTCTCACAGATAGGAGGCTCCCCTGTCCTCCAAAGCTTTTCGTCCCTGCTTTTCGTCCCTCGCGGCCGCCGCCGCAAAACAAACAAACATTTGACTTGAAAAAGCAAAACTCCAACGCCGAAACCTCCTTCCCTCCCCAGCAGCCTCGCCATGACCGCCGAGCACGAGTGCCAGGCCGCGGCGCCGCCGAGCCCCTTGTCCTGGGGCCACTGGCGCACGCGCGCGGGGGACGCGGCGCCGCCGCGGACCGCGGCGGAGACCAGAGGCACCGGTGGCGCCGGCACCGGAAACGGCGCCAAGCCGCCGCCCTTCGGCGCCGCCCCCGGCGCAGTGGACCCGGCGACCATCGCCGCGCGCGCGGGCCTGGAGACGGGCGCCGCCGCCTCCAGGAGCCACATGTTCTACGGCCCGGCGGGGGCGGCCGCCCGGACCCTGCGCGGCCGCGCGGGGGCGCTGCGCTGGCTGCTGCCCGCCGGCGCCGCCGCCGGCCCCGCCGCCGCGGGCGCGCCCTCCGCCGGCGCCGCCGCCCCCCCTGCCGGCTTCGAGGCGCTCGTGAGCGCTGCGGCGCGCGGCCGCCGCGGCGACCACATCGTGACCCAGGGCGGCAGCAGCTTCGTGGCCCTGACCGCCGACCGCCACGACGGCGTCCCGGCCTTTGAGCGCTGCCTCGACCGCCGCTGGGCGGGCAAGACGAGCGCGACGAGCGTCGGCGGCGCGGCCGCACCCGCGGCGGCGGCGTCGGCGGCCGCGAGAGCGCCCGCGGCGGCTGCCGCTTGGCAGTGCGCGCCGTGGGTCTCGCCTCCGCCCGGCGCCGCGGCGGGCCCCATGGCAGGCCTCGGAGGCGGCGGCGACCGTGAGGGCGACGGCCGGCGCTCTTCGTCGGCGCCGCCTGCGGCTGGGCGCAGCAGCAACGTCGGCGGCGACGCGGCCTGGCGGCCGAGCCGCGGGCGGCCGAGGACTGCGGCGGGCGGCCGCGGCAGCGGCGGCAACACGGCGGGGATCCCGGTTGCCGCGCGCTCGCACCTGCGCGCTCTGACCGGCGCGCTCGTCGGCGTCCAGGACGATCGCGAGGAGGAGGCGGAGAACAAGCGGCGGCGGATGGGCCGGTCTGGCGGCGGCGGCGGCGGCGGCCGGCCCTCGAGCGCTCCCCTGGACGGCTGCCTGCCGCCGCCGCGCCCGCCGTCGTCGAAAGGCGCGGGCGCCGCGCGCGCGTCCTCCTCCGCGGCCAGGGGCGGTGCCGCCGCGTGCCTGCGCGGCCAGGGCCTGTCGCCGCGCTCGCGCGCGGCGTCGAGCCGCAAGCTGCGCTCGGCATGGCCCTCGGCCGGCGGCGGCTCCTCCCTCGGGCGCCGCGCCGCGGCGCGCGCGCCCTTTGCCGCCGGCAGGACGCGGCCCGACGGGGCCGAGTGCGACGACGGCAGCTGCGACGACGACGACGCGGACGGCGACGGCGACGGGCCCGACCCGCTCATGTCGGGCGTCCGGCGCGGCGGCCTCGCGCCGCCGTCCGGCCCCGAATCGTTTGTGTTTGCCGGCCGCGGCCGCCGGCACCGGGAGGGCGTCGTCGCCGCAGAGCTGCGCGCGCCCTCGCCCGTTATGCTGTCGGCGGGCACGCCATCGCCCACGCTCACGGCGCAGCACTGGCTGCAGGGGTGCGGCCCGCACCAGGGCGGCCGCACGCCCGCGGCGGCGGCCGCGGTGGCGGCGGCCACAGTGGGCGGCGTGACTTGGGCGGCAATGACGTCCGGCGGCGGCGGCCCCGGCAGCAGCGGCGGCGGCGGCAGCAGCGGCGGCGGCAACAGCACCGCCCGCCTGACCCCGCTGCCCCTCGCGGCCGACGACGACAGCATCGTCTCGGCCGCCACGGGCCTCGTCTCCCGCCGCGCCCCGGACGCCGTGCGCGCCGCCCCGCCCGGCTCGGCCGCCTCGGCGCACGCGCACCGCCGCGTGCGGTCCGAGCTGCACGGCAACGCCGATGGGCTGGCAGCGGCGCCCGCGCCGCCCCCTTACCGGGGCCGCTTCGCGGGCGCGCTGACGGCGTCGTGCTTCCGCTTCACCCCGGACGGGACGGTCGTGCTGGCGGCGGCGCCGCGGTCGTCGCCGTCCCCCCCGCCGTCGCCGTCCGCGGCGGGCAGCTCTGGCGGCGGCGGCTGCGGCTTTGGCGGCAACTGCGGCGACGCAGGAGGCGACCTCGGCGGCACCGAGGAGCAGCAGCAGCAGCAGCAGGGCCTGTCGTCGGGGAACTCACCCCTCGCGTCTCCCACCGGCGGCGGTGCTACGCTCGCCCACCTCCCGGCCTCCCTGGGCGGCGGCCTGCTCCTGGCCGACGGGACGGTCGCCTTGCCGGCAATGCCGTTTGCCGCGCGCCGGCGCACCGGCGGCTTTCGGCACGGCGCCGGGCAGGCGTCGCTTGTGGCGTGCGAGCAGGGCCTGACGCTGCCAGCGCTGCCGCCCGCGCGGGGCCCCAGGGCGGGCGAGACGAGCTACGACGCGGCCTTTGGCGGCGGCGGGGGCAACGGGATGCAGTCCGGCGGCGAGTGAGATAAAAAAGGGAGCGCCGCTCGACGGGACGCGACGCAGACAGAGGGCGCCTTTCGTCTGTTTTTCTCTTTCGTTTCCCGTTCGTGGCGTGTTTTTGAGTCTTGACGACGTGGTGTCGGCGGACGCGACGGGGAAGGCGGTTGCATCGGCAGCTCTTTTGGCTCGTTTAGTCATTTGGGTGGAATGCGCGCGCGTTCTTTTTTGATCATACACACGACGGCTGAAGGGCCACGGGCCGTCGACAAAAGGAGGAGGGAGGAGCGAGCGAGCGAGCGCGAGAGACGAAAGCGAAAAAGAAAAGAGTCTGGGCGCCGCGCCCCATCAAGAGGGGAGAGGACGGGCCGACTGTCAAATCCCCCCCCCCCGCAAAACTTCGCCGTCGCGCTCACTGCTGCGCGCACTGCACGCGCTGCCCGCCCGGGCCCCGCATGCCGGGGCCGTCCTCGTCGCCCTCGCTGTCGCTCTCGTACGCGGCGCCGCTGCCCGAGCGGCCCGCCCGCGCGCGGTGCTTGAGCTCCTCCTCGATGTCCGCCACGGGGCGCATGTGGCACTGCTCGGGCTCCTCCTCGTCGTCGTCGTCGTCGTCCATGGCGGCGGCGGCGGCCGCCGGCGCCGCGCCGTTGGCGGCCGCGGCGGGCTCTGCGTCCGACTTGGGCCCGGCCTTGCCCGCCGCGCCGCTTCCGCCGGCGCCGCCCGCGCTCGCCGGCAGGGCCGCGCGCAGGGCCTCGGCCGCCGCGGCCCCGATCTCCGCCGGAAAGTCCACGTCGAACTGGATGTACAGGTTGCCGTGCTGCCCGTGGCGCCCGTGGATGGGCATGCCCTCGTCCGACACCACGCGGAAGGCTCCGTGCGCAATCACCGCGCCGGGGGGGCTGGTGACCCGCAGCACCCGCCCGTCCATGTGCTTGACGCGCAGGCTGCACCCGCACAGGGCGTCGCGCAGGCTGATGCGCCGCGTGACCAGGAGATCGATGTGGTTGTGGCTCAGGCGCTTGAAGAAGGCGTGCTCCTTCTGCGCGATGACGAGGACGACGTCGCCAGGCTCGAGCCCGGGCTCGGTGCACCCCGCCTCGCCGCGCAGGACCACCTTTTTTTATGTTTTTGTTTTTGTTGCGTTTTGTGTTTGTTGTGTTGGTTTTGGTTTTGAGGTGGGGGGGGGGGGCAGGCAGCGCGTGTGTATTTGGGAGGAGGGAGCGGGTGAGCGGCGCGCGCGCAGACAACAAGAAGCAAAGAACCGGGGAGGGCCGAGAGAGCTTTGCGGCCCTCCCCGCTCCCCCGCAAAAACACGACCACAAACAAGAGCAGCAAACCACCGACAAGCCCCCCCCCCCCCCC
>Ga0105054_10003639_pt1 | contig 23730 bp, 19 predicted proteins | sample BON02_FD_78091 | JGI IMG/M metagenome (GOLD analysis project Ga0105054, IMG submission 78091) | Freshwater microbial communities from Lake Bonney liftoff mats and glacier meltwater in Antarctica - BON-02 (megahit assembly) | ecosystem: Environmental > Aquatic > Freshwater > Ice > Glacier...
CAGGCACGGATGTCGTCGGGCCGGCCCTCGCGCGCCTTCAGGGGGAACAGCGGGTCGGCGATCAGCGCGCGCACCATGCCGACCATGTCGGCCTGGCCCTCGGCGATGACACGCTCGGCTGTCTGGGCCTGGTTGACGCGACCGGCGACCAGCACCGGCGTCTTCAACTGCGCCTTCAGCGCCCCGGCCTGGGGCGCGACATGGGCCTGCGGCACCGCCATATGGGGAAAGACGTCGATCCAGCCCCGCGTCGTCGCCGTGTTGCCGCCGATGATGCTGAAGTAGTCGACCAGGCCCATCGCCTCGAGCGCCTTGCAGACCTCGAGCACCTCGCCGGAATCCATCGCGCCGGGCGTGGGATCGCCGTCGGAGATGCGCACGCCCAGGATCATGCCTGGTCCCATCGCGGCTCGGCACGCGGTCAGGACTTCGGCCAGGAAGCGCATGCGGTTTTCCAGGCTGCCGCCGTAGTCGTCCTGCCGCCGGTTGGTCCGCGGATTGAGGAACTGGGCGATCAGGTAACCCATCGAGGCCAGGATCTCGACGCCGTCGAAGCCGCCCTCGCGCATGTGGCCGGCGGCCTTTGCATAGGCCTCGGCAAGTTCGGCGAGCAACGCGCACGATGCGGGTACCGGGATCAGGCCGTAACGCTCGAACGGCACGTCGGAGGCCGAAAACACCGGGCGGCGGGAACCATCGTGAGTCGTGCGCATGGCCGCGCCGGGATGGAAGAGCTGGCCCAGCAGCTTGGTGCCATGGGCCTGGACGGCCTCGGCCAGGCGCGCAAAGCCGGGCACCACGCCGGGCCGGCCGGCGAGCACGTAGCCGCTCTCGACGTCGAAGCTCTCGTGCATCGACATGCCCTCGATGACGATCATGCCGACGCCGCCTGCCGCGCGCGCCGCGTGATAGGCGATCATGCGTTGCCCGACCATGCCGCGTTCGGGCAGCGACGTGCCGTGCGGCGGGAAGAACAGCCGGTTGGGCACCGTGTGGGCGCCCAGCGCCAGCGGCTCGAAAAGGTGGGGAAAAGCGGACAAGGGCGCGCTCCGGCGGCAAGATGGCTGGCTCAATTTAGAAGCACAACTTTACCTTGGGTGCAAATCGTCATGTTGATATAACCATCGCGCCTTCTGGAGTTCCGCGATGCATGCTCCCGGTGTTCCCCTGCGTTCCGGCTGGTCCGAGGTTGCCGAACTGCTCGGCCCGGATGCGATCGAGGCCATGGATCGCCCGATTGGGCAGGCCAGCGCCCTGCCCAATGTCTGCTACACCTCGCCGCGCTGGCAGCAGCTTGAATACGAGCGCCTGTTCTCCCGCTCCTGGTTCGTTGCCGGTTTCACCCACGAAATCCCCGAGCCGGGCGATGCCCTGCCGGTCGAGGCCGCGGGCATGCCGCTGCTCCTGCTGCGTGATCGCGACGGCGCCGTGCGTGTCTTCCACAATGTCTGCCGCCACCGCGGCGCGGTGATGGTCGCCCAACCCTGTTCGGGCCTGAAGTTCCTGACCTGCCCCTACCACGCCTGGGCCTATGGCCTGGACGGTGCCTTGCGCACCCGGCCCCATTTCCACGGCGGCGACCGCCACGACATCATCAAACCCGGCGACGATGCCCCGGGCCTGATGCCGGTGCGCGCCGAGGTCTGGCACCACTGGATCTTCGTCAACCCCGACGGCAAGGCGCCGCCGCTGGCCGACTACCTGGCCCCGGCGACGAAACGTTTCGCCGACTACGACCTCTCCGCCGTGCGCCATGCCGGCACCGTCAGCTTCGAGATCAGGGCGAACTGGAAGTTCGCCATGGAGAACTACATCGAGCCCTACCATGTGTTCGCCGCCCATCCCAAGCTGCACGCCTTCGTGCCGATGGCGGAGCGGCAGCCCTCGATGATCGACGGCCACGTCATGTGGAACTTCTATCAGTTCAAGAAGGCCGAGCCGGGCCGCGGCGAAGGCATGCCGCATTTCCCGAACCTCTCGGCAGAGGCCGCCAGCCGCGGCCTGTGGTTCATCCTGCCGACCGCCTTCGGCCTGGAGGTCTATCCCGACCACGTGGCGAGTTTCCACGTCACCCCGGTCGCGCCGGGCCTGTGCCGCGAGCGCATCGACATCTTCCTCGTCGGCGATGCCGCGACCGCTCCCGAATACGCCGAGGGCCGCGCGACCGTGCTGCAAACCTGGAAGGACCTCAACGACGAGGACGTCGGCATCGTCGAAAGCCTGCAGACCGGCCGCACCTCGCCCGCCTACGACGGCGGCCGCCACTCGCCCTACTGGGACGAGGCTCCCCTCCACCTCTCCCGCCTGATCGTCGAGGGCATGCGTTAGGTACGGGTTGCAGAAATACTCCCTCCCCCTTGTGGGGAGAGTTGGGGAGGGGGTGGTCGCCGAAGGCGAACGCGTCTTCGATGCGTGGCGCTGCGCGCCGCCCCCATCCTGTCCTTCCCCCACAAGGGGGGAAGGGACTCTGTGCCACCTTCACGCGAACACCGTGTTCCTTCTACGTTCTTGACATCATCGCATTGAGAACAAACTATGAACTTATCGATTCCCTGTGTCAGGTCCCATGCCGCTTTCCCGCCCCGAACCCGTTTCCGGCGCTCCCGCCGCCGACCTCGCCGATCTGCGCTGCCGCATTGCGGCGCTGGAGCGGCGGCCGGCGGCGTTCGGTGCCGGGCAGGCCGAAAAGCAGGCGGTCGCGCCCTGGACCTTCGGCTTCGATACCCTTGATGGCGCCCTGCCGCCCGGAGGCCTGGCGCATGACGCCGTGCACGAGGCTGCCGGGGCAGAACACGGCGACGGACCGGCGGCGGTTGCCTTCCTCGTCGCCCTGCTCGCACGCCTGCAGCGGCGCGACGGGCGCGAGGCGGTGCTGGTCTGCCAGAGCCGGGCGGCGGCGGCGCGTTTTGGGCGGCTCTATGGGCCGGGCTGGCGCGACCTTGGCCTCGATCCCGCGCGCGTCCTCCATGTCGCCGTAAGGCGCGATGCCGATGTCTTGTGGGCGGCCGAGGAAGGCCTGCGCTGCGGCGCCCTGGCCGCCGTCCTGGCCGATCTCGACGGCGCCGGTTTCACCGCCAGCCGCCGCCTGTCGCTGGCCGCCCAGGAAGGGCTGACCCCGGCCCTGGTGCTGCGCGACGACCGGCTGGGACCGGCCAGCGCGGCGGCCAGCCGCTGGCGTGTCGCCGCCCTGCCGGGTGCCGCCGACCCTTTCGACGAACGCGCCCCGGGCAACCCGCGCTGGGCGCTGGAACTGGTGCGCTGCCGCGGCGGGCGGCCCATGACCTGCAAGGTGGAGTGGAACCGTGAGACGGGTAGTTTCGGTCTGGCTGCCGCGCTGGCCCATCGACCGGCTGCGCCGGTCGTTGCACGGCCCTGGGCAGGCGATCATGACGGCCAGCGCAAGGCCGGCTGAACCCTTCGCCCTGGTCGCCCCGGGCGTCCACGGCCTGCTGCTGTGCGCCGTCAACCGGGAGGCACAGGCGCAAGGCATCCAGCCCGGCATGCGCCTGGCCGACGCCCGCGCATCGTTCCCCGCACTGGCCGTGCGCGAGGCCGAGCCGGAGGCCGACCGCCTGGGCCTGATCCGGCTGGCCCTGTGGTGCGGCCGCTTCACGCCCTGGAGCGCGCCCGACGGTGCCGACGGGTTGATGCTCGACATCACCGGCTGCGCCCATCTCTTCGGCGGCGAGGAGGCCATGGTCAGCGAAATCGAGACACGCCTGGCCGGGCTCGGCCTGGAGGCCCGCGCGGGTCTTGCCGATACGCCCGGCGCGGCCTGGGCGCTCGCCCGTTTCGCCCGCCCCGCCGAGCGCATCGCCGCACCGGGAGAAACCCGCGCCGCCATCGAAGCCCTGCCCGTGGAGGCGCTGCGCATCACGTCCGAGACCGGCCTGCTGCTGCGCCGTCTGGGCCTTGCCACCATCGGCGCGCTGGCCGACCTGCCGCGCGTGCCGCTCGCCCGGCGTTTTCCCTCCAAGGCCCAGGGCGAAGCGCTGCTGGCCCGCCTCGACCAGGCGCTGGGGCGACGTAACGAACCGCTCTCGCCGCTTTCTCCCCCGCCCGACTATCTGCGGCGGCTGGCCTTTGCCGAACCGCTGCTGCTGCGCGAAAGCGTTGAAGCCGCGCTCGCCGATCTGCTCGCCGGTCTCGTGCCGCTGCTGGAACGCGACCACCGCGGCGCCCGCCGCCTGGTGCTGTGGTGCTTCCGCGTCGACGGCAGCTACGTGCGCATCGCCGCGGCGACGGCGCGCGCCAGCCGCGACGCCGATCACCTCGCCCGCCTCTTTGCCGAAAAACTCGACGGCATCGACGCCGGTTTCGGCATCGACGTCATGGCTCTGCACGCCGCCCGTGTCGAACCGCTGGAGGACGACCAGCTTGCCCTGACCGGACGCGGGCGCGCACGCGACGGCGTCGACCGCCTGGTCGACCGTCTGCTGGCGCGTCTGGGCAGCGGCGCCGTGGCGCGCCTGGAACCGGCCGAACGCCACATCCCCGAAGCCGCCCAGCAGGCGGCACCACCCGGCCGGAGCGTCACTCCCTGGCCCGAACGCCCGGAATTGCCCGAACGCCCCTTCCGCCTGTTCGAGCGCCCCGAGCCGGTCGAGGTCATGGCCGAGGTGCCCGATGGCCCGCCCCTGCTGTTCACCTGGCGCCGCGTGCCCCGCCGCGTCGCCCGCGCCGCCGGGCCCGAGCGTATCGCCCCGGAATGGTGGATCGGCGACGACGAGGACGAACCCCTGCGCGACTACTACCGCGTCGAGGACACCGCCGGGCGCCGCTACTGGCTCTACCGCGCCGGCCTCTACCAGGACAGCGCCGCCAAGGGCCCGCCCCGCTGGTACGTCCACGGACTTTACGGGTGAGCGGGATGGCAAATGGTGGCGCCATCCAGGTCCTTCTCCCCGACGGGGAGAAGGAGGGGCCCGCGACGCAGTCGCGGGAGGATGAGGGGCCGCCCGGCAAGGAGAACCCCATGAACACCACCCGCGCCCGAAAACTCCGTCGCACCATGACGGAAGCCGAACACCGTTTGTGGCGCGCGCTCCGCGCCCGCCGGCTCGCCCATGCCAAGTTCCGCCGCCAGGTACCCCTTGGTCCCTACATCGCCGATTTCCTGTCCAGGCGTCCTCGCCTGCTGATCGAGGTCGACGGCGGGCAGCACGGCGGTCAGCGTGATGCCACCCGCGACCGGCACCTGGCCGAGCGCGGCTACCGCACGTTGCGCCTGTGGAACGTTGACGTGATGACCAATCCGGAAGGCGTGTTCGAGACCATCGTTGCGGTGCTGAAGGAGCAGGAGGTGCTTCTTGATTTAAGGCCGGCGCGTCCCCCTCACCCTCCCATGGCAAACGCCATGGGCCCCTCCCTCTTCCCGTTGGGGAGAGGGGCAGTCCGCGCCAACGCTTCCCTGCACCAGCGGCTCGATACCCCTCTCCCGCTTGCGGGAAAGGGCGACGCCCATGACGAAGGACAAACGCCATGACCCTCTATGCCGAACTGCAGGTGACGACGAACTTCAGCTTCCTGCGCGGCGCTTCCCATGCCGACGAACTGGTCGGGCGGGCTGCGGCCCTGGGGCTTGCCGCCATCGGCATCGCAGACCGCAACACGCTGGCCGGCGTCGTGCGCGCCCATGTCGCGGCCAAACAGGCAGGGCTGCGCCTGCTGGTCGGGGCGCGGCTCGATCTCACCGACGGCCCCTCCCTGCTCTGCTACCCGCGCGACCGCGCCGCCTATGGCCGGCTCTGCCGCCTGCTGACCCTGGGCCAGCGGCGCACGGTCAAGGGCAGTTGCGTCATCGCCATGGAGGATGTCCTGGCCCATGCGCAGGGCCAGGTGCTGATCGCCCTGCCGCCGGCCGTGCTGCCCGACGCGGGTTTCGAGGAGAAACTCGCGGCCCTCCGCGCCCGCCACGACGGGCCGCTTTATCTCGCCGCCTCCATGCTCTACCGCGGCGAGGACCGCGCCCGCCTCAACCGGCTCGCCGAGATCGCCGCGCGCCACGGCACGCCCCTGGTGGCAACCAACGACGTGCACCAGCACATACCCGAACGGCGCATCCTGCAGGACGTGCTGACCGCCATGCGCGAACACACCACGGTCGCGCGCGCGGGTTACCGCCTGGCCGCCAACGCCGAACGTCATCTCAAGCCCGGCGCCGAGATGGCCCGCCTGTTCCGCGGCCATGAGGACGCGGTGGCGCGCAGCGTCGAGATCGTCGCGCTGTGCCCCTTCAGCCTGGACGAGCTGCGTTACGAATACCCTGACGAGCCGGTGCCCGAAGGCACGAGCCCCCAAGAACATCTGGAGGCGCTGGCCTGGAAGGGTGCGGCCTGGCGTTACCCCAAGGGGCTGCCCGAGAAGATCCGCGCCCTGCTCGAACATGAACTGGCGATGATCGCCCAGCTCGACTACGCGCGTTACTTCCTCACCGTGCACGACATCGTGCGCTTTGCCCGCAGCCGCGGCATCCTCTGCCAGGGGCGCGGCTCGGCGGCCAATTCGGCGGTCTGCTACTGCCTCGATGTCACCGCCGTCGATCCCAACCAGATCGACCTGCTGTTCGAGCGTTTCCTTTCGCCCGAACGCAAGGAGCCGCCCGACATCGACGTCGACTTCGAACACGAACGGCGCGAGGAGGTCATCCAGTACCTTTATCGCCGTTACGGGCGCGACCGCGCCGGGCTTTCGGCCACCGTCATCAGCTTCCGCGCCCGCAGCGCCGTGCGCGAGGTCGGCAAGGTCATGGGCCTTTCCGAGGACACGGTTGCCGCGCTGGCCGGCACCGTCTGGGGCATGCACGGCGAGGGGTTTGCGCAGGAGCGGGTGAAGGAAGCCGGGCTCGACCCCGCCGATCCGCTGCTGCGCCGCACGGTGGAACTGGCCGCCGAACTGATCGGTTTCCCGCGCCATCTCTCCCAGCATGTCGGCGGTTTCGTGCTCACCCGCGGTCCCTTGTGCGAGATGGTGCCGATCGGCAACGCCGCCATGGAGGACCGCACCGTCGTCGAATGGGACAAGGACGACCTGCAGGCGCTCGGCCTGCTCAAGGTCGATGTCCTGGGCCTGGGCATGCTGACCTGCATCCGCAAGGCCTTCGAGATGCTGGAGAAACACGAAAACAGACACCTGACGCTGGCCACCGTGCCGCGCGAGGACGCCGCGGTTTACGACATGCTCTGCCGCGCCGATTCCCTCGGCGTCTTCCAGGTCGAAAGCCGGGCGCAGATGAACATGCTGCCGCGCCTGAAACCGCGGAAGTTCTACGATCTGGTGATCGAGGTCGCCATCGTGCGGCCGGGGCCCATCCAGGGCGACATGGTCCACCCCTACCTGCGCCGGCGCGATGGGCTGGAGGAGGTCATCTATCCCAAACCGGCACCCGAACACGGGCCGGAGGACGAACTGAAGAAGGTGCTGGAGAAGACCCTGGGCGTGCCGCTGTTCCAGGAGCAGGCGATGAAGATCGCCATCGAGGCGGCGAAGTTCACGCCCGACGAGGCCAACGCCCTGCGCCATTCCATGGCGACCTTCCGCAAGCGCGGCACCCTGCATCTGCTCAAGGACAAGATGGTCGACCGCATGGTCGACCGCGGCTATGCACCCGATCTGGCCGAACGCTGCTTCAGCCAGATCGAGGGCTTCGGCGAATACGGTTTTCCGGAATCCCATGCCGCCAGTTTCGCCCTGCTGGTCTATGTCTCCTCATGGCTCAAGCGCCACCACCCGGAGGTCTTTGCCGCCGCCCTGCTCAACGCCCAGCCCATGGGGTTCTATGCCCCCGCCCAGATCGTGCGCGATGCGCGCGAGCATGGCGTCGAGGCCCGCCCGGTCGACATTAACGCCAGCCACTGGGACAACACGCTGGAGCGCGCGCCCACCGGGCGCCTGGCCCTGCGCCTGGGCATGCGTCAGGTCGACGGCATGAAGCAGGAGGATGCCGCGCGCATCGTCGCGGCCCGCCACGAACCCTATCCCGACATCGAGGAGGTCTGGCGCCGCGCCGGGGTCTCGGCCGGCGCCATCGAGAAGCTGGCCGCCGCCGACGGCTTCCGCTCCATGGGGCTCGACCGTCGCCAGGCCCTGTGGGACGCCCGCGCCCTGGTCAAGGGCCCGGCCCTGCCGCTGTTCCAGGCCGCAGAGCAGCGCGAGCAGGGCAGCGAACCCGAGGTCGTGCTGCCCTCGATGCGCCTCTCCGAACACGTCGTGGCCGACTACCAGACCGTACGCCTTTCCCTGAAGGCCCATCCGGTTTCCTTCCTGCGCGCGCGCCTCGCCCAACGCGGCAACCTGCCGGCCGAAACCATCGCGCGCGCGCGCGACGGCCAGCGCGTCGCGGCCACCGGCATCGTCCTGGTGCGCCAGCGTCCCGGCAGCGCCAAGGGCGTGATCTTCATGACCATTGAGGACGAGACCGGCGTCGTGAACGCCGTCGTCTGGCCGACCGTGATGGAGACCTACCGCAAGGTCGTGATGACCAGCCGCCTCATCATGATCAAGGGCCGCATCCAGCGCGCCGGCGAGATCGTCCATCTGGTCGCCGACAGCCTGGAGGACATGACGGGCGAACTCGCCCTGCTTTCGGAAGCCGGCGAAACCCTGCGCGCGCCGCTCGACCGCGCCGACGAGGTCACCCGCCCCAGCCTGCGCGACGAAGCCTATCTGGCCGCCACCCTGCCCGCGCGGCACCCCAGAGACGCGCGGGTCATTCCACGGTCGCGGGACTTCCATTGATCGGCCCCTCTCCCGCTTGCGGGAGAGGGAGGGACCCGCCGCGAAGCGGTGGGAGGGTGAGGGCCAGCGCCGGTGCGTCCCCCTCACCCTCCCATGGCTAACGCCATGGGCCCCTCCCTCTCCCCGTCGGGGCGAGGGCAGATCAGAGCATCGACTTCACTGGGATCACACCGGCGCGGGCCTTGTCTTCCTCGTAGACGCTCTTGTCGCCGAGTTTGGCGTAGCTCTCTTTGGCCGCCGCGAAGCGGTCGGGGTCGAGTTCGACGCCCAGGCCCGGGCCGGAGGGCACCTTCATGGTGCCGCGGTCGGTCAGGCCGATGACACCCGCCTTGATGACCTCGCCGCCCAGTTCGGTGATGTGGGTGTCGAGCGCAAAGGGCAGCGCCTGGCAGGCTGCGGCCATGTGGAGGTAGGCGGCCTGGCCGATGCCGAGTTCGCCGGCCGAATGGAAATTCAGCCCCATCTGGAAAACCTCGCACATCGCCTGGAGCTTTTTGATGTTGGCGATGCCGCCCCATTCGAAGATATCGCCCAGGATGACGTCGACCGAACGCAGCTCGTAACCCTGGGCCAGGCTGTCGAGATCGATGACGCACATGTTGGTGGCAAACGGGATATCCACCTTGTCGCGCACGCGGGCCATGGCGACGTTGCCCCAGACCGGGTCCTCGTAATACTCCAGCCCGATGCGCTCGAACTCCTTGCCCATGCGGATGGCGGTGGCGGCGCTGTAGATCGCCTGCGGGTCGAAGCGCAGCTTCAGCTCCGGGAAGGCCTCGCGGAGCGCCCACATGTTGGCCATCTCCTCCTTCTCGGTCTTCACCCCGCCCTTGTACTTGATCGTCGAAAAGCCGTAGCGGTCGACCAGGTCCTGCGCGGCGGCCACGACCTGCTGTGTGCTGTCGATCTCGCCCCAGCCGTCGCGGTTGTTGTTGCGGTGGTAGATGTAGGCCGCGAACGGCACCTCCTCGCGCAGGCGCCCGCCGATCAGCTCGCACACCGAACGGCCCGTCGCCTTGCCCATGAGGTCCCAGCAGGCGACCTCCAGCGCGGCGATCGCGCAGTAGCCGGCCTTGCCGTAATAGAGCGGCACGAAGGTCGCCTTGGAGAGCATCTTCTCGATGGAAAAGGGACTTTCACCCAGGAACATCGGCGCGATCTCGGTCTCGATCAGCGCGGCCGTCACCTTGCCGCCGAGTGTCTCACCCAGACCGACCAGACCGTCGTCGGTGTGCATCTCGACGATGATGCGGGTCCAGTCCTCGTTGGCCCCGCCCGACCAGCGGATCGGGGCCACGAAGCTGACATTGATGACGGTGACGTCGATCCGGGAAATCTTCATGGGGCCAGCCTACCAGAGTGCGCCGCCGGCGACGTCGATGGCTTCCGAGGTGATGCCGCGCGCTTCGTCCCGGCACAGGAACAATGCGGTGGCGGCAATCTCCCCTACCGTGATCAGGCGGCCCTGCGGCATGTCCCTGGCGACAAGCTCGAAGTTCTCCTCCCAGCTTCCGCCCTCGCCGCGCCCGGCGCGGATTTCCGATCCGCGTTTCATCATGCCGGTGCCCACCGAACCCGGATTGATCGCGTTGCAGGTGACGCCGTAAGGCGCGCCTTCCAGCGCGACGCATTTGGTCAGGCCCAGCAGGCCGTGTTTGGAGGCGCAATAGGCCCCGTTGCGGGGATAACCGACATTGGCCGCGGTCGAGGCGATGTTGACGATACGGCCCCAGCCCCGTTCGATCATGGCGGGCATGCAGCGCCGGATCGTGCGGTAGCTGCCGTTGAGGTTGATGTCGAGCACGGTCGCCCAGACATCGTCGCTGTTCTCGTCGGTCATCAGCGCCTGGGCCGACACGCCGGCGGCATTGATCAGGATGTCGACCGGGCCGAAGGCCGCCACGGTCGCCTTGTGGAAGGTCTCCACCGTCGCCTCGTCACGCAGATCGAGCGGGAAGGCCTTGACCTGGCCACCATGCGCGGCGATGGCGGCAACCGCCTCGCCGACCTCGCCCTGGCTGGGCTGGTGGGCATAAGCGCCGCCCTTGAGCTCGGCGCCGCTGGCCAGCGAACCGATGGCGATGTTGGCGCCCGCACCCGAGAGCGCCTCGGCAATCGCCCGGCCCACGCCGGTGGCGCCGCCCGTGATGAGCGCGGTGCGTCCTTGGAGAAAACGTTCGCTCATGATCGGTTCAGCGTCCCTTTGCAGCCCGCAGCAACTGGTCGAAGCCGGCGGCCATGGCCGAAAGATCGTCACCGGCGGTCAGGAAATCGGCCGAGACATCCAGGCCGGCCTTGCGGCTCTTGGCGTTTTCGGCCCCGGTGGTGGCAAACAGCTTGCCGGACTTCCGGGCGGCGCGCGCGACACGGTTGAGATCCTCGACGTCGGCCTTGGCCCAGCGGTTGGGTCCGCGCCCGCGCGCCATGGAAAGATCGGACGGCCCCAGGAACAGGCCGTCGACCGTGGCCAGGGCCGCGATCTCTGCGGCTTCCTGCAGGGCGCCGACCGTCTCGACCTGGGCGTAACACACCGTCGCCGCGTTCTGCTTTTCCGGCCAGTTCTTGGCCGTGCCGCCATAATCCATGATGCGGCTGAAACCCATGCCGCGGCTGCCGGCCGGTGCGAACTTGGCAAAAGCGGTAACCTCGGCCGCGTGCGCGGCGTTCTGGATCTGCGGCAGGATGACGCCGTTGGCCCCGGCATCGAGAGCCTGCTGGATCGGCGCCCGTTCCGGCTCGGCGACACGGACATAGGTCGTCAGCCCCAGCGCCTTGCAGAACGGCACCAGGCGGTCGACTTCACGGACCGAAAGCACGCCGTGTTCCATGTCCAGGATGACGATGTCGTAGCCGGTGCGCGCGGCGATCTCGCAGGCATGCTGGCTGTCGGTTTCGAGCCAGAATGCGATCTTCAGTTTACCGGCCATGGGAAGCCCCTCCCCTGCGGGCAACGATTCCAAGAGGTTTGAAGAGATGACAACTCCTAGCATAGGGTCGGGCGGCCCCGCATGACATTTCGCCCCGCGGAGGGGATTTCATGAAGATCACCGGCATCGAGACCTTCTGCCTGTCCTGGCGCATGCCCTATGCCATCGCCTATGCAAAAGGTGAATATCAGGACCGGGAGGCCGTGCTTGTGAAGGTCTCGACCGACGATCCCGACATCGTCGGCTGGGGCGAATCGGCGGTCTGGGGCGGCCCCCACGGCTCCACCGTGGCCGTGATCGAGCAGGAACTCGCGCCGCTCGTGATCGGGGAGGACCCGCGCCGGCCCGAGCACATCTGGGACAAGGTCTTCCACGGCACCTACATGCACGGGCGCAAGGGCATGGTGATCTCCTGCCTCTCGGGCATCGACATCGCCTGCTGGGACATCATGGGCAAGGCCGCCGGGCAGCCGCTGTGGCGGCTGCTGGGCGGCTATGGCCGGCCGGTCAGCGCCTATCACAGCTCGGGTTACTACCGGCGCGGCGACACCCCCGACATCTTCGCCGCGCGGGTCGCGGAGTCCCGCGCCCTGGGTTATCGCGGTTACAAGATGAAGATCGGCAACATCCCCCAGGTCAACCACCACGAGGAGCGGCCCTATACCGTCAGCTTCGATGAGGACATGGCGCGCATCGCCGCGGCCCGCGAGGCCATCGGCGCCGACCGCAACCTGATGGTCGACGCCAACTGCGCCCTCAACCCGCGTGTCGCCATGCGTTACGCAGAAAAGCTGGAACCACTGGAAATCCGCTGGTTCGAGGAACCGGTGGCGCCCGAAAACGTGGCTGGCTGCGCCGAACTGGCCTCGCGCACGCGCATCGCCATCGCCGGTTTCGAGAGCGAGACCACGGCGATGACCTTCGCCCGCCTGATGGATGCCGGCGCCATCCAGATCGCCCAGCCCGATGTCGTCCAGGTCGGCGGGCTGACCGAGTTCCGCAAGATCGCTGCCTATGCCGGGCTGCGGAACCTGCATGTCACCGGCAAGAACTACAGCACCGCGGTCGGCCAGGCCGCGACCCTCGCCATGCTCTATGCCGTGCCCCATGGCGACTACTTCGAGGACGAAGCCGACCCCCTGCCCTGGCGCAGCGAGATCGTCAGCCGCCCCTACCTCACCCTGGAGAACGGGTTTGCCGCCCCGACCGACGAACCGGGCCTGGGGCTGGCAATCGACGAGGACAGGCTCAAGCCCTGGCTGGTGACGCCTTAAGCCGCGGCAGTATCGGGCAGACGGCCGGCAAGAAGACGGCTGAGCGCGCACATCACCGCCGCGGTTGCCAGGCACAGCCATAGGCCGCCGAACTGGTAGCTCACCCCCGACAGCACGGTGCCGGCCAAACGGCCCGCGGCGTTCGACATGTAGTAGAAACCGACGTCCTTGGTGACGTGTTCGGCCTGGGCATAGGCCAGCACCAGAAAGGAGTGCAGCGCCGAATTGATCGCAAAGACCGCGCCGAAAGCGAGAAGCCCGACGACCAGGGTCGCGGTCAGCCAGTCGGCCGGTGCACCCGCAACCGCCGCGGCGAGCGCCAGGGCGGTCGGGATCACGGTGAGGATGGCCGCCCACAGACGGACCTGGGCGACGGTGCGCGCCAGCGTCGTTTCGCGCGCCCGCAACAGTCTGGGTGCGGCAGCCTGCACCGCGCCGTAACCGATGATCCACAGGGCCATGAAACCACCGACCAGGAAAAAGGCCGTGTGGTTGCCCTCCTTCGTGCCGTCCGAAAGCACCGCGTAGAAGTAGAGCGGGATGCCGACGACGAACCAGACGTCGCGGGCGCCGAACAGGAAAAGGCGCGCCGCCGAAAGCCGGTTGATCGCCGACGAACGGGAGAAGACGTCGCGGAACGGCACCTTCCTGCTGCCCCGGGGCAGACCGGCCGGCATGGCCAGCATGACCGCGACCAGGATGATCGCCAGCACCACGGCCATGCCGATCACCGCTGCCTGGAATCCCGCCAGTGCCAGCAGGGCGGCCCCGAGCAGGAAGCCCACACCCTTCACCGCATTCTTCGATCCGGTCAGCAGCGCGACCCAGCGAAACAGGGCGCCGTGTTCGCCCGAGGGCGCCAGGAGTTTCACCGCGCTCTTGGAGCTCATCTTGGCCAGATCCTTGGCCACGCCCGAAACACCCTGCACCACCATGACAAACGCCACCGAGGTCGCGACCGCCCAACCAGGATCAAGCTGCGTCAGGGCAAGCAGGGCGCCGACCTGGAGCGCCAGCCCGGCATAAAGCGTCGAGGTGAGGCCGAAACGCGCGGCGATCCAGCCGGCACACAGGTTCGTCACCATGCCCATGAACTCGTAGAGTAGGAACAGCCAGGCCAGCTCGATCGGCGAGAATCCCAGGGTGTGGAAATGCAGCAGGACCAGCATGCGCAGGGCGCCATCGGTCAGCATGAATGCCCAGTAGGCCGCCGTGACGGCGCCGTAGGCCGCGACCGCACCCCGCCTGCCGTCCGGATCGGAAGCGGTCATCGGTTCAGAGGTCCGCGATCATCAGGCGGGCTATGTCGGCCATGCGGCAGACGTAGCCCCACTCGTTGTCGTACCAGGCGTAGATCTTCACCTGGGTGCCGGCCACCACCATGGTGCTGGGGCCGTCGACGATGGCCGAACGCGGATCGTTGAGGAAATCGGCCGAAACCAGGGCGCGTTCCTCGAAGCCGAGAATGCCGGCCAGTTCCCCCGCAGCAGCGGTCGCAAACAGCGCGTTGACCTCGGCCACGTCCGTTGCCCGTTCGACCTCGAACACGGCATCGGTGAGCGAGCCGTTGAGCAGGGGCACACGCACGGCATGGCCGTTCAGGCGGCCCTTCAGCTCCGGATAGATCAGGGTGATGGCGGTCGCCGAACCCGTGGTCGTCGGGATCATGGCGTTCAGCGCCGAGCGCGCGCGCCGCAGGTCCTTGGCCGGGCGGTCGACGATGGTCTGCGTGTTGGTGACGTTGTGGATCGTGGTGATCGAACCGTGGCGGATGCCGATCGCCTCGTGGATCACCTTCACGACCGGCGCCAGGCAGTTGGTCGTGCAGCTTGCAGCGGTTACCAGATGGTGGCGGTCGGGCTCGTAGAGGTAGTGGTTGACGCCATAGACCAGGTTGAGCGCGGGTTCTTCCTTGACCGGTGCGGAGACCAGTACCTTCTTCACGCCGGCATCGAAATAGGGCTGGAGTTTCGCAGGCGTCTTGAAGGCGCCCGTGCAGTCGATCACCAGATCGATACCAAGCGCGGCCAGCGGCAGGCCGGTTATGGTTGAAGCCTGCGTCACCTGCATCCGGCGTTTGTTCACCTGCAAGGCATCGTCGTCTGCACCGATTGCGGCATTCCAGCGGCCATGCACGGTATCGAATTCCAGCAGGTGGGCATGCATGGCGGCATCGCCCACGGCATCGTTGAGCAGCACGATGTCGCCCGCAAACCCGGCATCCTCCAGGACACGCAGCAGCAGCTTGCCCATACGGCCAAATCCATTGATCGCGATACGCGCCATCGTCGTTGCTCCATCGTTCGCGGCGAGCCTACGCGAAACATGATGACAGAACCGTAACACTCACCGGCAATTGCAGGGGCACGGCCTAGATGGCCAGGGTGAAGCGCGCCAGTGCGGCAGGATCGGGTTCGACACCAAGCCCCGGCGCGGTCGGAACGCATACGCGGCCCTCTGCGACCCGGGGGCGCTGCAGAGCGAGGCCGTCGCGGATCGCATTGGGCGCAATCTGCACCTCGAAGAGGTCGACTTGTGCGATGGTCGCCATGACATGCAGGCTGGCCGCCGCGTTCCAGTCCAGCGTGTAGGTGTGGTTGACGCAGGCGACGCCGTGGCGCGCGGCGATCTCGGCCACGCGCATGGCCTGGGTGATGCCAAGGCGCGCAACGTCGAGCTGCACGATGTCGACGCAGCCACCTGCGATCAGACGGTGCAGTTCCTCGACGCTGGAGGCCATCTCACCCGCCGCGATCGGAACCGGCGAAACCCGCCGCAGGCGCCGATATCCTTCCAGGTCATAAGGCGCCAGCGCCTCCTCGAACCAGTGCACCCCGTACCGCGCCATCATGCGTGCGCGGACGATGGCCGTATCGGTGTCATAGGCCAGGCCCCCGTCGATCAGCAGCCCGACATCGGGACTCAACGCTTCGCGCAGGGTCGCCACGATGGCCTCGTCGCCGTCAGCACTCTCGCCCAGCGGCACCCAGCCGAACTTGCCTGCCGGCGCGCCACTGGCCGCAAGTCCCCGCGCCAGCGCGGCGGTGGCCTCCAGGGTCGCTCCCAGGCCGCAGGTGCCGTACCAGGCAAAACTGTCGTGGCGAATGGGACCGAGCAGAGCCGACACCGGCTTGCCGGCCGCCTTGCCGCGGATGTCCCACAGGGCGATGTCTATGGCGGCCATGGCCATGCGCGTCAGCCCGTCGCGCCCGATGTTGAGCGTGGCGTTGACCATGGCCTGCCAGGCGCCGTCGGTATCGGTCGCGTCGTGGCCCACCAGCACGGCGGCCAGACCGCTCATGCCGTCGAAATGGAACGCGCCCTCGATTACGGCTTTCAGCATCATGGGATGGCTGTCGGCCTCGCCCCAGCCGACCAGACCGTCCTGCGTCGTCACGCGCACCAGCAGACCATAGGGGCCGCCATAGGCGCCCTGCACACCCGACGCGGCAAGCGGGATCGCCTCGATGCTGCGGATGCGGCGCATCGTCCTAGAGGATTTCCTGCCCCAGGCGGCGATAGATGCCGCCGGTCGTTACCCGCAGGCCTGGTGCAATGGCCGGGTCGCGCAGCAACCCGTCCATGGCGGCGTAGCTGGGAAAAGTCCAGACCGCCAGATGGGCGGGATCTGGACCCCAGACGCCGATGCGGCGCAGCACCAGTTCCAGGGTGCCCGCGCCGTGGCGCCCGGCCCGTGCGGCAAAAGCCTCGGCAAACGCGGCGTCGCCGAGGTCGGGATCGGCGTCGCAGTATTCGACGACATGGATGCCCTCGCCGAACGTCTCACGCGAGACGACTTCGTCATAGAGTCCGGCGCGCTGGATGTGGATGGTGCGGTGCATGGCCTGGCTGCGGGTGTTGTCGTGCCATGCGGGCGAACCGAAATAGTCCTCCCAGGCGTCCAGCCGCTCCAGCCCGGCGATCTTCCAGAATGCCAGGTAACTGGGCATCGGCCCGAACCGCAGGGTGCGGCCCAGTTGCAGGATCATGCGGTCGGCGTCGGGTTCGACCCAGCTCTGGCTCTGGTCACCCATGTGGCGGAAGGCCTCGATGGGAACGTGGCGATCACGCTCGATGTATTCGAGATAGATCATGGCCTCACCAGGCCGATCCGCCGGAGATGCGCAGCGCCTCGCCGGTGATGCCGCGCGCGCCTTCCGTGCACAGGAAGGCGGCGTAGGCGCCGGGTTCGTCGGGCTCAAGGAAGCGTTTCTGGGGCACCCACTTCTGCGCCATCATCGCGCGATACTGCGCAATCGTGACGTCGAGCCCGAGCATGGCGATTTCCTGCTGCACGCCGCGTTCGTTCTGGTCGGTGGCGACCCAGCCCGGGCAGATCGCGTTGCAGGTGACGCCATGAGGCGCACCTTCCAGCGCGACGCATTTCATCAGCCCGAGCAGGCCGTGTTTGGCGGCACAATAGGCTGCATGCAGTTCGCCGCCGTTGAGGCCCGAGGTCGAGGAGAACATGACGATGCGGCCCCACTTGCGTTCGATCATGCCGCCCATGCAGGCCTTGGTCGTGCGGTAGGAGCCGGTCAGGTTGACCTCGAGCATGGCCTGCCAGAGCGAATCGGGATGGCCGACGATGGTCGAACGGCCGGAATTGCCCGCCGCGTTGATCAGGATGTCGACCGGACCGAGCTGCTTCTCGATGGCCGCGAGGTTCTCGTCGACCGATTCCTGGCTGGTGATGTCGAGCGGCATGGCCAGCGTCGCCCCGCCCTCCTCGGCGATGCGCGCCCGCGCCGCTTCCAGGATTTCGTCGCCGGGCGTGTAGGCGCGCTGCGCGGGATCGAGGCGTCCCTTGCTGATCTCGGGCGTGAGCGAACCGATGGCGACCCTGGCGCCCATCGCGGCCAGCCGCACGGCGGCGGCCAGCCCCATGCCCGAGGCGCCACCCGTGACCCATGCCACACGGCCGTCCAGTTCCCCTCGTGAAGCCTGCGCCATCGCACCGTCTCCCCCTGCCTTTCGTGGCACGCGGTCGGGCGCACCTGCCCGTCAGACTAATCCCGGACGGCCTGCCCGCACCATGGCCGCATTGATGAGAGAAGCGACCTTGATCCGGCGGCCTCCAGAAAGGATGATCCGCGCGGGCCTCGCAAGAAGGCCAGGACGAGCAGGCCGGAGAACTCTCATGACATCGAAGGAAGCAACGGGCGGATCGTCCCCGTGGACGGTCGTGATCGTCGGCGCGGGGGTTTCGGGCATCTGCGCGGCGATCAAGTTGCGCCAGGCCGGGATCACCGACTTCATCATCCTGGACAAGGGCAACCGCGTCGGCGGCACCTGGCGCGACAACACCTATCCCGGCGCGGCCTGCGACGTGCGCTCGCACTTCTATTCCTTCAGCTTCGAACCGAACCCGGACTGGTCGCGTATCTATTCGCCCCAGCCCGAGATCCTGGCCTATTTCGAACACTGCGTGGAAAAGTACGACGTCGGCCCGCACCTGCGTTTCGGCCAGGAGGTGACAGAAGCGACCTTCGACGAGGATCGTGGTGTCTGGAGCCTCGACGTGGTCGGCGGTGCGCCGGTCGAGGCGCGCACGGTGATCCTGGGCTGCGGCCAGCTCAACCGGCCCGCCTTTCCCGAACTGCAGGGTGCCGGCAGCTTCAAGGGGGCGACCTTCCACTCGGCGCGCTGGGACCACCATGTCGACCTGACGGGCAAGCGCGTCGCCAGCATCGGCAACGGCGCCAGCGCCATCCAGTATGTGCCGGAGGTCGCCAGGGAAGCCGGACATCTCACCGTCTTCCAGCGCAGCGCCAACTGGATCGTTGCCCGTGAGGATCGCGCCTACACCGACAAGGAAAAACAGCGCTTTCGCAGCGTGCCGCTCGCCCGCCTGTGGGCACGCTGGAAGATCTACCTCGTCAACGAGTTCGACTTCCTGGCCTTTCTCAAGGAAAGCTGGCTGCGGCGCAGGCGCGAGAAGGCGATCCGCGCCTGGCTGGAGGAGGTCATTCCCGATCCCGGGCTGCGCGCCACGCAGACCCCGGACTATCCCCTGGGCTGCAAGCGCATCCTGGTTTCCAGCGACTACTTCCCCGCGCTCAACAAATCCCATGTCGATGTCGTCACCAGCCCGATCGCCCAGATCCGCCCCGACGGCGTCGAGACGCAGGACGGCCGCTTCTTTCCCCTCGATGTCATCATCTACGGCACCGGCTTCGAAACCATGAGCTTCGTCGGCCCCATCGCGGTGACCGGGCGCAACGGCCGCAAGCTCGACGAGGCCTGGGCCAGGGGTGCGGAGGCCCATCGGGGCATCACGGTGGCGGGGTTCCCCAACCTTTTCGTCTGCTACGGCCCGAACACGAACCTGGGCCACCACTCCATCATCTTCATGATCGAATGCCAGGTCCGCTACATCGTCGCCTGCATCAGGGAGATTGTCGGCCGCGACCTTGCCGTCTTCGACGTGCGCGAGGAGGCGATGGCGCGCTCGAACCGCCAGATCCAGGACGCGATGAAAAAGACCGTCTGGGAAGGCGGCTGCCGAAGCTGGTACAAAACCGCCGAAGGCAAGGTGACCAACAATTGGTCCGGACCCATCATCGAATACTGGTGGAAGACGCGCCGCCCAGACTTCACCGAATACGAGGAACGCCCGCGCGAGGGCTGAGGCAACCTTGCCCCCTGCGAGCGGCTTGTTCAGAATGACGACAGTCCAAGGAGTTGCCGCCATGACGACCGCCATGAGCAAGACCGACACCATCGAGGCGCGCCAAGTCGACTTCGATGCCATCCCCGTGATCGACATCGGTCCCTTCCTCACCGGCGACACGGCCGCCCAGCAGCGCATCGCCGAGGAAATCGGCCGGGCCTGCCGCCATGTCGGGTTCTTCTACGTGAAGAACCACGGCATTCCGCAGACCGTCATCGACGAGCTGATGGGCCAGACCAAGGGCTTCTTCCACCTGCCCCTGGAGGAAAAGCGCAAGGTCGACGCCATGCAGGTGCAGCGCCACCGCGGCTACATCCCCAACGGCGACCTTTATGCCGACATCAAGGCCAAACCCGACATGCAGGAGGGTTACGAGGTCTCGCTGGAGCTTCCCGCCGACGATCCCGACTACCTGGCCGGCAACATCATGTACGGGCCCAATGTCTGGCCCGAACAGCCGGCGGGTTTCCGCGAGGGTGTTTACGACTACTACGAGCGGGTCCTGGCCCTGGGCCACACCCTGTTCCGCGCCTTCGAGATGACGCTGGGCCTGCCCCAAGGCTGGTTCGAGGACAAGATCGACAAGCCCATGGGCCAGCTCCGGCTGATCTACTATCCGCCCCAGGACGGCCCGGTCGACCCCAGGCAGATCGGTATCGGCGCCCATACCGACTACGAGTGTTTCACCCTGCTGCTGCAGGACGAGGTCGGCGGCCTCCAGGTCGGCAACCGCGAGGGCGAGTGGATCGCAGCGACGCCGATCCCCGGCGCCATCGTCATCAACATCGGCGACATGCTGATGCGCTGGACCAACGACGAATTCGTCTCCACACCCCATCGCGTGATCAACCGCTCGGGGCGCGAGCGTGTCTCCTTCCCCTTCTTCTTCGGCGCCAACCACGACTGCATCGTCGAGCCGCTGCCGCAGTTCGTCTCGGCCGAGCGGCCCGCGAAATACCCGCCGACGCGCTGCGGCTGGTGGACCGAGACGATGATCACCGATGTCTATGAGTACCGGAAGGCCGCGCGCGGCAGTGTCCCCAACCCAGAACTGATCGCGGCCGAATAGCGGCATCAGGCAAGCGGTGCGGGGTGTAAGGCTCGCTCCGCAATCCAGGCCTGGCCGGGCCAAAACGGCGCCCCCCTGTTACGCGCAGCACTGTGCTTGGGCGCTGAGACGCTGCAGGTGTCTGGAATGAGTCTCTCAAAGCGCGATGTGGTGCTATACTGCATCCGTGCGACATGCCGTCGGCGTTGTTTTCGAATGCGTCGAATGCAATCATGTATTGAGGGAAAATTCCTGAATATGGCTACTGCATATTCACAATCTATCTATTTTTTATATTGTAAAGAAACATCTTTGGAGGCGAAACCGGCGTGTTTTTCCGTACATCGATGAAGTCGTCTCTGAACCGCCTTCATTTTATCTTTGGAGACAGGATCGCCTCGCTCTCGCACTCCGCTGCATCTGCTTGGTGTGACGCAGCCTGGACCCATTGCGTTGAGCACGGTGATCGAGACCGTCTCACGCTCTGCCCATCAAGGTTAAATCCGTGACGAAACGCAGTCCTCGGGTCAGGACAACCAATCGCGCGACAGCAGATCGCGAGTGGCCGGTGATCGGCTGGAATGAATGGCTGGCGATCCCTACACTTAATATCGACCGTATAAAAGCAAAAGTCGACAGTGGAGCGCGCACATCGTCACTCCATGCGTTCAATATTCAGAAATTCATGGACAGAGGCACGCCACACGTTGCCTTCGTCGTTCATCCCTTGCAGCGCATTGCCCGTCCTGTGATACAATGCACCGCAGAGATTCGCGACGAACGACTGGTGCGCAGCTCTAACGGTCACGAAGGCTACCGCTATGTGATCGAGGTCGAAGCCATTCTTGGCAGCCATACCTGGCCGATCGAACTCACGCTGGCTGATCGCGACGCAATGGGATTTCGGATGTTGTTGGGACGGCAGGCCATCAGTGGCCGCTTCCTGATCGACCCCCGCCGCGCTGCCATCGCCGGCCGCAGTTTTGCCAATCTGAAATATTCAAGATAACTGGAGTACGACAAAATGAAGATTGCACTTCTTTGCCGGAATCAGAATCTGTATTCCCACAGGCGCCTTGTCGAAGCCGCCGAAACTCGCGGCCACGACATCGATATGATTGATCATCTGCGTTGCTATATCGACATCGCCTCCAGCGATCCCGAAATCCACTACAAGGGCGAATCCCTGACCGGCTACGACGCCGTGATCCCGCGCATCGGCGCGTCTGTGACCTTCTTCGGCACGGCCGTGCTGCGCCAGTTCGAAATGATGGGCGTCTATCCGGCCAATGAATCCGTCGGCATCTCCCGTTCACGCGACAAGCTGCGCAGCATGCAGCTCCTGTCGCGAGAGGGCATTGGCCTGCCCGTGACCGTCTTTGCCCACCGAACCTCCGATCCCGCAGAGGTTCTGAAACTCGCAGGCGGCGCGCCCGTCGTGATCAAGCTGCTTGAGGGCACGCAGGGCATCGGCGTTGTGCTCGGCGAAACGCCCCGGTCGGCGGCCAGTATCATCGAGGCCTTCGGCGGCGTGAACACCAACATTCTGGTGCAGCAGTTCGTCAAGGAAGCCATGGGCGAGGACATTCGTTGCCTTGTCATCGGCAACAAGGTCGTCGCAGCCATGATCCGGCGCGGCAAGAAGGGCGAATTCCGCTCGAACCTGCATCGGGGCGGCAGCGCCGAACTGATCAAGATCACGCCCAAGGAACGCGCCACCGCGGTCAAATCCGCAGCAGCCCTGGGGCTCAACATCTGCGGTGTCGATCTGTTGCGCTCGAATGCGGGACCCGTGGTGATGGAAGTGAATTCGTCGCCGGGCCTGGAGGGCATCGAGACCGCAACCGGCATCGATGTCGCCGGCAAGATCATCGAATTCATCGAGAAGAATGCCAAGCCGGGCCACACGCAGATCAAGAGCACCCGGACCAGGAGGAGACCCGTTCGTGCGAGCACCGTTTAAGCTCGCCGGAGAGATCGTTCCGCCCGGCCAGCGGCGGATCATCGATATTCCCCTGAGCATGATGTCGGACCACACACCGGCAACCCTTTCAGTGCAGGTTCTTCACGGTGTTCGTGAAGGACCGACGTTGTTTGTCAGCGCAGCGATCCACGGCGACGAGATCATCGGCGTCGAGGTCGTGCGCAGGCTGGCACAGGCTGCTGCCCTGAAACGTATTGCGGGAACGATCCTGCTGATCCCCATCGTGAATGCCTTCGGCTTCATCGGGCAGAGCCGTTATCTGCCTGACCGGCGCGACCTCAACAGGTCCTTTCCGGGCAGCGAGAGCGGATCGCTTGCAAGCCAACTGGCCTACCGGTTCCTCAACGATATCGTCGCCCGATGCGACTACGGGATCGATCTGCACTCCGCCGCGATCCACCGGGTCAACTTTCCCCAGATCCGCATCAATCCCCAGGACAAGATGGCCCTGGAGCTGGCTCAGGCATTCAGCCCTCCGGTGATCCTCCATTCGAGCCTGCGCGAGGGTTCGCTGCGCAAGGCGGCCTGGGAGCTGGACGTTCCGGTCCTGGTCTATGAAGCCGGCGAGGCCCTGCGATTCGACGAATATGCGATCCGCGTGGGCTTGAAAGGCGTGCTCAAGGCAATGAAGCACCTCAGGATGATCTCGACGCGGGGTGCCGAGGCCAGGTTCGTCGAAACCCCTGTCGTGACCAAGAGCATATGGGTTCGGGCGCCCGCAGGCGGCATTCTAAGGACCCTGCGCACGGTCGGCGACAGCGTTGCCGAAGGTGAACTCATCGGCCTGCTGTCGGACCCGTTCGGCGAAATGGAAATGGCCGTCGTCGCAACGGCTCCGGGGATCATCGTCGGCCGCACCAACCTGCCGGTGATCAATCAGGGCGACGCCCTTTTCCACATCGCCATCCTGCCGAGAAACGTGAAGGCGGGGGACGTGATGGACGCTATCGAACAGGACATAGCGGGCGACCCTCTGACCGATGAGGACCAGATCATCTAGAGCAAATCACCTTCAGGCGGAATCGCTTCGCGATTCCGCCTGAAGGTGTGAATTTGCTCTATCTCGTTGATGTAGAGCGGATTCACAC
>Ga0105054_10003645_pt1 | contig 23707 bp, 14 predicted proteins | sample BON02_FD_78091 | JGI IMG/M metagenome (GOLD analysis project Ga0105054, IMG submission 78091) | Freshwater microbial communities from Lake Bonney liftoff mats and glacier meltwater in Antarctica - BON-02 (megahit assembly) | ecosystem: Environmental > Aquatic > Freshwater > Ice > Glacier...
AATAAATATGAAAATAAAATGTACCTGCCGATTCATCAACACCACATCCCCATCATGCAAATGCCTCCACACCTTCTGCCCCGGCGGGGTCAACAACCTCGCCGCCACCGCCTTCCGTTTCGGCGCATCCATCCGCCTCAAATCCACCAGCCTCCCCTTCGCATCCTCCACGTAATTAGCCCCCGGGTAGCCATCAGGGCCACTCTCAACCAACCCCCTCAGCTGCGCTGCATTGAAAGGAGTGACCGGCTGAGCATACGTCAACACCTTCGCAAACCGCAAAGGCAGCCCAATCTCCGAAGTCCCTATGTAAGGATCAGGGGAAATAACAGACCGACACGCAAAATTGACACGTTTCCCCATCATGTGCATACGGAACAAGCCCTCCTTCTTCTCCAACCCCTGCCTAATCCCCGGGGTGACATTCGTCCCTCCCAACCGTGCATTCGCATCCTTGCTCGAATCAATATACCCATTCACCGCATTCTGCAAATCAATCCAACTCGACAACACGCGGGAAAGCGCCTCCGGCGACAAGGTCTCCGGCCCAGCAGCAGCCCCTTCCTCCCCCCCGCCCTCCCTCCTCAACAAGGTCCGAATCCGGTCATCCAAATTCATAATCTTGATAATATTGTAATTCTGCGGGTGCTCCGCCAAGCTCCCATCATCATTCTTACTCGGCGGTCGAAACCGCGAAGGACTAATAGGCAAGACACGCCAGAAGAAAGTCTTCCACCCATCCATACAACCCGTAGCCACAGGCCCCTCCTCCGAAAAAACCGAGCCCACCGCCGCGGCCTTCCCCCAAATCAACGTCGCCAACACCGGCTCCGCCTCCCACAAAAGCTTCATATGCATCTGCACCTCCACCGGGGCCATGTACTTATCCCCCTTCTTCTCCTTCACACTCTTGCTAGTCGGCGTCGCCGCTCTCCGCGCGCGCGGCGCCTCGTCCTCGCTCCCGTCCTCCTCCTCGTCGTCGCTATCGTCGTCGTCGTCCGCCGCCGAATCATCCGCTTGCATCTCCCCCTCCACACCACCCACACTCCGTACCTCGGCCAAGGCAGAGGAAGGACGCCCAGCGCCTTTACTTGCTGCCCCCACCCGACGACATTTGAGGAAAAACTTGGTATAGCCATCCTTGCGCACCGTAGCCTTGGGCGCATTACACCTATCACAAGTCTTGCACCCTAGGACGTCGGACAAAAACTCCTTGACCAACGCCCGACGTCTTGATTTGACTTCCCCCGATGCCCAGGGCTTGGCCGAGGTGGAGGATTGCTGTTGATGGTGTCGCTTTAGGCGTGCCTCCACTTCCCGCAGGACAGTGCCGCGATTTACATCTGCTCGAGCAAGCGCCTCGTCCAAAGCCTCCGCCTCATGCGACAACCCCGCGTCGATCAGGCCAAGCTTGGCAGCCAGCACGTGGCAGGGAAAAGCCGACAGACGAAAGCCGTGGCAGCCGAAGCACTTGACGCGCAAGGCCTGAAAGACCGTGGCAAAAGTCAGAGGGTTGTAGACATGCAGGGACAAGGGCAAGTGCCCCGTATGCCCGGGGCAGTCACGCATGGACAAACCGCATGTGACACACACCGAACGCGCGTCCACAGGCCCCATGGCCGGGTCGTAGAGCCCTCCTTGCAAGGGGTTGCCCAGCCGATCATAGGTGGCGGCGGTGCTTACCCGGACGACGCTCAGCCGCAGGATCTCCTCCTCTTTGTAGACTCCAAATTGCACCTCCGACACATTGTGACGGATGATGCACCGCTCCGTCATGTTGGCGACCAAGCGCGCGCCTGTTTTGGTGTGTGGTGGTGGTGTGTGACGGGTGGGGTGTGGTTGCGTGCGTTGCTTGGTGGAGATGGACGGGGGGTGGTGGGGAGGTTGATATGGGGAATGGGAGGCTGATTTTGAAGCGGAAAAGAGATGCCTGCGGCACCAATTCAGGCAGAATAAGCATGTGCTGTGCTTACTACTCCTAGAGTCGGTTTGCTGTGGTGTGGAGGGTTTTCGCCTGCATAGATGGACCATCAGAAGCAGGAATGGCCAGGGAAGGGCAATGGTGGGGGAGGAGAGCTCACATGGCTCCTCGATTTGAGAGGAGAGCAATCGGTTTTCTCCTCTAAGTACAACAACAAAGGCAAGACAAAGAAAAGTAAAACAGCCAGAACAACTCGTGAACAATCATTTATCAAGTATAAATAAATCCAGTCGGCGCTTTGCTTTCTCTTTTTGGTCGTGTGTGGCTCGCGGCTCCAAGGGGACTCTCTCTCTTTTCAAAACTCTTTCCTCCTCTCTTTGACTACTCTCAGCCCTCCCTTCCCCGCTTATCTCGCTCGCTATCTCGCTCGCTCACGCCACGATTTGTTGTTGTTGTTGGAAATGATGAGTTCCCATGGTTCTTGTTGTTGTTGGTTGTTGGTGATGTGTGTGTGCGTGTGTGAATGGTTGATGCCGCCCACCCTCCCCGTGGCAAGGTGAGAACGCCACTGTGTTGTGAATCTAGCTAGCTAAGCATAACATTTACGCGAAGCTCTTGGCCCACTCAAAGGTCTGTTCGAGGATGGGCTTGTCGGAGACGAAAGCCTGGACGACGAACGCCAAGAAAGCAATCATGGCAAGTCGGCCGTGCTTGAGCTCAGAAAGCTGCCAGTTCTCACGGAGGCCATCAGCGGACAAACGGAGGGGGTCAAAGCCAATGTCACCGGGGACACGGCCCTCGAACTTGGAGGTGGTCACGTCGTAGGCGCCAAGGAAGACGAAGAGCTGGAGGAGGCCGAGGGCGGGGGCGGTCTTGAGGGCCTCGAGGAAGTTCTTGGAGGGGAAGTTGTCGTTCCACTGGTAAAGCTCCTGCACGAACACACCCACCACCGCCAACATAGCCACTCGGCCTGTGATTTGGGAGGAGAAGAGAGGAGGAGGAGAGGAAGAATGATGAGTGTTTTTCTCGGATTTGATGCAAGAGGAGAGACGAGGGTACAATGCATAAGAGGACAGGGGCCCCCTCCTTCCTACTTTCATGTTCCTCTTGCCACACAAAGACCTATTTATGCCTGACCATTGCTACCAAGATCGATCCTTCACCCTCCCCTCTCTCCTCTCTCTCCTCTCTCCTCTCAATAAGAACGTACCGTGCTTGAGCTCCGCCACACGGAACTTAGCGACATCGCCCTTGTCCGAGAACTTAAACGGGTCAAAGCCCACATCTCCGGCCAGCTCGCCGTTCAGGTTCTGGGGCTTGGCGGCGAAGGGGAGGGCGACGGAGCGCAACTCCTCGTCCACGGGGGCCTGGTCGGCCATGTACATCTGTGGGAGGGGAGGGAGGGAGGGAAGGAGGGGAGGAGGGGAGGGTAAGTACGTGCGTGTGTAGTAGCACTGAGGGAGACGGGAAAGCTAGATGTGATATGAAGGCGTTTTTCCTGAATAGTACAGAGGCAGATAGATCGATCAATATGCATGCTTCACATCCACACCACTGCAACCCCTCCCTCCTCCCCCTCCCTCCTCCTGTGCTTGCGCCTGCTCCAGCAATTCGACAGAGAGAAGCCACCACTACAAGATCTCTTCTTATCAGATGTACTTCACAAGACACAAGATTTGAAGAAAGGACAGAGTACTTACGCGGCCTTGGGTGCGGGTGTGCATGGGGGCAGGGGCCAGGAAGGCCGAGGCCGTGCCCACGACGGTGGCAAAGGTCAGGAACTTCATGCTTGGAAAAGAAGAGGTGGGTGCTGCGCCTATGGTGGATGTGGGGAGGGTTGTGTGGGGGGAAAGGTTTAGTCGATTGATCGAACCAGAAGGTGGGGGAGGGAAGGAGCAGCAGGAAAAGCCTTGGGAATGAGGAGCAAGTGATCCCAGGAGGAGAGAAAGGGAGGGAGGGGAGGCGGAAGGCTTCGACGCTGCGCACGATTCCAAGTCCACTGGGACAAGGTCGCACCCCGCAGCACCATGACCCCCACCTTTGCACACTCGCAGGCTTTTCGTGCTTGGGGTTGGGGATGCGGAAAGGGTCAAGGGCAAGCAAGACGGCACGCAAGGGAGGGAGCTTGAGGCATGCAGGATTTGTTCAACGTCTTGGAACGCAGGCTGTGATCGCGGGGGCTCTGCCTCGTCCGCCTCGCTGCAACAGACAAGAAGCAAGCGCGAGCGACGTGAGCTCCTGCCCATCTCACTCTTCCTCTCTTGTCCTTTCACACCCACTTACCCACCCACAGACGCAGCCAGCCATGGCAGCACCACTACGCAGTCGACTCGAACTCCCTTGCCTCGTGCTATGGATGGTCACGTTGATGTCGCGATCCTCCGCTTATCAGCAGCAACCTCCCCACCTCGCACTCGCACGTCGTCTGAGCTCTAGCCCTCGTCTCTTTGGCGCCACCGAGTGCGGTGCCGTCGCATTTCAGCGTCCTCAGTACCTCTACGCCCGCCAACGACGCAGCAGTGGCACCCTGGCCTTTGTCGCGGGGGACGGCTCTTCCTCCTCTGCTCCTGTCAAGACCCCGCCTCCCCCTGCAGGGTACAAGCCCAAGGTCTGGGCCTACTACCGGTCACGCAGCAAGATCATTGAATGGTACCTGCAAGAAATGGGCGTGGCGTATGATGCTGTGCAGATTGACATGGGCGTAATGGGGCACAAGGACCCGGAGTTCATTCGGGACGTCAACCCGTTCGGTAAGCATGCGTGGGGGGGTGGGGAGGTGGGAGAGAGGAAGGTGTCCATCTTAGGGCTAGTAGACCCTCAATTTGCGTCGGGCCTCATTGCTGCTCCTAGATTAGGGTTTCAGTTTCGTCAGCATTCTGTCGTTTTTATTTTGCCTCGTCAATCTACTAAAAATCTCACAAAAGGCTCATTTCCCCGCATCCTGATCTCTCTTCATTTCCCTCGTGCTCCACTAAAAAACAGGCAAACTCCCCGTCATCACCATGGCAAACGGCACGCCGCTCATGGAATCGGGAGCGCAATTATTGTACCTAGCTGACGTCTTCGACCCTTACGTCTCCACGGCCGAAGAACGGGGCGTGGCCTCCCAATGGACTCACTTCGCTAATGCCAGTTTGGGTCCCTCAATTTTTATGAAGGAGCAACGCGAGACAGGAGGAATGGACAAGCTCCTCGCTGTCCTCGACCAGGAGCTCGCCTCCAAGCCCTATTTGCAAGGAGAGCGATTCAGCGTGAGTGATGTTGCTGTTGGGTCTTACTTGTCTTATATCCCCGTGTTTTTTCCCGGGCAGATTTCGCTTGAGCCCTATAAGCATTTGCAAGCGTATATTGGGCGGGTCACGGGTCGACCGGCGTTTAAGAATACGGTGGGTGCCCCTCCGCCCTCGACGGCATGAATGGGGGCCGTGGCGCCCTGGATTTGGAGGAGATGATAAATTGGAAGTATGAAGAGGGGGTTCAAGATTGCAGATAGGACATAGGAAGAGAATGAAATTTTAAAAAGCACACATACACGTCAACGAATTGAAGGCAAACGTAGCGATCAAGTAAATGTTTCTTTCCCTTTCTCGTTTCTTAATGAGAGTTGAAGTCACTAACGTTTCAATCATCAAACCATTCCGCACACGCGCTGCACACCGTGCCGCATTTACCTCCCAAAAGCGCCCCAAGATACAAGACAATGAAGTCAAGTTTCTTAGAAAAATGACACACACACTCACTCACACACACACAGTCAAATATGTATAAATAGACCAATCTTCTATCTTTCTCTCTCTTTTCGCTTTTCCTTTGTTTTCGTTTCACTTTTTATATCTTCCGAGAGAAGAAGCAGGAGGAGTTTCTCTTATTTCTTTCTTTCTAGTCTCGACCGTCGCGTGAGCTGGTGCGTGTGTTGGCCCGAAGCTTAGCTGTGTCAGAATGGTAGGTTCCTACGGCACTGTCCTCGTGAACGGGGGACTCGATGTCTTCCAGAGACTATTGAAGAGTGAGAAGGAAGGGAGACATAAGAGATCAGCGAAGAATGAAAGACAGAGCATAGGAGCAAAAGGTCAGGGACTTACAATTTTGTTGCTGCTTGACAGGTTGATCTCCTCGTTCATGCTGTTCCGGTGACCCGGGGATCGAGGTTTAAAAGCCATGTGTGTGACCGTCACTAGGACGCCAAATAAGAAGCTCCAAATGAGCTTGATCATGGCACCGGTGACAAGGAGGAAGAGGAAGGAGACTGCGAGCGGAGTTGAAAGGAATGGAAATGAGAAGGAAAGAGATGAGATTAGGAATCAAAAATGAAATGCGTGCTTCTCCCTCCACCTTCTTTCTCTCCGTTCCTCATATCTACTTACAGCCACCAGCAATCATCATCTTATCTCTTGGCGTCAACACCCGCCCCACGACCTCCAACGGCCGCGGCCACCCAAGCAGCAAGGCAAAGACCCCGCCACACACCAGCAACACGGCCATGTTAAAAGGCGAGATAATCACAGACCAGCTCATCATGCCTGCCAGCAGCACGATGTAGTTGGCTCGGTAAAGCATAAAATTCGTTTGGAGGCGCTCCTCGAACTCTTGCTTGCTCTTGGGGGTCTTGAAGCCGCTGCCAAACTCCTGCCAAGGACGCGGGCTTTTGAGTCCATACTTGTTGAGCTTCTCGGTGAATTCTTGCATTTCTGACACGAGCATGTCGGTTTTGAACTGTTCGTAGGTAGAGAGAAGGGTTGGGAAGATCGTGAGCACTTGTGGAATGAAATGGAAGACAGATAGCTTTGAGTGCTGGTGCGGCATTGACTGTGCGTATGCGGAGCAAAAGGGGATAGGGATGGTGCGCCGGCGGATGGTGCACGAAAGCATGTGCAGCACGCGGGGCAGCGATGGTCCTAAGGAAGCAAGGCCTGAGCTTTATGTCACAATGGGAAATGTTCCTCTCTGCCATGCTCTCCCACATCTCCCTGTGCGATGCATGTACCTTAGCGGCGACAAGGCAAGCCGCACGCAGTTGGCCTGCATCGTGCAGCACGTGGCATCAAAGCCTGCAAATAGGCTGCGCTCTCTCCACAAAGGCGACATTCTTTTACTTTTACTCTCATTCACTTACATCTCCAATCACGTCCCGCATCGTCATGGCTCCTATGCTCGCGAGGCAGAGGCGGTCCGGAGAGAGTAGGGGCAGAAGACGCCAACAAGCACAAAGGGCAAGTGGCTGGACGAACGAGGCCTCCGGGCGCTTGAGCGCAAGGTCTTGGCTGTCCTGTCAGTGTGTGTGTGCAAGGATGGGTGTCAGACTATGGTGTTGTGGGTTGTGTTGGCAGTGGGCAATAATGGCCAGAATGACGTGAAACGGGCGGAAGCGCCTGCTAACAGCACATGACTCGCCGATCGGAACTTGGGACCTTAAACCTTTAACGCGATGCGGGGAACATTCTTCTGCCCCACCGGAGCAGAATTCTCTTCGTACCTATGCTCCATTTGACATATATAACTATCTCGTTCAGCAACAAATCAAAGTTCTCTGCACTAAAACTCCCCTTATCAACGACCATCCACCCTCCACACACAGGAAGCAATGGAGACGGACTTGGCCCGCTATTTGGTGCGGCACCATGGCCAGCAACAAGACCTGCCGCTGGACCTGGCATCGCTTCGTCGCAAGCTGCGCCGCTGCGCAGACAGAGACCAGCCCCCCGACGATGACTATCCAGCTCTAATCAACCTCGCCACGCCGGAGGACCTCCTCCCTGCTGTGTGGAAGCTGGTGGAGAACCAAGGCCTGGACGTGGATACGCTGGTCTTGGGATCCAAGACTTTGATCATGTTGACGCGCGTTCATCCGGCTGCACTGGAAAAGCATGCGCTGCTTCGTTCCGAAGGCCCGGCGCAGTCGGGCGCTGGGTCCGCCATCCCGCAGCTCACGCTGGGATCCTTCAGCACGAGCACCACCACGGCCTTTTCCACTACTTCGTCCAATTCTTCTTCTCCGCGAGTCGCCAGCATAGCCTCCCCCACTGCCATCGTGACAGCCCCGTCGCATGACATTGCCGCCCTGCTGGAAAAGCCCACGGCGCTCGAAGCTTCGGCCGTGGCGCATTTTAAGAAAGACGCCCCTTCGGTCCGCGAGTTTTGCCCCCACGGAACCCGCCTAGAATGCGACCGTCAAACCCGAACGGTGATTGCAGCGGCAGCAGCTGGAGCTCCGACAGCAGCAGCCATGGCCACCACGGCCTGTAGTAAGCTCCACTTTCGGCGCGTCATTGAGAGCCACACGGACGTGAGTTTGGGCGACTGTGCTTACCTCTCCGGCTGCCGGCGAATGCGCACGTGCAAGTACATTCACTACGAGATAGAGGACAAGGGGAATGGTCATGGCGACGGTCGCGATCGCCACGGCCCAGCCGCTGCTGCAGCGGCCACGCAAAAGCGAGCCCGCTCGCCGGCGCTACCCCACCCTAGACCCGAGGGCACGCCGGGAACGTCGATGGCGAGCACCGCGCTCCCAGCCACCCCCCGAGCACCGGCGCAGTGGGTCAATGTAGACGTGCGCAATTTTGACTTGTCGATCTTGGGTCAGTTTCCAGTCATCATGGCGGACCCGCCTTGGGAGGTGAGGATTGGGCTTTTGCTTGTTTTCAAAAGGGGGAGGACACAGTAAAAAGGGGGAGCGCGAAACTGGGATCGTAGATCGTTACCTGCTCATCTCTTTCAACCAACTAAAACTCACAGATTCACATGGACTTGCCTTACGGCACTATGTCCGACGACGAAGTGTGCAAGCTCAATTTCCCCAAGTTGCAAGAGACGGAAGGCGGCCTCCTTTTCTTGTGGGTCACGGGTCGGGCGATGGAGCGCGCGCGGGAGATTTTCGAGTACTGGGGCTATCGGCATCTGGAGGAGATCATCTGGATCAAGGCGAACCAACTCCAAAAGGTCATCCGCACGGGCCGCACGGGCCATTGGTTGAACCATTCCAAGGAGCATTGCCTGGTGGGCGTCAAGGGGAATTTTGTCACGGCAGGCCTGCAGGGGGGTGGCGGGCGGACCCGATTGAATCGCTACGTGGATTGCGACGTGATTGTGGCCGAGGCCCGCGAGACAAGCCGCAAACCCGACGAAATCTACGACATCATCGAGCGCCTGTGTCCCGGCGCCCGCAAAATCGAGATCTTTGGCCGCAAGCACAACATCCGCGAAGGCTGGGTCACGGTGGGAAATCAACTGCCTCCAACCCACCTGTTTGGGGAGACGCTCACCCGCTTTCGGGAGTGGGAGGCGGCCAAGCGGGCAAAGGGCTGAAAGGACACTTGGATCGTGGGTGTGGATAGGGAGAAAGACTTTTGACACTAAAAAAAGAGTGTGGTTTGCCTTGGAAAAGAAAGAAGATGGCACGTAAAATGCTGCGAAAAGGAGCCAGGATGACGACGAGAGTTCTTGTTTTCTTGCTTGCTCTTCTTGCTCTGCAAAATCGTCCCAGGCTGACCCACCACTCCTTCTAAATCACTACACCCCCTTCACCGGACGTACAGGGAGACCCAGGACGCGAAGAGACGGACGGGTCAGGGCAGCACAACCCACACCCGAGGCTGCAAGCTCTCTCCACGTCGCCGCCCATTTTCCTCCAACGTCCACCATCGTCATCAGCATCCGCGCCACGCCACCCACCCTAACCCGCAGCAACCATGACCCTCGACGTCTCCAACCTGGGGCAGACGGAGTGGTCGGACCTGGACGTCAAAAAGCTGTTGATTTTCTCCTCCTTGGCCACGGGTAAGTCTCTTGCATGCATGTTGTTGTGACCCCTTTTTACTCTTGTCTGCTGCGACGCTTCACACATCCCCTCAATGCATGCACACACAAGCACATTTACCTCTTCCCCGCCGCGCTTACCTTAGTGTTTCAAAACTCGATATTGTTGTGACCCCCTTCTTCCACTTGCGTGCTGCTGCGACGCTCACACATCCCCTTAATGCATGCACACACAAACACATGTACCCGTTCGGTCGCCGGCTTACCCTAGTGTTTGAAAACTCGATAATGTGGCCGATGTGGGCGATGAAAACGCGGCAGCAAGTGCAGACTGGGGCCGTCACACAATCCCTGAGCATCCGCCGCATGGGAGGGGTCAGGTCACTCTACAAGGGCTTCCTCTTCTACGCCGTGGCAAGTCTCCCAGCCTACTTGGTCTACATCAGCACGTACACCTATGCGAAGAGTGCATTGGGCTTGCATTACAACATAAGTCCTTCCGATGGTCACCCTACTGGCACGGTTCCTGGGCCCTCCATCCAGCAAACGATGGCTCCTATGTTTGCCGGCTTTATTGCCGACGCAGCCTGCTTGGCTCTGTACATACCAGTGGAGATTGTGGCGCAGCGCTTGCAGCTCCCTACGCGGTATTCGGGCGTGCAGCAGGTTTTGACGGACATGTGGCGGGAAGACGGTGCGTAGAAAGTGGGAGGGAAGGAATGAGGGGGAGAGGGAAGGATGCAGCGAGAGGGGACATGCTGCCGATACTATTAAGACTTATCTACAAATAGTCTTTTTCCATCTCTAATCCCTCCACGCACCCCTCCCCCACATCTTTTTCAGGTTTGCGGACTTTCTACAGAGGATTTGGGGCGACTGTCGTTACCTCGGGTATCGCATCTGGCGTCTGGTGGCAGAGTTACGAGTCCTTGAAATCCCTCTTCACCGTCCTAGCGCGAGAGCACGCCCCCCCCTCTGAGCCACGGCCTACGCCCGCACCCACATCTGCATCATTGTCTCCATTCTCGTCGACAGAAAGAATGCTTGATCAAGCAGGTGACGTCCTTGCTACGGTCCGGCAGTCCCTCCCTCACATGGCTGCGGGGCTGTTTGCGGGTGGGTTGAGTGCTCTGGCGACGAATCCTTTTGATGTGGCCAAGACGCGGTTGCAGACACAGCATGTGAAGCCTGGGCCGCTGACTTTTGTGAGAAGTTTAAAGACGATCTTGCAGACGGAGGGCTTGCGTCAGTCTTTCTTGCGGGGGCTGGCGCCGAAGCTGGTGTCGAGCGCGCCGCTTGGGATGTTGTCTTCGGTTATGTACGAGGGGATCTTGTTTTTGAGTCGGAAAGACACTGGGAAGCGGGTGTCGAGTAGTGTTAGCGCCGAGAGGGAGACGAAGGCAAAGGCGGGTAGGAAGGAGATGTAAAGACATAAAAAGACATTTTTGATAGCAAACCAAGAGAAATGCAAAAGCAAAAGATTGTAGGATGGAAAATGAGACCAATCAAGAAAATAATTTTAGAGGGGTGAAGCGAGGCAAAAGAAATTAAGTCAAAATACTACCAATAGCGTATCCGTGCGTGTTTTAGTCCCTTGCTTTTCTTTTCGGACGTCTGTTCTTATCTAATCTGGTGCTTTTGATTTGTGCTGTCCGTTCCACGGCAAGATTTGTGCGTGTCGGTGTCTTTGTCCCACAATTACATCATTCGTTTTTATCCATATAATAATCAAATACACTTCTCCCTACTCATCCCCATACTGCTGTCATCACCACTTCTTCCTTTCTACCTCCACCTCTTGGTCTATCCACACCAAACACCCTCTTTCTCCTCCCCCACCTACTCCTCCTACTCCTCCTTATTTCTGCATCACCACCACCGGCGCAGTCACCGCCGGCGCCGCCACCGTCGAAGCCAGCGCCGACGCCCGCATGATGCACCTCGCCGCCAGCAACACCTCCTTCATCGTCTCCACCTCCGTCACCCCCAACGTTAGCTTATTAAAAATAATGCAAGGCTTATGTCCAGGTATCAGCGGCATTTGCCCCGTCCGATCCAAGACCACTTCATACCGACGCTCCACCTCCTCCATCTCCCGCTCCGGCGCCTTCGACGAAAAAATCACGCTCAATGCCAGCCCCGTCCCCAGCTTGGCCGGGGAGATGCTGATATTCCCCAAACGCTCGTCAAACATAAACTCCAACCCCAAACTCAAGGCCTCCAGCGCCCGACAGGCCACATCAAAGGCGTGGCAGCCAATCGCAGCCACACCCGGCCGAGCCTCGCTATAACGCGACGATGCCACCACCGTGACATGATCCTCCAAATTCACAAAAATACACAACGACCGATCCTTATTCAAAAGCACCCCCCTCCCTATCGGCCAACAAGACAAATCGTTCGAGCTCTCCATCCCTAAAACGTGAGGCAAACCCGCCAGCTCTATCTCCTCCTGCAACGCCGGATTCCGCTTCAATTCCTCAATCGTCGTATACGTGCCTGCCAAATCACCCGTCAGATTCTTTAGGGCCGCCACCACCGTCGCCTCCACTTCCCGCAGCTGGACCTCGCTCATCTTGGGGGTGTAGTTGTGTCCGGGCAGATTGCGAGAGGCGATCACACGGGCCATGCGCACGGTTTCTCCGTCTTTCTCCGCCAGGATTTCAGGGCCCAAGGCCTCCACTAAATGAGCAGGATTCCTATCAGTGGGGTGCTTGAGGGATGGGTGGTACCGCGGGTGGCACGCGCGGATGACAGGTTCAAAGAGGAGGGAAAACGAAGAGTAACAATCGTAATCACCAGCTATAAGTTCGAGAACATCAGCCCCAAAACTCCCCTTCGCGATACAATCATGCAACCCCACCCCGCCTGGCGTGATCAAATGCCGGAGACGCTCAAACAAATCGTCCGAGTAGTACTTGCTCAACAACAAAGAAATCTCCTCGTCCATCGACTGCCTCTTCTCATCGCGTGGCCGGTGCTTCTCCTCCCGAGCCGCCGCTGGCTGCTTCCCGCCATCGGCCGAACGGCCAATCTCGTACTTGAGCCGCTGACCACCCCCACCGCCGGTCGCTTTCCCCCCCTCGTCCCCCTCATCCTCATTCCCCTCATCCACGCCCCTTCCTGCACTCGCCGTAGGAAAGGAAGGAGAAAAGAAACGATTTCTCGGTGCCAACACGTCCACGGACAAGGAAAAAGAATGCGAGGAAGGAAAAGCCTCGCCAGCCTCCCCGAGAAGCATGGCCCGATCAGGTGAGGAAGCAGCACCCGCCAAAATCTCCTTCTGGGCATCAATCACCCTTGCTTGCGCCTGTACCGACGACTGCAAATCCTTCATTCCCAGACTCAGGGCCTCCACGCTTCGCGCAACCGCTTCCAAGGTATGAGTGGTTTTGTCCATGTACGCCTGAAACGTAGCCGCCACAGGCACGGTCGTTCTCGAGGGGGGCAAAGCAGCCTCTCTTCCTCCTCCTCCTCCCCCTCCTCCTCCAAGGCGCAAGGTCCCCGCGCTTCGAGTAGTATGATGCCGTCCATCCGGTGACAACGACAAGGAGGACGACGTTGCGCTCGTAGAAATAGCAGACGCACTCAAAAGCTGCTCCAAATTCGCCGTCAAAGTCAAAGCAGCCTCAGCAGCAGCCGCCGCTTCCGCAATCCCCTTGCTGCTACTACTGCCACTGCTGCTGGTAGAGCTATAGCTACCCCTGCTGCTGTCGCCCAAGGCACCATCATTCCCCATCCCGTTGCCTAACCCAACACCAGTCTCTTGCGACAGCCGATCACGCGCCGATTTGACAGCCTCCTCCGCCCGAGCCATATTCGCATGGATGCTATCAAGGGTCGGTCGATGGAGGGCCAACCGACAGGTAAGCTTCTCCAGCTCCCCCTCCAACTGCGACCGCTTCATCTTCTCCATCTCTCCGTGCAATCGTTCCTCCTCCGCTTCCCTTGCGACCTGCAGACGGACCTCCTCCGCCTGCTGCTGGTCAAAGCGCTCCGTCTCCTCGTGCCGAATCCGGGCCCGACGCACCTCCCGCTCTGCTGCTTCCAGACGTCGAGTAACCGTCCGCAGCTCCGCTTGGAGGGTGGCGAGCGGCAACGAGGACGAGGAGGCGGACGAGGACGAGGATGGCCCCTCCTCCATGGTCAACGCCGCGTGTTCCAGCGCCCTGTCCACGTCTTTCAAACTGTCGGCAACAGGAGTGGCTTTCGCCAGATAAGGCACCTCCGCGACGAGTTGGCACAAGGCTTGCTGACGCAACTTGAGTCGGACCAAATCCTCCTTCGCAGCAGCACATTGACGATCATACCTCATCTTCCGCTGGATCTCCCACACGACCACCTCCTCCGCTTCTTGCACCTTGCCTATCGCCACTTCAAACGCAGACCCCGCGATCAGCGCCTGGCCTGTGCCTAATAGTTGAGCTACAACACTTACAGCAGTCTCGGCCGCTTGCAATGCCTCCCCCACCGCAGGCACGGCCTTGTCCAACCCACGGGCCTCCGCCATCACACACAGTCGAGCGACCCGATCTTGCTGCTGCTCCAAGTTGCGCAGGGCCACCAATCGTTGATGCTCCTCCTTGGCGGCGTGCACCTTCTCTCGTTCCATCACCTCCGCGGCTCTGTCCAGCTTCAGGGCGGCGCTTTCAATTGCTGCTGCGAAAGAAAGTGAGTCCACAGGCACAAGAAGAGTGCTTCCATCGTTGCTTTCGGACTCTTCCTGGTCCTGCCCAAGTATGTCCTCGGCAAAGAGACGCTTTTTAGCCACCCCCAGAGCAGCGTGGGCCCCCGCAATGCTTTCAGCAATCAGCTGCACGCTCGACAAAGGCTTGCTGCTCGACGCTGCTGCCGCTGCCACCGAAGACGAGGACGACGAACCACTGCTGCTGCCCGGCTGGGTATGCCCTGACTGCGTCCCCCACCAGCTACACTTATCCCCATCCCAATCCGCGTCCATCTGGACCCGTAAATGACTCGACTTCGCACAAAAAATCGCCACATCATTCTGCAAATCCAAGAATTTCCGCTCCCAAAAACGATACTGCTGCAAGGCATCCGCCCGTTGCTGCTTCAAGCACCCCACCCGCGCCACCACCTTGGCAAGAGCCTCCTCTGCCTCGCGCACCTTGTCCATGGCCGTGTCTGTGCGGGGCAGCGAGAGGTGGGGCGAGGTCAGGCCTTCCCGGACGAAGCGCTGCACTTCCCACACGGCCGCCTTGGCCTCTTGGACGGCCTTTTGGATGTGAGCCGGGGCCACGGGGAGGGACAAGTCGCTGCTGTCCTTTTCTTCCTTCTTCTCTTCACTCTCGCTCTCGTCCTCAGTCGCTTTTACAGCCGTCGTCGTCGTCTTTGCCCCTGGTGGTGTCTGTCGGAAGCTAGCCTGGAGCGCCCCCTCAAGACGCGCCAATCGATCCACAAGCAACGACAAGGCCAGAGAAGCCTTCCCCACATGCCCCTCCCGCGCGCGGAGCCGGCGCGCTTCCGTCGCTACCACCTCCTCCGCACCCACCACACGCTGCGTCAAAATCTGCAAGCGCTGTGGTAGCTCCGCCTGCCCTTCTTGCGCTGCTAGCTCCACCTCGGCCGCCGCCAGCGCTGCTTGGACCGTTGCCAAATGCACCACCCCACCATCAGCAGCAGCTTGCTTAGCCGCTTCGTGCCGGTCTTGCAGTGCCTGCCGCCCACTCAGCCACATTGCTCGCTCCTGTGCCGCCCGCGCCTGCTTCTCAGCTTCCTGGTCGACAAGCTCTTCCACCCCCGCGACCTCCCTCACGGCCTCGTCCACCTCCTCCGCAAGAACTGTCACGTGCTCCAACCATGTCTCCAACGGCTGCTCCTCCAACTTAAACATCACGCCCGCCACATTCTCCTTTGCCCCACCCAACGCTGCTTCCACCTTACTCAAATCAGTGACCAACCCATGAGCCTCCGCCTTGTCCGCACACACCTGGAGGGTCTCTCGGAGGGAAGCCAGCTTCTTGCCCTCGGCTATCTTGAAGGCCGTTGCTCGATCCACGCGCTTTCGAATGAGCTGTGCCTCGGTCTCCAGCAAATCAACACGTTGGACAGCCTCAAGCACCGCGGCGGTCAGAGGCTGCAACATGCTCCCACCCTCGTCGCCTTGTTGCTGCTGCTCACCACCACCACCACGCCGCAAGAGCCGTGTAGCCTGGTTAATCGCAGCGGCGGCGTCGTCGGAAAAGACTCGACAAAGCATCTGGACCGTCGGCCCCGCCGCTTCAACCATGGCCACCGTCCCCTGAAAACGCGACAAAACAGCATCAAAACGTTCTTGCAACCGGACCTTCTCCTTCACCTCGGCCTCCTTCCGGGCTTGGCACGCCTGCAAGGCAGCTCCAGCATGAGTGACCTTATCCACAAACACCACCACCGCCTGCCTCATCTTGAGCAGCTGCACACTTTCTTTCATCTCCTCCAGATCATTCTCGTCGTTCGCACCCTCCTTGGACCCTGCACCTGCCGTCGCCGTCCGCTGACATTGCGCCACGAGCTTTGCAGCCGCGTCGTGCGATGCTTGACATGCCTCCAGAACCGTCTGCGCCGCCCGCACGTGCGCTAGGGCTCTCCCCACAGTCACCAAACCCTCCAGCTCCGCCATCTTTCCTCGTGCAGCCTCAAAGCTCGAGCTGCTGGCCTCCCATTCCTGCTGCCAATCGTCGTGCTTCTGCCGCGCGTCCTCTACCAAAGCCTTGGCCTCCTCGACTTGGCTGATAGCCTCATTCACGGACCGCCGCTCCTGCTGCTGCTTCCCCTCACGGCCCTCCTCCTCTAGCCATGCCGGGGTGACGGGCGCCTTGAGCTGTTCCTCGGCCTGCTGCAGGACAGACTTGGTTTGGGCAATGATGGCGCGGACGCTTGCTTTGTCGAGAAAGGTGGCAGTGGAGGAGGAGGAGGAGGCAGCAGCCGAAGACGACGAAGGGCCAAGCATCTTGTCCAGGAAAGTGTGGAAGCGCGTCTGTGCTAAGGCCAAGCGCGCCAACTCATCTTGCCTCCCCTTCTCCACCGCCGCCAGCCGCTGGCTCTGCATGCTGACAGTCGATTCTAGACCATCCAAAGACTCAGCCACAGCAAGCAAAGCAGCAGGCAACGGCGAAGCCGACAGGGCTGCGGCCGTCTTATCCGCCCCGCCCTGACGGACAGCGCGATCTAACGCCCGCAAAGCGTCCCGAGCCTGACCCAAGGCAGCCTCACACAAAGCACCCAGCGTACTACTACTGGAACTGCTGCTGCCGCTGCTGCCGCTGCTGCTGCTGGCACGGCCTTCCTTCTCCCCAAAGCCCAACCCATGCGTCACAAGAAGCGCCTGGAAACGCTTCTGCATCGCCACAAGCTTAGCTTCAGCCGCTGCCACCTCCCTCGCCTGAAGCTCATGCCGCTGCTTCACGTCCGCAAACAAACGAGCAAACGCCGCCCCCTGCAGCAGCACCTTCTCCACCCGTTCCCTCAATGTCGCCACCGCCGAGCTCGTGTCCACCGCTGCCTGCACCTCGTCCAGAGTTCGCAAACTAGCAGTCACGGCTTCGTACAATTCCTGCTCCGCCGCCAAAGCAAAGTCAGTCTGCACCTTCCGCTGGAGCGCCTGGACCTCCCCCCTCGCCACTTTGACCCGTGCCCGCTCCGCCTCCCGGAGCTGGTCGTTCTTCTGCTTGGCGAGGACCTCGGCCCGCAACGTCGTGTGCACTGTCTCGACACGTCCATTCACGGCTTGGCATGCCTGGACATAAGCATGTGGGTCACTGCTGGAGGAGAGCAACGCCGCCTTCGCCATCTCGGCCTCCACCGCACCCAACGCCTCAACCACAGCCTGAGCCGATGGCGGCGCCGAGGGCTGGAAGAGACCCGCGCGTTCGGCTTCTCCCTTGTAGCTCGCAAGCTTGGCATGAGCGGCGTCCCAGAGCCCTTGCCCCTCTCGTCGTCGGTCCTCCACGGCCTTGCGCTTCTTCTCCTTCTGCACCAGACTCGCCAACTCCGACACAACAAAAGCCGCGTGTTCCACCGCCGGTTGCAAAGCCAAGGCATCCTGCGACGTCTCCACCACGCCCTCCGTCCGTGCCACGTGCTCCCGCGCCCCCGCAAGATTCTCCTGAATCAGCCCTCCCTCCCTCCCTCCCTCCCCCCCGCCCACGATCCCGGCCCCTTCCGCCACCTCCACCACGTGCCGCAGCTCCTTCTTGACCCTCCCCAACAGCTCCCGTGCCTTGTCACGCGCCTCATCCAAACGCTGCTGCTGCACTTGAAGTCGTTCCAAAGCCGCCTCTGCATCCTTAACCCAGACCAAGACCCCCTCCACCTTCCTCCTCCTCCGCCTTGCCCTTTCCTCAGGGTCCCCGTCCTCCCCATCCTCCTCCCCAATCATCCCTCCCTCCACCACAGCTCCAGCTACTGCAGCAGCGTCCTCCTTCGCTTGCTGATGCCCCCGTCTCAAAGCCGCAGATTCTTCCTCCTCCTCAATCTCTTGGGGAAACCCATGCCCACGCATCGCACTCCGATTCGCCACCCTTAACAACAACGCCGACTGCTGGCTCAACCCTTCCGCAGCCTTTTCCACCAACCGTACCACCCTCAGACGTGTCTCCCCCTCCATCCCCACCTCCCCCAACCCTCGCTGCACATGCCCTAGCCTTGCCCGCCCACTATCCAAAAGCTCCAGCAACTCCGCCCGCTGCTCGGCATCCCTCTCCTTAACCGCCAACGCCCTCATAATAAAATCCTCTGCTACCTGCGCTTTCTGACACGCCCTCTGCACCGCCGGTCGAAACACTTGCGGATTCAACGAGTCCAGCCTCCGGGCATACAACACAGCAGCCGCCCCCTCCTCCAAAGCACGTCGCACCGGTCCTGCCCCATGCACCCCCCCTACGTCCGCTTGTGCCTCGAGCTCCTGCAAGAGGCCAGCGGCTCGCTTCAGCTTGTGTGCTAGCGCCGTCTCCGAAAGCCGGACCCACCATCGCTGCAGCCGCAGGACCTTGGGCAACATGATCTTGTGCTTGAGGCTTTGTAGTACCAGCAGGGTGTCGGCGTGGAGGAAGAGCTTGGTCAGGCCTAGGCGATACTGGTGGGCTGTCACTGCTTCAAGGACAGCGGGGTGGGTCATCATCCGAGCAGTCAATAATCGGGCTCTCTCCAAATCACCCTCTCTCTCTCCCTCTCCCACACCACCACCACTACTGCTGCTACTGCTGCCATCATCGCTCGTGCTATCAACGCCTTCCTCTGCTGCTGCTAGTGACGCTCTCCTCCTCCTCGAAGGCGACGCAGACCCGCCCACCGCCGCTGCCTCTCCCTTGGCAGCCGCGTCCATCTGGCTCTCCGTCCGGTGCTCGGCAACAAGACGAGCATGCCTCGCATGAGCCTTCTGCTCCCTTTCAGGCACGGGGAAACCAACAGCAAAAACACGAAAGTCCTTCACAAATTCAGCGTATCGCACCCGAGTCGGAAACCCTGCCCGGCGCACCTCCAGCGCGGCCATCACCCCCGAACATACAAGCTGGCTTAACACACTAGGCTTATCCAAGACCTGCGGGGCTAGCAACTGATTAGACTTAATACAGCGGACAAAACGCACATTACAAACTTCGAGCGTTTGAATCAAGCCGTTCAGCTGCCCGGTGAAGCGCTGCGAGACCGTCGCGTTGCCCGCACGCAGGTTAGCCACCCCCCCTGCGCTGTCGTCCTCCCCATTGCTGCCGCCGATGCTGAGCCGGCCTTGCGGAGGAGGAGGGGGCTCGAGTGGAGAGAAGGAGGAGGAGGAGGAAGAGGAGGAGGAGGAGGAGGCGCTTGCTTGGAAGAGGGAGGTGACGAGGGGGTCGGACGAGCCCGTGGCTAGCAGGGTATTGACGTGATCAAAGAGGGCATCGCGGTTCTTATCCACAAACTCATTCGAACTATAAATAATCCCCCCCGCATAATGCAAGATCGCAAAATCCGTCTCCGCCGTGAAGCTACTCCCGGTGCTGCTCCCACTTCCGACCTGCTTCCTCCATGCCGTCGACGGCCCACACACCCCATAGTGCGCATGGGTCTTAAACGACTTGTTATACGTGCTCACCAAGGCCGCATCCCTCGCAGCCGCGCCACGGGTGCATTCTGAGTCGAGGATAGGGAGAAGGCCTATGGGTTTCTTTTCGATCAGGTCCACGCAGGGTTGGTTGTCGGGGAAGTCGGTCCGGTCCCACTCGATCTCCTCGCGCATGTATTCTTCCTCTTCCCTCTTGAAGGTGGCGAGGTTGAAGAGGAGTTGGAGGCGCTCGTTGCTGTGGTTGATCAAGAGCTGCTCGAACGAGTTGATGGCCATGTTCTCGAAGCCGAAGATATCCAGAATGCCAATGAAGCAAGACGAGGACGAGGAGGAGGAGGAGGGTGAGGACGAGTAAAAGGACGAAGAAGAAGAAGAAAGCGCGGCCATGCTGCTGCTCTTGCCGTTGCTCGTACTACTGCCCTCAGCACCACCAGCAAACGCCACATTAAGGCGGTCCACCAAACGATCAAACATTCTGCTATAAAGCGCTTTTGCCAAAGCATCCCTCGAATCCCGCGACTGCCCCACGGTCTGCGGGGAACGCACCGTCTTCCCTCCAGGCAGCTGCCGCACACGCGTCGTCAAGGCCTCAGCCAGCGCTTCCGGAGCCAAACCCAAGAGCTCCGCAGCCACCGTGAGTGCATCCACAGGCTGTTGCTTGTCTTCGGGTGTCGAGGTTGTGCGTACGCTGGATTCTTCCCCGTCGGCGCTGCCGTCGAACTCGACGTTGCCTAGGTAGAGCACGCCGGCCACCAGCTGGAAGAGCGCGTCTTGCTCTTCGCGGCCGATGCCCACGGCGTCCATGGCGGACCTTGGGGGAGGGAGGGGGAGTGGGAGGGTTTGAAATGGGTGAGTGAGTGAGAGGGAATTAACTTCAGCGGGCGCATCGTAGTGTGCGCAGAGAGTGTGCTGGTAAAGGTAAAAGAAGCGCGGGAGTGATGGTGGCCTGCTCGATTGAACAATCAAATGCTAACAACTAAAATAAATGCATTCCAATCCTCCCTTCTCTCCCTCCTCCCCTCCCTCCCACCCACATACCTAGTCATCGCAAAATCCTCCGCATCATCCATCCCCGCCACCCGGGTACATCCACTCTGCGCCATATAATAAAACCTGCCTGCGTTCTCCTCCTCTTCCAACGTCGGTAGCCGCAACCGCTCCCGTAGCTCCTCCGAGGCCCCAGCCAACAGCTGATAAAAGATGTGGTAATTCCGCTCCCCTCCCTGCTGCCGACACACCCGCGACTTCTCCAACAAAAAATTACTGACTTGCCCCCCCGAAATAGGGAAGCTGCTGCTGCTGCTGCTGCTGCCGCCAAGCTGTGATTGTTGTTGTAGTTGCTGCGAAAGGTGCCGGGAGTGCTGGTGGCCGTGCTTGGGCATCGGACGCTGGAAGTTGAGCAGGGTGAACTTGCCAAAACGACTCGAATTGTTATTCCGCAGCGTCTTGGCATTCCCAAACGCCTCCATGAGCGGATTACTCTGCACCAGCCGCTCCCCAATCGTAGGAGCCACCACCACCCCTTCCTCCCCTCCCTTCCCATGCCCTCCCCCACCACCACCGCCGCCGCTGCTGCTGCTGCTGCTGCTGCTGCTGCTGCTGCTGCTGCTGCTGCTGCTGCTGCTGCTGCTGTCCTCCACTCCCCCGCGGGCGACAATGCTGATATATTGAAGCATGAGCTTGGTCGTCTCCGTCTTCCCCGCGCCACTCTCCCCACAAATCACCACCGACTGATTCACCTGCGTGTGTTGCAGCTGCTGATACGCGTCCTCTGCTTCCTGGTAACAATGCGGGGGGAGGCTACCGTAGGCCTTGCCGTGGTATTGCCGCACGACTTCGGAGCCGTACATGGGCAGCCACTTAAACGGGTTCATCGCAATCAAAATAGGGCCTGTGCGCGTGTAGATCTGATCCATCCGAAAACGATGGGCAATGTTGGCCAGGATGGTCGCCTCGTTGAGCGGGTGCAGGTCATCCATGTTCTCGATGCTGTGGTGGTGGTGAAGGTAGGGCTGCGTGCTGCTCTGAGCGCCGGTGCTGGTGGAGTGGGACGTGCTGGCGCGAGGGAGCAGGCGCCGGGCCGCTTCTGTATTCTTCTTGCGTCCGCCGCCACCACCGCTGCCGCCGCTGTGCAGCGCTGCATGAGGCCCACCGCGTGCTATGGCGCCAGCGTCCACCGTGTAGCGCTGTGTGGTTTGTGGAGGAGAGAGGTGGAGGGGGGAGGGCATGAGTACAATTCAAGCTGACGAGCCAGCATTTCCCTCCTCATCTACACCCTGGCTCTCTCCCGACTGGCATCGAAAACCACCGTCGTGCAAAAAATCCCTTATGCACACACGTACCTTGCCACCCTTGTCCTCCACAATGATCTTGTCGCCTTGCACGGACACAAGCGTCGCCTCCAAGTAGCCTTCGTCCGCATCGGAGAGCCAGAGCGGGTCGCCCTTGCCGCTGTGCGACCAGTCCCCATGGTGGTTCATGGCTGGGTGGCTGGCACTGCCTGTGTAGGGGGAATGGAGGGAGGGAGAGGGAGGGCGTGGGTGTGGGTGAGCACTGAGTGGTTTGTGTACGAGAGGGAGGGAGGGGAGAGGGGCCGTGGGGCAGTCATGATGATGCAGATGATGGTGGGTGGGTTGATTAGATGGCCTGTCTGGTGCGAAGTCCAGGCCAATCGACACAGCCCCACGCACGGGCCGGCAGGCACAATAGATACTGCACAAGCTCCTGGCCAAGGTCGCTGGCCAGGAGTGCAGGGACAAGCCGTGTCGTGGGTGCTTTGCGGCTTGTGGTCTCGGCCGCTTTCAAGTTGGTTACCCGTAACCGTAATCATGGGCCTCGATGACGATTTGAGATTTGAGTTTGCCAATTCAAGCGATGTTGCCAACAACAGCCACAACACCACACACCAACCACCACAGGCACGAGCCCATGGCCGCTCCGGGCCTGGCCGAGCTGGACCGCATCGAGGCGCAACTCCGCGAGGCAGAAGCGGAGTACTTTCTTTTGTCCCACTCCAACCCAAGCCCGCCACCATCATCATCACGACGCTCTGCTGCCTATTCTCGCCTCTCTCCATCAAAAGTGGCCCTGAACCAACCGCTGTACAGCCACTCGGGACGGCAAATCGGGCAGCAAGAAGAAGTGTCAGCGGCACGTGTAGACGCCGTGCTTTTTTCCCGACTGCAGCTGCGGCATCACCCCTCCTCCCCGACCCCAGCAGCACGTTCGACCCGCCGCCCGCTTCCCGCTTCCACGTCTCGCTCTGCATCGGCAGCGGCAGCACCACCACCACCACAACCACCGCCGCAGTCGTCAATACAAGCAGTCCGTTCAGACTCCACCGCCCGCCGCCCGTCCTTATCATCATCCTCATCACGCTCTGCCCAGCCCGCGTCCCAGCCGCGCATTCATGCTTCCAAGCCCACCGTGTCGCAGACGCTCTTGCGGCTTGCCCAGCCCCGGCACGAAATCTACGCCGAGCGAGAGAGGCAACGCCAGGAACGAGAGGTAGCCAAGGCAGCACAAGAAAATTGTACCTTCACGCCCACCCTTTGTCAAGGCACGGAGAAACGAGCAGCCGCTGCTGCCGCCGCCTCCAAGGGTGAGGTCCCCAAGTCCTTGCCGGACCGTCTGATGGAGAGACAAGAAGCGGCCAAGGCAGCACGGCGACGTCGCCAGGCAAAACTCGAGCAGGAGCAAGCCGCTCAATGCACATTTCAACCTGTTTTGTACACAGACCAGGGCCACCTCATGCCTGGGTCAGCCTTTTTATCCTTCCCCTCGTCCTCCCCCTGCTCCTCGCCCTCGCGGCGCCCCGGTCACGATAAGCCCTTGCACAAGCGCCTCGGAGATGTACAGCGGACTCGTCGTGATCATCTTGATCGACTGCGGGCACGGGAGGAGGAGAAGGAGGCAGCAGAGTGGACGTTTCGCCCTCGCCTTTGTGGGGTGACTGAGGAGATGGCCCGGCAACGGCGTCAAGACCAGGA
>Ga0105054_10003651_pt1 | contig 23677 bp, 21 predicted proteins | sample BON02_FD_78091 | JGI IMG/M metagenome (GOLD analysis project Ga0105054, IMG submission 78091) | Freshwater microbial communities from Lake Bonney liftoff mats and glacier meltwater in Antarctica - BON-02 (megahit assembly) | ecosystem: Environmental > Aquatic > Freshwater > Ice > Glacier...
ATTTTTCAAATTTTTGATGCTCTAAATATTTTTGCAAAAATAAAAATGGCTTTTTAAGGCTTGACTATTTATACCTGACAAAGCCCAAATGAATCCACAAACATGGAAAATTTAACAACCTTATAACACTAAACTGGATATGTTCTTCAACAGTCCATTCACAGGTAATCCAGCAAGGTGGAAAAGGATTAAGAAGTAAAAAGAAAATGGCACACCTTGGGATAGAAGAAGGGGTAACTGCTTAAACTAAACCAAAACGTCCAAAATTTAAGTCTCATTAACAAACCTTAGCGAAAATCGCATTTTGTATGGGCGAATAAGCAATAAATGAATAAGCATCTAGAACACTAATTGAACTGCCTCAATTTATTGCAGGGTATACCAATGATTTTTAGACATTAGTCCTCAATCTTTATTTGCTCCATAGAATCTAGCACCTCATTCTTTTTGTAATACACTCTATTTGTGTCGGGAATTCCATAACTTTTTAACTTCCCTTGATTTGTGAATTTCCAGAGGGTACTTAAATTTATCGAAAGCATATTTGCGGTTTGATCTCTGGTCATAAAAGTAACATCATCTGACAAAGAGCTATTCTTGTTAAATTCCTTTAAAGCTAATGCCAATTCTTTTTTTATTAACTTTATTAGGTCTTCTTTTAATTCTTCTGGTGTCACACTGACAAACTGTATTTGTTTCTTCTCCATGATTGTAACTTTAACTACCACAAAGAAATGTCACGCGCCTCTATATAGCTATGGACTCCATAATGATTATTGTTTTATTAGCCGTATTTCTGTTTTGCTATTGTTAGCATACTTTCAAAAATAGCAACAAAATCATCCTTACCTTTTGTTGATTTAGCTTGATATATATAATTGCTAAACCTTTCGTGCTTGGGAAGTGTAAAAATAGAATCAAGAGCTTGGAAGTAATCTTTCTTTGATGGGACTTTACCTGTCTCGTCTAAAAACATATCTAATTCAAATAAAACATCGAATAGTAAAAAGAAGTTTTCTGATTTTCTAATCTTATGACTATTAACAATATTAAGCTTTAGTATGTCAGTAATGGGCTTGCCATGGATAATAGTAGCCAATCCAAGATGTTTTCTTAAAGGGTTCGTATTTGTTGGAGGCGTATCATGTGGCAGAAAATCTTCACATGGCCTACTATACAAAAAGTTGCTATGTAAAGAGCAAGAAATACAATTTTCTAGCAGTAGAATTATTCCTTTTTCTCCTTTGTATTTCTGTTTTAAGAAGGCTACATCAATTGTTTCATCAGATAAATGTATGTAGTTTTTAATAAAATCTGGCAAGGCTTTGGTGCAAAGTATTTCCGCATACTTTTCTGGAATATATTCACTTTTCTTTTCCGAACATAGTTGGGCGCAACAAAAAATGAACTTGGTTTCAATGTTGGCTTTAGTTCCTTGCATGTGAAAATCCTTTTGGCTATATCGGTTAGGGTAATGCGGTAAAGTTGAACATATCACCTGTAAAACCTCCTTCAATTGCTGTTCCTCTTGGCAGTAGTAAAACTTTTTCCTAGTGTCTTCAATTGTAGCGTCAATTATAGTTTGAACCTCGCTTTCGATTCTTTTAATTTCTAAATCCCAATTCATATACCTTATTACTTTAAATACTGTGCCAATTCTAATGCATTATCATCATTTGTTTTACCAATATATTTTAACAACATCTGCTCAGTGCTATGCCCAGTTGCATACATAATCATTGGTGTTGGAATTTGACCATAATAATTTGACGCAAAACTTCTCCTTCCAATGTGTGAAGTTACTAATTCCCATTTCTCATATTTGCCCGTTTTCTTTCTTTTGGTTGCAATGTCAATTTTAGAACCTTCCACCAAATCGGTTAATCCTGCATGCTTGCATACTTCCTTTATATAAACATTATATTTTTGATCTGAAATTTGCCTTGGAAAACTTCCATTATTCTTGTCAAGTATTAGCCTTAATGATTTACTTAAAGGCAGTTTTATTATCTTTTTAGTTTTTTGCTGAGTAAACTCAATCATTTCTACCAATGCACCACTTTTTGCTTTAACGCTTATTATCATACTTCTATTGAATCTCAGAAAATCACTCACCCTTTGGCCAGTGTAACAACTTATCAGTAGCCAGTTTCGTGCATTATCTAAATAATCTTGTTTTAACTCTACTTTACCTATTTTATCTAGTTCCTCTTCGTTCAAGAAAATAAAATCAGTCTTCTTTGTATATCCCTGAATAACATCAAGTTGCAGATGAGTACTTAAACCGTTAATTCTGGCATTTCTACAAACAGTTTTAATGAACTTAATTGCACGTCCTATGGTATTAGGACTATACAACATTACTTCTTGTGCAAAATGTTCAAATTTAGTAATAAAGGAAAGGTCAACATCAGCTACCTGATAGGTTTCATCCAAGTGTAGCTCCATGCGTTTCAATATCTTCATAACTACCTTATATTTAGTGATAGTTGATTTAGTTACCTTATTTAAGGTTAACTGTTCTTTCAAGTTATCTATATAGTATTCATAATAAGCAACAAGACCAGTGGGAATTGAATTTTCTGATTTTAACTTTTTGGAAGGATTAATAATTTCAATCAACTCCTTAGCAGTAACCGGTGAATCCTTTTTAGTGTTCAAAAGAGTCAAAATACTAGAATAAAGCAGTTTTACCTCCTTTATTAAAGTTTTATTATCTTGAATATTTTTGATTCTCCCAGTCTCAGCAATCCATTGCTTCGGATCAACATGCAAATTAGTAGGGGTTTTTAAATCCAAAGTTCTTCCTTCTCGAACACGTACATGTATATTAGCGGGATTTGCGTTTGATCGTAGTAAAAATTTTATTGTTGCCATAGTATTAGAGAACAAATATAACTAAATTGTCCCACATATGTCCCACATAATTACATTATCAAGCAATTTTAAGCAATCTTATTAAATCATTTGAACAACACTGAAAATTCAATAATCCCCTAATAACAGGCCATAAGACCAATATTTAATAGAGTTACACATAATATTTTTGATATAGGTTTTACTCCCGCCCTCTCCGCAAAAGAACATATTGCTTGAAAAGCAATTTATCCCGATGCCTTTATCGTGATTGATTTTTGGTCCCCAACTTGTTGGGAGAAAAGTAGGGCAAAATTGAGTTGGGGAAAAATTTCTAAGTACTGAAATATATTTTTTTGACTGCGATTTTAAAAAATAAAAATTGAGTAGAATGAGCTTGCTGCGCTTTGCTCGCAATGGACGGGCAATCTTGTATAAGCATTAACGGAATAAAACTAGGTAATCCTTTATATTTACGCAATCTATAAATTGAGTAAATTCAACTAAATATTATTGGTTTTATATCCCAACTTTTGCAAATAATCCTTCACTTTTTGCCTGTTATCTCCTTGCACCAAAATTTCTCCATCCACAATACTTCCCCCAGTACCACAGTGCTTTTTCAATAACTTTCCCAGTTCAATAAGCTGGTTTTCAGATCCTTCAAAACGGGTAACAATGGTAACTTTCTTGCCGCCTCTGTGTGCTGTTTCATAACGAATAATTAATTTCTGCTTGTTGGGTTCAAGCAATAATTCTTCTTCATTTTTAGGTTCATTATCGTAGTCAAATTCTGGGTTGGTAGAAAAGACCATTCCTCCCAAATCACTTAAACTTTTAATTTTTGTAGGCTTTTTTTTCATTAGCAGATTATTTGCAAACTGGCAGGCAGCAAAGATATAATTATTTTTTCGGACACCTGTCCCATGTACTCTCCATCTATTTGAAGCGGTAAATTATCTGCAAATATGGTTGCTTCGGAGGTCTCTAAAATCGTTACTTTTTTGTGCTGATGTATTTTGTGCTGAAATAAACACCAAACCACCTGGGGTATTTGCCAAAAGTGCAACGGTTCTATACAAATTAATTCAAATTTCCCATCGGTTAAAGTTCCTTTGGGGTTAATGATAACGTTGTTTCCCCACTGATTGCTATTGGCAATACTGGTTAACAATACATTTTTTTCAATCGTGGTGAGGGGTGTAACAATTTTTATAGGATAGCTTTTATTTCTATACTCTGTAATCACAATTTTAAGGTATTTCCAAAAACCCCTTTTCTTTTCCTTGGCAAACAGACCAGCTACATGAGCATCAAAGCCAATACCAGCCACGTTGCAACAAAATTGATTGTTGATCATGAGCGTATCAATATTTTTTATATTTCCCAGTATCAGCTTTTCAATAGCCGTTTGAATAGAGGTTATGCCCAAAGTTTTTGCAAATCCATTGCCTGAGCCTGAAGGGATAATTCCCAGTTTAATGGGGCTGTTTACCAATTTGGCTGCAATGGTGTTAATCGTTCCATCGCCACCACAGGCAATAATGGCAAATGGCTTTGTTAAAATGGCTTTTTCCAAATACTCCTTCAAGTCCATAAATGATTGTGAAATATGATACTCAATATCATAAGAGGAAGAAAGTTTTTCTTGAATTTGTTGGCTTAGTTTTTCAACTGGTAAAATGCCAGAGGAAGGGTTATGAATTATCACAACACGCTGCATAAAACTAGAAACTAAAAGCGTATTGGACAATATTTGCACCCATCTTTAGCGCTTGTTCTCTTTTTTCAGCTGGGTCTCCATGCACATCAGGATCTTCCCAACCATTGCCTAAATCAGATTCATAGGAATAAAAACAAACCAATCTGCCCTTATAAACCAATCCATAACCTTGTGCTGGTTTTCCATCATGTTCGTGTATTTTTGGTAAGCCTTTGCTAAAATCGTATTTTTGATGATAAATGGCGTGGGAATAAGGCAATTCTATAAAATCCAACTCTGGGAATACCTTTTTCATTTCGGGTCTAACAAATTTATCCATACCATAGTTGTCATCTATATGCAAAAAACCACCTGATTCTAGGTATTTTCTAAGATTAGAAGCATCCTTGTTATCAAAAAGCACATTGCCATGCCCCGTTAAATAAACATAAGGGTAATCAAATAAATCTTCTGACCCCACATCTACAATCGCATCATCTGGATTGATATTGGTGCTGATATTTTTGTTGCAAAACCTTATAAGGTTGGGCAAGGCAGTTCTGTTGGCATACCAATCACCACCACCTCTATATTGCATTTTGGCCAATTTATAGGTGTAGGTTCCACTGGCTGTAAAACTAAAGGAAACAGCAAAAAATGTAAACCACAGGCATAGTTTTAAGCCAAACCTATTGATAAACTCACCATCAAAATAATGTTTCAATCTAAATCTACTAACTTGTTTCCAAATGACTAGATTGTGCCGCCTCATCCAAAATAATACTGATGGAAGTGGGTGAGGGGGAGATTGTAACCATATCTAAATGTTTAAGCGTATTCAGGCTTTCTAAATAAAATAATTTAAGTGCCCTGTCTTTGTTTATGGCTTCTTCAATAAGAACATGCTCCTGCGGGGAGGTGTCTTTATAGATGTAGCGTAAAATGTCTTCTTGAGTAATTGTTGAATTCATAGGCTTTGTATCATATTGATATAAGAACAACGCAATTTAATTACTTTTATTTTAAATTACCAAAGATTTTTTTTCAATAAGTTTTCTTAGGTTGATAATGGCATAGCGCATTCTTCCCAAAGCTGTGTTGAGTGGTACTTTTGTTAATTCCGCAATTTCTTTAAAAGTTAAATCACCATAGTGTCTTAATAGTAAGACTTCTTTTTGGTCATCAGGCAACTCGTTCACCAATTGTCTGATGGTATTTATGGTTTCCGCCTCTTCCATTTTTTGTTGCTTGTTGTCCGCAAAACTCATGGTGTCTAAAATGCTTTCTCCTGCTTCTCCATTAATCATAGGGGTTTTCTTAACCCTTCTAAAATAGTCTATGGATAGGTTTCTGGCTATGCGAACGGCAAATTGCATGAATCTACCGTCATCAGTATATTTACCCGCCCTTAATGTTTTTACAACTTTAATAAATGTTTCCTGAAAAATATCCTCTGCGATGTAGGAATCTTTCACAATCATTATAATGGTCGTATAAACCTTGTCCTTGTGTCTTTTAACAAGCGTTTCAAAACATGCATCATTACCTTCAAGGTAGTGTGCAATTAGCTGACTGTCTGTGATTTTTGTAGTTCCCATAGTGCTCTAAATTTGGTTTAATCAATAAATTAGCAAATAGAAATAAGTAAGTAATATTTTGCTAAAGTTTTTTAAAAGTAGAGTTTGTCTATAGGCTAAATTAGTTGAACTAAGTTGCAATTTACAACCAAAATTTAATTCTACCTAATTTATTTTTAGTTTTATCTTAAAGTTACAGATGATTTACCAATGCTTACCTTGTCGCCAAATACTTCTACTGTGTAGATTCCTGCTTCATAGTCAGAACCTTTTTTGTGATAAACATCTACAAACATATCGCCATTTTTGTAATCAATAATTTTCATTACTGTATATTTTGCAGTCTCGCCATTGGTCATAGAAAAAGTTCCATCTCCAGAAATTGGTTCTAAAGTAACACCGTTGGGTCCTGTTATTTTTACGTATAATGGTTTATCACCTTGATTAGCAATTTTATTTTCCAAAATTCTGAATGAAACTTTTATTTCATCCACTCTTCTTGTTCTGGTAGTTTCCACCTCTTTGCCACTATTTTTTCTTTTAATACCAATAATGGTCATATTATCAGCTATTAGTTGCTTGCCTTTGCTTATAACTTCTTCTTTTTTAGTTATATCTGCCGCTAATTTTTGACTATTAACTACTTCATTATCTAAATTTTGAGTCGTAACCGTAAGTTTTTCTGTCGTAATGGCTAACTCTTGTTCAAGTTGAGAGATTTTGTTTTGCAAACTCATGCTCTCTTGTTTCAAAGCGGTAATTTGATTTTTAAGACTTACAACCTCTTTGGCACTTAAATTACCTTTGTTCAATTGCTTTCTCAATTCAGTTACTTTCGATTCAAGATCTGTCTGCAACTGAGAAATTTGATCATCTCTTTGCATAACAGAAGATTTTGTTTGCTCCAACTCCATTGTTAAATTGTCCAAGTCTGCATTAAGCCTCGTTTGGTCATCATTCAACGTACTGTTTTGAGTTGTCAATTGTTGGTTATCTTCTTTTCCTTTGTAATATTGATAAAGCAATAGTCCATTGGTAATAAGTAATGCTGCAATAACAATGTAAAGAAACAGTTTACTTTTCTTATCTTTTTCTTGATTTTCTGTGGTTATCATATTATTTTTATTAAATGTTTTATTATCGTATTTCGTTGCAAAAGTAATGCCTAATTTCTTAAAAAAAACAATTTCTAATTTTCTTCATTAAAATTAAATTACTTATTTGCAAAGAGTTGCCTACTAGCAACAAATATTCAAAAATAAATGTTTGATTATTGAATGAATATTTATGAATTAAAGCGACCCAAAGCATAAATTAAAAGTTAATATTCATTGCTTTAAAATTATTTGCTTTCTTTTGCAATAATAAATTTTATAAAAAGTGCAAGTACATAATACACCGATAGAAGGGCTAGTGGTTATCACACCCCATATTTTTGAAGATAACAGGGGCTATTTTTATGAGTCCTATAAAAAAAGTCTATTTGATGAAATTATTGAACCCGTTGAATTTATTCAGGACAATCAAAGTATTTCGTCTAAAGGTACACTGAGAGGATTGCATTTTCAGAAAAATCCTTTTTCGCAAGGCAAGTTGGTGCGAGTTTTGCAAGGGTCGGTTTTAGACGTTGCGGTGGATATAAGAAAAGGTTCACCAACCTATGGTCATTATCATTCTGAAATACTTTCAGCACAAAATCACAAACAGTTTTGGGTACCAGCAGGTTTTGCCCATGGTTTTTTAACCTTAGAGGATGACACCCTATTTATTTATAAATGTACCAATTATTATAATAAAGAGTCAGAAGGGGGTTTAATGTATAACGACCCTTTACTCGCAATAGATTGGGGGGAAATTACCCCTACATTGTCTGAAAAGGATATGATTTATCCTTCATTCAATTCGTTTGAGAGTCCTTTTAATTATCTTGAAAATATTTAATACCAACCAATTTTAATAATGGATAAACTAGAGAATATTCTACCACTAATAGAAAAGCTTAAAGTAAAATATGCTAACGCAGGACAAGACTTAGAGCATTATTTACAAGGGTTATTAGAAGCAAATTTTGAACCTTATTGGGAATATATCAATCTAGAGTCTCTTTTGGCATTGCAACAGCCCAAAACAGATTATCCAGATGAAATAATTTTTATCAGCTATCATCAAGTAAATGAAATATTTTTTAAATTGATTTTACATGAAATCAAGCAAATTTGTTTTCATACCCACTTAGACGCTCAGTTTTTTACGCAAAGGTTGCAACGTATCAATCGTTATTTTGAAACTTTAATTGATAGTTTTGATATTATGATTGAGGGCATGGAGCGTCAGCAGTTTTTGAAATTTAGAATGGCATTGTTACCAGCCAGCGGTTTTCAAAGTGCACAGTATCGTTTTATAGAATTGGCGTTAACCGATGTTGATAATTTGGTGCATGATAAAAACAAAGCGAAAGCTCAAAAATTACCTTTGGATGAAAAAATAGAATTGTTATACTGGAAATCAGGTGCTATTAATATAGATACCTCTGAAAAAACGTTAACCCTAAAACAGTTTGAACAACATTACAATGAGCGTTTTTTACGTTTTGTTCATAATTACAAGTCTGTTAATATATTACAACAATTCCATTTACTAAAAAGTCAAAATATGGAGAGTGAATTGTTGGTAAACGAAATGAAAAGGTTGGATACCAATATCAATGTTAATTGGCCTTTGGCGCATTTCAAATCTGCCGTAAAATATTTAAAAGTAGATAACGAAAGTATTGCTGCCACTGGAGGTACCAATTGGACATCCTATCTTCCTCCAAAATTTCAACGCATTATTTCCTTTCCTGAAATTTGGACAACCCAAGAGCGGGAAGATTGGGGTAAAAAATGGGTTGAGCATCATGTGCCTGCTTCACGAAAGCCGTAGGTAAATTGTTTTTAATGTCCTTTTGCTGACATATACTTCAAACTAAGCACTTATTATTGTAGTATGAAAATTAAATTGTTGTCTTATTCTATACTCGCCATGATGTTAACTTTTGCTGCTTGTAAAAAGGACACTAAAAAACAGATAGAGCCTGAAAAAACTATAGAAAAGATAGAAGAAAAACCAGATTTGGGTTCATTATCTTATGACTTTAGTTATAAGGCTTTATTGATCGAGTTTACAAGTACTGGTTGCCCTGGATGTGGCAGTTGGGGCAAACCAACATTCTATGGTTTAGCCAACAAATATCCTGAAGATGTAATTCCTCTTGCAGCGCATATAAAATATGGCGACCCTATGATTACTGTTACTTCTGAACTATTTGCAGAGAATAGAACAGGTAGCAGATATACTCCTCAAATTTGGGTAAACAATGAAAATGCCGTGGTTATAACTAGCGGAAATAGCATTGATGGTTCAGCTTCTATTGAGAAGGCAAACAATTTAATAACTAATGCCCAAAAAACTACGGAGGTAGGATTTGGCGGTGCTGTGCTTTTTAAAAACAATCAAGTTTATACCAAATTTGGTATTCAATTGAAAAAAGATTTTGAAGCAGGTGAATATTACATTAATAGTTATTTGGTAGAGGATGGCATCAAGGCGGAACAATTAAGTTATGCCAACAATCCTGCTACCCATAATTATGTGTTGAGACATGCCGCAATGGAAGGGTGGGGTAATAAAATTACCAAAATAATGGGAGTGGAGTTTACCCAAGAGTGGGAGCACACTTTTACCCAAGATGCAAAGGAAGGGCAATACACCGTCAATGTTCTTTGGAAAAAAAATGGGAGTATTTATGTTCCTGTTAATGCAAGAAGGGTGAAATAGATTTTATTTTACTGTTTCAACCTTCTCATTCCTAAAAATAATTTCATTCCCAAAACTGTCTAAAATAATAGGGTTTTCTTTGTTGATGTCTCCTTTTAAAATGCTTTTAGACAGTTCATTGAGTACTTGTTTTTGAATAACGCGTTTTAAAGGTCTAGCACCAAACTGTGGGTCGTATCCAAGCTGTGACAACCAATCTACTCCCTCTTGTGTGTAGTTAAAAGTAATCCCCATTTCTAGCAATTGCTTTTCTAAAGCATTCAATTGAATTTTAACAATGGCTGTAATATCCTTGCGATTCAAGGGTTCAAACATCACCATTTCATCAATCCTATTTAAAAACTCAGGGCGAATGGTTTTCTTAAGCAAATCAAAAACCTGACGCTTGGTTTTACTCAAAACCTCCTCCCTGTTTTTGTCATCCATTTTTTCCATATTCTCCATAATAATGTCAGAACCCAAATTGGAAGTCATGATGATAATGGTATTTCTAAAATTGGCTGTCCTGCCTTTGTTGTCCGTTAATCGTCCATCATCCAATACTTGCAATAAAATATTAAAAACATCCGGATGTGCCTTTTCAATTTCATCTAATAAAACCACCGAGTATGGTTTTCTACGAATTGCTTCTGTAAGTTGTCCTCCTTCATCATAACCCACATATCCTGGAGGCGCACCAATTAAACGTGAAACGGTATGTTTTTCTTGGTATTCGCTCATGTCTATGCGCACCAAGGCTTGGTCGCTATCAAATAGTTGTTCGGCCAAGGCTTTGGCAAGTTCTGTTTTTCCTACACCCGTTGTACCTAAAAATATAAACGAGCCATAGGGTTTGTTTTTGTCTTGTAAGCCTGCTCTACTTCTTCTAACAGCATCTGCAACAGAAGTTACGGCATCATCTTGACCAATTACTCTTTTATGCAACTCATCTTCCAAGTGTAGAAGTTTTTCTCTTTCACTGGTAATCATTTTTTTAACAGGAATGCCAGTCCAACGGCTAACTACATCCGCAATATCTTCTGCATCCACCACTTCCTTAACCATTGTTTTTTCAGATTGTTGCGCCATCAGTTCAGTATTTAAGGCTTCAAGTTTATTATCCGCTTCCTTAATTTTACCATACCTAATTTCTGCTACCAAACCATAATCCCCATTTCTTTCAGCACGCTCTGCATCCAATCTTAACTGCTCAATATTGGCTTTCTCTTTTTGGATATTATCAACGATGTTCTTTTCTGCTTTCCATCTTGCAGTCATAGAATTTCTGCTTTCTTCTAGTTCTGCTAAATTTTTATTAAGGGTGGTCAGCTTTGCTTTATCATTTTCCTTTTTTATCGCTTCACGCTCAATTTCTAACTGCATAATTCTACGATTCAATTCATCCAACTCTTCTGGAACAGAATCAATTTCTAACCGCAGTTTAGCCGCAGCTTCATCCATTAGGTCAATAGCTTTATCGGGTAAAAACCTATCGGATATGTATCGCTGGCTCAATTCTACTGAGGCAATGATCGCTTCGTCCAAAATCCGTACTTTGTGATGCACTTCATAGCGCTCTTTCAAACCTCTTAAGATGGCAATAGCATCTAAAGTGTCAGGTTCATTCACCATTACTTTTTGGAAACGTCTCTCAAGCGCTTTGTCCTTTTCAATATATTTTTGATATTCGTCCAAGGTGGTTGCTCCAATAGCGCGCAACTCTCCTCTAGCCAATGCTGGTTTTAAAATATTGGCGGCATCCATGGCTCCCTCTCCTTTGCCGGCTCCAACCAAGGTATGTATCTCATCAATAAACAAAACTACTTCTCCATCAGAGTCTATTACTTCTTTTACAACAGCTTTTAACCTTTCCTCAAATTCTCCTTTGTATTTTGCACCTGCAATCAATGCACTTAAATCTAAGGCGTAAATGGTTTTTGATTTTAAGTTTTCAGGAATGTCACCACTAATTATCCTGTGCGCCAATCCTTCTGCAATGGCAGTTTTACCTACACCAGGCTCTCCAATCAATATAGGGTTATTCTTAGTTCTCCTACTCAAAATTTGAAGCACTCTTCTTATTTCCTCATCCCTTCCTATTACAGGATCTAACTTGCCTTTTTGCGCTTGATCGTTCAAATTGACAGCATATTTTCCCAAGGCGTTGTATTGCTCATCTCCACTTTGAGAAGTTACTTTGCTATCTCCTTTTAACTCTTTCAGTGCCAATTCAACATTTTTCTTATTGATGTTTGCATCCTTAAGGATATTACTAATGGTATCACCTGCTTCAATCAAGGCTAAAAGCAAATGCTCTATGGCAACAAATTCATCTTTATTTTTTGAAGCAATTTGCTGGCTTTTTGCCAAAACCTCATTGCTTTTTTGACTTAAATATTGTGAAGCTCCACTTACTTTAGCATAGGAACCAACTTGCTTTTGTAAAACTTCTTTAATTCTATCTAAAGAGGCACTGCATTTTGAAACAATAAACGGAAATACCTCCTTGTCGGTTTCCACAATTGCTTGTAAAATATGACCCGTTTCAATGGCTTGTTGCTCATTTAAAAGGGCAATTTGTTGCGCTTTTAAAATGGCTTCTTGTGCCTTTATTGTATATTTTTCTAAATTCATTGTGTCTATTTAGGTTAGACCTTCAATTCTACAACCAAACATTACAATAAGACAAAATGACTTGTAAAATGTTTGTTTTAAGCCATTTTGTCAATAAAAGTGCTTTCGTTGAAATTATTGGACATAAAAAAAACCTGACCAATTTGGTCAGGTTTTTTTTTTATGTCCTATTACCTTAATGGTAAATTATTGAACTATTAATTTTTGAGTTGTTGTAGCACCGCTTACTTCTAAAGTAACAGTGTAAACACCTTTTGCTAATTCACTTGTAGCAACTTTAACATCATGCTTTCCAGCATTTAATTCATAGTTGTTAACCATAACTATTTTACCAGTTACATCTGCAATAGTAACATTCAAGGTATTGCTATTATTGAAAGAAACAGGAATTGCAATATCATTATTATTGGAAGGATTAGGGTATATATCTCCGAAAGAAACACCAATATTATCTAATGATTTAATACTTAAAGCTTGTGTTGAAACATGGAAACCACAATTTAAATAAAACGCACTGTTAAAAGCTAAACCGGGAATATAACCTAGCCATCCCTGTAGATTTGTTGCATACCTTGAGGTTTTACTTAGATATTGTGCATTGTTATAATATCCGTTAGGAGATTTTACTTGTAAGGAAATTGGGTTAGCATCTTGATAAATACTGGTAAGCATATAATTTTGCTTTTTAACAACGTTAGCATACTCCGTTTGATTATCCGTTAAATCAATCAGGGTATCACCAGTAGCATAAGAAGAGCCAGGTTTAAAATGAATTGTAAACCCGACTAATTTATTGATAGCATTTAATGAAGAATGAGGTATTTGTTTATTAATAGATGCTGTAATCGCACGACTTCTCCAACCTTGCATTGTTCTTGAAGTTGAATCTGAATCAGTTAATAGAAACGTATCAGTTTTAAAATTCAAAGGAGAGTATCCCAAAGTGCCATTGTAACCACTAATTCTAGCAAAACTTCCACCACCTTGAAGACCACCTAAACTTATACCAGCCTTATCACTTGTTGTGTAATATCTAATAAACATGGTATCAACAAGGTTCACATCGTCAATTTGTCTTATATAACCATATAGAAATAAAATAGAATCCCAAGTATACGTATTGTGCTTAGAATATCTTTGGTAAATTTGCGTAATATCAAAAATTTCATCGGTAGGATCAAAAATGCTACCCCAAGAATGAGCGCCATGACCATATTTAATAACTGTTGGATCAGTGCTTGAAGCATTATCTAAATCCCACACCGTGGAATCTGGAAACAATAATGAAACAAATGATGTAATATTAGAAGGGTTGCTACTTGCCTGCTGCATAAATCCTTGCGTTCCCATAGGATAATACCAGCCAGCTGAATTATCTCTTCTATCAAATTTGTTGTTCGTATTCCAATCTCCTAAATCTTTACCTTTAAATGGACTGTTAGAAGAATTTTCCTGATTTTGCGCTTGTGCGAATGTGCATGCTGCAATTGCTAAACTACATGCTGCGAGTAATATTTTTTTCATTTTTATAAATTATTTTTTTTATTGTATTTCACGATTACAAATTTCGTACAAAACTAAATTAATATTGTCTTAATACTGCAATAAAAATATTAATTTTTTTAAAAGTCCCCTAAAATAGGGCGCAAAAGTATTTCTTCCATTACACTGTACGCTCTTATTTTCCAAGCTGTCCAAATCACTTCAGCCACATCTTCTGGTCGCATAAAACGCTCTTTTTTTTCTTCTGTACCACTCCAAGAGTTGGTTAATGTTGCCCCTGGTAGTACAGCAGAAACAGCAATATTGCCCTTTAATTCTTCTCTTAATACTTTGGTAAAACCCAATAAGGCATATTTACTGATACAATAACTTCCTCCGTTAATATAGGGTGTGATACTCGCTGTTGAGCAAATATTGAAAATATAGGCATCCTTGTTTAGTTGATTTAACACAGCTCTGGTAACGTAGTAAGCAGCATCCATATTGGTTTTCATCGTTAATTCATATATTCCTTCTTCCTCAGTTGCAAGTTGGCCTGGAATAAAAACACCTGCATTGTTCACCAATATGTTTATGGTAGGCATCGTTTTTTTTATTTTGTCAATAGTGTTGAGCAATGCTTTTTTGTCGGTAACATCACACAAATAAGTATCAAGGTTTTTTTCATTTTTGCCTAATTCTGCTCTTAAAGTATCAAATTTTTTGCTGTTTCTGGCTATAGCAGCAACCCTAAAACCGTTCTCAATTAGCTTTTTAACGATGGCTTTTCCTATTCCATCACTACCCCCAGTAACAATTGCACTATATGTCATATTCTTAATTATTTGATTTGATTATTTTTTGTAATTTTACCGCGCAATTTAAACATAAATCTTGAAAAGAATTTTTTTCCATTTCGGCCGTTATTTATTGTTTCTAAAAAGCATGTTTGCCAAACCTGAAAAATTTAGGGTTTATTTAAAACGTGTTTTATTAGAAATGTATAACATTGGCGTTGGCTCGCTTCCAATTGTCGCTATTATCTCTATTTTTATTGGTGCTGTAACTACGGTTCAAACGGCTTATCAGTTAGTTTCTGGTTTAATTGCTAAATCAGTTATCGGCATGATTGTGAGCGATAGTACTATTTTAGAGCTTGCACCCACCATTGGTTGTTTGGTTTTGGCAGGCAAGGTAGGTTCTCATATTGCTTCAGAAATTGGAACCATGCGTGTTAGCGAGCAAATTGATGCACTGGAGGTGATGGGTATTAATGCAAGTGGTTTTTTAGCCATGCCCAAGATTATTGCAGGTATTATTACTATCCCCATGTTGAATATTATAGCCATTGCTTTAGGTATTTATGGTGGATATTTAGCAGGAAGTTTATCTGGGATTTTATCGGGTGAAACGTTTTTAGAAGGTGCAAGGTCTTCCTTCAATTCCTTCAATGTAATATTCTCCTCAATCAAGGCATTTACTTTTGCTTTTTTAATTACCTCCATTTCTAGTTATCACGGCTTTTATACAAAAGGAGGAGCCTTAGAGGTAGGAAAAGCTAGTACTGATGCCGTTGTATACAGTGCAGTTTCTATTTTATTTGCCGATTACTTACTAGCTGAACTTTTGTTATAATGATTACACTAGAAAACGTAAATAAATCCTTTGGTGATAAGCAAGTGCTTTTTGACGTTAATGCCGAATTCAAATCTGGCGTACCAAATTTAATAATCGGTGCCAGTGGCGGTGGTAAAAGTGTTTTAATGAAATGTATGGTTGGCTTAGAAACTCCAGAGTCGGGCAAAATTCTTTATGGCAAAAAGGATTTAATGAACCTAGAGTTTTCTGAATTGCGAGAATTAAGACGCGAAATTGGAATGCTATTTCAAGGTGGTGCATTGTTTGACTCTATGACCGTAGAACAAAATGTAGACTTTCCTTTAAAAATGTTTTCTAAAATGTCGATAGCAGAAAGAAAGGAACGTGTAAATTTTTGTTTGAAACGTGTTGATTTGGAGGGGGTTAACGACAAATATCCTTCAGAGATAAGTGGTGGAATGAAAAAAAGGGTAGGGATTGCGCGTGCAATTGCTTTAGATATTAAATACCTTTATTGTGATGAACCCAATAGTGGTTTAGATCCTATTACAGCAAGGTTGATAGATAACTTATTGTTGGATATAACAGAAGAGTTTGGTATCACTACCATTATCAATAGCCATGATATGAAAACTGTTTTTGATATTGGTGCCAATATCATCTTTATCTATAATGGTAAAATATGGTGGAACGGAACCAATAAAGAGATTGTTTCAGCAAAAAAGGATATACCAGAATTAGAAGAATTTATCAATGCCAGTTATTTTGAATAAGAAAATTGCAAGTAAAAAATTCCTCTAATCTAAAGACAATTAAAAAAATGAAATCAATAAAAAAGGCAGCTCTATTAACACTTATTTTTGTTACGCTTTCCTTCATCAAACCTGATGAAGGGATGTATCCTGTAAGCAGCTTGAACAGAATTAACTTAAAAGAAGCAGGCATTAATCTAACGCCCAATCAAATTTTTAATGAGAACGGAGGTGCTGTAAGCGATGCGTTGGTTCGTTTGGGCGGTTGCACGGGTTCTTTTGTTTCAGCAGAAGGAATGATCATTACCAATCATCACTGCGTTTTTGGTTCAGTTTCTAGATTAAGTACACCTACCAACAATTATTTGCAAGATGGTTTTCATGCAGCGCAAATGGAAAATGAGTTGGCAACAGGTTTGCCAGCTAAAATTACCATTAACTCTAAAGATGTTTCTACAGAAATTTTAAAAGACCTTGACAATAAAGTTGGGTTGGCAAGAGATATTCAGATGAAAACCAACAGCAATAAAATATTAAGTACTGCTCAGTCCAAAGACTCGTTGCATACTTTTGAAATATCTGAAATGTTTGAAGGAAAACAATATGTTTTGTTTACTTATTTAACATTATTGGATGTTCGTTTGGTTTATGTGCCACCACGTTATATTGGTGAGTTTGGTGCAGAAACAGACAATTGGGAATGGCCTAGACATACCGGAGATTTTTCTATTGTGCGTGCATATATTGGTAAAGATGGAAAACCCGCAGCCTACAATGCAGAAAATGTGCCTTTTGAACCCAAACGTCATTTAAAAATAAATCCCAATGGCACACAAGAGAATGATGCTGTATTTATTTTAGGATACCCTGGGAGAACTTACAGACATCAACCGTATCAATTTTTGCAATATCAAAATGATTATTTGATGCCTCAGGTAGTTGATTGGTTTACATGGAGAATTGAAAAAATGGAAGAATTGTCTAAAAATAATACTGCCAAATATTTAGGTTTTGCCAGTACCATCAAAGGGTTAGCCAATACGCAAAAAAACTTCAGAGGCAAGATTCAAGGATTGCGCAGAACCTCCGTACTTGCAGACAAAGCCAAAGAAGATGAGCTAATGGGTAATTTTGCCATAGCATCTTACAAAAGTGAGACTTATAAAAATGTACTCTCTGAAATTGAGACCATTTATACAGAAAGAAATAAACACGCTGATTTTGATTTTTATATCCAAAGGTTGTTTAATGATGTGCCAGCAATGGGAGCAGCAATGGAGGCTTACGTGCAAATGATAAGTGAAAACCCGAACAGAGATTTTTCCTCTTTTGTGCAATATTATAGTAAAGTTGATGACCATGAACTGAACATTGCTTCTATAGAATATCTTTTTGATAAGCTCAATACAATTCATGGGAAGAATCATTATGGTGAAATATTGATTCCCTTAATGGAAAAGGACAAGTTTGTGAAAATGTATAACAAGTCTGTTTTTTCTGATTATGCCAATAAACTAAAACCCTTAATCAATAAAAAATCAAAAAAGGTATTCAATAAAAAAGATGGACTCATCAAAATTGTTGAGCGATTATATCCTTATTATTTTGCCGCACAGGCCAGAGGGTCGGCTTTTAAAGCCAAAAATGATGTGCTAATGCCCTTATATACCGATTTGAAAATGGATTATAAAAAAACTGATTTTCTTCCAGATGCTAACAGTACCTTGCGTTTTACGTATGGCCGAGTAAAAGGGTTTTCGCCCAATGACGGAACTTATAATTATCCTCACACAACCTTAAATGGAATAATAGAAAAGGCCAATTCAATGGCTGATTATGTTATGCCTTTAGATGCTTTGGCTATCTATAAAAACACCATAGCTGCGCCTATGTTGGTTGATAAAAAAACAGGAAAGGTTATTGTTGGTTTGCTTTATGATTTAGATACAACGGGCGGAAATAGTGGTAGTCCGGTGATGGATGCCAATGGAAATTTGGTGGGGATTAATTTTGACAGGGCCTACACTGCCACTATCAATGATTATGCTTGGAATGAAGCTTACAGTCGTTCTATTGCGGTGGATATAAGGTATGTCATTTACGTTCTAAAATATATCGGTAAAGCAGACAATGTTTTAGAGGAACTGCAAATCAAAATTTAATTAATAGTGTTATACTTGTAGTCTTAAAAATAAATAAAATAAAAATGGATCACGGAAAAGAATTTCAGAAATACGCAACAAAGCATTTAGGCATCAATAGCCAATTTGTAGATCATTATATCCAAAATTTAACCCCAAATATTATAGAAGAACGAACTATGAATATTGGAGTTATGGATATTTTTTCAAGGTTAATGATGGATAGAATCATCTTTTTGGGTGTTCCTATTGATGACCAAGTGGCAAATATTGTAATGGGACAATTGCTTTATTTAGAAAGTACCAACCCTAACAGAGATATTCAGATATATGTAAACAGCCCAGGAGGTAGTGTTTATGCAGGTTTGGGTATTTATGATACCATGCAGTTTATATCTAGCGATGTGGCAACAATATGTTGCGGTATGGCCGCCAGTATGGGTGCTGTGCTATTTGCCGCTGGGGCAAAAGGTAAACGCAGTGCCTTAAAACATTCAAGAGTTATGATACACCAACCTTTAGGCGGAGTGCAAGGTCAGGCTTCTGATATGGAGATTACCGTAAAAGAAATTGTGAAACTGAAATCAGAATTGTATGAAATATTAGCACACCATAGTGGGCAAACTGTCAAAAAAGTTGAACATGATAGTGATAGAGATTATTGGATGACGGCACAAGAAGCCAAAGACTATGGCATTGTGGATGAGATTTTACTTAGCATGAAAAAAAAGGAAGCTTAAAACAAAAGACCATTAAGTATTGTTAGACTTGCCAATATTCTCTTATTATTTTTTCGGCATCTAATATTTATAATTTATGAAAACTAAAGAAACTAATTGCTCTTTTTGCGGTCGATCCAAAGAAGAAGTAGTCATGCTTATTTCTGGCATTGAAGGACATATTTGTGATAATTGTATTGAACAAGCCAATAAAATTATTTCAACAGAACTGACACCTACAGGCAGTAAATCCAAAAAGGGAAAAAACAGTACCCCTCAATTTGACTTATTAAAACCTGCTGATTTAAAGAAAAAATTGGACGAGTATGTAATCGGGCAGGATATTGCCAAAAAAGTGATGTGTGTGGCAGTTTACAATCATTATAAAAGGCTTAATTTTCAGCAAAGCCATGATTTTAAAGATGTAGAAATAGAAAAATCAAACATTTTATTATTGGGTGATACAGGGACAGGAAAGACCTTGGTTGCTAAAACATTGGCAAGAATACTGAATGTGCCATTTTGCATTGCTGATGCCACTGTGCTTACTGAGGCTGGATATGTAGGAGAAGACGTAGAAAGTGTAATTGCAAGGCTGTTGCAATCGGCTAATTATGATACGGAAGCTGCTCAAATGGGCATTATTTACATTGATGAAATTGATAAAATAGCTAGAAAAGGAGATAATCCAAGTATCACCAGGGATGTGAGTGGGGAAGGAGTACAACAAGGTTTGTTAAAAATACTGGAAGGTACGGTGGCACACGTGGCACCAGAAGGAGGAAGAAAACATCCTGATCAAAAATATGTAAAAGTAGATACAACCAATATTTTATTTATTTGTGGTGGTGCTTTTGATGGCATCAAAAATATCATAGGCCGAAGAATAAACCAATCTGAAATGGGCTTTACCACTTCGAAAGATAGGCATGAAATTAAAAAATCAGTTTTAAGCAAAACCAACCCTTCTGATTTAAAAAGTTTTGGTTTGATACCCGAAATTATTGGTAGGCTGCCAGTAATTACTTACATGGAACCTTTAGATAAAGTTACTTTGCGCAATATTCTTACAGAGCCAAAAAATGCATTGATCAAGCAATACACAGAGTTGTTTAAAATGGATGGCATCAATTTGGTTATTGAAGAAGAGGTATTGGGTTATATTGTAGATAAGGCATTAGAATTTAATTTGGGTGCCAGAGGGTTGCGCAGTATCTGCGAAACTTTAATGGTGGATTATATGTTTGATGCCGGTGAAAACCTGAAAAAGAAAGAACTGCGCCTTACTTTAAAAGACGTTGAAGAAAAATTAAAGAATGCAGATTTAAGCACCGCGGCTTAAAATCAGTATATCATAAGCATAAAAAAAGGAGGATAGCATTATCCTCCTTTTTTTGTTTGTGGTTTGTCAAATTCTCTATAAGGTATAACTTGAGGCGAAGACCCTAAAGGCGGAAAACATTATGACTGGGTGGTGTGGAACACCAACCAGAGAAAAAACTCAATAGGCAACATTTAAGCTATATATTGCATCTTTGCATTGATGAAATACATCTTTTTACTATTATTTATCATTTTAGGTATTGGTGCAAAAAGCCAAAATAAGCAGGCTAATGTTTGGTTTTTTGGAGATAGTGCTGGTTTAGATTTTAATTTTAGCCCACCAAAATACAGTTTGTCTAGTGAACTTTCTATTTTGGAAGGTTCATCAACGATTGCCGATGAAAAAGGAAAACTTCTTTATGTCATGGATTATTATGGCGTTTATGATTCAAATTTTAAATTGCTAAAAAATGGAGTATTGAACGGAGACTTATCATCAACACAATCCTCATTAATATTGAAAATTGGGAATCGCTTTGCATTTATGAGAACCATTTCTGATGCAACAACAAATGGTTATGGTTGTGATTTTTTTAAATTAAGCACCAGTAAATATGATAGTCTAATTTTAGGATTTACGAATTTGGTTTATAAAGGGAGTGAAAAGATGACTGCCTTAAACCATCAAGGTTCCAATGGTGTGTTTGTAATTTCAGTACAAGGAAATACTAATGATATTTACACATATTATATAGATATTAATTTGAACACTTATTGCCCGAAAATCTATAATTTTAATAAAAATGGAGCAAATTGGGTTGGGCAAATGAAAGCAAGTAATAGTGGTCTGTTACTTGCTAATTCCGAGTGGGTTGGATTTAACAAATCTATTCAGCTGTACAAATTCAATTCTTCAAATGGAATAATATCAAATTACAAAGCAATCAGAATACCTTGGCAAGGATCAGCTGCTTTTGAAGAATATCCTTATGGATTAGAATTTTCTCCTTCGGGAGACTTTTTGTATGTCACTACTCGTGAATCCAATTTGTACCAAATAGATTTAACCAAAGCAGATTCCAACAAATTTGATATTGTCAAAATTACCTCAAGATATGACCCCAATTTTTATGGTCTAATGGATCAACTGCAACTCGGCCCAGATGGGAAAATTTATATAGCGCAACATGACAGTTTTTATCTTTGTACTATTGATTCGCCTAATATCAAAGGCTTGGGCTGCGCATACCGTTTAAACTCGGTCTATTTGGGGGGGCGTAAATCATTATACGGTCTCCCTAATTTTAACCAAAGTTATTTCTACACCCCATCCATCAACTACACTTATGATTTAGATTGCAGAACCAACACCATCCAATTTCAAGGTAAAGACACCTTTGGGGCAACGCAGTTTACCTATCGCATTGTAGATTCTACAGGGAATTTAGCATCAATTAGCTTGGTTGGTGCTAGAGATACCCAATATATATTTTTAGATACAGGTAAGTATAAAATTTGGTTTATTGCGAGTAACGGTGTCCGCACAGATTCTATATTAAAAACCATACAAGTATTGCCTATAGTGCCACAGGGTTATTTGGGCAATGATACTTTTGCTTGTTTTCCTGATAGCAGTTTGGTGTTAAAAGCCCCTTTGGGTTTGCATTGCTACCAATGGAGCAATGGAGTAAGCAGCGCATCCAATCCCATCAATCAAACGGGTATTTATACCTGCATTGCTACGGATGATAATTTTTGTTCGGTGCGTGATACCATTGTAGTAATCAATGATACCTTGAAAAGTAATTATACAATCCAAAGGCAAAACAATGGTTTGTTTGTGGGCAATGTAAAACCCAACTTAAAGTATTTATGGTATCTGCAAGACAGCCTATACAGCACCGATTCTGTTTTTATTTTTAACAAAAAAGGCGCTTATCATGCCGTTGTTTTAGAACAAGGCAGATGCACACAAATTACCGATACATTTACCGTTGATACGGTTTATTATTTTGCTCCACCCATCAATTTTTCTTATACTTTAAATTGCGCTACGCATTATTTAACCGCCACCGCTATTGATACTTTTAATGCTGATAGCTTTAACTGGAAAATTAGTCAAGTTGGGCAAGCAGATTGGTTTTTACAAGGCAAACAAATTGATACCACCTTGGCTGATAGTGGTTGGGTAAGTATAACCGTAATTGCCAAGCTAGGTGCAAGGGAAGAAACTAAAACAGATAGCTTTTACAATCTGCCCAAAGTAAAGCCTAACTTTTTGGGCAATGATACTTTGCTTTGCTATCCTAACACATCGCTCATATTAACTGCACCCACAAGAAAACAGTCTGAAGATAGTTTTACTTATTTATGGAGTACACAAGAAACCACCCAAACAATTGTTGTAAAAGACAGCACTTTAATATGGTGCGCTATTACTGGAACAAATAAATGCACCGCTATAGACAGTATTCATATTCTCATGGATACGATTAGAACCGTAAAATTAATGAGGGTTCATGATACATTGATTGCTATAAATAGTCCTACAAACCTACAAAACCCAAACTATCATTGGTATAGAAATGGAAGTGGGTTGATAACCTTATTGGTGCCTAAATTAACCATTAAGGATACAGGAAGTCATTATCTAATTATTACCAGTGACAGTCTTTGCCCAATCTATAGCGATACATTGCAAATTGATTCGCTTTACGGAACAAATATTGCTAATATCATTGCCCTTAAAGGCTTAAAAATATACCCCAATCCTGCACAAGATTATTTAACGATAGATTGGCAAGGTACAGAAACATTAGCATTACAACTATTTGATGCCTTGGGGAAAGAGGTTTTGACTGAAACTATTTTGCCAAAGACAAAACAGCAATTGGATGTCAGTAAATTGCCCAAAGGGGTTTATCTGTTGCAGGTAAATGGGGAGTATGGGTTTAAGTTAATATTGAATGATTAGTTGATTAGTTTCACAAGGTTGTTCTAATTTTCTTTCTCTTTTTTTACGTAATGAAGCGTAGCGAAATGGAGTAAAAAAAGAGAAAGAAGGTAATTTGTTTTAAATTTGCTAACCTTTAAAACC
>Ga0105054_10003656_pt1 | contig 23666 bp, 16 predicted proteins | sample BON02_FD_78091 | JGI IMG/M metagenome (GOLD analysis project Ga0105054, IMG submission 78091) | Freshwater microbial communities from Lake Bonney liftoff mats and glacier meltwater in Antarctica - BON-02 (megahit assembly) | ecosystem: Environmental > Aquatic > Freshwater > Ice > Glacier...
CCATACCGGTTCAATGGCCGCCTTCGTAACATTAACTTGTCCATCTTCACTCAAGATGACTCCATCGGCAGTAAGTCGCCCTGTTCGAAGCGCTTCTTTGATCTCTGGGAAGTCAACATGCGCTTTGGTTATCGCAATGGAAGGACGCACGTCCAGATCGTCCTCTTGAATCCTTTTTGAAAAAACATTTTGAGTCACTGCACCAAATGGGTCAAGAGTCACAATCTTCGAAGGGTCGGACCAAGAAGGGTATGGACCGATAGAATAAGCAGGTTGAGTGTTTTTGTAATTGGGTTTATATTCCGGATCCAGCGCATTACATGCAATCGCTAGAGCACGGTAGATGCAATAGGAGCCACCATGAGCCCCAATCGCATTTCGAAGCTTAGAATCCAACGTGGATGCCAATATTGGACCTCGGGTATTGGGATCGCCATTACCCCAATTCACTTTAACGGGTTCTACACCTCCTACGTTAGGATGACTGGTAATGGAAATGTACGACAACTTCCTGCGCTTGAATGAATCGGTCGAGCCGATTGAGGACATCGATCCAGTTCGGCCCCTGCTATATTCCTTCGGTTCTGGCTCATTCATATTCTAACGTCTTTAAAATATATTTGAGGAAAGATCTCAAGGTGGGGGGTCGTATCACAGAAGAATAGATCCGGTGATGGGGAATGCGCTGTATTGCAACCCTACGTGGACATGTGATCAGCCTGCTGTTATGACGGGTGGTGGGGATTGCACTTTTCCCTTTTCATATGTGCTTCAAACGGGAATAACTATGGAGATCACTGATTGCCAATACGGTGGTTCATTAGAGCCTCCATTGCCGGACTTGAACAGCTCACAGCTATTCTGGTGTTCCAATGAAACCATTGTATACTCTGGTAATGCATCTAGCTATATTGGTGCATGTATTTGTCCGCTTGGAGCTGATGTAGTACAAAGCAGTGATACCTGGGTTCTAGGAGTTTTGTTCAGCATGTTGTCCAGCGCGTGCACCGCAGTCGGCACCTTGCTGCAAAAACGCGCACACATAATCAATGAAGCAAAACCACAGGATAAGAAAGCCAAGGAATTTATCGGCATTCTATTCTCTCCGGCATGGTTGGTTGCATTCCTGTTGATGGTTCTTCTACCTTTGCCTTTCGATTTCGTGGCCCTCGCCCTCGCTGCACAATCTCTTTTAGTTCCGTTTGCTGGCTTAACTATTGTTTTGAACCAGATGCTTGCGCCATGTATGCTAGATGAGCATCTTACCCGAGTGGAGATCATCGCAACTGCAATCATCCTTGCCGGACTCTTAGTCTCAACGACAACAGGCTCGAAATCAGATACATCGATGAATGCTTGTCAGTTATTGACGAGGTATTCAGAACCAGGGCTATTAGTTCCTATCCTCATCCTCAGTTTATTTATGGCAATGGCGTTGTATTGCATCCATTACCAAAAATACTCGACATCACGCTACCGCCCTGCCATATTCGCATTTCTAGCTGGTGGATTCGGAGGCATTGGCAACATTGTATTTAAAGCTACGGGTGAAATGGCAGCCAGTGGACTCAGTGAAGGAGGAAGTAGTAACGCATGGAAAACCATTCACCCGTACTACCACATTGCGATGATTATTTTTTTTGCAACATTGCAAATTGCGCACATCAATCAGGGTTTGAGAGAGTTTGACAGTGTCCGTTTCATTCCGTTGTACAATGCAGCCTATATCCTGCTCAGTGGATCTATGGGAGGTATTGCGTATCATGAGTTCGACGGGTACACACCTATTCAATGGGTCTTATTCCCGTTGGGAATCGTATGTACAATCATAGGAATTGCAGTGATGACGCAAAGGGGTGCTGAACAATTGGAAAGTCGTGTGCATAATGCAGCCATCTTCGAAGTTGCTATTAAATAGAGATATATGTTTGAGTTTTGGAATCAATAAAATAGAATTTAACTAATTAATCAATCAATTAGAATTTTTTGTGACGAATCGCAAATTGAAACTTGTGGGAATATTTAGATTTCTTTTAAAAATTAAAAACATTGTAATTGGTAAAAATGGAACATAAAAAGAATGATTGCAGGTCTCCAACTTCGTTCAAATTCTAAATAGTAGGATAGTCCCCCGAACTTCTGTAACGATTCTTCAAAATTTGTGTTTTCAGAACTTTTACTCATTATTATTAGAGACCAGTTTCAATTTCTAATTAAGAATTTTCATAGTATATCAACTATTAATAACTCTACAACTGATGAGGTGGTTTTGTGTTGTTAGAAAAACATAGAAGATTTTTAGGCATTTTATTGCGAATAGGTCCCCATAACTCGGTGTTTGTTTTTGCAGATATTTTCGATCGAGGATGAGCACGAGAAAGCCCACCGAGACAGATGATAGTTTGGAGAATGATTTTTTGTTGGAGCTGCACAAGGTGCTGGACAGCAACCTCAATCTAAAGGACGTCCAGGAAGAACTGACAGTTCATCTGAAGTGTTTCTCAGGACAGGAAGCGGTGAACGTCTTGAACGCAAATGATGATTCCACATCAGAGTCGATGGTGACGATGCAGCAGATGTTGAACGCGGGTTTAATGGTGCCTGTGTTCAATGGTAAGCGGTTTTTTGATCTTAAATCGCTCTACAGATTGAGGAGGAACAACGGTACGCCAACTGCTCAACTCGGAGTCAAGATGTTTTTAAACTCGCTGGAATACACGAGTCCATTTGTCTCCTGGTCGGAAGAAGACGAAGTTAAACTTTTTGAGGCGGTTTCAAAAGTAGGCGAGCATTGGAGTTTGGTCAGTGGATACGTCAGAACGAAATCTGCAGATGAATGTCAAGCATTTTGGGAAGAAAAGAAGATGCAAGGACCAACTGCAAGTGTCTACCATACCAGAAAAGTGAGTGATATAAAACCTTTGCTTCAACGTGCTACCCATATCATTCGTCTAGGTCATCACAAAAGTGAAGCAGGTAATGACGTAGGAAAAATGAAAAAAACGCAAACCATGCCAAACCGTCAAGCTATTCGCGAAACCGAAAAAATTCCTCCTTCATTCGGAAAGAAATTAGATCGTCAAAGTTTGAATTTGAAATCTCGTCTGAATTTCAATAAGGTGGCTCATTCAATTTCAAGCAAGGACATGATGTCTCTTGGAGAAGTGGACGACAGAGTTGTTTTCGAACCGAAGAAATCCCTCGACCCCAATGAAGAATTTCCAATCATGGTTAACATCATTGATGTCCAACATGGTCCTGCTGTAAAAACTGGAATCCGTGAAACAAATTATTTTATTCGCGTCCATATAAAACATGACGGCCCGAAGCGTAAGGTGGCTACTCGACCAGTGATCAAGCGAACAGATAATTCGATCCATTGGTCTGAGATTCTAGATTTGGGTACAGTTAAAAGGGATCAGGTACTGGAATTCCGTTTGTATGCCAAGCATCGGTTGATTAAAGATCAGCTTGTTGGTTCGGCCAAGATGACGGTAGGATATTTGGCGGGTCGGCCCATGCGAGATATCGTTCTTATTGACAAAAACGACAATGTGCTGATGGATGATTCAAACGAATTAAATTTAACGCAAGTGAAAGTGGGGGTCGTACGGAACATGATTCCTTCGCATTGGCCTTCACCTGTGGTGGAAAACACTACCGGATATGCGTACCATATGATGGTTTTCACTAGAGGAACTCGAGGAGACATTCAACCTTTTCTAGCCTTATGCCGAGGACTTTGTAATATGTACAATTTCATGATTACCATTGTGACCGAACTGCGTTACTTTGAGTATGTCAAATCCAATGCCGGTAACCTGACAGCTGGTCGAATTCGATTTAGAGTTAGTGGAGGTGATACTCAAAAGAGAGTTGATAGCAGAATAGCGAAGTTTGCGATTGGATTAGAGAGTGACACCATGCAGCACATCATGCTGGGGAATTCTGAGAAGGAATTCTTTGACTCGGAGCCGGCGTTTCATTATTGGGCTCGATCAATGAACCCCGATGCAATCATGTTTGGTTTCACTCTTCCTAGCATTGCGATGATCGTCAGTGAATCACTGAACATTCCTATCATCGGATTTATACTGCAACCTACATCCATTCCGTCCTCGAGATACCCACCTGTGGTCACTCTTGATGAAGAAGCATACGAGAAACTGAGAGCTGATGAAAAGAAGCTTGAATCGGCGCATGCCAGATTTTCAAATTTAAAACAATTTGTTGAGAACAACCCTGTGTTGAAGATGTTTCTTGGAAGTTTGAATTCGATGAGAAAACGTCGAGGGCTTGATGGAATTCAAAGGCACTCTGGGATAGGTGGCAAGCATAAACCCACCAACACATTTGATCTCCTTCAATCAAGTGGTGTGCCGCTAATCTGCCCCATTCATGAGGAGATGTTTGGTGGACTACCTCCTGATTGGGCTCCAACTTCTTATCTGACCAACTACATCTTTTTGAGAGGTGACACGGTTCCGCCATTGTCAGAATCGCATTTAAGTTTCATTTCTCAAGCTCGAAAGTTGGATAGGAAACTTATCGTTCTTGCCTTCAGCTCCATGCCAGTTGAAAAATTGGATATTCTTCGAATAGCAGTGAAGATTGTTGAAGAGTGTCAGAAAGAGGTGTGTATTTTTGCTTTGATTGGAGACCATGTTGATGACCCAGGTCATGATGCCAAACTAGAAGCAAAGGTTGCATCTCTTGAGAAGACGGGACGTATCTTGGTTGACAAGGGCGCCTCGTTTGGGCGTCTTTTCCCGAAACTGGATTGCATTGTAGCCCATGGAGGGCTTGGCACTACCGGTGAAGCCATTATGTCAGGAGTTCCGGTTGTTACCACGGGCGTGCTGCTGATGGATCAAAGATTTTGGGGGAGCAGGTGTCACGACCTCAAAGTAGGACCTTTCCCTATTCATATTCACAAGTTTCTCACCAGTTGTGTAAGTGTTATTGACAAGGCACTGCAAGACCATGGTGAATGGGGTGTTAATGCCAAAGCCATTGGTGCTCGTGTTGAAGCTAGTCTGAAAGATGATCCATCAGGAGTCAAGTTGAATTCGAAAGTTGTGGTTGAACAATTGAAAGTGTGTCCTGTTTTTAACCTTCAAGGTGCAGCTAAAGCATCCACTGATTCATTCCTGCATCAGAAGAAGCACTTGGAAACCAGAACAAACTCGGATACGGATTTTATTCTCACGACGCTTTAATTCATGCAAAGTACTAAATAAGTTTATCTTATCTCATTCGTGCATCAGAAGAAGCACTTGGAAACCAGATCAGACTCGGATATGGATTTTATTATTCTCACGACGCTTTAATTCGTACAAAGTACTACATAAGTTTATCTTATCTCATTCCTGTATCAGAAGAAGCACTTGGAAACCAGATCAGACTCGGATACGGATTTTATTCTCACGACGTTTTAATTCATACAAAGTACTAAATAAGTTTATCTTATCTCATTCGTGCATCAGAAGAAGCACTTGGAAACCAGATCAGACTCGGATATGGATGTTATTATTCTCACGACGCTTTAATTCGTTCAAAGTACTACATAAATTTATCTTATCTCATTCCTGTATCAGGAGAAGCACTTGGAAACCAGATCAGACTCGTATACGGATTTTATTCTCACGACGTTTTAATTCATACAAAGTACTAAATAAGTTTATCTTATCATCAGTCTTAATTAAACTCTAATCACCCTATTTCTCATAAAAGCTTATTCTTATTTCGTCATCCAATAAGCGATTCATTTTTAAATAAAGTAGAGCCATCTTTATGTACTTGCATTTGATATTGAGCTTCTATGACTCGTACATTTTTTTTGGGCTTTTTTCAAGTTGAGGTTGTTGCTTACTCCAAGTGTTGTCGTCCATCTATCCAGTGGTCATGACAGAAACGGGAGATTCCTCGATTGGAAGTAGCAGGTAAGTGATTGTCAGATCGTTGCAATACAGGCATAGCTCTGCTTGCAAGACAGACACTACCATTTGAGTGGGGGGACATTAACCGTGTGTTCTTTAGAGTAAGCCTTGGTCCCGCAACTCTGAAGGCAAGGGAGAACTCCGCAAGAAGACTTCAAGGAGTTACAGACGATAATAAAAAACATTCGAGATGGAAAAGATGGCTTCCAAACACGTGTGTGGCAGAAGAGGAACCTCCGATCATAACGGACATATCATCTCCCACAGATTTCCAGCATCACTTCCATGCTACCTTTGACCCAGCTACTGTTCGCTATACGGGGTTGCCAGAAGCCTGGCAGAACCAAGTCTTGAAATTCAACCAACAGTTCGGAGTGCCTCTTGTCAGTATTCCAAGAGCAGATGTCGCCGGGTACGATGCGAGGATTCCAGTGGTACTTGAGGTTCTTAAATGCGAATTGAAGAGATTTCATGGATTGGAGAAGGAAGGAGTATTCCGATTATCCGCCAACAAAAGTACACAGGACAAGTACAAAACTGAATTGAACCAAGGTTTTTTCGTGGGTTGCAAGGATGAGTCAGACGTCAACAGCATGGCCTGTCTGATAAAAGAATGGTTTAGAGATTTGCCGGAACCATTGATGAGCAACATTCCGCGAGATGTAATTGTGAATGCTTCCAAACATGCCGCTGGAGCTTATGCACAGATCATGGGTCTCTTACCGGACCCCCATCGGTCGATATTTCTTTGGTTGCTTGATCTCTTAGCAGAAACCTCAACATATGAGTCCACCAATAGAATGAGCCCGAAAGCACTGGCTATCGTTTTAGCCCCTAACTTGTACACTGTTCCCAGTAACTCTTCTCCGATGGAGATGATGGCTTTAATGGATGCGGCAGTGAGTACTGTTCACATATGTTTGCTTGAGAGAATGAATGTATTATCTAGTACCGGTATACTTGAACGAGCTGTCAGTCATTCTTAATTAGGTTCATATATATAAAGGAAAGTCGATGTATTGATTAAACTATTCGTAGTTGAATACAAAAGCCGAATGATTACATTATAATTACTCTTTCCTATCATCGAATGCATCTATTAGACGAAGTAACGGAAGCGATTCTACTCGGTTGCTTACTATTCGCCTCACAAAATCAATACTCATTTCATCTAGACTATCCTTGCATTTGAGAACCAATTTGCCTTCCATTGTTTTCGAGCTACGGCGTCCATTGTACACAGAAGTACCACGTGAACTTGGAGAACAAGGAACAATGTTGTTACTGCCTTTTAAATCGGTTTTAATTTGGAGTGCAGCCACTCGCGTCACGGTTTCACTGACCAATATATCGTCATACGAAATAACTTCAAAACGATTGAACAATTCAAGATTCACGGGCACTTTATTATTCAAAACTCTGACAAAATTTCCTAAAACCAATTGCATCAATTGAGTTTCGTTTGCAGGTTGAGAGACCCAAGAAAACAGGGTGGCAATGGATTGTGGGCATTGCCGTTCAAGTAGAATTACGGGAAGCAAGGGAATGTTTCTAGTGTAAATTTTGATTTGTGCTGGAATAGATTTAGTGATGCATTTCAAAATACCATCAACTGTAGCCTTGGAAGAGGATGTATCACACATAATATTCAAAAATGTATCTTGTAGTGTGTGGGGATTCTCTATTATCGAGTCACTGCCTGACAATAATATCAGCGCCAATTCTGTTGTTTTGAATGCTGCACTTTCTGTGTTCCAAATGCAAGTCCTGAGGTCAGTCAGTAACGAATTCGCTACCGAAAACAACTGCACGTAAACAGCACTACTTGAGTGAACGAACCGAATAAACAGTTCCATGCATAAAACTCCAATATCCCATTTTAATTCTTTCGTTGCTCCATTGGATGTATGGCATTCTAATATAAGATCAATCATTCGTGGCACCAAATTGGAATGGTGGCTTACTATTGATTTCAAATTGCCTCTCAAGTAGTCCGACAGCCTGGAAGGTGCACACCCGTTGACAGTGTCTACCTCAATGGCCACTGTTAAGCGACACAGTAGTCGAAATAGGGTTTTTAGTGCAGTGTGATTGTTGCACACATAAACTAGATTCATAATGGATGGAATAAGTTCTGTATCTCCCTCCAGCCATGCACATAACTCGGCATTGTCGAGCCGCTGCACCAGGACATAGCACAAAGCATCTACTTGGCTTCCGTTTTCATAGAGCTTTTTTAGCGTATTTAAATCTCGCAATATTGCCAATCGCTTACTTTCAAAGGCGTTCACGAAATCCATCGTTGCAACCAGGATAGATCCGTTTCGAAATATATAACGATGCGTGTTCTAGTAACAATGGTGCATTTAAATATAGTAGTGTCACTATTAAAAGACTCCCACAACAGAACATCTAGGAAAAACGATAGGAATATTTGTTCGACGGAGAATTTGTTCCAAACCCTCAAGTAAGCGATGGTGACCTATGAGAAAGTGGATGTTGAGGAGGGGACTGTGGATTCCATGATCACTGTGAAGGTGAAGTCAACCGACGACCAAACGAATGAAATAAGAGTTGCCTCGTCTGCTACAGTTTTGGACCTCAAGACGATCATTGCTGCAGTCGCTGGCTTCCCCCCTGCGCAACGACAAAGGCTGATTTGCTCAGGGAGGCTCCTTGACGACCATAAGACCTTAGTTGAAAGTAGTGTGATTGACGGTGTGTTTATTCACATGGTACCTAAGCCTGTGTGCAGTGATGTTCCTCAGGCAAGTATCGACGTAGGTAATGCCTCGCGAGGAGGACCCATTCAGCTCCCTCAGCACATTCAAGATATGATTGCAGTGCCAGTCTCTGCTCCTGCATTCTCCTATGAGGATGAGTATGAGTTAGCGATATGGAGGTACAGGGCACGTGTGGTTTCGATGTTGATGTTGTTTTATTATTTTATGTCGTTGCTTACTTCGTTTTCGCAGCTTTTTCATCCGAATGATGCTAGGTATCAAGGTGGGCAATTTAGGCAGATGAAAACGGATGTGCCACTTTCAATTATTGATACTACAGAAAACATTTTGGGAATCTCTGTCGCGTTAGTAGGTTTAAAAGCGGCTGTTCAGGATTCGCCTTTGTTTTCCAAATCATTTGCATCTCGTCTATCGTCATTGGCAATTATCCATTTCATCAACTTGTTTTTTTGGATTGTTGCTTTTTCGCGAGGAGAAATCATTCAAATGCCGGCGTCGATTCGCCATGCGGGTAAAACGTCGGCACAGGAAGCACAGGAGTCTATGCAGAGTATCATCGGAGCCATGCTAATCGTCCATCCTATTCTTTGGGGAACCATGTTGAGCATCGCATTCAGGTACCATCAGTGTCTGAGTGAGAGACATCGTATTTTGAATCCCCAACCAGCCTCCTCTGATGATCAGTTGGAAGCCATCGCGACGCAGGTGTAGATTAAAAATTCAAATAATTGAAATTTCGTTATGTATTGTTGTATGTGGGACGAGCCGAGGCTGAATTTGCTCGATTTCTAGGTTGTTGCTTGATTGGTGAGAACGATATCAGACTTGCATCGCTTTTTTCAAATTCAGACGACCACTCGTTCAGCAAGTTTGAGGAATCAAATATATGGGGAAACTTCTCAAAGGTCGATCTATTAACGGATCTATATGCAAAAGATTCAGTCATGGCAAAAACAGTGCTTCCAATCCAAGTCCTTTCACTCCACGGTAGACGATTATTAATAGTGGCAAATTTCATGAGTGGAGTCACTAAATCAGGATATCTCTCGTGTGCAGCCACAAGTAGGTGATCCACTAGCTCTTTATTTTCAAAAATACAACCTACTAGCAATATATTTTGCAATACATATCCTCTATTTTCAAACGAATTTTTACGAATGGATACTAATATTGTGTGTGCAATCCCGTCCAGGTCCAATAGGTCCTCGCTAAATCCTTCAAATTCGTCAGATCCGATTGAACAGGAGGCAAACCCGGTACAACTCCAGCGAACAGTAGAAACGACAGTGCTACACTTCAGCCCTACCTCAACAATCAATCCAGAATGTTGCGACGAAGCTATAAGAATGGCATCACTCGATGCAAGGAATAGAACCGACGGTACGGACATATAGCAGAGCATTCCTTTTGCAATAGCCCATGAAAAATCACTGGGAGCTTCAGTGAACATGGTCACTAACACTCGTCGCTCGTGTGGCTTGTACTTGAGGTGAAGGAAAAAAACTTCTCTGATCAAAAGCACCGACAGTCTCAACCACTCATCACGATTCGTTCGGGAGAAATGAAATGCACAAGTGATACTAGTTGGTAATGGAAACTCGCAATGAGATTCCATCTCACCGGCCAAGCCGCATTTCACTCGTGTCCTCGAAATATCCAAGACAACAGCTCTCAATTCCATTTAAAAAAACGATTTTCACGAGTGGCTTTTTTATCACACGGATACAAGTAAACGACGATAGTTCTCCCGAATTCATGCCTAATAATAAACTAAACACACGAGGCTGCAGAATCTCTCCCTAATAATAAAAATAGTTAAATGAATTATAATGTCCCTCAATGGGATAAAAATGAACCGGTAAGAATTGATATTTATTGTTGCACCTTTTTAGACTGGTAGTCCTTGATAGCTGCTTTGATAGCATCCTCTGCCAGCATACTACAATGTAATTTAACAGGGGGAAGATTGAGATGTTTCGCGATGTCGGTGTTCTTGATAGTTAAACACTCCTCAACTGTTTTACCTTTGATCCATTCGGTAGCCACGGAGCTTGAAGCAATAGCAGAACCACAACCGAACGTTTTGAATTTGCTTTCAATGATACGTCCTTCATCATCCACCTGAATTTGAAGCTTCATAACATCCCCGCACGCTGGCGCACCAACCAAGCCAGTACCTACGTTAATGTTCTTCTTGTCGAGAGAACCCACGTTACGAGGCGACTCGTAGTGGTCGATTAGGCTTTCAGTGTACTTGTTGGCTGTCTGCAGCCATGCAGTGGGACGGTGTAGTCTCAATGAAGTACGACGTGAGCAAGTAGCAAGCATCCTAAGTAGAGTATTGGACCGAAATACAGAAGTTCGATTGGCCCTTAGAGTTTCAACTATATAAAAGTTCCTTGTACCAACTTTTTTTATGACTCCATTCTTTCAACCACGATTTGATTAAAAAACAACAACAAAAATCGATTTTTTTTTTAAATGATTTGGGATTTGGTTTCTGGAACTTTTTTTCCCTGAATGTCAGAATGTGGTGAAAAAAACTAGCCGTTAAAAAGTGTGATGCGGTGGGGATTCGTTTGGTTCTTGCTTGGTTGCCTGAGCGTTGAATGGATTAACGCTTTGAATTGGGCTCAATCAACAGGGATTCGATCTCAAGGAGTCTCTTATCCGTCTCTTACTCCTTGGAGTGCCAGATGGGGCCATGGCTTGGTCAGCGATGGCGTGAGTCTTTATCTTCTTGGCGGTGACGACTTTCGGGGATCGAATGACGGAGGTGGTGGGATGCATAACGATGTTTGGCGCACTACTGGGTCGAACTGGGCTGTTGTCCCTACTGTCTTAACAGGAGAGATTAAGCTTCTTTCTACAATGACGTGGAAGCAAATAGGAGGCGATCGTCTGCCCCCGACAGGTGTTAGTTATTTAGAATGGCTAGAATGCTTCTCTAGACGATGGCAGGGCGCTGCACAATGTTCTGAAGCGGAAGATCCATATGGCGGGGACAGACGACAATGGTCTCCACGTCGAGGACACTCTGCATTCTACTTCAAACCGGACGAAAGCTCAACCGAGAACTTGTGGGTGATTGGAGGAAGAGCCATGGATAAAGTAGGAAGCAATGCAGAACCTGCATTGAAGAACGATGTTTGGAGAAGTGCCGATGGATATACATGGCGATTGGTGAATCCAGGGTGTTTATTTTATGACCCTCAGGCATATCCAGGTCTAGGCGCGGAAGGTGCAAGCTGCAATGACGAAACTGATTGTTATGGAAACTCCATCTGTGTCAATGAGTTAACTGATCAAAGAACTACAGGGACTGTTTTTAACTCTGCCAATCGATGCAGATGTCAAATATTCTCTGCAAGAGAGAGACATGCAGTTACAGTGTTTGAAAACAAAATCTATTTAAGTGGCGGAACTCAGAACTTAAAATTAACCAGATGTGGGGATTATCCTTGTAATGGCGGGTATGAAGATATTGCTGATGATATTTGGACCAGCACTGATGGTGAGATATGGACAAAGGTACCATCAATGAGCCATAGATTCACTGACCACAAACTCATTGAAAATGGCAACAGTTTATTCATAGTATCTTTCATGCATGAACCAATCGATATTTTTTCACAATATACATCCAACCAAAGTTACTTTGATGCTGAGCGGGGGGTGGTTTTAGATGGCCTATCATATCCGAGAACGATCAATCAAATGAACATTCCTGGAGACTATAACGATGAGCAATATGTGTATGTGCGAAATAATGATGAGATATTTAAATATGTAAATGGAGTGGGCTGGCAACCTATTTCTGACGATGCCAATAATATGAGATCGAAGCTGTATGTGTGGCGCGACGCTCCTGTGCATCGCTTGGGCAGTTCCATTGATGCAGTGGATGTCGGACACATGAATGATTTGGGGATTTACACCATTCGTGATCTCACAAAGGCTTCTGCTCAGACTATTGTGGATTTGCGTGAAACACACGGAATAGCACAGATTTGCAAACACCTCAAACGAGCAGAAGCGGTTTTGAACAAATGCATAATCAAGCCAGAATACCCTGATGGATATTTTGAATCCCCTGATCGAATTGTGATTCAGAGTCCAATGACAAATCCGTATTCATATCTTCGAGGATCCATTGATGCGAACCAAGTTGTGGCTACGCCAGTTGCGACAACTCCGCACTTAATTTACGGAGCTGACGGATGCCAACAAGCCGAGTTACTGGAGGAGCAACGACCTGATTTGAATCTAGTTCCTATTTATCAATCGGACGCAGATAGAGGATATGTACCAGACCTCACTTGTCGTTGGGGTTTTTCTCATAGAACGAATGTAGGTGCAATCAATTACCGGAACCGCTTATACGTCATAGGAGGAGTTGAGTCAGTACGAGCGGATGATCTCGTGTATCAGGAGCAAGGAGATACTTGGTACAGAGATGATACAATCCCCTCGACATTGATATCGATGAAACCTGAAAACAAGACTTCTGACACTGAATTTCTATTCCAATGCGACGAAGCGGGATGCATTTTTGAATATCAAATATATCAAGTTGACGAAACTACTGATAAGTTATTACTTTTAGAGTGGACTCGGACCAATGGAAGCATTGATTTAATAACTTGGCTTGATGAAGGACCCGGCAGCGGCTTTTACCAACTGCAAGTCAGAGCCATAGATCCAGCAGGAAACACTGATGACGTATTCGATGAGGGCCGAAACCAACTAACTTGGATATACGTTCCACTTATACCAATTGGGCTAGTATTAGGAATATTGTTTGGATTTCTCATGATAGGAGTTGCAGTGTATTTAGAGATCAAGAGGAGAAAGAAGAAGAAGGCTTTGGAGAGATATGCGCTAAAACGAATGCGCCGAAAATTTAAAGGAATGCAGAAAAAGACCCAGAAAGAAGACGACACAAAAAAACACAAAAAGAAGAAGACGAAGAAAGAGGGAAAGTCGGAGGACAAGAAGAAAACGAAGAAAAAAACTACCAAAACAAAAGAACCCTCGAAGAAAAACGCATAGTTTTTAGTAATACTATTATATTGACACGGATTGTTCCTCTCCTAGTTCTGCAAACATCGATAACTTATCTTCTACCTTTTCTTCTTCAGCTTTCCCAGCCATAAAATCTGTTCGTCGAAATAAACAACCAGTCAAAGCAACATAGGTGACATCTTCATCCGCAAAAGCCAGCAGCAATTGCTTTCTCACTTTAGTAGCTAAAGATGTAAGAGAATTAAGAGTGACTGCTGAATACTGGTGTTCCGAACTTGTCACTACTACCATAAAAGAAGAGTGCACAGTTCCTGGGTCCACTAATAATCATTCGTTTACTTTCTAGGAAGCAATAAAGAAAACTACTTACTGCAATATGCCAGATAATTACATCCGAAATTAGAGCCTCTACTAATAATCCAACCTTTGCTCCACAAATCTCGAAATACCATCAAACTTCGCTTCTCAAAGTCTGTCTTTGGAAAAACTTGAGAAAACTTGAGTAGCTCGTTTGAATTTTCAATCGATACTTTCCAAAACCCAGGATGAGTACAAACCATATTTATATATCCGTTTTCAAAAGCAACCATCGCCTCCTCAGGCAATAATTTTAAAGGCAGCGCAACTGTCATGCAAAACCCTTCATCTTCTTGCTTTAACGACATATCTTCACTCTTCTTGCGCTTTTTACTTCCCTCGGTACTGGCTTCATAAAGGGCTCTCTTTTCCTCCTTGCTGAGAATTGGCACAATAATCTCTTCGCATGTTGCCTCACGGGTTCTAGACCGACGCAGTTTAAACAGTCGCTTTTTAACAGAGTTGGTGCATATAGGTGCTCTTCCGTAGATGCTGCTTAACAGTCGGTGTTTAAAAAGTATTCTCAATGTTTGTTCATCCCAAACTGAGAAAGTGTCGGTGGCTTGACATGCCAAGAACATTTTTTTTTACTCTACACATAGCTTGGTGTCCAAGTGATGTTTTCGAAATCGTCACTTGAGGTTTTCAAAGAGAAAGCTCTCTTTAAGGTTCAGGAGCAGCTGGAGCAGCTGGGTGTCCGTAATGACTTTATTGAATCGCGAGCGAACGCACTAGGAGACTCTAAATTATGCGAACTTTTGAAGATTGTGGACTCTGTTTCTCATGTCCTTGAGACAGTTCTTGAAGCAGCAACAATGTTCCATCAGAGTACTTGCATCATGGATACAAGTGCCTCACTGGTGAACAGATCACTTGATGGGTCTGTCTGTCCAGGAATAGTTTATGGGTTCGATCCGAAAGTGTTGAGACAGGATCTCAATACGGACGTGAGTAAGCCACTAAGACTAAAGCTGAAAGAACTCGCTGATATTAAGAACCGTGTACGTGAAGCTGAGATCTTGCGTCTCGAATTAAATGCCAAACGAGAGGCAGTGGAAAAAATCCGAAGTTCTAAATCTTCAACATCAGTGCAGATCGGTCGAGCTGAGGATTCGTTCGCAGAAAAGAGTGTCCTGCATGATCAATCCATGCTGCGCTTGTCAGACGAGCTAATAGTCCTCCGAAGAGATTCGGCCTTGATGGTTTCAACAGCGATTGACAGTTTGAAAGTGTCTCAATACAAATTTTTTATGGAGCGAGCCGCCAGTCTTACGCTGGAAAATCCTGCAGCTACAAATGATGATGAGATATCTTTGGATAGCATTTGAAGTTAAAACCCATTATTATTAAATCTAGTTTCCACCAATGAATTCATCCAAGTTTATTATTTGGTAGAATATCCAGCCCAACTTTGACCCGCTGGTAGAGAATGAGCCACAAAGAAATCAGCAAAGACCAATGAGATAATGGCCATCAACTTCATGAGAATATTGAGTGCAGGACCACTAGTGTCCTTGAGGGGATCTCCAACGGTATCACCCACCACTGCTGCTTTGTGAGCATCAGATCCTTTGCCCCCGTGAGCTCCACCTTCAATGTATTTTTTAGCATTGTCCCAAGCACCTCCAGTATTGGAGGCACTGATTGCCATCTGAACTCCAGATACCAATCCACCAGCCAACAACCCAGTCAGAGCGTGTACACCGAAGAAGAAACCGGTGATGATTGGACTCATAATAACCAATGCTCCCGGAGCGATCATTTCTCGCAGAGATGCATTTGTCGATATTTCAACGCATCTTTTGTAGTCAGGTTTTCCAGTTCCGTCCATTAATCCAGGGATCCTCCTGAACTGGTCTCGTACCTCGTTCACCATCTCTCTGGCAGCAATACCGACACTCTTCATCGTCATGGCCGAGAACCAATAAGGCAGCATGGCTCCATAAAGTAAAAAGGCAAATACGATTGGTTCAAGAATATCTACCTTATCTGCCCCGATACGAGAGACAAATGCTCCGTACAACGCAAGAGATACCAAAGCAGCACTGCCAATGGCAAATCCTTTACCAATAGCAGCGGTGGTGTTTCCTGCAGCATCCAAGGCATCAGTGATATGGCGAACACTAGCACCTAGTTTACTCATCTCCGCGATCCCCCCTGCATTGTCAGTGATAGGCCCGTACGCATCAATGGTAAGCCCAGTTGCAAGCGAAGACAACATGCCTAGAGCTGCGAGGGATATTCCATACATGCCACAGAGTTTGAAGGCAGTGAATATCGTTGCACCGAGACACAACGTAGGTACAATCACTGACTTGTATCCTAGTGCAAGACCATAGATAATATTCGTTGCTGCTCCAGTTTTACAACTCTCAGCTACTTCTCTCACAGGAGTATAAGAATGCGATGTGTAGTACTCGGTTATTAAACCAGTGGCTAATCCAGCCCATAGACCGGCAGACACGCACACAAAAGCCCCAAACCATGTAGCCATTTTTTCCTCAGTACATTCTTGACCAGGCATTGCAAAACAAAACTGAGCAGGAAGAAAAGTCATTGCAAGAACGAAAATACTAGGAGTCATAAATACAGTCGATAAGATCAATTGCATTTTCAAAACCCTTTCGATATCAGCTTCCGTTCGTACTGGACTAATGTCAGTCGCAAAGAAACTAGTCACGAAACACACGAGAATTCCAACTGCACTAATAAGCAAAGGAAACATCATGGATCCCCAATTGGCTTGAAGCTCACGAGATACTGATGACAATACCAAAGCGGCACAAGTCGCTTCAGCAAAAGACCCAAACAGATCAGCTCCCATACCTGCTACATCACCTACATTGTCACCGACATTATCAGCAATGGTCGCTGGGTTACGAGGATCGTCTTCCGGGATATCCTTTTCAATCTTTCCCACTAAGTCAGCACCAACATCAGCTGCTTTGGTGTAAATACCGCCTCCAACACGCCCGAATAGTGCGATGCAGGATCCACCGAGACCATATCCAGCAACAACCTCAAACAACACCTTGTACACATATGTATTTGCTGCTGGTCCCACCTTAAGAGACGAATCAACAAATTTCCAAGACATGACATAGATAACTACGAACAACGTTCCGAGTGCTATGGAAGTGAGCGCGAATCCCATCACTGCTCCTCCACGGAAGGCAGCATTGAAGGCAGGGGTCCAACCAATCTGCGCGCATGTCGTACATCTTGCGTTGGTATAAACCGCAATCTTCATACCAATGTATCCACTTAAGATGGATGTAATCCCACCCACTTCGAAAGCGATTAGGGTCCAAAATCCTTCCGACCAACAGGATCCTTCCAGACTAGTTCCTCCTCTAGATAGAATGGCTGACGAACCAGGGCCGCAGTTCCCTGCACTACCAACAAGAACGAAGACGACCCCCCCAAAAAGAGCGAGAAATAAAAAGCAAATCTTGTATTCTGCGTATAAGAACGAGTTGGCGCCTTCTGAGATAGCCTCGTATATTTCGATCATCTTCTCTGTTCGTTCGTGCTGTGACTCGTCGGAACCTCCACCTTCCATAACCAGACTTTCGTGCTCCGTCACATCATCCTTCTTCAGAGCCCTGATGCGGATAGACTTAATCTTGCCTGCCTGTATGAGGGCAAACACCATTCCTACGCTGCATGCTACTACCACCAAAAGCATCGCTAGGAAATTGCCGCCTGAAATGCCCCAATTACTCATCTTTCACTTCGTCTCTAAAAAGTCCGTACAGTTGTAAGACCCACAAAAAATCCTTGATCGAAAGTCGAAACACATCCCAGCTTTTTTTTACCAAATGTAGACCATAATACTATCCGTTGGTGGCTCAAAACTTTGACTACCGAATTCATTTTGCAATGGAGGAAACCAAGGAAGAAAGGCAAGCCAGACGCGAAGAAAGGCGCACGATAAGGACGCAGAAGAAGATAAAAAAAGAGAAGAAGAGAGCTCTGAAAGAAGTTATCGAGGGGAAAGAACCTGATGGCGACGACAAGCCTCAAATCATCGAGAGCAACACAAACCAAAGCTCAGACAATCAAACCATCAAGACGAACTCAGCTCAAAGCTGGGATGGCACAGTCATTCAAACACCGCCTTCAGTTACTGTGGTAAAAGAAGATGTTCGCGCTCCACAAAGTAACGGATCTTTCCTTAAAAGAAATACCGCGGTGACGCCGCTTCCGAATATTACAGAACGAGAAGCAAATGGGAAAAATCGGGATGAAAAGGAATTGACCAAATGTTGCATAACATCTGCTATTTTCATGATGGCACTTGTCGCGATATTTACCTTCTTGCAGTTGGCTATCAGAAGTGCCATGCCGATCAAAGTATCTAGCGATGGAACCCTGCGCGGAATCTCAGATCCATTTGGTATCAATAGTGTTCAAGATTCATCTGCTGCTGTGCATGTAGATTTATATACGACGGAAGGATCTAATGTGTGGGAATTGGTGGAACATGTCCCATTCAATCTACTCAATGAAATTGAAACCATGAGATTCGCAGTCAAGCAACAAAACGATTGGATTGCATACTCTGAAAAAGTGGCATCTGTTAGTACCTCTCATAATCGAGTAAGAACCGTATTCAACTTCCTGGATGGCACTTCATTGGTTGCTGATACATCTTTTGCCGCACCGCTCAACTTGCTGTTTGTTCAACATGATGTTGCATACACGGTACTCCAACACAACACTAGTTCTATATCCCCTGTAAAATCTCTAAACCGTGGTTGTAGTTCATGTCCCATCGGGTCCAAGGCAAAACATTCTGATATTGAGGAGATCAAGGAATGCTATTGTCCGAATGGTCTTTCGATAGTAAGATCCAATTTCACATGTGACACCTCTTAAAACCGGCCTTCGATAACATATAATGAACCAATGTGCATTGGGAGTATTTTTGACATGGAGGGAGAAGCTTCATGGCATCCGGATTCAACTTCCTTGGCCAGTATTTATGGAGGCTCTTGTTCAAAGAACTGGACGTACACTCTCACCGATGAGAATGAGGACAGTGTTTCCACGGTGATAAAAAATTGTGCTCCGTTTGGAGTTGACGATGAACTTCTTTGGCCTAAAAACTCAGCCAAAATCCGAGCATACCTCGAATCAGTGAATGTCGACATCACCGCAGTGGGATGGTGTATTCCTGAATCAATGAGCCACTATGAGAGGGTCATTGGAACTCGACCAGAAGCCAATAACTTTACATGGGGTTTGTGTGAACCGTGCTCTGAAATGGATACTCGAGCACCTGTTACATCCTCCCCTGTCACATCGACACCAACAACAGGTTCCCCGACCACTTCTACACCTACGACTGTATCTCCGACAGCATTGCCTTCTTACGGACCAAGCAAGAATCCAGTCACTTCCTATCCCACCATTCGAGGACAGACTCCATTCCCAACATCTACTCCATCTCATTCGCCAACTCAACATCCGACCTTCTCTCCTACCGCATCTCCAACTGTATCACCAACCGATAGTCCTTCTCAATCACCAACAAAGCCGTCAGAATCTCCTTCCTCTGCTCCTTCTAAATCACCTGTAACAGCATCCCCGACAGTTTCTCCTTTCACCCTATCACCAACACCTTTTCCGTCAGTTTCACCATCTCAAGCAGAAGAACCATTGCCAGAATGCCTCAATAATGTATGCTATCATGATGACATACCCTACCAAGGAGCAATGAACTACTGCAGTAGTATTCAAAGCGCTTCTTTATGCTCTTTAGGTGCTTTGAGTGAAAAAGTATCCCTGTTTGACTTGGTAACGCGCTCTCATCTCAACACCGCAGAATTTAAATGCATCTCAGAAGTTGGGACTTTATTTTGGTATCAATCCTCAGAGTGCGAATATGGTGGCGTGTGGGATAGAACGAATGGTAAAGGAATGTGCGCTGAACGCGTGGATAGTTTCAAAATTGTTTGCTGTGTCGAAAGCATCTTAGATGCTACAGCTCAAACCGTTGCAGGAGAAATGACATCCAAGGCATATGTAGCCCATGGAAATATAGATACTACCAATCTTAATTAGAATATCATTTTACAACCTTATTCTATTCTAGTGAAACATCTTGATTGGTATTACTAAAAATTTAAACAAAATACTACATTATTAATTGATGGTCATAGACATGCCGAATGTCTGTCCATTTGCAGCGGCTTTATAAGAGAGCATTATAAATTTAAACTCTTCAAAGTCTCCACAGCTAAGAAGCGTATCAAAAACATCGCCGGTCATTTCATTTTGACGTTTGGAACATAGCGACGCAAATCTGTCAATTTGAAAATCAGGAACAACTTTCCTAACTTGATTTTCAAGAAACCCTTCAATAGATTCGGTGTACTGGTCAAAAATAGTCGTATATTCTAGTTTATTTTCGTCATTTTCTTGAAAGATTTGACAATGTCTCGAGCAAAATGAATTTTGCAATTTCGTAAACTCTGGGCTGATCAAGACTTCCTCGAACAAGCTGACCAGATAATCGAATTCTTTGTCTTCAGCAGATCCTCCATCTCCGCAAAGAAGCATGCATTCATTTTCGTCATCAAAATCGAAGTCCATGAAATTACTACTTTTGGATTCTCTACAAACATAATCCTCTGTACGTTCGTCTAACGACATGCTCTTAAACTCCTTACTAAACCCTCCTCTTGATCGAGTCTCTGAAAATTGGTTCATCATAATGCTAAAAGAGTGAAAGAGAGCTAAATAGGAAAGAGGGTTTGATGGTCTCAACGGTAACAGCATGGGGGGCTTTCAAAATTAAAAAGTTCTAAAAAAAAATCATTCGAGTCCCTAATCAGATTAGTGTTCGAGTCTCCTTTGATGAAGACGAGTAGTAATAATGCAGAGTTTAAACTCCGAATGGATATGCTGGAGAGGGAGAACAGGGAATTGAAGCGCTCCGTGTTTGAGTTGTCCTCCAAATTGAGTCAGATGCAACTTCTATTGAAATCATCAAGAAACTACAACGTGATAGAAAACGAATTAGACGAACTCATGTCGAATTCGTCAACTTCTCATAATGGTGATACTATCAAAGTGTCTACTGCACCCGACAGTAAACAAGGGTTGAATCTGAAAGAGCGAGGGTTCTTTAAATGTGATATTATCTTACCGGAACACACAAGTTCCGTATATTGCTGTCGATGGTCTCCTGCAGGTTCCATGGTTGCTTCTGGTTCTTTAGATAAGAAAATAATGGTTCGTGTAATAGAGAAATCTATTTTAAATCAAGACTCGACTGATAACCAATATGATACGATGGCACTCTCCGGCCATGAGCAATTAGTGTCAAGTATTCAATGGTCATCCGAAAGTATTTTGGTCTCAGGGTCCTTCGATGGAACTGTGAAGAGTTGGGACCTCACTCATGTTCCTATTTTGGATACTGAGAAAACGGAAACGGCCCCCAATTTCTTGCATTCCTATGCAGTGCATGGCCTAGTACAATCAGTTGCGGTCGATCCGGATCAAAGCAGCATCTTGTTTTGTGGAACGAATCTAGGATTACTGTGGCATATAGATACCCGTACAGCTACTTGCATCTCCTCTTCAACGCAGTGTGCCTCAATCAATACTGTAGTGACTGAAAACTCCAGACATATTTTAACGGGTGATTCGAACGGTGTAGTGAAACGGTGGGATTCTCGAGACATTTCACAATCTATTGAAGAATGGAAAGTTGAATCTGCCGGAAGACCGGTGACATGTATTTCAACCACATATGGTGAGGCGTCACGAAAGTTGCTTGCTGTGAATAGTTACGACAACATCCTCCGGGTCTTCCCTGCGTTTGGAAGCGGTGCTCCGTTGTATAATTTATTGGGCCATCGGAACACACATTGGCCTATTCAAAGTTCCTTTTTTTGCGGTCAGTTTTCAAATCAATCCATGGATTTACTAGCCACTGGAAGCGCATCTAAAGTTGCTTTTGTTTTTGGAGTCGCTGATGTCGCTGATGTTTTATACAAGATCAAAGGACATTCGGGCCGAGTCTATTCATGTGATTTTAATACAGCGGAGGGGATGCCTGTTCTAGCTACGTGTTCAGCGGATTCCACTGTGAGAATATGGTCCTTGCAAGATAGGGAAGACATGGAATAGAATATATTTCAAATATAATTTACAGCAATAGAATGTCGTCTTGCAAGTGCTTTTTTCTCTCCTACGGGAACTTCTTCTGTCTGCGGTTCTTTTAGATAGTAATACCACTGTAATCCAGTCAACAGCAACAGCGACAAGAATGCAGCTATCGAGTGAAATAAGAATGGAAAACTTGGATCCATTTGAAACATCACTGCGCCTACGGATCCTCCAAGTATCCCTCCAAAAGCTTTGATTATGTTTAGAGCACTGAACAACTTACCCTGCACACTTTTGGGCAATTGCGATGTCGCTAAACACAACAAACAACTCTCTGAAGCCCCTAAACAAACAGAGAGCAGGGTGACACCAACCACATTGTACAGTGGTTGGCCAGGAAACTGGAAGGATATTGAACCAGTAATACTTGTGGCAAGCAAAACAAACCCAGATGCGTGCACTTGTCCTGTGATTCGCTCTAATCGAGGATGAATGGAGAGCCCTATTAGCCCAGCGATCGACACACTAATCAAAGCCTGACTGTATTCAAAACTCTCCCAATTGTATTGACGTTGCAAGTATAGCGGCCAGAATATAGCAATGCATGTTCGGAAACTCTCTTGTGTCATGATGATAAAAGCGATTCCGGTCATTTCGCAATACGGAAAAATGGACTTTTCTAAAACCACTGTTTTTCTTTCAGGTACTTCAAGAGGTCGATGACCCGAGAAAGTGAGGCGACGGCCCAGCTTGAGAACTCCATACATGCAAAATAAACTGCAGAATGATAGATTGTATCTATATCGGGCCATCTTCGATTCGATATGAATGACATCTCGGAGTAAATAGTCAACCAACGGATATAAACATTTGCCTACAAGACGGATTATCGTTTGCTGTCCAAGAAAACCGGAAATAACAATCGTTCGATATTCAGGATCACTCTCAATGCTAATGTACGCTAAAACAATATTCCACAAATTTGACCCAAACCCCAAAATAAAAACAGCGATGAAAAGGACTTGAACTGAATTCGCCATAGCTCGAATAAAGCAACCAATGGCACAGCAGCAAGCACAGAAGAATATACCTCCGATAGTAAACCCGTTATCAACCAGCCATCCTATTATTGGTGAGGTTATCAGTGCTCCGACGATTGAAACGGTGTTCAATGCACCCAAATTGATCTCATCAGCTCCAACTCCCAAATAAAAGTACTGGGTAATTGGAGCGTGCAGAGATCCTCCAAAGCTCGCGATCCATGTAATCATCACAGGAGTGAGCATAGTAGACGACCTCATTGTCAGCCGAAGAGCTCTCCATTGGTCCATAAAAAATTAATTGGCGCTTTAGTTTTTTCTCTTTTACTTTTCTTACTTTTGGGTCTCGAAGCGTCCTATATGGTAGATAGGTTCACAGAAATATCGCCATTCTCCGCAATGATCTGATTAGTTTTTTTGTTCTTCTTCTTCCAGAA
>Ga0105054_10003665_pt1 | contig 23613 bp, 16 predicted proteins | sample BON02_FD_78091 | JGI IMG/M metagenome (GOLD analysis project Ga0105054, IMG submission 78091) | Freshwater microbial communities from Lake Bonney liftoff mats and glacier meltwater in Antarctica - BON-02 (megahit assembly) | ecosystem: Environmental > Aquatic > Freshwater > Ice > Glacier...
GGCCTCTTGTCCAGTGGCCTAAAAGCCCAAAACCCTTTGGTTGATTGGGTAAAAGTGAGTGAGCAAGCTGACTGGCAAGCTCGGGATTCGCAAGGGGAATTGGTTTACAAGGACAAACTTTGGATTATGGGTGGCTGGTTTGATTCCAATCATGCGCCTCCAAGAGATGTATGGTCATCCGCCGATGGAAAGGACTGGGACAAAATTGCAGCAAATGCGCCATGGATCCATAGTGACTTGCCGATGACTTTTGTTTATGCTGACAAAATGTGGGTCATGGGAGGTTGGTACAATGGCCGGCTAGAAGGACACTCTGCCAGTAATAGCATCTGGTCTTCCACGGATGGCAAAGACTGGAAACTCGAAAAAAAGGCTGCCAATTGGTCGCCCAGAATAGCCGCAACCGTGACTGAATTCAAAGGCAAGCTTTGGTTAATGGGCGGTATAGAGAATTACTATTTTGGTGATGATAAAAGCCTTAAAAACGATGTTTGGGTATCTGAAAACGGTAAAGACTGGGAACTTGCCACGGCGGATGCGGGATGGTCGCCAAGAGCTTACCACCAGTCAGCTGTGCTCAATGGGAAAATGTATGTTTTCGGTGGAGGCAACTATACGCCTAAGTACCATGCTAAAAATGATGTTTGGGTTACTGAAGATGGCACAAACTGGGACCAGGTAACAGAAGCTGCCCCCTGGCATGAGCGAATATGGTTTTCATCAGTTGTGTATAGGGATTGTATCTGGGTAATGGGTGGCTGGTCAAACAATCCCTATAAAAACTGGGGAGACGCATGGTACAGTCGGGATGGAATAAACTGGACCCAATACAGCCCGGAAATTAGCTGGCCTGGCCGCCATGAACATTCTGCTTTTGTTTTCCAGGATAAAATATTTGTGGCAGGAGGAATGATTCCTCCGTTGATCAATGATGTTTGGTCGCTTCAGTTGCCTGAGGACTGGTAAGGTTCGGTCTGCCTTTGGTGGATAAAACCTGGATACGCACAAGAAAAATTCAGTACAATATCTAAGGATCAACTCGAAATATGCAAAAGCCATTCTATTACGCAATAGAATCACTCCAAAATCAGGGTATTTTCGACTTCACCGTAGCTAAGCTATGCATCAGTCTCCAAATAGCCTGATTTTCTTGCGATTATATCACTTTCCGATTGAAGTCGGGACAGGCGCTACGAATCCTATTGCATAATCAGGGTTTAATTTTTGTTCTTCTATTTCATTTCTCCAGTATATCGGCGTGAAATATCCTCAGGACGATAAGCGATGGGAAGATGACTTTTTAAGTTAGCAAGGACTACGTTACTTTTCTCAAGTCTTTGAATCCGAGTTAGAATGAACGACGTTTTTTTCCATTCCGTCCGAGTGCTTCGATACAATGAATGAAACTGTTTCTTTTGCTGGTAGAAAATTTTTCTGCAGTTCTGGCGTCACGCGTTTTCCGTTCCGGACATGGCTTCGGATGGGATCACCTGAATCGATGGATTGACGGACAGCAGGTCTTTAATAAATGTTTCGCTGTCCTCCGGAGCAAGGTACACGTCGTCATAGCGGTTGTATTTGACAATGAGACCTCCTGTGGCCAAGGCCGGCTTAATCCCCACCCACCGGGTTTTGCCCTTAAGGATGTTGGTAATGAAACCTATTTCGATTGCTCCCTTGATATACCCTGATTTATATTTAAGGATTTGGTTATCGATTTGATAATAGGTGTCGAAATAGGGCCAGAAAATAATGGTGCTCGGCATTAAGAATATCATCAGAAAATTTAGCCTTTCATTAAAAGGGCGCGGGTCCAAGAGGTAAGTTAGTAGAGGCACAGCCAGTATACCTAGAAGAATACAGGTTATCAATCCTCCTTTTTTGGCTTTATAGGTTTTCATTTTCAGTGGATTCATTTAGGCTAGTGTTAAGTTAATTATAAAATGGGATTTGCCCCACCCAAACCCCTCAATACCCTATATGTCAGATAAAAATAAGCAAAGTATTGGATTTTTAACAGGGAATATTGGTTTAATTTCAGCAGGTAATGTGGCCTTCGACTCCGCTGGCACCACAGGTGGCGGATCGTCATTGCGAGCGAAGAGAAGCGATCTGAAACGGAGCGAGAATGTAAGGGGCCAAAACCTGAAGTTTAATTCCGATATGATCCTGTCGCAGGAGGCACAGAAAAATCGCACGCTACCGGTACCCGGTCAGACTGCCGCGTCGCTCCACTCCTCGCAGTGACGGTCCTTCATTCGGAACCTTATCAAACCATGCCTTCGACTCAGCTCAGGCACCGCAGGCACCCCCACATCACAATATCACCTCATCACAACATCACAATACCATCACTTCAATTTAGCTCCATAAGGTAAAAAGTAACCATATCCTCCTCCACCCCAAAAAAATCCTGGTCCTTCAAGCCCAAAATAGCACCATTTTCTACTGCCACCCCACTAAGGATAATCCCCTGGGGAACCAGAATGTCTTTTTGGAGCATTTGATGCTCCCGGTCCAGAACCGCCAGGTAGTTTTTAATCTGATGTAAAAAAGCGGTTCTTTCTTCCAAAATGTTTCTTGGAAATTGCTTGACCTTTTCCTCCTCAAGGCCTTTGGTATAATGAATGACGATCAGACTGTCCAGCACATACAGATTTTGGATCCTGCCAAAGATATTGTCTATACTTTTTGCGTAGTAATCCTCCATATTGGCGAAGGGAACGCCTTTGATTTTCACGGCATTTTCTATCTCTAAATCCACGGTCTGTTGGTACACCAATTGCTCACCCTCTTGCCGGTACACGTGGTAGGTTTGTTCGGCCCTGAAATAAACCAACCATTCCTTTCCTGCAGAAATGACGGTGGGAAACATCCAATGGTAATAATTACCATCCTCATAGATGGTACCGGGTGGAAAAGGCATGGTATTCCTTATGGCGCCGGTTGAAGGATCATATACCTCCAAAATAGGACTTCGGTATATATTTTCGAACATTTCCGCCTGATTGTTCCAGTCTATTTCTACCCTTTCCGGTCGGACATAGGTCAGTTCATTGCCGAAAGCATGCACAGGCATCCTGAGCCCATTGATAAACATATAAGGTGGAGATAGGTCTATGCGCTCCATGATTTCTCCCTGTGATGAAAAAAACAGCAAGCCCATGGCCGCATCCATAACCGTGAATTGGCCATCAAAAAACCCTATACTATTGGCCCAGGTAGTTGCGTTAGGACCATCTTTTGCAAGCTTAAATTGGGACTTAATCTCGCCCTCCCGATCAAAAAGCAATACTTCCTCTGTCCCATTATCCATGCCCAGGTACTGGTTGCTTTTTGGGTCATGATCAAAAAGGAACAGGTTTCCCTGGTATGCCACCTGGATGGAATCCAGGATTTTCAATTGATATAGGGCAAAATTATCCTCTGTTTTATCGACACCATCGCTACAACCCTGCAAGATCAAAGCAAATAAGAACAAAAACAGCCAGTTTTTCATAGGCACAAGTTCCAAAAAAGAAGGTAATGGTACTACCTAAAAAACGTTAAATTCTACCAATCGGGTAAATTTTGAAAGATCTATCTGCTTTAAAAACTCTCCTTTGAAACTTACCGGATTTGAAAAGTGACTTGATGGTTTCGAACCCGACATTTCCAGTGGCACCGGTAATCAATATTTTTTTTGCATTTTTTAGGTGTTCATTTAGCCACCACCTTGGATGGGAATTTTTATTAAATTACTTCTTTCCGACTCCCGATTTTCAACATGCAATAAATAAGTCTAACAATTTGCAACTGGTTTGATTTTTGGCTGATCTTGTCCGGGTTTCTGACCAATGTCTTTATGGCATAACCTTTCGCCAGTGCCTGATTTAAGAATTTGGACTTTGGAAAGGATCTAGTGCTCTTCTTTTAGCCAAATCAATCCAGTAAAAACTCAAATTTAAATTGCTTGAATTTTTAAGAAAAAATAATTTGAGATAGGCATGTTTTAATAAAGGCCTTAGTTTGCCAGAAAACTAAGGAACAAAAGAGCCTAGTCACGGGACTTTATCTAGAAGTAACATTTTTTATAAAAAATGTTACTAATTGTAATTTTGTTCTATATTTGTAGAACATCATCTATAAAAATAGAGAATGAATCTTTCAAACGCTGAAGAGCAACTTATGAATTTGATTTGGGAAAAGGAAAGGGTATTTATGAAGAATATTTTAGAGTCCTATCCGGAGCCCAAACCTGCCAATACAACGGTTGCGACATTGCTCAAAAGATTGCAGGAAAAAGGAGCCATATATTATGAGTTATATGGCAACTCCCGGGCCTATTTCCCTTTAGTGGACAAGAATGACTATTTCTCCAAAAAGGTCAATATCATGATCAAAAACTTTTTCAATGATTCGCCTGCCCAATTTGCTTCCTTTTTTACAAAAGAAACGGAGTTGGACATGAAGGAACTGGAAGCGCTAAAAAAAATAATTGAAGAACAACTTAAATCCCAGAAGCCATGATTGCGTTTATCTTAAAGGCTACTATTGCCTTGGTTATCTTTTATGCTTTTTATCACGCCTTTTTGGTCAAAGAAAGTATGTTTCGGTTCAATCGGTTTTACCTGATTTTTGTCCTGTGCTTTTCACTGATTGTTCCATTTCTTCAGATGCCTATAGGTTTCCAAGTCAAGGAAAGTTTGTTTTCTGAAAATTCATTCCAATCGATCACAGTAAATGAAAAGCGGAGCCAAAAAGAAATTAATTCACCTCCGGCTGTTTGGGAACAGGGTGAAAGGAGAGTTTCACTTGTCACCCAACCGATAGCTCCTTTCAATTGGTCCACTTTATTGACGGGTATTTATTTCTTTGGTCTCGCATTTTTTTTAATCCGATTTATAATCCAATTGGTGCAATTGATCCGCATGACACGAAATAATTTGACTATAAAGGATAATACATGTACGTATGTTTTGCTAATGCAAAAAACCCTTCCTTTTACCTTTTTAAATTTTCTGTTTGTTGAAAAAGAATCTTTCCTAAAAAAGGCAGTTGAAAATGAGATCCTATTTCATGAATTGGCCCATATTCGACAAAAACACAGTTGGGACATTTTTCTTGTGGAATTTCTTCGAATTGTCTTTTGGTTTAATCCACTTTACTTGCTTTATAAAAAAGCGATTCAACTCAATCATGAATTTTTGGCAGATGCCGCAGTTAATGCCGAATTCAAGGAAAAAGCAGCTTATCAATGGCTCTTGTTAAGTAAATTTTCAGGGAATGAAGTTGGCTTATCACTTAGCAGTCCTTTCAGTTTCTCCTCTACCAAAAGCAGGCTAATTATGATGGGTAAATCCAGTTCATCCCTAAAGACCAACCTGCTCAAATCATTCAGCATTCTAATAGCAGGTTTCTTGATGGTTTTTTTGTCATCTAGCCAGCCATTTGAATCCCCGCAATTTCAATCAGCAAACAATTTTGAGCAGCTCCTGTCCAACGCATTCAAAGACGGAAACCCCTATGAAGTGGATTTAAATAAACTGGACCTTTCCGCACTCCGAAGCGCCTACCTTGCATTGGATGAAAATGAAAAATATTCCGGTACGGAATTTCCATTTTTTGATGCGTTGACATTTGAGAAATTGGTGGAGTTGCAGCAAGCCTATCCAGAAGTGAAAACAAGTATTCATTATAAAAGCCCTCCTGAAAAATTAGGACTCAAAAGTGAGGTTTTCGAACAATGGAAAAAAACAAAGCACATCACATTGACCATTGATGATGTAGAAAAAGAGGTGTCGGATTTAAAAAACTATCAACCGGATGATTTTGCAATGTTTCTAGTTCGTGAAACTGAAACTAAAGGGTTATTTAAAAAAGCTGCTTACAGTGTCTCTGTGATGACAAATGAATATTATTTTGGTAACTATTTAAAGTCAAGGAAAAAAATCGAGCTGATTCAATCCGAATATACCAGTGCTGAAAAAGTATCTGTCGTATATGGGCAAAAACATACCGAAACAGCGGATGGAAAAACCATTAAAATCTCCCCTGAAAATTATGAAGCATCCATCTTTCATCAGCTGAGGGTCATTGATCCTACCCATTTAAATTTGGAGGTCAAAAAACCAATCATGTATGATAAATCAAAAAGTTTTTCGATAATAATTTCAAGAGACGAGGGAAATGGAATAATTGTTATGAGATTGCCAACCATCTAAAAGGGGTATGTCATAAAACTTGAGAAAAAGAATGAGAACAATGTCGCAGGCAGCCCGCTCGACATTTTCGATGCTACAGGAAATATATCGAAAAATTAACATTCAGATTTACCAAATATTCCCGAGAGGAATAGTGGTTAAATCTAAATTCATCCAAGAGGTATATACCTCCTTTTAAGCTCATTCATCATCCAAACATTTATATCCCATTGGTTCACCAGGGATTCTCCTGCCTTGGGATGAAGCACCATATAAGATGGCGCATCAAATTCCGGAGTAATCGTGAAAAATCCCGTGCCTTTATTTCTATTGAGTTCAATCAATTGGACCCACCAAGAAAAATGCCAGTTCAGCGCTGATTCCCATAGCGGAACTCTTGGATCCGGAACCTGAGGCCCCTCATTTTATCCCACCCTTGCCTGTAATTGCGCCGTGGCACGGATGGCTGTTAAACAACTTCATCTTGACCTTCCAAAAAGGACTCCGCCATCGCACACCAATGGGAAATTTCTACCGGAGTTAGCTACCCTACGTTACTTTTTTCCGATGTCTTAGAATTCCATATAACTCTTTAAAATTCACCCTTTAAATCAGGTTTTTATGGACATAGAGGCTGTTTTACCTTATTCCCTCTGTTCACTTTTTCCCCTGATTGGCTGTACTGCTCGGGACAGGCCCTGAGTTGCTACGCTTCAGCGCAGACTATGATGAAAAAACGAACCAAAAAAATCAAGGCTGTCAAAGACACCTACGAATACCAAAAGGATATTTTCTATTCTTTGTCGATAAATATTCTATTTAAGCAAAGGTTTAATCTTTATTGCTAGCTTAAATTTATTTGATTCCTTATTAAAGCCACGAAGCGGGTGAGATACCATAACCACTGGTACAAGCCCGTGGAAAGTAAGATAAGTACAATACGATTTTGACAGTATTGTTACCTTTTTTTGGCAACAATACTGCCAAAATACCGACCTAAGTTAGCTACCTAACGCTACTTATCAACGTCATCGAATTCGGGTTTAATTTCAGCGGGTAATGTGGCCTTCGACTCCGCTGGCACCACAGGTGGCGGAACGTCATCGCGAGCGAAGAGAAGCGATCTGAAACAGAACGGGAATGTAAGGGGCCAAAACCAGAAGTTACATCCGAAATGTTACTATCACAAGAGGCACAGGAAAATCGGACGCTACTAGTACCCAGTCAGACTGCCGCGTCGCTCCACTCCAAACCTTATCAAACCACGCCTTCGATATCACTTCCTTCATCTCCGCTCAGGCACCGAAGGCACCCTCACATCACAATATCACCTCATCACAATACTATTCCAAGATAAAAATGCCAATTCACGGGATATAACCGCCCGTTCACGGGAAATTAAATAATTCGTTTATATTTTTTGATTTAAACTAGTAGATTGGGAAGTAGTAAGATCAAAAGCATATTTAAATACCAGCTCATTTGGTAAATATCAAGCTATTAAACTGTTTAAATCGCACGAATAATTGCTTCCACACTTCCAAGAAAATCCTTGAATTGCTGAAAATTCGTTTTACCAAAAACTACCTGAAAGAAGAGATCCTTTCCCATCCGCAATTCCCCAGTTTGCTGACGATCTCGGATGTGATGGAGAAGTACCTTGTCAGCACACTTCCGCTTAAAATCGGGAAGGATAAGCTGGATCAGATTCCCATGCCCTGTATCGTGCAGGTCCGGGTACAGGAAAAGGAATATTTCCAAACCCTTTCCCATATCACTGAAGACAGTCTTGCCGGATATGATGAAACAGGGAAGGCATTCAACGTAAGCAGGGAGGATTTTTTGAATTCATGGACCGGGGTGGTTTTAGCAGTGGAGAAAAGCGAGCACGCCGCCGAACCGGGGATTGAAGCCCGCCTTCAAAAAGAAAAAATACAGACTTTCCTGATGGCAGGCCTGGTCCTTTTCACTTTGATTGCAATAGGTTTCGGATGGCCTGAGCAGATAGGAACCGGATACGGACTTTCCGCGGCAGGCTTCCTGCTGCTGAAGCTGAGCGGATTGGGCGTTTCGGGATTGATTTTATGGCGGGAAATTGACAAAGACAACCCATTGGTTCAAAAATTATGCTCCGGAGGAGGTACGGCAGACTGCAACACCGTCTTAGACAGTAAAGCCTTCAAATTTGCGGATGGGGCCATCAGCCCCGGTTCCCTGGCTTTTGCTTACTTCTTGGCCGGATCCTTACTGCTATTAACCCAATTATCATCCCCAGTTTTACTGTCCACATTAGCATGGCTAAGTCTGGCAACGCTTCCGGTAGTAGTAATTTCCTTTTATTTCCAGGCATTCAAAATAAAGAATTGGTGCCGGCTATTCCTGATACTGATAAGTGTCTTGCTGTTGGAGATGGCATTGGCCTGGGCACAGCAGATCTATCTGTATCCGATTGACTTGCCGGCAGTCGCTGCTTTTGCCTTTCTTTTTATCGCCACCCTTCTGGTCTGGATATACCTGAAACCCATCCTGGATGCAAAAGACAAGCGCTACACCTACCAAAGGAACCTTAAAAAATTAAAAAGCGATCCGGTAATTTTTGACATCCTGCTTTCCCGCTCAAAAAAGATAAACATCCCCGCCAAAGACCTAGGCATACTACTAAAAAATGAATCCTCCAGGTTTCAGGTCATCAAAGTGTGTAATCCCTACTGTGGACCCTGTTCCGAGGCACATCCGGAATTGGAGCGATTGGTGGAGGAGGGAATCATTGATTTACAGATCATATTCTTTCCCAATAATAGCACGGACGATCTCCATGTAAAAACCATCAGCCATTTACTGGCCATATACAGCAAAGGGGACCCCAAGGTAACACAGGAAGCATTAGATATCTGGTACACTGCCGAAAAAAAGGACTATGCGGTTTTTGCCGGGCGCTACCCTATGAATGGAGAGCTGAACCAACAGCAGGAAAAACTTCTGGCCATGAAGACTTGGTGTGAAAAGGAAAAATCACCCATACACCAACCATCTTTATCAACGGAAATCAATTACCAAAGGAATACCGAATTGCAGACATTAAGAAAATATATGCCTACAAATAAATAAAATAAAAATATTCTATCGCGATGAATGGGCACAAGTCCCGGGTGTCCTTATTTGGACCGGGAAACAATAAACTTCATTAATCAAAATAAAAATGAAAAAGTTAAGTTTAGAAAAATTAAAACTGGCGGCAGAGGATGTGCTGCAACGTAGCCAAATGGGAATCATTTATGGAGGCTCTGGTGGGTGCAATTATCGTTCTTGCCATTGCACAGGAAGTGTCGGGTCCTGGACGGGATACTACTGCTCCGACCAAGAAGTAGGTGACGCTGTTGCAGCATATTGTGCAAGCGGAAATGGAGCATGTACTCCCAATTAGTCCATAAAATCCGTGATTTGCGTTAATTAGTGTTATTTGGCCATATCTTTTTAAGATATGGCCAATTTAGAGTTCATTTACTCGGAATTGAAAGATGGATTATTAATTTTTCTCAAAGATGGCATTTGTTTATTTAGTTGATATGCTACCTGTTGTCCCATAATTTGAAAATATAAAAAAAAATATATATGCGGTATTTATTTTATTTGATTCTTGTAATGTTAATTTCCTGTAAAGAAAATATTGTTCAAAATAGCTCGGGGTATTTTTCCAACCTTCAATTTTTATTAGATACGGTAATCATTGATTCTAGTGACGAATTTTTATTCCTACAAAATCAGCTATTCAGTTCTGATTTAAGCGAAGATGGGAAACACCTTTTTAATTTTAATGAGAACGATGTCGCTATTGAGAAAATAAACCTGGATGAGTTGCGTCTGGATAAGAAATTCCCTTTTGAAAGAGAGGGACCTAATGGCATAGGGAGAAATGTGGCAGTGATGAAAATTCATAACAAAGACCAAGTTACCATAAGTGGCATGTTTCATACCTCATTATTTTCCTTGGACGGGAAAAAGCTGAATACCATTTACTATGAAAACTTTTCCTTAGGTGGTCATCCCCTAGAAGGTGGTGAGCAATTCGGGTCAAAAGTAATACTTGATACCGACGCAGAGAGGCTATATGGATTGATTTATCAGTATGAGGACAATAATTATGTATTAGGGATTCTATATCTGAACAACTATGAAGTTTCTAAAATTAAGCTGAAGAGTTTTGAAAAAATTCCTGATTTTAGTTTTAAATATATTTATACCGGGAAAGCCACTGTTCATATGACTGAGGGGCCTAAAGTAGGTATAGAGAGATTCGGTAACAAAGTGATTTTGTCCAACGAAATCATAAGCACCCTAATGTGGTATGATACTTTGATGGACTCGCTATTTATAAAACCCTATACTAGTCAGCTTACAGCGAATCAAAAAGAGAAAGAGTATAAAAAAAACCACGAAACCTCAGAAGCGTTTCAGATCGAATATAGAAAATACAGGGGTGAAATCAATTTTTTACCACCTTTTTGGGATAAGAAAAACCAAGTTTTTTATCGGTTTTCTTTCGAGGAAAATGAAAAGAAAACCAACGTATATTTGACAGCCTACGATACGGAGTTAAATAAGATTGGAGAATCTCTTGTTCCGGAACTGATCAAGAAACCTGCCAAACATTTCGCCAAGGACGGCAACATATGGATTTATGAAAATATAAATGATGAGATGGGGTTTGTCCGTTTGAAGATGAAAAAAATTAATTAGATTTAAACACTTCTTTCTTGAAATCCACTTTTCCTTTTTACAAACAACCCGACTCCAAAGACTGTGGCCCCATCTACCTGCGCATCATTGCCCGGGAGTCGACCAGTACATTTAGTGGGCTTTTCAGGTGCTGCTGCCTACTCGCATTACTACCTTTGCCTGTTCCCTGAATACGTCAAATCCTTGATTTCCTTCAACCCTTTATTGTTTGACCTTCAAAAAAACCTGAATTTGTCCAATCCTTCACAGTGCGTTGAAGCAATACCACTTGAGAATACTTCTTACCTTGATTTTTTGTGGTACAACAATTTCGAGACCCTTTGTGAGGAACAAACTGGGACTGAAGACATCGAACTTGCCTTTTATTCTTATTTAAAATGGAGGTTTTTGTTACCTTCTATACGGGAAATAAAAGAAGCAGATGTAGCTCTGAAAATAAGGCTTTTCGAGCAAAGTTATGGATTGACCTATAATTCAACCCCCCATTCACCAGCCTCTAAAATGGCGAAGTGGATGATGCTGGAAAGCCATGAAATATGGAAGAAATTTGAACACCATCCTTTTCCTGTTTATGGAATGAATTATGACCGGGGCCTGGATTTTAGTGGTAAGGTATTGATTGTAGGTGCTGTACATGACAAATTGCTTTCTAGGTTTTGTTATGATGTTTTGGCAGAGTTTTATTTAAATTCCACCTTATTGCTTATTCGGGATGGGCATTCCTTTGGGAAATTAAGGGGATCTTTGTTGCACAATAAATTGATAAGTTCCTTTATCAACAATGATATTCATGAAAAAGTCACTGTTTATCAATCGCTTCAGGATGAAGGTTTACTTTTTAATAAAAGAGATCAGGAGAGGTATTGAAAAGGTAAGGGGGGGGTATTTACTTTATATGTCTATAAATTAATATTGGTGATTGCTTCCCATTCTTTAGCCATTTCTAATGCAATCACTAAACTATGGACACGAGGGCCTTGCCAATGAAAATTTCTTTTGGCTAGATTTTTCTTTGGTTCGTTTCTTTTCATTAATGCCTGTCCTGAAGCGCAGTAACTCAGGGGAAAAGAAATGAACGGATAAATATTAATTGGGCCTTTATCTTTGCCAAGAACTTTAATATGTGCTTGATGCATTTTGCATTACAATTCCGTATATCTATACCAAGTCATTTACTATAACAATTGTCACTTTTTTGCTGCAGATCCAAAAAGCAACCAACCTGTCCTGAGACCTCATGGAAACCCCCGACGCCGAGCTTCTTTTCGGTTAAAATTTAAAGCCACCCGCGCACAGCCAAACTCCGGTATTTTTTGGTTTTACTTTCTAGTTAAATTTACTGGTACCCGTACCAAAAAACTCCGTCAAACAATACCTGTACCCTTACCAAAACCTGCTTGAACCTCAAATATGCAATGTACCTTCTATTACGTGATAGAATCACTTCCCTATTGATTCGGGAAACCTTATTGCGTAATCCGCATTATTAAAACTGGATTAATAATTTATATCCCTTTCCGGTATATTTTCACCATGCCATGGAAAAGCATAAGTCGGGGGGTTTTGAAACCGGATCATTTCAATTTCCAGTTTCACAACCGATCCCGGCGATATTTCTGCTTGAAAAAATTTATGATCGATTGTATCAAATTGATAGGGATATTTGTCAATCATATTTACCCGTTTGATATGGTGTTCTCCAAACATCCCACCTTGAACAATTATTTTCCTTGTTTCGGTAGGATGAAGATTAACCAATGTAAGGGATATACCAGCATCTGTGATTTGTTCAACCAATGCTGCCATATCTGAAGGAATTCCAGTTCTTCTATTTTCAAGGTCAAAATAGCGAACCGAAGTATGTAACAATCCTCCATGGTAGATGTGGTTAGGGGCACCAAGCATGGTCTGAACAATTCCTTCTAAAACAACTGGATTCAGGTTCAACCAATGATGAACATCCTGAAAATCCGGTGTTGAAGTGTCTTTTCTGATCCTATCCAGTCGGGAAAGCATTTCATTATACGTCGCCTTTAAAATATCAACAGGATAGGTGGGAACCTTCCCTTCTAAATAACCCAACCATGTTGCCGTGTTAATTTCATCTCCTTTGCCCTTTCTATAATTCAATTTTTCCATTTCCTCAGGATCCAACAAGTCTTTTACCCTTTCCCAATCCTTTTTTTGACGGGACATGTACCATAAATGCGTAGGATACATAGGTTCCATGGGACGGAAATCGTACCAGCCCCTATGATCATAACGGTGGGGAACCAATTTTTTATCATTTTCTTCCTTTGCTTCATTCGAAACAGATGCTATCACTGCATTAGGTAAAGTCAGGTAATTTTCATCTCCTGAAACCAGATATGCATTAGAGGCGCCAATTGTGGTTGCTTCCAACTTATTTTTGACGCCATGGGGCCATTTCCACCCATAATATCCCCCCCACCAATTACCATTCATATATTCTCCAATTTCCCCGGAAAGGCCCACATTATCCGGAATTATTCCATTGTTTTTTTCTGTCCTTTCAATCCAGGCTTTGACATAAGACGTTACCCATTCCTTGTATTGGTCCTCGCCCGTGTACATATAGGCATTCACCATCATACTGGTTGAAGCCAAATTTAATGGTACATCTCCTTTCATCATGCGGTTATTTAAAGCTTCCAAAATGAAGTGGAATTTTTTGTCATTGTTCCAGTCTTTTCCAGAAGTGACATGGGGTATGTCGTCATAAGGAAGGGGATAATTGCTTAAAATGGGTCTATGGGTAACCCAATCTTCAGCAGTATTTACAAACCTGGGGCCAAGGCTTCCGGTAAGAGGGGAACGAATAAGCTGCAGGGTACTGTCAAAATTGGAATTTTCGGTACCATCATCAAAATACAATTTGGCAAATTTTATGGCCCTATCCCGCATCTTTTTATCTGTCGGATCTGCCAAGCCGAAAAAATAAAAATAGGTATAGGACTCCCCATGATGCATCCAATCATATCCTGCATCAAATTCATCTACAATCTGACCATAATCAGTAAACTGTTTGGTTACACCTTCCCATAATTTTCTGGAAAGCAGGTCTATTTCTTTTGGTCCGCCAAGCGCGTAATACAAAGGGAAATTATAAAAACTCTCATAACCGTCATCAGATCCATCCATTCCGGGCCATTCATCTCTCCATATCAATGAACCATCAGGATTGGTGTATTTCGCAACAAATTCCATGGCAGCAGGATAGAGTGCTTCCATCATTTGTCTTTGTAGCAAGGCCCATTCCGGAGGCGGAGAAGGAGAATAATACGGTATTGATTTGAGATTGGGTATCGAATCTAATTCCTGACTTACAGCAGGATGAAAAATTATTATCACAAAAAATATTAATATTTTAATACATTTCATAATTTATTTATTTCAGAATTATAAATTTTGATTTTAATAGATACCAAAATCCGCAGGATTTCAGTTTGGTTTATAAAGTTATAAATATACACCGCAATTTTATCGAATTTTGTTTGATTTGACAGTAAAATTAAATAAAAAAGGTTTTGTATGTTATGTGGGATTATTTTAGGTATCATTTTATTCTTTTTTGTCAATTTTTGGAGGGAAAGGACAGAGATGTTTCCTGAGGTGGTCATTGATATCCCAGGTACAATCTCCTCCATTTTGGTATATGCCGGGTGGTTGGCGAAAATATCGCTCTTAGAAAAGCCGAAGTCCATTTCCTTCATGCGCAGCTGTTTATCTATCAGATCCGAGTGGCCGGAACCTTTAAAAAATTTAAAACATATTCACAATATCCTTTTCTCGTTTCTTAGGAGTAACCTTTAGCTGTGTTATTTCACCGTTTTTAAATATCCCTTCTATAATGGTATTCTGAGGAGCATGCAATTTAAAATCCACCTCCCAGTCTTTAGGCCAGGCAGGGAAAAGATAGATCTTATCCCCGTCGTATTGAACCAGCATTCGCTGCAAGGCAGTCATGGCAACGGAACCGTGGCATTGGTCCGGCGTCCAGTCGTAATTTGGCCCCCACATGGTGGGAAAACGATACGAGGTTATACTGGCATTAAAATTCTCGGCCGTTAATCTGGCGGCTTCTTCCGCTAATCCCAGGTGGGCAGCTTTAATGGCATTCTGTTGCCATCCTCCAGTCACTTTTATCAAACGATTTTCAAACGTTCGTCTGGCCATTTCAAGATCTTCTTTGCCCACACCATACCTGCGGTAAGGGAAAATGGCATATAATTCAGGGTTTTCAATATTCTGCTTACCACTGTACTCGTAAGCAGGGGCCAACACGGGTTCTCCGTCCTTCTCCTGAAAAGGGATTTCGGGCAATTCAGTGATTAGACGCTCATACTGTTCCCGCTGCGATTCGGTCAATACGGATTCGGGCAATCTTAAAAGTTCGTTACAAACCTTTTGTATCCCCACGATTTCGGGCAAAGGGTTTACAGCGGTATTATACGTTTCAAGGGCCATGGCCGGGTCAAAAAGGATTTTTCCGTTTAGGTCCCGTTCCCAATGCTGGTCAAAAAAAGTGATCACTTCCTGAACAAGAGGAAGAATGGTTTGCTGAAGCGTATTCTCATCCTGCGTAAAGGAATAATAATCCAGCATCATCAGGGAAACCTCTAAACCACTTTGCCAATAGTACCTGATATACCGATTTTCAGTCATTCCCAAAGGCAGTTTAGACCGGTCACGGCCGTAATTGACATCAGTATAGGTTCCCCAGAAATACATGGTTTCGGGAAAAAATGCCCCATCGTGTTTATAATATATTTTGGTAGCCTCTTTGCGAACATCCAGTGCATCTCTATACATTTTAAAAAGGGGAAGCATCAGGTCAAAATCCCCGGCGGCAAGCATCGACCAGTAGGGAAGTCTTGTATTTTGCCACCAGTACGGACCACCCCACTGCCGGTAATCGGCATCAAAACCACCAAATCTGTTGTCAAGGTTTTTGGTGTCAACGGTAAATATAGAACCATTAAACTTAATGGGGGAGTTTCCCCTTCCTGAACAGGCATTCATATACCGTTGCAAATTGTAATTCTTTGAAACATTGGCGACTTTTTCTTTTTCTTCCTCATTTTGCGTGCTTACAAAAACATGATTCCTGTTCCAAAACGATTGCCACCATTCAGTATGAGCTTTAAGTCTGTTTTCTCTTGTTTCTGATTTCACCTGCTCGGAAATATACCTAATAGCTTTTTGCCATTTTCCGATGTTTTTGGTTTGTGAGGTTAATGCAACTACCGATACAGAAAAATTATTTAATGCTTCTTCCGTTTGTAATTTTTTCGGGGTTGTTTTTTGTAGCTGGTCTGAATGGATCAACCCTCCAAATGTATTGTGCAATAAAGGATCCTGGCCTTTTTTTATGTATCCTTCCAAACCTTGTAATGTCAGGTTTGCCTCCCATATCGACCTTTCATTTCTATGCGCCCAGATTACGTTTTCCTTATCGTTATCAAAAATAGTGTCTTTCTCTACAATAATTGATTTTAAACCATAAGCAGAATGAATTTCTACGTTATCAGCTATTTCTCTTTGTTCAAGTCTCCATGGTTCTGTAGTTACCGAGGCTGTTATCTTTTTCTGACTTTTAACATCAAGTTCTACTACTGGTTGATTGGCATCTACCCAAACATCTATGGTAATCTTCTCCTCTTGCTCCCCGGCTTCTATGTGTATCAAACCATCTTTCAAAATCAATTCCTGTGAAAACGGCTTTCCTGACTGAAAAGGATTGGGTGATAAGGACAACCTTACTTTCCCTAGTTTTAACAATCGGGCATTTTCGCTCCAGGCGTCAGTTTTTGAAAGGTAGAACAGTAAATCCCCGTTTTCTTCTACCCAGAGATTAATTCCAATATCGCCGTTCCCGGCAGGCATGGATCCCAATGAATTTTGTGAAGGGAAATTCCAAATTACGTTGCAATCATCCAGCGTATTGATTGATGTTTTTTTGTGTATCCCCTGAGCGATATATTTTATTGATTGATTTGCCATTAACTGATAGCCTTCGGGTTTCCAGTGAAACCTGTCCAGTTTTGCCAGATTAAGCTTAACTGCCACCAATCCATACAAATCGTTCACCTGTATGTTGTACTTTTTCATTACACTGGCTGCCAAACTGTTTCGTCCAGTGATGGTTGGATTAATTTCCTTGTTCAATTCTGCTACCCCTTCTTCTGTTACAGGTGTAGTCGTTGCCCAAATCAGCTTTGCATCTTTCGCATGATCAATCAAGGTTTGAACATACTTTTCAAGCAATGGAACATATTCATCATCTTTGATGCGCCCCTCCGGCCAACCATGCAGTCCAATATTAAACTGGATGATTTCGTAATGGTTGGAAGAGACCACTTTTTGTAAATCCGTAAAAAGATGTTCGCTGTTTAAATGTTTTGGTGTTAACCAGCAATCAACATTGGCAGTCTTTTTCAGGCTGTCGGTTACAAGTTGACGAAAGCCATTCATTACGGAATCGCCAATGAGCAGGACATTTTTCAGACTGTCATTCTTTTCTTCTGCGGGATAAAACTTCCAGGGACCACCCTCAGCATGTAGTCCCATTTGTTCATCAGTCTGGGCAGTGGCAAAACCAATTTGCAGCGCAAACAACGTGAAAACGATCAGATAACGTATTGCATTCCTATTATTTCTCTTTTTCATCTACAATTTTCTTGAATAAAGCTACCCTGGCTGCAGCCTGCATCGGATTGTTTCCCTGTTTCGGCGTTCTGTAAGCGGCCACTTTAAAACTGATGTTTTTAAATTTTTTATTTTTAACAGGATTTCCTTTATCTCCTTTAATGGTAATAAATTTTTCAATTATGGGTATAAAAGCTGAAGCAGATTCTATTTGTTCTCCCTCCATGGGAATGTAATACAGATACCCATCATTTTTCAACAACCATTCTCCCGGGGCAATTTTAACAAGGACGGTATCAGGGGTGTTAAACTCCCTGATTAAATCCCTTGCTCCTGTTAATGATGCAAGTGGTTTTTCTTTTGTTCCCGGATTGGCATCCTGGCCATTTGGCGATAGGTAAATGATCTTTTCTCCAGCAACTGTTGCAGTCCAAATGCCTATAAAAAGTAATATTATCCCAAGAAATTTCATTTTATTCTTATTTATTCAAGTTTTTCTGAAAATCAAAAATCTGTTCCATTTGCACCCATGTTTCTCCAGTTTCTGCAAAGGCAGGCGGGGTTTGGAACGGGGCCATAAGGTCTCCCCACTCTTTTATTTTTTCTGGGCGGACACTTGCATAGCGTTTACTAAATTCTTCCCACGTTAAACTTTCGGGAAGCGACACAATCATTACAAGCCGTGTGTCTTTTAAATAGATGTTAACACTCCTTGCACCACTTTCCTCAAAGGTCTTTATTACCTCCGGCCACACACCTTCTTTGCTATGGTAATATTTGTACCTGGCAATACTGTCTGGATTATTTTTCAGGTTACAGGTATAGACAAAATCCACTGTATCTTCCGTTTTAGTGTCAACTTGCCTATCGGATTGGTCTGTATTACAACCGTACATTGCAACGGAAAGCAATAAAAATGTTAATCCTTTTATCATATCTAATGCATTAAAAAAAGGGTATAATCCAATCATTATTATCGTAATTAATATCCACAAATGCTATACAAGTTTGTTGTTTTTTCTTTTCCTATTGTTTCTCTGAATACAGGCAATTGGCTACCCTTTTGTTAATTAACCTATCCTATAACTAAACGGATATCTTATTGATAATCAGTCAGTAGAAATTTAATCCCTGTTATCAAAATAGCTAATAGGAGCATCGCTCATTGATGAACTGAGTTCGATTTATACACCTACCGGTAAAATGACGTTTATTTGGTCAAGCAGTACCCTCCTTGAAATAGACACAGAAAAAGCAGATCAGGTAAATCCCTCCGCCACGGCGGAGGGATTCGCTGGAAATGAGATTTGGGTCGATTCTTAGATGTTTTACGTTATCAGGCAATTACCCATTTGCTTCAGAAAGTATTAGCACCCGCAATTCGTACTGTTTTATAATCGAACTCAGGTTAATAAATGTTTTTTAATATTTTGATTTAAAGTCTTCAAATAATAAAATATGGATCAGTGCACCCCGGGAGACCTCTTTTTCAAAGGTTCCAAAAGCGCATTGATCCATAAGTGTTCAGTCCAATAGCATTAGAAATACCCTGGATTTTGGGTCAACTGTGCTTCTGTATTGGTTTCAATTTCTCTGAAAGGAATAGGCCATAAATTTTGATGGTCTAGAATATTATCTCCCGTCATGGTATTGTAAGTTTTTACCCTATCCACCAATAAATTCAGCCTCATAAGGGTGAGTAACCGCAATTCTTCCCAGCACAATTCCCTGGCCCGTTCGTCCAGAATGTATTCGATATCCACCTCTACAGCCGAAATAGGATTAGCTTTGGCCCGCTCCCTTATTATATTAATGTCAGAAGCTGCACTGGCTCCATCTCCTTTGCCTAAATGGGCTTCTGCCCTCAAAAGATAAGTTTCTGCCAAACGGAATATATAATTATCTGTCATCATCCCACCGGCTTGGTTATTCAAAAGCCCTGTTTCTGGATTCAGTAAAAATTCTTCTGGAAAATTATTGATCGGCGCAATTTTGGCATAAATGAGGTTCCACCACCTGTCGAAGGTATTGGGGAAATTTGCTATCGCACCGCTTTCAATAATATTCTGTCCAAAATACTCGGAATTTGGATTGGTGGCCTTGATGTCCCGGATAATATTGTAAGATGAATTTCGGATATCATTTTCAAAATCAGTTTCCCAAACCGTTTCTCTCATATAATTAGTTGGTGCAAACCATCCGATTCCCCGGCCACCATACTGATTCATCGGCCCTGAAAAGAGACTAATTCCGTTGGTATCGGTCAACTGCCAGTATAGGGGTATAAGGAACCTTGGCCAGGTAGGGCTACTTCCTCCTCCCTCCACCAGGTATTCAAATTGGCTAACCCAAATCCCTTCCCGGTTACCACTGGAGCGATTTTGGTTGTCTCTTCTGAACAAATCCCAATAAACATCACCAGGCTCATCCATTCTGGATCCAAACCTCTCCGTCATAAGGGAAAAATTTGGGTTATCGATCACCCTTGAGGCAGCAGCTATGGCTTCATCCCAGTTTTCTAAAATAATATGAACCTCACTAAGCAGGTGATCTGCTACTGCGTTGGGTAACCTGCCTTCCTCTGGTACTTCATTGATTCCAGGCAGATTATCCGAAGAAAAGGTCAAGTCTGCAATGCATTGCTGGAAGACCTCTTCCCGGCTGGCTCTGGTAAAATCTCGTTTTGGTTCCTGGGTTTCTTCCAAAATGATCGGAACTCCGCCATATACGATACCTAAAACACGATAGGCAAAGGCCCTGAAGAACATGGCTTCCGCTTTATAGGCATTTCGTTGCTGGATGGAACTAAAAATTACATTTTCATCATCTATCCTTCCAATAATTACATTGGCATTAAAAACAATTTCATACATGGAGCTCCATAAGTTTTGGACTTCTCCTGTAACCGAGTTCAACTTATCACTATACGCATTAAGATCATGGGAGATATCAATGGCATCGTAAGCTACGTCTGTAGGATAAAACATGGCTCTTGCCACAGAACTATTTACCTGATAAATGTTAGCTACATTTTCGTACAAACGGGCAATTGCCGAATTGAAATCAGCCGGATTTGAAAAAGAGTTCGTCGGTGAATAAAAATCCAAAGGCTTTTCCTCTAACCATTGCTCACTGCAGGATGAGGATAAAGTTAACAGAATGCTTAATATATAAATATATTTTATTTTCATGACGGTATAAATTAAAATTGAACATTTAATCCCAGTGTAAAGGCTTGCATAACTGGCAATCCAGCTACCAGTCCAATACCGGTTTCAGGGTCCCAACCTTCCCATCTGGTCAGGGTAACCAGATTTTTAGCACTCAGGTTGACTTTCAAATTACTGATATTCCATTTTTCCAGGAATGCAGGATCGAAATTATAGGCCAATGAGATGTCCTGAAGTCTTACAAAACTCCTTTGGTCATAGGGTCTGCCTACAAAACTTGACGGAAGATCCAATCTTCTGTATTTGGCATCGGGATTTTCAGGCATCCAATAATCAAAAGGCATGGCATTGGAATAAGAAAGTTGATCCCTTTTAAATAATGCCCCGGAAGCGTAAGGACTTCCATCCCCGTAATAAAAATCGCTACCTCCCTGAATGGAATTAATAAACACATACAAGGATAAATTTTTATAGCGCAAGGTATTGGCAAAACCCAACCTATAGGAGGGGTCCCTGTATCCCAATATTTTTCGGTCACCAGGGGATATGATACCATCTTCATCCACGTCATTCAAGCGATAGGTGCCCGGGAAAAATCCCTGTGGAACCTCATCCTCCAGCTGCCACATGCCCATCACCTCATAATCAAATATCACATTTTGAGGCTCTCCGATAAAAAGTCTGTTGGTGACTATATCATCTTCCATGCCATCATTGTTATTGTCTACTCCCAAAATGGACCGGATCTGGTTCCTGTTTCTGGAAAAATTTAGGGTGGATTGCCAACTAAAATCAGAGGTCTTCATTACTTCGCCTGTGAGGGAAAATTCAACTCCGTAATTGTATACTTTTCCTATATTGGTGGCAATATTGGAAAATCCTGTTACTTCAGGAATCTGGATGTTGTAGAGAATATCTTCGGTATTGTTTTTGTAATATTCAATGTTTCCGAACAGCCTCGAATTCAACATATCAAAATCGACCCCTAAATTTAGCCCTGTCGTGGTCTCCCAGGCCAAATTGGCGTTGGCCATAGTAGTAATCCATTGTCCGATAGTAGCAGACCCACCATCTCCAAACACCCTGCTTGGAGCAGCGTTCATTCTTGCCTGGGTTTCATACCTTCCTACACCTCTCCTGGCTGTCTGTCCATAAGATGCCCTCAATTTCAGGAATTCAATTAAATTGTTATTGAAAAATTCCTCTTCACTTAGAACCCAGCCTAAGGCAACAGATGGGAAGATTCCAAATTTATTGTTAATACCAAAACCCGAAAACCCGTCCCTACGGATAGTGGCAGTAAATAAGTACCTGTCTTTAAACCCGTACAGAATTCTTCCCATATTGTATAAACTCGTCTCTTCTTCCCCACCTGAGTTGATAGTATTCAGCGAGGGATCACCTGCCTGCATTCTATAAAAACCCAAGGCCGGATTGGAAAAGTTTTGCGCAGAAGCATTGGTATAACTGGTTTGTATTTTTTCTACGCCATACAAAAATGTCAGACTTACCCGATGGTCATCTGCAAAGCTTTTTTCATAGCTAAAGATATTATCTAAAATATAACTGTAGTAATAACTGGAATTTTTGAATCCCGAACCAGTAAAGTTGGCTCCCCAGGGATTAAATTGATTCTGGGTGTTGTTTCTGTAATTATGACCGTAGTTTACACGGTAATTAAAACCTGAAAGAAAAGGCAATTTCACATCCAGGTGGAAATTTCCAAACAGGTTTAATCTCTTGTCAACATCGTCGATTTGCGTTTGCAAAAAGGGATTTAGGCCAGCTTCCGGTTGTAGTTCATAATTCCCTTCACTATCGAATATTGGAGCAAATGGCTGCAAATGAAAAACGGTACCTACGCCAGGAGAAACTCCTGAGTAATCACTTGAGGTCAGGAAGGATTCCATTCCAAAGGTCAACCAATCTGTTATTTTGGTGTCAAAATTAGCGGTGATATTGATCCTGTTGTACAGGTCATTTTTTATAAAGCCTTTCTGATCCGTTATTCCTGCTGCAACATAGTAGCCTGAATTGGCTGTTCTTCCCCTTATACTTAAGTCATGTGTTTGGATGTTTCCATTTCCGGTAAATAAACCCCACCAATCATTGTCCCGGTCATTCTGGTAACCTTCCGAGATTTGTTGGGTTTTCAAATATGGCGTCACGGTAAAATCGGGATTGGGTTGCAGGTAATCTGGAGCCAACCTGCTCTGCTCCCAGAAAACATCCGGTAAAAAGACTTTGTTTTCAGCAGTATTCCTGGGCCGAATATTTTTTGTCGGTACCTGGATGGTGTACTGCCCTGAATAATTGATGACGGGTTTTCCCATATCCACCCCCTTTTTTGAAGTGAGCAAGATCACACCGTTCGCTGCTTGAGAACCATAGATCGCCGCTGCACTTCCGTCTTTCAGCACTTCTACCGATTGTATTTGTGAAGGATTAATATCAATAATATTGCCCCTGTAAATAATACCATCCAGCACTATCAAAGGTGCATTGTCCGATGCACTACTTGAAAGGGTATTTTGTCCCCTTACTTCAATCCTTGGATCCTGGCCGGATTGGGTAATTGCCCCAACGTTCAATCCTGGAATCCTACCCTGAAGAGATTGTAGCACACTGACATTGGGAAGTTCATTCTGTTGTTCAATATCAACACTCGCAATGGCTCCGGTAAGATCCCTTTTCCTCACTGCTCCATACCCCACTACCACTACCTCTTCCATAGAGGATTGACTTTCTGTTAATGTAATGTTCAGGATTGTCTGATTACCAATCGTGATGCTTTGGGATTCATAACCGATAAAAGAAATCAGCAAAACATTACCTTCATTGGCTTCAATGGTGAA